>ERZ761607.4377-NODE-4377-length-12530-cov-5.354068_pt1 | contig 12530 bp, 15 predicted proteins | sample MGYA00511164_ERZ761607 | MGnify/ENA primary metagenome ERZ761607 (study PRJEB28899, sample SAMN02445080) | bioreactor sludge metagenome | biome: EBPR sludge | place: Australia: Brisbane, Thorneside Wastewater Treatment Plant | collected 2011-06-22 ...
CAAACCGACCCAGCACACGGTGCAGAAACTTCGCGAGATCGGCATCTCGGCCGACGCCCTGCTGTGCCGTGCCGACCGCCGCATTCCCGAAGAGGAGCGCGCCAAGATTTCGCTGTTCACCAACGTGCCCGAGTGGGGCGTGATCAGCATGTGGGACGTGGACACCATCTACAAGGTGCCGCGCCTGCTGCACGAGCAGGGCCTGGACGAGCTGATCTGCATGAAGCTGCAGCTGCTCACGCGGCCGGCCGACCTCAAGCGCTGGGACCGCCTGGTGCACGAGGTCGAGCACCCGCAGGGCGTGGTGAAGATCGCGATGGTCGGCAAGTACACCGACCTGTCGGACAGCTACAAGAGCCTGAACGAGGCGCTGCGCCACGCCGGCATCCACAACCATGCACGCGTCGAGATCGACTATGTCGACGCCGAGACGCTGACGCCGCAGACGGTGTCGCAGCTCGCGCGCTTCGACGCCGTGCTGGTGCCCGGCGGTTTCGGCAAGCGCGGCATCGAGGGCAAGGTGCTGGCCGCGCAGTTCGCGCGCGAGCAGCTCGTGCCCTACCTGGGCATCTGCCTGGGCATGCAGGTGGCGACCATCGAATACGCGCGCCATGTCGCCGGGCTCGACGGCGCCAACAGCACCGAGTTCGAGCCCGCCTGCACGCACCCGGTGATCGCGCTGATCGAGGAATGGCAGGACCGCGACGGCAGCATCCAGAAGCGCAGCGCCAGCAGTGACCTCGGCGGCACGATGCGCCTGGGCGCGCAGAGCTCCGACGTCAAGCCCGGCACGCTGGCGCACCAGATCTACGGCCCGGTGGTGACCGAGCGCCACCGCCACCGCTACGAGGCCAACGTCCATTACCTGGACCGGCTGCAGGACGCCGGCCTCGTGATCAGCGCGCTGACGCAGCGCGAGCGGCTGACCGAGATCGTCGAGCTGCCGCGCGACGTGCACCCCTGGTTCATGGGCGTGCAGTTCCACCCGGAATTCAAGAGCACGCCCTGGGGCGGCCACCCGCTGTTCACCAGCTTCGTGAAGGCGGCGCTGGAGCACCAGGCGCGGCGCGGCGGGGCGCAGCCGGTCAAGGCGGTGGCCTAGAGGTCCTGAGATGAAGCTGTGCGGTTTCGACGTCGGCCTGGACCGGCCGTTCTTCCTGATCAGCGGCCCCTGCGTCGTCGAGAGCGAGCAGCTGCAGCTGGACGTCGCCGGGCGGCTGAAGGAGATCACGGGCGCTTTGGGCATTCCGTTCATCTTCAAGAGCAGCTACGACAAGGCCAACCGCAGCAGCGGCGCCAGCTTCCGCGGCCCGGGCATGGACAAGGGCCTGGAGATCCTGGCCAAGGTGAAGCGCGAGCTCGGCGTGCCGGTGCTGACCGACGTGCATTCCGAGGCCGAGGTGCCGGCGGTGGCCGCGGTGGTGGACGTGCTGCAGACGCCGGCCTTCCTGTGCCGGCAGACCGACTTCATCCGCGCCGTGGCGCAGAGCGGCCGGCCGGTCAACATCAAGAAGGGCCAGTTCCTGGCGCCGCACGACATGAAGAACGTCATCGACAAGGCCCGTGCCGCCGCGCGCGAGAAGGGCCTGCCGGACGACGTCTTCATGGCCTGCGAGCGCGGCGTGAGCTTCGGCTACAACAACCTCGTCTCGGACATGCGCAGCCTGGCCATCATGCGCGAGACCGGCGCGCCGGTGGTCTTCGACGCCACGCACAGCGTGCAGCTCCCCGGCGGCCAGGGCACGAGCAGCGGCGGCCAGCGCGAATTCGTGCCGGTGCTCAGCCGCGCCGCGGTGGCCGTGGGCGTCGCCGGCCTGTTCATGGAGACGCACCCCGACCCGGCGAATGCGATGAGCGACGGCCCGAATGCCGTGCCGCTGAAGCACATGAAGGCGCTGCTGGAGCAGCTGCTCGCGCTGGACCGCGTGATCAAGGCCCAGCCGCTGCTCGAAAGCGACTTCGGTGCTTGAAGTCGCTTCGAGCCCCATGCCGCTTTCACGATCCATGGTTCGGAACGACTCCTCCTGCTGAAAGAAGGAAGACGCATGCCCGCCGCCTACCTGATCGTCGAGATGCACGTCACCGACCCCGAGGGCTACCAGGCCTACATGGCCGAGGCCCCGGCCGCGGTGAAGGCCTTCGGCGGCGAATACCTGGTGCGCGGCGGCCGCCACGAGGCGCTGGAAGGCGACTGGCAGCCGCACCGCGTGGCCATGCTGCGTTTCCCCAGCTTCGAGCAGGCCAAGGCCTTCTACGACAGCGAGCACTACACGCGCGTGCGCGCGCTGCGTGCCGGCAAGACCGACTACTTCAACATGGTGCTGGTCGAGGGCGTCGCCGCCCCGGTCTGACACCGCTCAAGAATCTCCACTTCCTGCTAGGACCTGCATGAGCGCCATCGTCGACATCGTCGGCCGCGAGATCCTCGACAGCCGGGGCAACCCCACCGTCGAGTGCGACGTGCTGCTGGAAAGCGGCACCATGGGCCGTGCCGCGGTGCCCAGCGGCGCCTCCACCGGCAGCCGCGAGGCCATCGAGCTGCGCGACGGCGACAAGAGCCGTTATCTCGGCAAGGGCGTGCTGCGCGCGGTCGAGCACATCAATACCGAGATCAGCGAGTCGGTGCTGGGCCTGGACGCTTCCGAGCAGGCCTTCCTGGACAAGACGCTGATCGACCTCGACGGCACCGAGAACAAGAGCCGCCTGGGCGCCAATGCGATGCTGGCCGTGAGCATGGCGGTGGCGCGCGCCGCGGCCGAGGAATCCGGCCTGCCGCTGTACCGATATTTCGGCGGCATGGGCCGCATGAGCCTGCCGGTGCCGATGATGAACGTCATCAACGGCGGCGCGCATGCCAACAACAACCTGGACCTGCAGGAGTTCATGATCCTGCCGGTGGGCGCGCCCAGCTTCCGCGAGGCCGTGCGCTACGGCGCCGAGGTCTTCCACGCGCTGAAGAAGATCATCCACGACAAGGGCATGAGCACCGCGGTCGGCGACGAGGGCGGCTTCGCGCCCAGCGTGGCCAGCCACGAGGCGGCGATCCAGATGATCCTGGAGGCCATCGACCGCGCCGGCTATGTCGCCGGCGAGCAGGTCGCGATCGGCCTGGACTGCGCGGCCAGCGAGTTCTACAAGGACGGCAAGTACCACCTGGAAGGCGAGAGCCTGGTGCTCAGCGCGCTGGAGTGGACCGACATGCTGGCGAGCTGGTGCGACAAGTACCCGATCATCAGCATCGAGGACGGCATGCACGAGGGCGACTGGGACGGCTGGAAGCTGCTCGCCGACCGCCTGGGGCGCAAGGTGCAGCTGGTCGGCGACGACCTCTTCGTGACCAATACGAAGATCCTGGAGCGCGGCATCCGCGAGGGCGTCGCCAATTCCATCCTCATCAAGATCAACCAGATCGGCACCCTGAGCGAGACCTTCGCCGCCATCGAGATGGCCAAGCGCGCCGGCTGGACCAACGTCATCAGCCACCGCAGCGGCGAGACCGAGGACAGCACCATCGCCGACATCGCGGTGGGCACCAACGCCGGCCAGATCAAGACCGGCTCGATGAGCCGCAGCGACCGCATCGCCAAGTACAACCAGCTGCTGCGCATCGAGGAAGACCTCGGCGAGGTCGCCAGCTATCCCGGCCGCAGCGCGTTCTACAACCTGAAGTAGCGCCGCTCCACCCGACGCCGCCCATGCGCTGGAGCACCGTCGTCATCGCCGGCCTGCTGCTTGCAGTGCAGGCCGACCTCTGGCTCGGCAAGGGCAACCTGCCCTACGTGATGGGGCTGGAGCTGGAGCTGCAGCGCCAGCGCGCCGCCAACGACGCGGCGCGCGAGCGCAATGCGCAGCTCGCGGCCGAGGTCGACGACCTGCGCGAGGGCCTGGAGATGGTCGAGGAGAAGGCGCGCGCCGAACTCGGCATGCTCAAGCCCGACGAGATCCTCGTGCAGGTCTCGGCGCCGCGCTGAGCCGCGCCCGGCACCGCCTTGCTGCAGGACCTGCTGGACGCGGCGCGGCCGCTGCTCGCGCCCGCCTTCACCTGGTGGGGCAGTGCCGTCACCTGGCTGGAGATCGTGGCCTTCGTGCTGGCGATCGCGATGGTGCTGCTGAACATGCGCGTCAACCCCTGGGCCTGGCCGCTGGCCATCGCGAGTTCGCTGCTCTATGCGCTGCTCTTCGCCGACGCGAAGCTGTACGGCGAAGCCGGCCTGCAGTTCGTCTTCATCGCGGTCGCCGGCTGGGGCTGGTGGCAGTGGCTGCGCGGCCGCGGTGCCGGCGGCGGGCCGCTGGTCGTGCGCTGGATGGGCGCGCGGCTGCGCTGGACCGCGGCCGCCGCCACGCTGGCGGCGTGGCCGGCGCTGGCGCTGTGGCTGGATCACGCCACCGACAGCGACGTGCCCTGGTTCGATGCGCTGCCCACGGTGGCCAGCGTGACGGGCCAGATCCTGCTCGGCCGCAAATTCGTCGAGAACTGGCCGGTGTGGCTGGGCGTGAATCTCGTCAGCGTCGCGCTGTTCGCGCACAAGGGGCTGTGGCTGACGGCGCTGCTGTATGCGCTGTTCGCCGTGCTGTCGGTGGCCGGCTGGCGGGTCTGGGCAGGACGCAGCCGGCAAACCGGGGCCGCCGCGTGAGCGGCACGCTGCGCATCGCGGTCGTCGGCGCCGAGAGCACCGGCAAGACCACGCTGGCCGCCGCGCTGGCCGCGGCGCTCGCGCACGACAGCGGCCGCCGCGTGGCCTGGGTGCCCGAGGTGCTGCGCGAGTGGTGCGCGCGCGAGGGCCGCACGCCGGCGGCGCACGAGCAGGCGGCGATCGCGCGCGCGCAGCACGAGCGCATCGAGCAGGCCGCGGCGACGCACGAGCTGGTCGTCAGCGACACGACGGCGCTGATGACCGCGGTCTACAGCCGCATCGTCTTCGGCGACCGCTCGCTGGACGCGATGGCCGTCGAACTGCACCGCACGATGCACGCGACGCTGCTGACGGCGCTGGACCTGCCCTGGGTGCCCGACGGCCACCAGCGCGACGGCCCGCAGGTGCAGCGGCCGGTCGACGACGCGCTGCGCGAGCTGCTGCACGCGCACCGGCTGCCGTTCGCGGTGGTCGGCGGCGAGGGCCGGGCGCGGCTGGCGCAGGCGCTGGCCGCCGTGGCGCCGCTGACCCGGTCCGAAGCCGCCAGCCCGCCGGCCGCCGGCCGCGGCCTGTTCACCGCGCTCACCGGCGAAGCGGCCGGACACCGCGGCTGGCGCTGCGAATGCTGCGTGCCGGAAGCCGAGCAGGCGCTGCTGGCTCGTCGTTGACCGCGCAGCGCGCGCCGGGTCAGACCAGCGTCGCGACGACGATCACCACCACGCCCAGCACCAGGTTGACCATCACCCAGCGGCGCACGTCGGCCAGCGCCGCGCCCGCCTCGGGCCAGGCCTCGGCCTGCACGGCGCGGGCGAAGCGCCGGTACGGCGCGAGCCGGATGAAGACGAAGACCGCCGCCATCACGAGGCCCAGCACGGTCATCACGCTCCAGTCCAGCGGCCACGCGAAGCTGCCGCCGCCGGCCACGGCCTGTCGCGCGACCCGGCCGACCATCCACAGCCCGCTGGCGACGACCACCGCCACGGCCACCGCCACGGCGGCGAAGAAGCGACCCAGCACCGCGTGCATCAGCACCAGCCGCTGCGGCGGCGGCAGCACGGCGAGCGAGGGGCGCAGGAAGAAGTGCGCGAACACCATGCCGCCGACCCACAGCACCACGGCCAGCACGTGCAGCGTCTTCAGCAGCGCATACAGGCTCATTGCACCACCCGGCTGCCCGGCGGCTGGTCGCGCCCGGGCGTGAACAGCTCGCCGACGTCGACCGCGTCGAAGCGGTAGGGCTGGCCGCAGAAGTCGCAGCCGACCTCGACCTGGCCGCGCTCGGCGATCAGGCTGTCGCATTCCTCGCGGCCCAGCGAGCGCAGCATGCCGCGCACGCGCTCGCGCGAGCAGGTGCAGGCGAAGCGCGGCTGCTGCGGCTCGAAGCGCAGCAGCTTCTCTTCCCAGAACAGGCGGTGCAGGATCTGCTCGGCCGGCAGCGCCAGCAGTTCCTCGCGCGTCAGCGTCGCGGCCAGCATCGCGACGCGGCGGAAGCCTTCCGACAGGCCGATCTCGTCCTCGTTGCGCGCGCCGCCGGCCAGGTTGCCCTGCCCTTCGACCGGCAGGCGCTGGATCAGCAGCCCGGCGGCGACGCGGTCGTCGGCGGCCAGCACCAGCTTCGTGTCCAGCTGCTCGGACTGCAGCATGTAGTGCTCCAGCACCTGCGAAAGCTCCTGCAGCGGCTCGCGCTGGTCGCCATGCAGCGCCACGATGCCCTGGTAGGGCTGCTGGCCGGGCAGGCGCTCGCGCGGGTCCAGTGTGATCGCGCAGCGGCCCTGGCCGTGCACGTTGAGCAGGGCCTCCAGCCGCGCGCCCGGCGGCACCTCGCCGACGACGGTGGCGGTGGCGCGGAACGTGAGCTCGCTGCCGGCCTCGGCCACCGCCAGCTTGACCGGGCCGTCGCCGAAGACCTGCAGCACCAGCGCGCCGTTGAACTTGATGTTGGACTGCATCAGCACGCCGGCGGCCGCCATCTCGCCCAGCAGCGCGCGCACCTCCGGCGGATAGGGGCCGACGGCCGCGCGCCGGCGCAGCAGGTCCTGCCAGGCGTCGGTCAGGCGCACCAGCATGCCGCGCACCGGCGCGCCGTCGAACAGGAACTTGTGCAGCTCGGACATCGTGCGGTCAGGCGATGCGCCTGAGCTGCGCGCGGTGGCGCGCCGCCTTCTCGACATAGTGCAGCGCGCTGGCCTTCAGCCGCTGCAGCTGCTCGGGCGAGATCTCGCGCACGGCCTTGGCCGGCGCGCCGAGGATCAGGCTGTGGTCGGGGAAGGTCTTGCCCTCGGTGACCACCGCGCCGGCGCCGACCAGGCAGCCGCGGCCGATGACCGCGCCGTTCAGCACCACGGCCTGGATGCCGATCAGCGAGCCGTCGCCCACCGTGCAGCCGTGCAGCATGACCTGGTGGCCGATGGTGACCTCCTCGCCGATGACGAGCGGAAAGCCGATGTCGGTGTGCAGCACGCTGCACTCCTGCACGTTGCTGCGCGCGCCCAGCGTGACGAGCTCGTTGTCGCCGCGCAGCACGGCGCCGTACCAGACGCTGCTGTCCGCCGCCAGGTGCACGCGGCCGATGACGCTGGCGTTGTCGGCGACCCAGGCGCCTTCGTCGATGCGGGGGATCTCGTCCCCGAGCTGGTAGATCGCCAACAGGTCTCTCCGGGCTTCGAAGCGACAATTCTAGGGATGGAGCTCCGGCATGCCGCGTTGCGGGCCTTGGCGCTGCCCGACCCGGCCGCCAAGGTGGCGGCCGTGCGGGCGCTGCACGCGGCTGCCGAGCGCGACGAGGCGCTGCTGGACACGCAGGCCGACCTGCGCGGGCCAGCCGCAGCGCTGGCGCTGCCCGGCCGCCCGGCGCGGCCGCGGCTGGTGCCGCCCGAGCAGGTGCCGCGGCGCACGCCGTTCACGCCCGAGGGCCGCGCCGCGCTGCTGCATGCGGTGGCGCACATCGAGTTCAATGCCATCAACCTGGCGCTCGACGTCGTCTGGCGCTTCCCCGGCCTGCCCGCCGCCTGCTACCGCGACTGGCTGCGCGTGGCAGCGGAGGAAGCGCTGCACTTCTCGCTGCTGGCCGAACACCTGGCGACGCTGGGTCATGCCTACGGCGACTTCGACGCCCACGACGGCCTGTGGGCAATGGCCGAGAAGACCGCGGCCGACCCGGTGGCACGCATGGCGCTGGTGCCGCGCACGCTGGAGGCGCGCGGGCTGGACGCCACGCCGCCGATGCAGGCGCGGCTGGCGCGCGCCGGCGACGCCCGCGCGGTGCAGATCCTGGATGTCATCCTGCGCGACGAGGTCGGCCATGTCGCGATCGGCAACCACTGGTACCGCTGGCTGTGCGGACGCGACGGGCTGGACCCGCTGGCGCACTATGCCCTGCTCGCGGCGCGCCACGGTGCACCGCGGCTGAAACCGCCCTTCAACCTGGACGCCCGTCGGCGCGCCGGCTTCACGGCCGGCGAGCTGCAGGCGCTGCAGGACCCGCCCGCCCCCTGATCAACCGAGCATGACGATGAACGACACCCCGCCGACCGCCGCCGAATCCTGGGCCGACACCGAACGCCGCATCCGCGCCGCGCGCGAGGCCGGCGTCGGCCCCGGCGTCGCGCGGCCCGAGCAGGTCGCCGGCCTGTCCGGCCTGCAGCTCATGCAGGCCATGCTGCGCGGCGAGCTGCCCTACCCGCACATCGGCGCCACGCTGGACTTCCTGCTCGTCGAGGTCGCCGAGGGCCGCGCCGTCTTCCAGGGCACGCCGCAGACCATGCACCTCAACCCGATGGGCACCGTGCACGGCGGCTGGTATGCGACGCTGCTGGACAGCGCGCTGGGCTGCGCCGTGCACACGACGATGCCGCCCGGCCGCGCCTACACCACCGCCGAGCTGAGCGTGAACCTGGTGCGCGGCGCGGTGCCCGGCCGCGAGCCGCTGCGCGCCATCGGCCAGGTCATCCACAGCGGCCGCCAGCTCGCCACCGCCGAGGCGCGGCTGGTCGACGCCGCCGGCAAGGTCTACGCGCACGGCACGACGACCTGCCTGGTGTTCGAGCTGCCCAAGCGCTGAGCGATCGCGGCCGCGCAAGCCCGGGCCGCGCTACGCGCGCGGGTGGTGCGCCGCATGCAGCTGGCGCAGCCGCTCGCGCGCGACATGGGTGTAGATCGTCGTCGTGCCGATGTCGGCATGGCCCAGCAGCATCTGCACCGCGCGCAGGTCCGCGCCGTGGTTGAGCAGGTGGGTCGCGAAAGCGTGGCGCAGCGTGTGCGGCGACAGCGGCGCGCTGATGCCCGCAGCGACCGCGTAGCGCCTGACCAGGCGCCAGAACATCTGCCGCGTCATCGCGTCGCCGCGCACGGTGACGAACAGCGCCTCGCAGCTGCGCAGGCCCAGCAGCGAACGCCGGCCCTCGGCCAGCCAGCGCGTCAGCCAGGCGTGCGCCTGCTCGCCGAAGGGCACCAGGCGTTCGCGCGCGCCCTTGCCCTGCACACGCAGCACGCCCTGCGCCAGCGCCAGCTGCACGGTCTGCAGCGTCACCAGTTCGCTCACGCGCAGCCCGCTGGCATACATCAGCTCCAGCATCGTGCGGTCGCGCTGGCCCAGCGGCGTGGCGGTGTCGGGCGCCGCCAGCAGCGCCTCGACCTGCGCCTCGGACAGCGTCTTGGGCACGCGCAGCGGCTGCTTCGCGGCCAGCAGGCGCAGCGTGGGGTCGGCGGCCACGCGCCGCTCGCGCAGCGCCCAGCGGAAATATCGGCGGAAGACCGTAAGCCGCCGGTTGGCGGTGGTGGCGCGCGTGCCGGCATGGCGCTCGGCGATGTAGGCCAGCAGGTCGGCTTCGCTGCACTCGTCGATCGTGCGGCCCGCCTGCCCTGCCAGCCAGGCCGCCAGCAGGTCCAGGTCGCGCCGGTAGGCGGCCAGGGTCAGCGGCGCCAGACCGTCCTCGATCCACAACGCGTCGACGAAGCGCGCCAGCGCGGCGCGGCTGGCCGCCAGCACGGCGTCGGCACTGGCCGCGGCGGCCGCCGCAGCAGGCGGCGCAACGGCCGCGGCGGCCGCCGTCAACGCAGGCCCCCCAGCATGCCGTCGCGCAGCTTGCGGTCGTAGGGGCGCTGGCCGACGAAGCTCAGCAGCAGCGCGCCGTAGAAGTCGCTGCCGCGCACCGGCTCGCCGCGCCGGTGGCCGTTGTGCAGCAGGTGCAGGCCACGCGCCGGGTCCAGGTCGAGGTCGACGATGTCGCCGCGCCGCACCTGCCCGATGCCGTCGACGATGGCCTCGAAGGCCTGCAGCCGGTCCTCCAGTCGCGCCAGCTCGTCGGGTGCGACGTTGCGCGTGACGCCCTTGCGCACCGCCTTGACGAATTCCGCGGCCGGCGCGTCCTGCAGCATGTGCATGCGGATGCGCTTGGGCCCCGGCACCGCGACGGCCTCGGCCGCGCTGGCGGCCGGCGCGGCCAGGTACAGCGCCGCCACGTAGCCCTTGAACCAGGCCACGGCGCGGATGCCGGCGCCGTTGAGCACCAGCGTGCTGCCGTGCAGCTCGATGCGCCGCGGCAGCGCGAGGCCTTCGTAGAGCAGCGGCCCGGGCTCGGCCCGCGCAGGGCGCGGCCGCAGCAGCGCCGCGCCCAGCGTGGCCGCCAGCGCGCCGCGCAGCAGACGGCGCCGCGTCGGGTCGGGCCAGGCACGCAAGGGTCCCATGGCGGCGAGCGTACCAACATCGCCGCACCGCTGCCGGCGCGAGACCGGACCCGGCCAGGGCCGATACTGCGCGCCCATGTCCGTCGCCCTGCTGCTGCTGCCCGACTTCCTGCTCATCGTGCTGGGCTGGGTCCTGTGCCGCCACACGCCGCTGAACCGCCCGCTGTGGGACGGCGTCGAGCGGCTCGTCTACTACCTGCTGTTCCCGGTGCTGCTGTTCCACTCGATCCTGCGCCACCCGATGGTCGTCGGCGAACTGCTGCCGCTGGCCGCCGGCGGGTTGGGCATCGTCGGCGCGGGCATCGTGCTGTCGCAGCTGCTCGGCCGCTGGCCGGGCGTGGACCCGCGGCTGCACGCCAGCGGCGCGCAGATCGCCTTCCGCTTCAACAGCTACGTCGCGCTGGCGCTGGCCGACCGCCTGGCCGGCACCCAGGGCCTGGCCTGGATGGCGCTGCTGATGGCGGTGTGCGTGCCGCTGGCCAACGTGGGCGCGGTGTGGCCGCTGGCACGCCAGGGCGGCCAGGGCTTCGTGCGCGAGCTGGTGCGCAACCCGCTGGTCATCGCCACGGTCTCCGGGCTGGCCGCCAACCTGCTCGGTCTGCGGCTGCCGGAGATCGCGTCGACGACGCTGGCGCGCGTCGGCGGCGCGGCGCTGCCGCTGGGGCTGATGGCGGTGGGTGCCGGGCTGCAGTTCGGTGCGCTGCGCGAAGGACCGCGGCTGGCTGCCGCGCTGCTGGCCATCCGCCATGCCGCGCTGCCGCTGGTGGCGCTGGGCCTGGTGCTGCTGCTGCCGCTGGCCGCCGGCCAGCGCACGCTGCTGATGGCCTTCGCGGCCATGCCCACCGCGTCCAGCGCCTACGTGCTGGCCGTGCGCATGGGCGGCCACGGCCCCTACGTGGCCGGGCTGGTGACCGTGTCGACGCTGGTCGGGATGGTCGCGCTGCCGGCCTGGCTGGCGCTGTGGGGCTGGTGGTCCGGGTAGTCCGCGCCGGGGCCGCTGGCCTTGGTCCGCGCCGCGACCCGCTGCCTGCTGGCCGCGCGCCGCAAGCACACCGGCCGCCCATGGCGTGCATCAGTTGCCGAACATCACGTTGGCCCCTGTGGACGGATCGTAGTAGTAGCCGTCGTTCCCGTCGCCGCCGGTGGTTCCGAAGAGACTGTGGCGCGGCCCGGTGGCGGCATGGCCGCGACCCGGCCCTTGCCCGCGCGCCTGCGCCGCCGCGGTCAGGCTGAAGGTGGCCGGCCCGCCCTCCGGGCCGCCGATGCCCTGCGCATTCATCCAGAAGCGCAGGCGCGGCACCGGGGCGTTGAACAGCATCGTCAGCTGCTGCACCTCCACCGGATGCAGTTCGCGGCCGTTGATGAAGGTGCCGGTGCCGCCGCCGGACGCGTCGGCGCGCAGCGGCCCGCCCAGCGGCAGGCCCGGCGGCAACTGGCCGACGGCCGGACCGCCCTGCTGTCCCCACCAGCCGGAGACGGCGTCGTACCAGTAGCGGCCGGCCGGCAGCGGCATGCCGGCGGCCTGCAGTTGCGCCACCGCCGCGGGCGGCAGCAGGGCGCCGTTGAAGATCACGGCCTGCGCTTGTGCGGACGCGGGCACGGCGAAGAGCGTATTGAGCATGATCGTGACTCCGAGGACGAGGGATCGCATGGCCGGGTCGCTCAACGCCAGGGATTGGAGCAGGACACGGCACCCTGGATGTCGACCCAGCAGAAGCCCGTGGCCTTCACCGAGGTGCCGCCAACCGTGCCCGGATACAGGCGCGCGGCGACGATGCGACCACGTTCGAATGCCGGTGACGTGGCGTTGTTGCTGCCTGCGTACATTCCCGGACTCTTGATGCGCCTGACCAGCGGCTCGAAGGCAGCACCACCGGCGGTGCTCAGCGATCGGGCGCAGTAGAAGTCCGTGCTCAGCAGGCCGCAGACGTCGCCCTTGCCGTCGTTGTCGAAGTCCACGACCTGCAGCGAACGCAGTTCCTGCCAGTTCGCGCCCCAGCCCGTGGCGTCCGGGAATTGCGCCTGCGCCAGCGTGAAGGCGCCGTCGAAACGTTGGGCAGCCCGGTTGTTCGCAGGCGCCATCTGCGAGATGCCGCAGTACAGCCCTGCGCTGCCGCGCCCGCAGACATCGGTGCGGCCGTCGCCGTTGAGGTCGCCATAGATGACGGAGTTGAAGTAGCGCTTGTCGGCCCAGCCGTAGCCGTTGGCGTA
>ERZ761607.4378-NODE-4378-length-12528-cov-9.359416_pt1 | contig 12528 bp, 4 predicted proteins | sample MGYA00511164_ERZ761607 | MGnify/ENA primary metagenome ERZ761607 (study PRJEB28899, sample SAMN02445080) | bioreactor sludge metagenome | biome: EBPR sludge | place: Australia: Brisbane, Thorneside Wastewater Treatment Plant | collected 2011-06-22 ...
CGATGCTGCGGCCTTTGAAGGTGACTTCGAGGGTGGCGGCGTTGTAGCGGCGGCCCTGGCTCCACCGTCTGCCGCGCCTGCGGCGGGGGTGGCGTCTGTTCCGCCCAAGGGGGGATTTATCCAATTAATCGGATTTCCGCGAGGATGAGGGGCCGGGCGGGGTTTTGGCAAGCCTTTTTTTCCCGCTGCCTGCGCGGGGCGGGGCTGGCGCGGGTTAGCGGGGCGGCCATTGCAGGATCTGGCCGTCTTTTTCGAGCCTGGCGCGGAGCGCGGCGTAATCCACCTGCTGGACGGGGACGGCGGCCTCCAGGGCGTGGACGGCGGCGGTGGCGGCGCTCTGGCTGGCGCTCATGAAGACGGGCTCCATGCGGATGCTGGCGAAGGCGACGTGGCTGGCGCTGAGGGCGAAGGTGACGAGGAGGTTGGCGCATTCGGCGGGCCGGGGGACGATGGCGTCGTAGCCGATGGGGTAGGGCGGGGCGCCGTCGCGCCCGGTGGCGATCTTGCCTTCGCGGGTGACGACGCCGTCTTTGACGATGCGGCGGATTTCATGCACGTCGGTGCCGTAGCTGCCGAGGGCGATGGCTTTGGGGGCGGTCTGGCGTCCGAAGGTGTGGTGCTCGGTCATGACGAGGGTGCTGATCATGCGCCGGGCCTGGCGGACGTAGATTTGGTGGGGCCAGCCGCCGTTGTCGGTGAACTCGTCCTTGGGGAGGCTGAAGCGGCGCATGTCCAGGCGGACGGTTTCGGGGACGCGGGGGTCGGTGGCGAGGAAGTGGAGGAGGCCGCGGTGGTAGTGCTCGTGGGCTTGGGCGATGCGCCGGCGCTGGGCGTAGGTGGCCTCGGGCCAGGCGTGGGAGGCGCCGGGGAGGTTGCCGCCGAAGGTGGCGGTGTTGAAGTCCCATTTGTGGTTGGGGAGGGGGTCGTGCTTGGAGAACCAGCGGAGGTCCATGCGGTCGCCATTGGCGAGGCAGGCCTGGATGAAGCGGACGACGATCTCGTAGCGGCGGGGGTCGTAGTCGGGCGGGGGGGTGATGGGGATGCTGTTGGCGGGGTCGGTGGTGAGGCAGAGGCGGTAGCAGTAGGCCTGGATGCCGGGGGCGGGCTGGCCGGGGGTGCCGGGGGGGCCTTCGTTGATGAGGGGGAGGAGGCCGCTGGCGGGGTCGCCTTTGACGAGGTAGGGGTCGAGCGGTAAGTCGCGGTCCCAGACGCCCTGGCCGCCGGGGACGCGCCCGTGGGGGCCGGGCTGGAGGTGGCCGGTGCGCGGGTGGTATTTGTCCTGGTAGATGATGCCGGCGTGGGTTTCGCCGTACTGGTCGCGGCCTTCGCGCGTGAGGGTGTGGGTGACGCCGGCTTTGGCCATGAGGTCGCCCTCGTAGGTGGTGTCGAGGAAGACGCTGGCGCGGAGGATGTCGCCGTTCTCCATGAGCAGTTCGGTGATGCGGGGGCCGTCATTTTTCACGGCGGCAAGGCGGGCGCCGAAGAGCACCCGCACGCCGGCCTGGGCGGCCATGTCTGTGAAGACCTGCTCGGCTTGGCGGGGCTCGATGGCGTAGGCGCCGCCGGTGGCGGGTCCGCCGCCGCCGTCGCCTTTGAAGGGTTTGTCCCAGGCGAGGGTGACGCCGGCGGTGGCGGCGAGCCGGGTGAAGTATTCGCGGGCGATGCCGCCGATGCTGCGCGGGTCGCCGATGTCCACGGCGCTGAGGCCGCCGCTGGTCATGCCGCCGAGATGCGCGCCAGGCTCGGCCAGAAGGACGGTCCTGCCCATGCGCGCGGCCTGCACGGCGGCGGCGACTCCGCCGGAGGTGCCGCCGAAGACGCAGATGTCGGTTTCGATGACGGCGGGGTGGAGGGCGGACGCGGGCATGAGGAGCAGGAGGAGGGCGGTTTTCATGGTGCTGTCCGGGAGACGCTGCGGCGGGGGGCGGCCTTTCTGGTCATGCGGCATGACCATGAGGGCTGCGGGACGCGGGGGCGGGGGTTTTTTGGCGCTGGACTTTGGCGCGGGCTGCTGTACAGGGCGCGCGCATGGACCTGACGCAATGCCTTTTCCTCTCGATGACGTGGCTGGACTTTTCGTGGATGAGCAGCTCGGAGGCGTGGATCGCCTTCCTGACGCTGGCGGTGATGGAGATTGTGCTGGGGATAGACAACATCGTGTTCATTTCCATCCTCGTGGACCGGCTGCCGGAGGCGGAGCGTCCGAGGGCGCGCTTTCTGGGGCTGGGCTTTGCGATGCTCTCGCGCGTGGCGCTGCTGCTGTGCATCTCGTGGGTGATGCAGTTGCGTGAGCCGCTGTTTGAGGCGCTGGGGCAGGAGGTGTCGGGGAAGGATTTGATCCTGATGCTGGGGGGGCTGTTCCTGCTGTTCAAGGCGACGGTGGAGATCCACCACAAGGTGGAGGGGCACGCGGAGTCGCAGAAGGGGGCAGCGGGGAAGGCGGCGCTGGGGGCCATCCTGGTGCAGATCGCCATCCTGGACCTGGTGTTTTCCCTGGATTCGGTGATCACGGCGGTGGGCATGGTGGAGCATCTGACGGTGATGGTGCTGGCGGTGCTGGTGTCGGTGGGCTTCATGATGCTGTTCGCGGGGGCGGTGAGCGACTTCATCAGCCGGCACCCGACGGTGAAGGTGCTGGCGCTGTCGTTCCTGCTGCTGATCGGGACGACGCTGGTGGCTGAGGGGTTCCACATGCACTTCTCGAAGAACTACATCTACTTTGCCATGGCCTTCTCGGTGTTTGTGGAGATGCTGAACATCCGCATGAAGGGCCGCATGGCGCGCGTGCCGGGCCGGGAATGAGCGCGGGGGGAGTGTTTTACCCAGCCATGCCGGGGCGCGCAGGCGGCTGGTGCGGAGCCTGCGCGGTGGCGGGGCGTGAGGCAGGGCGGCTGCCGTGAGGCACGCGGCGGCAGCAGGCTGGCGGGCCGAGCCCGGGTTGCTCGGGGTTGCTGTTTTTGAGGCGCTGACTAAGGGTGGGTTAGTAAGGGGTGCGGATTTTGCCATGCAGAACTGTGACGCAATTCTGCGATTCGTAGCAAAAATCCGTCATTCGCCGCTTTTAGTTCGAACCTTTAATGGCACATTGAAGCGTATGAGAATACTCCCGAACTTAAGATTGGCCGAGTCGTCGTTTGCAAAAGCATTCATTCTGAGTCTGTTGTTCCAACTGCCTTATGCGGGTTTAGCGGAAGATAAAGTTTCGGCCATACCCGCCAGTCAGATCGGCGCGGAGGCGCAGAAGCAGTATCGAGGCGAGAAGATCTCGATCCAGCAGGAGCCGGGCGGCATCCGCCTCAAGGCGCTGTTCCAGGATTTGGAGGGTCTGGCGACGAGCGAGGGCCTGCTGATGGAGTCGAGGGGCCGTGAGGACGGCGCTGGCGCGACGAGGTTCCGCGTGGTGGCCACGGAGGTGGGGCGCGAGGGCGGCAGGATGGCGCTGCCGGAGTCTGGCACGGTACGGATGGAGGAAGGCAGGGTGCTGTTCGCCCGGGCCGGCCTGACCGAGGAATACCAAGTGAGCATGGATGGCGTGCGGCAGGACTTTGTGCTGCGGGAAAGGCCGGCCGGAGAGGGTGCCTTGAAGGTGACGCTGCGTGTGACGGGGGCTGTGGCGGAGAATGCCCGCTACGGGGCGAAGCTGACGCTGCCGAGCGGGCGCGAGATCGCCTACAGCAGGCTGTTCGCGAGTGACGCGGCTGGCCAGGAGCTGCAGGCGGGCATTTCCGTTCATGGCGGCGCGCTGGTCATCGAGGTGGATGACCGGGAAGCGGTGTATCCGGTGCGCATTGACCCGACCTTCAGCGACGCGGACTGGTACAGCCTCGGCGGAGTGCCCGGAGCCAATGACATCGTGTATGCGACGGCGGTGGACGGGAGCGGGAATCTTTACATTGGCGGGGACTTTACCGTGGCGGGCGATGTGCTGGCCAGCCGCCTGGCGATGTGGGACGGCAGCACCTGGAGCCAGGTGGGCGCGGGTGTGAACAACATTGTGTATGCGCTGGCCTACTCCGGGGGCGTGCTGTATGTGGGCGGGGAGTTCACTGCGGCGGTCGGAGGTGCGAGCAACAGCCTGAAACGCCTCGCCACCTGGAACGGCACAGCCTTTGCCCAGGTGGGCGGAGCGGGCGTGAACCAGGGATTTGTGCGGGAGATCATGCTCGATGGAACGGACATCATCATCGGCGGCTCCTTCACCACGGTGGCGAGCCCGGCGCAGACAGTGAACCGCATCGCGCGGTGGAACGGGGTTGCCTGGAGCGGCTTCGGCAGCGGCTTTGACAACACAGTGCGCGCGCTGGCGAAGGACAGCGGCGGCAACATCTACGCGGGCGGCAGCTTTAGCCAGGAAGTGGGCGGCGCCGCAAACGGTCTCATGCGTGTGGCGATGTGGAATGGCGCGGCCTGGAGCGCGCTGGGAGCCGGCTTTAACAACATCGTCAGGGACCTGGCGATTGACGGTGCTGACACGCTGTATGCCGGGGGTGAGTTCTCCTCCCTGGTGGGTGGCGCGGCCAACAGCCTGACCCGCGTGGCCCGCTGGGATGGCGCGACTTGGAGCACACTGGGCGCCACGGCGGGTCTGAGCAACTTCGTGTATACCCTGGCCTGGGACGAGGCCGCCGAGACACTCTACGCGGGCGGGGCATTCACCTCGACCACCGGTGGCGTGGCCAGCAGCATGCGGCGAGTGGGGCGCTGGAGCAGGGCGGCAAACACCTGGTCGGCGATGGGGATCGGCACAACGCCCGGACCCGGCGTGGAGGACGGCAATGTCTGGACGCTGACGCTGGCGGCCGGCGGGGTGTATCTGGGTGGCGACTTCACGGAGGCGGATGACTGGGGCTACTCCCGCATCGCCTTCTGGGACAGCGGCACCAACGAGTTCAGCGGACTGGCATCCGGCCTGAACAATGTGGTCAACGCGCTCGCCGTGAATGGAACGGATGTTTACCTGGGCGGCGATTTCATCCGCGCCGGTGACATTCAGGCAAGCAGCATCGTCAAATGGGATGGCAGTGACTTCGAGGCGCTGGGGGCGGGACTCAACGGTTCGGTGATCGTCTTGCTGGCGGACGGCAGCGACCTGTATGTGGGTGGAACTTTCACCTCAACCCTGGGAGGCCCGACCAACAGCCTGCGTAATCTCGCCCGCTGGGACACCGTCGCGGAGACTTGGAATGCGGTGGGGCTGGGTGTTAACTCCACGGTTCGCTCGCTGGCCAAGGATGGCATGGGGAATTTGTATGTCGGAGGGGCATTCACCACGGTCAGCTTAGGCCCGACGATACCGGCCTCGCGCGTGGCCAGTTGGAACGGCACTTCATGGAGCTCAATGAACATCGGGTTTGCCGGAACCGTTTACGCGCTGGTGCTGGACAGTACCGACACCCTGTATGCGGGCGGGACATTTGGATGGGCGAATGCCGCCAACTCAGGCGACATGGGAGCCACTGTGGTGAACGGAGTCGCCAAGTGGAACGGCTCCGCCTGGGAGGCTCTGGGCACAGGGGCGGACGGGGCGGACGGGGCCAATGATCTGAACGCTCTTGCGGTTGATTCCTCGGACAATGTTTACGCAGGCGGGAATTTCGCGACCATGAGCGGTGTGGCGAACACGGCGAGGATCGCCAAATGGAACGGCTCCGCATGGTCGGCGCTGGGGCGCGGTGTCAGCAATGAAGTGAATGCGCTGCTGGTTTTCGGAAACGAGCTGTATGTGGCGGGGTCGTTTACTTATGCGGATGCGCCGACAAGCTCAACGCCCGGCGCTCTGACAGCGAACCGAATCGCTCGTTTCAACCTCAATGACAACACCTGGGGCCTGCTTGGCTCCGGCATGAACACTGGCGCGATCATTAACGCGCTGGCGGTGACTGGAACCGATCTGTATGTCGGGGGCAGCTTTGTGACCGCTGGCGGCAAGGTGGCCGGTTACGCGGCCTACGCTGACATCAACCCGCCGCCTGTCGTGAATGCGGGTGCGAACGGTACGGTGGACGAGGGCAGCGCTTTTGTACAGGCCGGCTCGTTCGATGATCCGGGCATGGACTCGTGGACCGCCACTGTTGACTATGGCGATGGCAGCGGGGTTCAGGCCCTGACTCTGGATCAGATGGCCAAGACCTTCGAACTGAACCACACTTATGCAGACAACGGCCTCTACACCATCACCGTGGTCGTCACCGACAGTGATTTGCGGGATGGCACGGACACGGTGCAGGTCACTGTGAACAATGTGGCGCCGGATTTTGAGCTTGGACTCCCTGATCCAGAGTTCCTGGCCGTTGGCTCAGGCGATTTCTCGCGGACGGTGGATTTTACCGACCCTGGAGATGATGTCTGGAGCGGCACTGCCAACTATGGAGCCGGAGGCGGCAATGTCGCGCTGTCTGTGGACCAGATGGCCAAGACATTCGATTTGACCGCGACTTACACCCTTGGCGGTCTTTTCACCGTCAGTGCCACCCTGCAGGATGATGACTTGGGCAGCCACAATGACTCCATGACAGTGGATGTTCTTCTTGAACCCATCCCGGTCTCTGGCGCGGCATCCGGCATCACCGCTTACTCGGCGACCTTGAACGGAACGGTCAACCCCAACCACAGCCAGCTTCGCGGCACGACGACAGCCTGGTTTGAATACTCCAGAGATCCTGCGATGATGGAAGGAATCATGCAAAGCTCGTCAGTGCCGGTAGCCAGCACCGGCAACAACCCCGCCGCTGTGCCAGTGAGCATCACGGTCGAAAACCTGCTCGCGGATGAGGATTACTATTTCCGAATGGTGGCGGAAAACGAGGCGGGAACCACCTATGGTGACATTCAGAGCCTGCATTCACGCTATCCTTTCGCCACTGGAGACTTTATGCTGGCCGGTGAGGGATTGCTGGGCGGCGGGGAACTCTCCAGGCCCATCGAAGGGGTGATCAACAACGCCGGACGTGTGTCTTTCAAAGCGGCAGGCAAAGTCGGAAGCGGCGGCATCACCTCAAGCAACGACAGCCTGCTGCTCAGCGACGCCAGCGGGGAATTGAAAGTGATCGCGCGTGAAAGCACGACCGTGGAGTACCAGGAGTCGCCATACATCTGGAGCACGCTCAACGGCACGTTTGACGATCTTATTTTGAGCGAGACAGGGGAGACCGTCTTCCGGGACAAAATCCTGGGCACCACAACTTTGAAAGACCAGGGCTATTTCATTTCACCGGATGGAGAAGCCCTGGAAATCCTGAGTCGCGAGGGAGACGCCGCGCCCGACGCAGGCACGTTCACTTTGCACACAGGAAAACCCGTCATGGATTCTGATGGCAGGGTTTACTTCCAAGGCAAGGTCTCGGGGCTGACCACCAAAACTGATACTGGCATCTGGTTTGAGGACATTGGCACCCCTCTTGAGCGCCTGGTGGCGGAAGGTCAGGATGTTTCTGACGCACTGCCCTCCGGCATTGGCTGGCTCGGCCAGTTGTCCGGCGACATTGCCGCCGGCGGTGACGGAGTGGGTTTTATCGCGGCCCTGCAGCACAATCCAGCGAACTCGGATGAAAAAACTGACACCGCACTCAATCAAGCCGCCTTCTCCTGCTCCAGCGCAGGAGACCTTGAAGTGATCCTTCGAAAGGGAGATTTGGTGGATGGCGCGGGCGTCTCCAAATTGACAGGCATCGCGCGCGGCAGCAGCGGTGATCACGCGGTCCTTGCCACACTCGCAGCTCCAGCGACCACAGCGGATGACCTGGTACTGGTTTACAAGGGTTTGTCGGGCGTTGAACTCGTGGCTCGCGAGGGTGTCACAGTCATTTCCGGGGCTGCGACCCTTGCCAGTGTCAGCGAATTCCATGTGACCGCTGACGGCGCGGTGGTTTTCCTTGGCAAAGTGAAGGGTGATGGAACCACCACGGTCACGGATGGCGTCGTCTGCAAATGGACTTCGGGTGGCGGCGTCACTCTTCTCGCCCGCGAAGGTTCCACCGCCAATGGAACCGGGTCCAATTACGGAGCCATCCAGGCGCTCTCTGTCAGTCCCGGGGGAGTGGTTTTGGTTCAAGCGACGCTGACCAACGGCAGGGTTGCCGCCTTGAGCGACACGGGAGGCACCTTGGACTTGCTGGTGCAGACCACTGACACCGTGACCTACAATGGCTCCCCACTCTCCGTCCTCTCCTTGTCCATCTACAAAGGCACCACGGGCAGCGGCGGCGGCGGCGGCGGCATGGGCGCGGCCATCAATGACTCCGGGGACGCTTTGATCATGATCTCCCTCGGCGGCGGTGTGCATATCGCCCGAATCTATCGTTGATTGCTTGGCACCTACTGCACCGGCGTATTCAGTGTCTTGACCCTACACAAACCGGCCCATCATCCCGCTCCAGGGGTGGTGGGCTGTGTTGTTTGAGGCAGGGAAGAGTCGGCGTGGGTTGCCGTGAATCCTGGATTGCTCCGCACCATTGCCACCATTGACAGAATGCTGCTTTTTGTTTCCCGGCACCGCCGGGAATCAGCCCGCTGTGCGCATGAAACGCGAAATGCTTGGCATCCGGGTTCAAAACACCTTTGTGGAATGAATCCTTCCGAATAGACAAAGGTGCCGGGCGCTCAGCGGGAGGTCTTGAGCAGCTCGGAGAGGGGGACGATCTCGCCATCGGGGGCCTCGGGGTCGGAGCCGCCGCGGGCGCGGCGTTTCTCATCGGCTTTGCGCTGCTTTTCCTCATCCTCGGCGCGGCGCTTGGACTGCTTTTTCTCCGTGGCGGTGGAGGGGGTCATCTCGATGAAGGTGGAGGAGGATTTGAGGTCCTTGATGCGGGGATACTCCTCGTCGAGGGCGGCGATGTGCTCCTCGCTGAATCCCTGCCAGATGGTGAAGATGCCGTCGGTGACGGGGCGGTCGATGATGACGTGGTCCACCACCTGGCCGTTGACCATGGTCATGAGCATCTCGCCATGACGCAGGCGGGTGACGAGTTCGAGGGAGTTGGTGCCTTTGAAGTCGAGCTTCATGGCCACGCCCTGGGTGCCGTTGTCGGCGGGAAAGGGGTGGAAGGCGGCCATGCTCTGGGTGCTGAACTCGGGGATGATCTTGAAGATGACCGCGCGGCCGCCGATGGGGCGGGTGAAGACGGTCTTCTTCGAGTCCATGTCCGTGCCCTGCGCGTGGACGGTGATGACCACCCGGTCCTTTTTGAGGCTCTGGCAGGAGCAGAGACCGAGGAGCGCGGCGACGGCGGGAATGAGCAGGCGTGGCATGGCGTTAGTGATGGCGCGGCGCGGGCTGTTTGGCAAGAGAGTGGAGAAGGAGATTGTCAGAAGCCGCGCGCGCGGGCATGATGCGCGGCCACTCCCAAGCGCGCGCTGTGACTGTCCCGCCTCCAGACTCCCCCACACTGATCACCGGCAAAGGTCCGCCGGCGCGGGACACGGACGCCGTGACCGCCGGCGAAAAGGCTGCCGCCCTGCCCAGGGCGCAGACCGGGGAGTGGCTGGACGGCAAGTTCCGCCTCATGGAGAAGCTGGGGGAGGGCGGCTTCGGCCTGGTTTACAAGGCGGAGCAGACCCAGCCCATTCACCGCTTCGTGGCCGTGAAGGTGCTCAAGGCCGGCATGGACACGCGCCAGGTCATCGCCCGCTTCGAGACCGAGAGGCAAAGCCTGGCGCTCATGGAGCACCCGAACATCGCCCGCGTGCTCGACGCCGGCGAGACCGCCGCGGGCCAGCCCTACTTCGTCATGGAGCTGGTGCGCGGCATGTCCATCACCAAACACACGCGGGAGAAGCACCTCCCCCTGCGCGCGCGGCTGGAGCTTTTCATCCCCGTCTGCCACGCCGTGAACCACGCGCACCAGAAGGGCATCATCCACCGGGACTTGAAGCCCTCCAACATCATGGTCATGGAGGAGGACGGCGCGCCCGTGCCCAAGGTCATTGACTTCGGCATCGCCAAGGTGCTGGAGCAGAAGGACGCCAGCCAGACGCTCGCCACCGGCATGGACCAGCTCGTCGGCACCCCCGGCTATATCAGCCCGGAGCAGATCCAGCACGGCAGCTCCCATGTGGACACGCGCTCGGACGTTTACGCCCTCGGCTCCATCCTCCTCGAACTGCTCACCGGCAAGGGCCTGGTCACCCCCATGGACCTCGCCCACAAGCCCATCCACCTCATCCTGCGCGACCAGGTGGACCTCGACCCGCCGCGCCCCAGCACCCGCGATCCCGACCTCAGGGGCGACCTCGACTGGATCACCCTCAAGGCCCTGGAGCGCGACCCCGCCCGCCGCTACGGCAGCGCCGACGACCTCGCCGACGACCTCCGGCGCTTCCTCGACCACCAGCCCGTGCGCGCCCGCCCTCCCAGCCGCCGCTACCTGCTGGAGAAATTCGTCCGCCGCCACCGCGCCGGTGTCGCCGCCTCCGCCGCCATCGCCCTCGCCGTCCTCGGCGGCGGCGTCACCAGCACCGCCCTCTACCTCCAGGCCGAGCGCAACCAGCGCCTGCTCATCAAGTCCTACTCCCGCTCCGACGAGCAAATGGCCCGCCAGCTCAGCGAGCGCGCCGAGCACTCCGAGGCCGTCGCCCGCCTTTGCCGCGCCCTGCGCACCGACCCGGAAAACGGCCCCGCCGCCGTCAACCTCCTCTCCCTCCTCCAGCACGTCCACCTCCTCCACCCCGTCACGCCCGAGCTGCCCCTGCCCGAGGGCATGACCAGCGCCCGCCTCACCGCCCTCAGCCCCCGGACCCGCCGCCTGCTCGCCCTCGGCTCCGTCAGCGAGGACGGGGGGAAAAAGGACACCCTCTGCGTCTGGGACACCGGGTCACAGGCCCGGCGGGACTTTCCCCTGCCCTCCGGCGTGCTCGCCACCGGCCTGCTCGCCACCCCGGACGGCGCCCACGCCATCCTGACGCGCGATGACGGCCAGATCGAGCTGCTCACCCTGCCAAGCGCCGACCGCGCCCCCCTGCTCCCGCCCCTGCCCGGCGGCGCCGCCAGCCTCGCTCTCTCCGGGGACGGCCTCACCCTGGCCGTCGGCGGAGAGCTCGGCCACCTCCACATCTGGGACCTGCGCCAGCCCGAGCGCCCCGCCGCCGTGCTGCCGCCCCCGCCCCACGCCGGGCTGCCCCTCCAGGTCGTGGCGCTCGACCACCTCGGCACCCTGGCCGTCTCCGCCGCCCCCCTTGCCGGCGGTCAGGGCGGCCAGGCCCGGGTCTGGGACCTGCTGGAGCGCGCGCCCATCGGCGACCCCTTCGAGACCGGCCACGGCATTTCCGCCCTCGCCATCAACCGCGAGCAGGAGATGCTCGTCGCCGGCCTGCACTCCGGCCTCGTCCATGTCGGCAACTTCCGCTCCCAGACCGAGATCCTCCCGCCCCTGGTCCACCCAGGCTCCATCCTCGGCCTCAGTCTGACCACCGACGGCGGCCTGCTCCACATCGGGGACGGCCAGGGCTACCTCCACTGCTGGGACCTGCGCGCCGCCCGTCCCGCCCAGCCCGCCGTCAAGCACGACGGCGAAATCATCGCCACCCACCAGGCCCCCGGCCAGTCCCTCCTCGCCGCCGTCTCCCGCCACGGCGAGCTGCACCTCTGGGACACCCGCACCGGCTCCCGCGCCCGCCTCCGCCTGCCGCGCAACATCGCCGAAGCCGGCCTCAGCGCCGACGCCTCCCTCCTCGCCGCCGCGCCCGCCCTGGCGCCCCACGTCCAGCTCTGGAGCATCCACCAGCGCATGACCACCCGCCGCTGGCTCGCCCCGCCGGAGGCCGCCGCGCCCGCCGCCGACCCCGGCCTGCCGCCCGGCCTCTTCGACAAGGACACCCTGCTCGCCCGCAGCCCCGACCGCGCCTGGACCGCCGCCGCCGCCCGCGACGGCAGCGTCACCCTTTTTGACTCCGCCTCCTGGCGCGCCCGCGCCACCTTCCAGCACCCGCCCGCCATCGGCGCCCTGGCCCTCTCCGCCGACGGCAGCCTCGCCGTCACCTCCGGGCGCGACCAGCGCGTCCTGCTCTGGGAGGCCCGCACCGGGCGCCCCAGCGGCATCGTCCTGCGCTTCCAGACCTTCGTCCCCGCCCTCGCCCTCAGTCCCGACGCCGCCCGCCTCGTCACCCTCACCGACGACGGCGAACTGCGCGTCTGGGACACCGCCACTGGCGACGCCCTCACCCCCGCCATCCGCCAGGGCGCGGACATCCAGCGCCTCAGCGTCTCCCCGGATGGGCGGCAAATCCTCTTCCACATCCCCGGTGAAGGCGCCTTCTCCCTGCCCATGCCGCCTCCCGCCATCCCCCTGCCCCCCTGGTTCCTCGACCTCGCCGAAGCCCTCGCCCGCCTCCGCATCGACGCCCAGGGCAGGACCGAGACCCTCGGCCTGCCCGCCCGCCAGCGCGCCGCCGCCGCCGTGCCCGCCCGGCCCGCGCCCGGCGCCGAGTCCATCGCCGCGCGCTGGGCCGCCTGGCTCCTGGCTCCCGCTGCGGAGCGCCCGCTCTCCCCCCAGGATGACGAGCCGCTTGCCGCCTATCTGCGCGGCCTCAGTGCCC
>ERZ761607.4379-NODE-4379-length-12528-cov-5.213341_pt1 | contig 12528 bp, 11 predicted proteins | sample MGYA00511164_ERZ761607 | MGnify/ENA primary metagenome ERZ761607 (study PRJEB28899, sample SAMN02445080) | bioreactor sludge metagenome | biome: EBPR sludge | place: Australia: Brisbane, Thorneside Wastewater Treatment Plant | collected 2011-06-22 ...
GCGGCGACGTGCGCCGCGCCAAGCTGTACTTCCTGCGCCAGCGCAGCGGCAAGTCCGCCCGCATCAAGGAGAAGCTGGCCTGACCGAAGGTCAGGCGCGCGGCGCGAGCCGCGCCCGGCGCGCAGCGCCGGCACAGCGCACGGCGAAGCCGGAAGCTGGCCTGAGCGAAGCGCAGGCGCGCGGCGTCAGCTGCGCCGCACTGAACCGCAATGGAGAAGCCGTCCGCAGGACGGCTTCGTCGTTTTCGACGCACACTGCCCGCATGTCGCTGCCCCGCATCCTGAACCCGCGCGAGATCCCGGTCGCGGGCACCGACGCGCACCTGCCGCCGCTGCCCGGCGATCGGCTGACGGCACCAGCGCTGCGCCAGCGTTTCGGCCTGCCGCGCCCGGGCTGGCAGCCCGAACTGCCGGGCGACGGCCGCGTGCTGCCAGACCGCGCGCCCGCGCCGGCCGCCGTGCTGGTGCCGCTGGTCGAGCGCGACGACGGGCTGCACGTGCTGCTGACGCGGCGCACCGAGCACCTGCGCGACCACGCCGGGCAGATCAGCTTTCCCGGCGGCCGCAGCGAGCCGCAGGACGACGGCGCACCCGCCACTGCGCTGCGCGAGGCCGAGGAAGAGGTCGGACTGCCGCGCCGCCAGGTCGAGGTCATCGGCGAGCTGCCGGCCTACACGACGATCACCCGCTATGTCGTGACGCCGGTCGTCGCGCTGGTGCGCCCGCCGATGGAACTGTCGCGGCTCGCGCTGGACCGCCACGAGGTGGCCGCCGCCTACGAGGTGCCGCTGGCCTTCCTGATGAACCCGGCGCACCACCGCCGCCATGTCTTCACCTGGGACGGCGGCCAGCGCCAGTTCCTGTCCATGCCCTGGCGCCGCGAAGGTGCGGGCGAGGCGGACGAGGTCTTCATCTGGGGCGCGACCGCAGCGATGCTGCGCAACCTGTACCGCTTCCTCGGCGACTGATCGCCCCGCCGGCGGCGGCCCGCAGGGGGCGTGCCTCTATCATCCGCGGCGATGAGCTTCTTCGCCGTCCTGCTGGCCCTGCTGATCGAGCAGCTGAAGCCGCTGCCGCGCGACAACTGGGTGCACGAGACGCTGAAGGGCTGGGTCGCGTGGACCGGCCGCAACTTCGACGCCGGCGAGCGCCACCACACCTGGGTCGTCTGGGGCGTCTCGGTGCTCGCACCCACGCTGCTGGTGATGGCGCTGCACCTGGCCATCGTGCGCCACAGCGTGCTGCTGGCGATGGCCTTCGACGTCGCGCTGCTGTACCTGACGCTGGGCTTCCGCCAGTTCAGCCACTACTTCACCGACATCCGCGACGCGCTGGATCGCGGCGACGAGAACGAGGCGCGCCGCCTGCTCGCCGAGTGGCGCCACCTGGACGCCAGCGAGCTGCCGCGCACCGAGGTGCTGCGCCATGTCATCGAGCATGCCCTGCTGGCCGCGCACCGCCATGTCTTCGGCGTCTTCTTCTGCTTCGTGGTCTTCTCGGCACTGGGCCTGGGGCCGACCGGCGCCGTGCTCTACCGCATGGCCGAATTCGCCAGCCGCTACTGGGCCTACCGCCAGCGCACGCTGGACGCGCCGGCCAACGACGAACTGCGGGCGCTGTCGCGCCGGCTGTTCGCGCTGCTGGACCATCTGCCGGCGCGGCTGACCGCCTTCGGCTTCGCGGTGGTCGGCAATTTCGAGGAAGCGGTCGGCAGCTGGCGGCGCGACGCCGGGCTGTGGCAGCACCCCAACGAGGGCATCATCCTCGCCGCCGCGGCCGGCGCGGTGGGCGTCCAACTCGGCGGCGCCGCCGCGCCGGGCGTGACGCCGGACCGCTCCAAGACCTTCAGCGCCGGCACCGAGGCCGGGCTGGCCGAAGCCCAGGGCTCCACCGCCGGGCTGCCGCCGCAGTCCGCGCACCTGAACAGCGTCGTCGGCCTGGTCTGGCGTTCGGTGGTGCTGTGGATGCTGCTGCTGGCGCTGCTGACGCTGGCCAACGTCGTCGGCTGATCACGCAGGCGGTCACCAGCGCTGCGGCGCCGCGAGCTCCTCGTAGAGCTGCTCGTAGATGCGCAGCCGGGTCGGCCCGATCTCGCCGCGCCCGGCGGCCGCGCGCACGCCGCAGCCCGGTTCGTGGCGGTGGCTGCAGTTGTGGAAGCGGCAGTGGCCCAGCGCGCCGGCCAGGTCGGGCATCAGCGTCGCCAGCCGCTCGGGCGCGATCTGGCGCAGGCCGAATTCCTGGAAGCCGGGCGAGTCCAGCAGGGCGCCGCTGCGCGCCTCGTCCAGCCAGTACCAGGTCGTCGTCGTGGTCGTGTGGCGGCCGGCGTTGAGCGCCTGCGAGATCTCGCCGACCTGCGCCGCGGCCTGCGGCACCAGCAGGTTGATCAGCGTGCTCTTGCCCATGCCGCTGGGCCCCAGCACCAGCGTCGTGCGGCCGGCCAGCCGCGGCGCGAGCGTCGCGCGCGCGGCCTCGGGCGCGGCCTTGAGCGCCAGCTCCAGCACCGGCACGCCCATCGCGCGGTAGGGCGCCAGGCGCTCGCGCGCCGCGGCGGCGGCCGGCAGGTCGGTCTTGTTCAGGCCGACCAGCGCCGCGATGCCGGCGTCCTGCGCCGCGATCAGCGCACGCGCGAGCTGCGACTCGCTGAACATCGGTTCGCCGGCCACCAGCACCAGCACCTGGTCGAGGTTGGCGGCGAAGCTCTTGCTGCGCCACTCGTCCTGGCGGAACAGCAGGTTGCGCCGCGGCTCCAGGTGCTCGATGACGCCGCCGTCGCCGGCAGGTTGCCAGCGCACCTGGTCGCCGACCACCAGCTCGCTCTTCTTGCCGCGCGGGTGGCACAGCACGCGCGCGCCTTCGGGCGTCTCGACGACGACGTGGCGGCCATGCGCGGCGACGACCCGCCCCAGGTCCAGCGTGCCGTCGGACGCTGCGGCGGGCGCCGGCGCGTTGCGCATCGTCGGGGCGTCAGCGCATCAGCGCATCAGCGCGTCAGCGCGTCGAGCTTCGCGGCGCAGATGAAGTCGTTGACCGAGATGCCGCCCACCGAATGCGTGTTGTAGCGCACCGTGCAGCGGTTGTAGGACACCAGCAGGTCCGGGTGGTGGTCCTCCTGGTGCGCGACCCAGGCCAGCGCGTTGACGAAGGCCATCGTGCGGTAGTAGTCGGCGAAGTCGTAGCGCTTCTGGATCGCGCCGTCGACCAGCGCCCAGCCGGGCGCGGCCGCGAGGTGGCGCTGGATCTCGTCGGCGGACATCGGCGGCTGGCCCTCCAGGGGCCGGCAGCGCTGCTGGGCAAGGTCGGTCATGGCGGGCAGGGCGATGAGGGGCGGGAGGCTCAGGCCGCGGGCTGCGGCAGCGCGGCCAGCCGTTCGGCGGCCGGCGGGTGCGAGTAGTAGAAGCGCGCATACACCGGGTCGGGCGTCAGCGTGCTCGCGTTGTCCTCGTGCAGCTTGAGCAGCGCGCTGGCGAGCGCGCCGCCGTCGGCCTGCGCGCAGGCATAGGCGTCGGCCTCGAACTCGTGGCGGCGCGAGAACTGCGCCGCCAGCGGCGCCAGGAAAAAGCCGAACGGCGGCAGCGCCAGCATGAACAGGATCAGCGCCAGCGCGTCGTTGGGCGCCGCCAGGTTGGGCGCCACGCCCAGGCCGGTGTAGAAGCCACTCTGGCCGGCCAGCCAGCCCAGCAGCGCCAGCGCCGCCAGGCTTGCCGCGAAGATGCCGGCGATGCGCTTGGCGACATGCCGGCGCTTGAAGTGGCCCAGTTCGTGCGCCAGCACCGCCTCCACCTCGGCCGGCGTCAGCCGCTGCAGCAGGGTGTCGTAGAAGACCACGCGCTTGGCCGCGCCGAGTCCGGTGAAATAGGCGTTGGCATGCGCCGAGCGCCGGCTGCCGTCCATCACGAACAGCCCGCGCGCGGCGAAGCCGCAGCGCTGCATCAGCGCCTGCACGCGTGCCTTCAGCGCCTCGTCGGCGAGCGGCTCGAACTTGTTGAAGATCGGCGCGATCAGCGTCGGGTAGACGACCAGCAGCAGCAGGTTGAAGCCGACCCAGGCCGCCCAGGCCCACAGCCACCACCAGCCGCCGGAGACGGCCATGATCCACAGCACCAGCGCCGCCAGCGGCAGCCCGATCGCGGCCGCCAGCGCCGTGCCCTTGGCCAGGTCCAGCAGCCACAGCCGCAGCGTCATGCGGTTGAAGCCGAATCGCTGCTCGATGCGGAAGGTGCTCCACCACGACAGTGGCAGGTCCAGCAGGCCGCCGATGGCCGAGAACGCCGCCAGCAGCGCCAGCTGGTAGGCGAGGTCGCCGAAGCGCGGCTGCAGCGTGTCGCGCAGCGCCGCATTCAGCGCATCCAGACCGCCCAGCAGCGTCCAGCCCAGCAGCACGGTGGCGCCGAGCGCGGTGGCGAGCAGCCCGAAGCGGCCGTTGGCCAGCGTGTAGTCGGCCGCCTTGCGGTGGGCCTCGGGCGTGATGCGGCCGGCGAAGACCGCCGGCACGCGCTCGCGGTGCGCCGCCACGTGGCGCATCTGGCGCGTCGCCAGCCAGTAGCGCACGGCCAGCGACAGCAGCAGCGCGGCCGCGAAGGCGAAGGTGACGGCGTCGGGGCTCAGGGCAGGGAGCGGCATGGGCCGGCAGTGTAGGCCTGGGCGAGAATCCCGGCTTCGTCTTCCCGGCATCGCCCCATGACCGATTCGTCGCCCGACGCGCCGCCGAGCCCACTGCTCGGCGCCAGCGAGAACAACCTGATCTGGATCGACCTCGAGATGACCGGCCTGCTGCCCGACAGCGACCGCATCATCGAGATCGCCGTCGTCGTCACCGATCCGCTGCTCGCGCTGCGCGTGGAGGGCCCGGTGCTCGCGATCCACCAGAGCGACGCGGTGCTCGACGGCATGGACGCCTGGAACAAGGGCACGCATGGCCGCAGCGGCCTGACCGAGCGCGTGCGCGCCTCCAGCGTCGACGAGGCGGCGGCCGAGGCGCAGGTGATCGCCTTCCTGGAACGCCACGTGCCCAAAGGCAAGAGCCCGATGTGCGGCAACAGCATCTGCCAGGACCGGCGCTTCCTGGCGCGCACGATGCCGCGGCTGGAGGCCTACTTCCACTACCGCAACCTGGACGTCAGCACGCTGAAGGAGCTGGCGCGGCGCTGGAAGCCTGCGGCGCTGGAGGGGTTCAAGAAGGCGCAGTCGCACACTGCGCTGGCCGACATCCACGAGTCGATCGACGAACTGATCCACTACCGCACCCACCTGCTGGCGGTCTGAGCGGCCGGCGGCCTTCACGATGCGCACCGAGACGCTCGAACTGCTGGCGCTGGCCCCCGGCCAGCGTGCGTGCCTGACCGTGCACCGCTTCGGCATGCCGGGCAGCGCGCCCAAGGCCGTGATCCCGGCGGCGCTGCATGCCGACGAGGTGCCGCCGCTGCTGGTGGCGCAGCAGCTGCGCGCGCGGCTCGCGGCGCTGGAGGCCGCGGGCCAGGTGACGGGCGAGGTCGTGCTGCTGCCCTATGCCAACCCGCTGGGCCTGGCGCAGCACCCGCTGGGCCTGCACCAGGGGCGCTTCGACCTGCGCGATGGCGTCAACTTCAACCGCCAGGTGCCCGACCTGTCGACCACCGTGGCCGACGCGGTGGCCGGCCGCCTGGGCGACGACCCGGCGCGCAACGTCGCCGTCGTGCGCGAGGCGCTGCGCGACGCCGCCGCGGCGCTGCCGGCCGAGCATGCCGCGCAGGACCTCAAGCGCCGGCTGCTGCAGCTGGCGGTCGACGCCGACATCGTGCTGGACCTGCACTGCGACGCGCAGGCCGTGCTGCACCTGTACGCGCTGACGCCGCAGGCCGCGCTGGCCGAGGAGCTGGGCGCGCTGCTCGGCGCGCAGGCGGTGCTGCTGGCCACCGAGTCCGGCGACTCGCCTTTCGACGAGGCCTGCAGCCGGCCCTGGCTGGTCGTGCAGCAGCGCTACCCGGACCACCCGCTGCCGCTGGCCTGCTTCAGCCCGACCGTCGAGTTGCGCGGCGAGGCCGACACCGACCACGCGCTCGCCGCGCAGGATGCCGACGCGATCGTCGAGTTCCTGCGCCGCCGCGGCGTGATCGCCGGCGCGCCGCGCCCGCTGCCGGCGCCGCGCTGCGCACCGACGCCGCTGGCAGCGGCCGAGCAGCTCAATGCGCCCGCGGCCGGCGTCGTGGTCTTCCATGCCGCTCCCGGCGAGCGTGTCGAGGCCGGCGCGGTGGTGGCCGACCTCGTGGACGTCGACAGCGGCGCCGTGCGACCGCTCGTCGTGCAGTCCGCCGGACTGCTCTATGCACGCATGGCCACGCGCTGGGCGACGCCGGGCCGCCGCGTCGCCGGCATCGCCGGCACCACGCTGCAGCGCAGCGGCAAGCTGCTGGGGCCCTGACGGCAGGGGCGGGGCAGTCGCCACCGCAGGTGTAGACCACGCAAGCCGGCGCGGGCAGCGGGTACCGCGTGGCGCGAAGCGCCGCGACAGGCACCCCTGGCGCGCGGCGGGTCACGGGCGGGATCGCGCTCGGCGCGCGAACCACCGCGCTGCGCAGCCCGGCGCCCGGGATCGAGCGGGCTCCGCGCTCACCGCGGGTTCCCGCGCGCGCGACGCCGCGGGCCCCCGCGACGCCGCGCGCCACGGCGGGCAGCCGCGGTCGGCCGGGATCACCGGCATGGCCGCCAGCGCGTGGCGCAAGGCAACGCTGTCACGCGCCTGTCGCCAGGAATTCATAAACTGCGGGCATGACCGACGACAACAGTGCCGCCTTGCCAGAGGCCGGCGCGATGGCGGTGACGCCTGCTGCACCGCTGCCGCTGCTCAACCGCGAGCGTTCCATCCTGCAGTTCAACCGGCGCGTGCTGGCGCAGGCGCGGCGCGAGGACGTGCCGCTGCTGGAGCGGCTGCGCTACGTGACCATCGTCAGCTCCAACCTCGACGAATTCTTCGAGGTGCGGGTGGCCGACATCATCGAGGCGACGCGGCAGCCCGGCTCGGGCGTCACGCGCGCGGACCTGGCCTCGGTGGCGCAGGCCGCGCACGAGCTGATCGACGAGCAGTACGCGCTGTTCAACGACGTCGTGATGCCGGCGCTGCAGCGCGAGGGCCTGGTGATCCTCAACCACGCCGACCGCAACGAGGCGCAGCGCGAGTGGGTGCAGCGCTTCTTCGAGGCCCAGGTGCGGCCGTTGCTGGTGCCGGTGAGCCTGGACCCCAGCCACCCGTTCCCGCAGGTCGCCAACAAGTCGCTGAACTTCATCGCGCGCCTGGGCGGGCGCGACGCCTTCGGGCGCGAGAACCAGATCGCCATCGTCAAGGTGCCGCGCGTGCTGCCGCGCGTGATCCGCCTGCCGGCCGAGCTGACGCCCGGGCAGCAGGGCTTCGTGCTGCTGACCAGCGTGATCCGCGCCCACCTGGGCGAGCTCTTCCCGGGCCGCACGGTGGAGTGGTTCTCGCAGTTCCGCGTCACGCGCGACTCCGACCTCGACGTCGAGAACGACGACGTCAAGAACCTGCGCCAGGCGCTGCGCACGGGGCTGACGACGCGCCACTTCGGCCAGGCGATCCGGCTGGAGGTCGTGAGCACCTGCCCGCCGGACCTCGCCGGCCTGCTGCTGCAGCAGTTCGGGCTGCCCGACATCGCGCTGTACAAGGTCAACGGCCCGGTCAACCTGGTGCGCCTGAACCAGCTGATCGACCAGGCCGAGGCCGACCACCTGCGCTTCCCGCCCTGGGAGCCGCAGTGGCCGATGGGCCGCCTGCCGCGCAACCGCTCGATCCTGCAGCGCCTGCGCGAGGGCGACGTGCTGCTGCACCACCCGTTCGAGAGCTTCGACCCGGTGGTGCAGTTCCTGCGCGAGGCGGTGCTGGACCCCGAGGTGCTGGCGATCAAGCAGACGATCTACCGCACCGGCGCGCAGAGCGTGCTGATGGACCTGCTGATCGAGGCGGCGCGCCGCGGCAAGGAGGTGCTGGCCGTCGTCGAGCTCAAGGCGCGCTTCGACGAGGAGGCCAACATCAACTGGGCCGAGCGGCTGGAGGCCGTCGGCGCGCAGGTCGTCTACGGCATCGTGGGGCTGAAGACGCACGCCAAGCTGCTGCTGGTGACGCGCCGCGAGGGCATGCAGGGCAAGGGCCTCGCGGCGCAGGTGCGGCTGCGCCGCTACGCCCACCTGTCCACCGGCAACTACAACCCGCGCACGGCGCGGCTGTACACCGACATCGGCTACCTGACGGCCGATCCCGGCCTCACCGCCGACGCCGACGCGGTGTTCCAGCAGCTCGCCAGCCAGGCGCGGCTGCACAGCCCCAAGCACCTGGTCACCGCGCCCTTCGTGATGCACCGGCGCATGGTGCGCCACATCGCGCAGGTCGCCGAGGCCGCGCGCGCCGGGCAGCCGGCGCGCATCGTGGCCAAGCTCAACGCGCTGACCGATCCGGCGCTGATCCAGGCCCTGGTGGACGCCGGCCAGGCCGGCGCGCGCATCGACCTCGTCGTGCGCGGCGCCTGCATGCTGCCGCCGGGGCGGCCCGGGCTCACCGACAACATCCGCGTGCGCTCCATCGTCGGGCGCTTCCTCGAGCACACGCGCATCCTCTACTTCCGCTGGGGCGCGAGCGAGGACGACGAGGTGCTGTACCTGAGCAGCGCCGACTGGATGAGCCGCAACATGTTCCGCCGCATCGAGATCGCCTGGCCGGTGCGCGACCGCGCGCTGCGCCAGCGTGTCATCGACGAGGGCCTGGTGCCCTACCTGCACGACCGGCGCGACGCCTGGGAGCTGGACGGCGACGGCCGCTACCGGCGCGTGGCGACCGACGGCGTCAGCGCGCAGCAGGCGCTGATGGCGCGCTTCTCCGCCTGAACCTGCCAGCGGCGGCGACACGGCCATGGACCTGATCCTCTGGCGCCACGCCGAAGCCTTCGAGATGCGCGAGGTGCAGGACGACCTGGACCGCGCGCTGACGCCCAAGGGCGAGCGCCAGGCCCAGCGCGTCGCGGCCTGGCTCAACCGCCAGCTGCCGGCCAGCACGCGGGTGCTCGCGAGCCCGGCGCGGCGCGCGCAGCAGACGGCGGCGGCGCTGGACCGCAAATTCAAGACGGTGCCGGCGCTGGCGCCGGCCGGCGACGTCGACGGCCTGCTCCGGGCCGTGCGCTGGCCCGAGGCGCGCGAGCCCGTGCTGGTGGTCGGCCACCAGCCGACGCTGGGCCTGGCCGCGGCCTACCTGCTGTCCGGCCAGCCGCAGGCCTGGAGCGTGCGCAAGGCCGGGGTCTGGTGGCCGCGCGCGCGCGAGCGCGAAGGCACGCTGCAGGTCGTGCTGCACGCCGTGGTGGCGCCGGAGCTGCTGTAGGCTGGCGCGGACGTTCAGGCGCCCGGCAGCACCAGCCGCAGCGGCCCGCTGCGCTGCCAGGTCGCGGCCTCCTCCTGCAGCAGGAACAGCGTGCGCGGGTGGCTCTGGGCCCAGGCCGGCGAGAAGCCGAGCAGCGCGTCGCGGCCGGCCGCGCGCAGCGACAGCGCGCGCGGGTCGACCGCACCGCGCGCATGGCACTTGATCACCGCCAGCCGCAGGCACAGCGCCTGCCAGGCGAAGGTCTCGCTCGCCAGCTGCGGCTCCACCTTGCGCAGCCCGCCGCGCTGCGCCAGCACGAGGTCGCCGATGCGCCGCTGCTGGCTCTGCGAGAAGCCGGGCGCATCGACATGCGCCAGCAGGTAGGCGCTGTGGCGGTGGTGGTCGTGGTGCGAGACCATCAGCCCGACCTCGTGCAGCGCGCAGGCCCAGGCCAGCTCGCGCCGCATGTCGGTGTCGGCCTCGGGCATCGCGCCGTCGAACAGCGCCATCGCGACCGAGGCCACGCGCTCGGCCTGGCCGGCCTCGACGTCGAAGCGGCGCTGCAGCTCGGCCACCGTGGCGTCGCGCATGTCGCGCGGGCGCTGGCGCTGCAGCGCCAGCAGCCGCTCGTGCAGGTCGACGATCACGCCCTGGCGCAGCGCGCCCTTGGCCGGCCACAGCGCGCGGATGTCGAAGTGCGCGGCCAGCGTGTACAGGATGGCCAGCCCGCCCGGCAGCACGGCGCGGCGCTCGGGCTTCAGGCCCGGCATCTCGATGCGGTCGGTGCGGCCGGCGGCGATGCAGCGCTCGATGCACCAGCGCAGCCCGGCCGGCGTGATGCGCCCGTCGGTGATGCCGCTGGCGGCCAGCAGCTGGCTCACCGCGCCGGCGGTGCCGGACGAACCCATGGCCTGCGTCCAGTGCACCGGCGCGAAGGGCTGCAGCGCCTCCTCCAGCTCGGCGCCGGCGGCGACCTGGGCGGCGCGGAAGCCGGCCTCGCTGATGCGGCCGTCCTCGAAATAGCGCATCGACAGGCCCACGCAGCCGACGCCGAACGACTCGGCGACCAGCGGCGTGCGGCCCTGGCCGAGGATCAGTTCGGTCGAGCGGCCGCCGATGTCGATCACGAGGCGGCGCTCGTCGCCGGGCTGCAGGTGGGCCACGCCGGCGTAGATCAGCCGCGCCTCCTCGCGCCCGGAGATGACCTCGATCGGATGGCCCAGCGCCTCCTGCGCGCGCAGCAGGAAGGCGTTGCGGTTGCGCGCCTCGCGCAGCGTCTGCGTCGCCACCGCGCGCACCTGGCCGGTCTCGAAGCCGTTCAGGCGCTGCGCGAAGTGGCGCAGGCAGGCCAGCCCGCGCTGCGCCGCGTCCTCCGTGAGCATGCCGTTGGCGTCCAGCCCGGCGCCGAGGCGCACGGTCTCCTTCAGGTAGTCGATGCGCCGGTAGCGCCCGTTGGGCAACTGGCCGATCTCCAGCCGGAAGCTGTTCGACCCCATGTCCACGGCCGCCAGCAGCCCGCCCGGATTGACCCTCGACTCCATGGTGTGATCGTACCCGGCGCCTCCTGGGGCACGCTGCCTAGAATGCGCCCCTTCGTTGGACCGTCCGCACACCGAAGGGGACCCGCCATGCTGAAGGAAGAGTTCGAGACCCTGGTGCCGGCCACGCCGGCCCTCAGCCGCCGCGGCTTCGTCGGCGGCACGCTGGGCGCCGGCTTCGCCGCCGCCGCAGGCCCGATCGCCGCGCAGTCCGTGGTCAACACGCCCAGCGACGGGCTCACCGTCGGCGAGGTGATGGTGCCGGTGGGCGACTTCCGCATGCCGGTCTACCGCGCCGCGCCGGCCGGCCGCACCGGGCTGCCGGTGGTGCTGGTCGTCAGCGAGATCTTCGGCGTGCACGAGCACATCGCCGACGTCGCGCGGCGCTTCGCGCGCGCCGGCTACATGGCGCTGGCCCCGGAACTGTTCGTGCGCCAGGGCGACGCCGCCAGCTACGGCGAGATCGCCAAGCTGATCGCCGAGGTCATCTCGCAGGTGCCGGACCAGCAGGTCATGGGCGACCTCGACGCCACGGTGGCCTGGGCGCGCACGCAGGGCGCGGACACCGGCAAGATCGGCGTCACCGGCTTCTGCTGGGGCGGCCGCATCACCTGGATGTACGCCGCGCACAACCCGGCGGTGAAGGCCGGCGTGGCCTGGTACGGGCGGCTGGTCGGCAATGCGACGCCGCAGACGCCCACGCACCCGGTGGATGTCGCGGCCCGTCTGCACGCACCGGTGCTCGGCCTGTACGGCGAGAAGGACACCGGCATCCCGCTGGACACGGTGGAGCGCATGAAGGCCGCGCTCGCCGGCGGCAGCGCGGCGGCGAGGAAGAGCGAGTTCGTCGTCTACCCCGACGCGCCGCACGCCTTCCACGCCGATTACCGGCCCAGCTTCCGCAAGGAGGCGGCGGAGGACGGCTGGAAGCGCTGCCTGGCCTGGTTCAAGGCGAACGGCGTGGCCTGAGTGCGTGAAAGGCCGTCCCGTGCGCCCGCGCAGGGGCGGCCAGTCGCGCCCTGATCGGGTCGGCCGCGGTCCGCGGCTTCGGGGCCCTTGACAGGCTCTGTACGATGAGGGGTCGGCGCGTGCAGCAGGCCGCGCCCGACCCTTCATGACCCTCCTGTCCATCATCCTGGCCACCGCCGCCGGTGGTCTGCTCTCGGTCGTCATCGCGGCGTCGCTGACCGTGGCCGTGCTCGGCCGCGTCGTCAAGAGCCTGGTCAGCCTGTCGGCCGGCGTGCTGCTGGGCACCGCGCTGCTGCACATGCTGCCGGAGGCCTTCGGCGCCCACGCCGACCACGTGCACCGCATCGGCGAGGAGGTCCACCACCACCCGACGCCGACGACGCTGTTCGCGACGCTGCTCGGCGGCCTGCTGTTCTTCTGGCTGCTCGAGAAGGCCGAGCTGTACCGGCATGCCCACCACCACGAGGGCGACGGGCACGACCACCACCACCACTTCGACGCCCAGCAGGCCGGTCGCGGCGGCCTGGCGGTGTTGCTGGGCGACGGCGTGCACAACTTCTGCGACGGCGTGATCATCGCCGCCGCCTTCCTGACCGACCCGATGCTGGGCTGGATCACCACGCTGGCGGTGGCGGCGCACGAGATCCCGCAGGAGGCGGGCGACTACATCGTGCTGCTCAACGCCGGCTTC
>ERZ761607.4380-NODE-4380-length-12527-cov-10.037444_pt1 | contig 12527 bp, 15 predicted proteins | sample MGYA00511164_ERZ761607 | MGnify/ENA primary metagenome ERZ761607 (study PRJEB28899, sample SAMN02445080) | bioreactor sludge metagenome | biome: EBPR sludge | place: Australia: Brisbane, Thorneside Wastewater Treatment Plant | collected 2011-06-22 ...
GGGGACGCTTGCCACCGCTGCCGACCTTCTTGACCGCCGAGGCCCACTTCTGGTCGTGCTCCCTGGGGCCGAACTCCTCGTCGGTGGGCGCGTGTTCGAGGAAGTCCCCGAGCGCATCTTCTTGCGAGTAGCCGGTCCACCCAGAGTTGGCGTACTCAACCAACTCACACGCAACGGCGAAGGTGGTGTCGTCCCAGTGCGGACCGTCCCAGCCGAGCGCAGTGCACATGTCAAGCCTGGCCAACTGCTCCGCGATCGCCTCGGCAGCGAGCGGGTGAACACCCAGCGCCGCTTCACGCTGCGGGCCGTCGTACTCGTACCTCGGGCCGTCCTCGCGGGCTCCACCGGCGTTCTCCAGGGCTTCCACCAGGTCGGGGTCAGGATCGGCCGAGAGGCAGTCCTCGACCCTCCAAGGGACCTCCTCGACGTAGCCGCCGTCCGGGTACTTTCCCCGCACGGAGCCCGGCAGGTACAGCAACAGCCGACCCGTGCCGTCCGGACGCCCGCCGACATAGTCGCCCACGAATCCCAGAGGCGTCTCCAACGGCGTGATCTTGCCGAGACCGGAGGACGGCACGATGTAGTGCTCACCGCCGGAAGGGGTCCGAGTCACGCCGTAGTGCTTGAACGGCGGCAGGTGATCCACCGAACCGTTCGCCTTGGTGTCCACGTCCACCGCGTCGAGACCGTGACCACCAACTATCGCAAGCGCATCCTTGCCCGGACGGAAGCCCGAGAGGTCGCACTCCTCGGCGGTGATCTTGTTCCAGCCCGGCGGAGGAATGTCGCGGACCTTCCCCTTGATCCGGGTCGGCTTCACGACCACCACGGGTATGCCAGCGGCGATCAACCGCTCGGCAAGGTCAAGCGCGCTCATCGGCCCGCTCCTCACTCTTGGAGTGCTCGGCCAGAGCGGCGAGCCGGTTGGTGCTTGCCTTGGCGGCGTACTTGTCGATGTGCGGGCGACGGTGTTCGGCCTGCTTGGCCCGTTTCCGCTCGAACCCACTCTGGTTGTAGCCCTTGGTGCTCATTAGGCACCGACCTTGCGGATGGTCTGGCCGGGCTGGGCGGAGAAGCGGTCGTCGTAGACGACGGCACCCGTGTTGTCGCTGATGGAGATGACCAGCGAGTCGCTGTCCATGCAGCCTTCGTAGTCGGCGGGGAGCGTCTTGCCCTCCACCCAAACGTCGGAGCAGGCCGGGACGCTGTTGGAGACCGGCGTCTCGTCGGTCGACGAGCAAGCGGTGATGCAAGTCATCACGGCGGTGACGGACAGGCCGGAGAACAGGCTGGAAAGGATCTGGCGGCGCATTGGTCACGCCTCCTTGGACTGCGCGTCGGCAACGGCCTCACGGACGATGCGCTCGATGAGGGTCGCGTTGTCGTACTTCACGCCGGACGCTCCGAGGATGAAGCCGACGAGGTGGGCGCAGCCGACGGGGTCGAGGCCCTGCGTCTCGTTGAGCATGTCGCGGGCGGACTTGTAGAGGCTGGCGAGCGCGCCGTTGCGGCGAGCGGCCAACTCCTGCTCAGGAGTCGGAGCCCCGTTGATGTACAGGCGGGCGATGCGAGCTCCGGCCTGCCGCGGAGTGTCGATGTTCTTCTCGGTCATGGCGAGTTTCCCTTTCGGAGAACTCACCCCGATCGGAGCGCTTCTTGCGCCCCCACCCCGGTTCCGTGGGGTGGCACCTGTGTGGTGCTTGGTTCAGCAATTAGAACCTTAGCCGATTGATTGTTGAACCAGCCGAGAGTTAGCCATCCCGCTAACTCTCGCCACCGAGAGGCCCATCTGTGCTACACGGCCCACTCCGACAACTCGCGGTCGGACGGGCTCGCGATCTGCCCTGCGGGCATCCACTGAAACTCCATTCGGGCCAACTTGGAGGCGTCGGTCCAGGCTCCCTGCTTGCCGCGCCGGACCACGATCCGATCCAGAGCGTGGCCGATGATCGTCCGGCGCTCCTCATCGGTCTCGGCAGCGTCCCAGTCCTCCCGGTAGGTCCGGGCCTCGCCGCCGACCGGCACGAACCGGACCTGTGCGGGCTCGTGCTTGGCGTTCTCTTGGATCTCTTTGAGTCGGGTCATCTCCCCAACGATCTCCACGGCCCGTTCCGGGCTGGCGCTGACAACCTCCCGGCCCAACTCCGCAAGCCGCACAGTGGCCTCCTGGAGCGCGACAGAGCCACCCTCCACGACCTCCTCCACCATGTTCAGGTGTACGACGTCACCACGCTCGGCCAGGAAGTGGTTGACGATCAGGTCCTCGGCGTTGGAGAGGGTCTGGAAGCACTCCTTGCAGGTGTAGGCCGGGCGTGGGCCACTCCCGGACCCAACCGTGCCGCGCCACATGCGCACGGGCTCGTCGTGCCTCGGGTCGCCACACCACATGAGCCCAGACAGCACCCCGGAGTGCTGGCGGCGCATTGCCCTCGGCTGGCGCCGGGGGTTGGGTTCGGCCAACTTCGCCTGCATTGCTCGCCACTGACTCACGGGCATGATCGCTAGCGACTCGTCGATGCGGGGGAGGCCGGTCTCTGCGTCGCGCACGACGTCTTCGCCTCGGTCCTTGGAGACGTGGCCGGGGTTGTGCGGCACCATCCCGGCGAGCAGCGGATGCCGGACCAGCGAGTCGACAGTCGTGTAGGCCCACTCGGTGGAGACCTTGATCGGCTTCTTCGGTCTGCCGTTCCTGTCGGTCTCGCCCTCGGTGCGTCGCTGGGTGCGGAGCATGGTCGCAGTGGGAGCACCTACCTCGTTGAGCCACTGCGTCGTGGAGTAGAGGCTCAGTCCGGTGAGCGTCCGCCGGACTATCTCGCGGACGTAGCCGATGACCTCCTCGTCCTGGACGATGACGTAGCCCGCACCGTCCGGGTTTTCGACGGCCTTGTAGCCGTAGGGCAGCCCGCCTCCGACGTACCGACCCGACCGGAGCAGGAAGTCCCGAGCGCCCATCACTCGAGCCCGGATCGTCGCCGCCTCCAACTGGCCGAAGACCGCGAGCATGATTGCGAAGGCCTCGCCCTGCGCGGTGGTCATGTCGATGGGGTCCTCGACGGCGACGATGCCCGCGCCCCGAGCCTTCACGGACTCGTTCGCGTTCAAGAAGTCGATAACCCGGCGGGCCAGCCGGTCCACCTTCCAGATCACAACTGCGTCGTAAGACGACCGCGAAGCCAGCAATTCTCCCCAGCCCGTGCGGTCCTCCGGCTTGTTGTGGGTCGCGGAGACTCCCTCGTCACGGAAGACGCCAACCACCTTCCAGCCGCGAGCCTTGGCGTACGCCTCCCCGGCTTCGATTTGCCGCTCGATGGAGACGGATTCCTCGGTGTGGAGGCTGATACGGACGTACAGCACGCAGGTGCGGATCTTCTTCATGTTCCCTCGGTCCCTCGCCCGCTCCGGTCGCGGGGTCGGACTTCTAGGGTACTCGTAGCATTACTGGTTCCGCTACCGTAGGCACACGCCCGATTGGGGAACAGGTAATGTCTTAGCGAGCGATCTGCTCGACTCGGCTCCCCGCCGGGTAGGTGCCTAGCACTTCCTCGCGCCGAGAAGAGGGCCGAGCCACCGCCCCTCCCCAGCCTCGGACCTCCTTGGTCGCATGCACGCCTACGACCTCAATGGTGCCGTCCTCCAGTGTGCGGATCTCTAAGCGACCGTTCTGCATGCTCTCGATGTAGCGGTACTTCTCGCCGTCGGGCGTGTGGACGTCGTACGCGGCGCTCATCAGAGCATCTCCTCGTCTTCGGAGGATGGTGTCGTGGCACCCTCGGCCTCGACCAGACCCGGCTTGAATGCCTGGAGCACAGCCAGGAAGCCTTGCCATGCGGCCTCAGAGAGCGGGAACTCGCCTTCGAGAATCACTTGCTTGCCGCCCACCAGAGGAATTGCGTGTCGGCTCATACGGACCGCAGAGGGCGCTTGGTGGACAGGGACTTCGACCCGCTGGCCGGACTGCGTGTGCCACACGTCGCTGGTCGGACCGACCGGGGCGGAGGGAGCGTCTTCCGGTTCGGCGTCGTGAGGCTCGCCCGTCAGATCAGTGCCCTCTGCTTGGGCGGGCGAGTCCTCGTCGTCCAGCCCCGCGAACCGGATGGTCGCCTCGTACTGCTTGGCGAACTCCCTAGCGCCAGTGTCGGAGAAGCCCAGGTCGCTGATGAGGTGCCAGCGGAAGGCCTCCGGGGAGCCGGTATGGGCCCCGTATCGCTCCCAGATAAGCCGATTCATGGTCGGCTCTAGCGCAGCGGTGCGAAGTTCCTCCGCCACAACGTCCGCCGGTGCCGTCAGAATTGCCCGCCCACGAGGGCTGATGGATGCCTTCCGCTGCTTGCCGGAGCCCGACTCGTCGAGCAGCCCGAACTGCTTCACGGCCGAGTAGGCGGACGAGGCTGGCCCGGTGTTGATGCTCTTGAATCCCCAGTGCTGGACGATCACGTCGGCCGGAGCCGCGTTGAGACGTTCACGGTCATGCAGCGTCCGGATACGGTCGACCGCTTGTTCAAGATTGAGGGACGGATAGCGCCGCCGCTGCTTGACCGGGCGCGAACTAGTTTCACTCATGTCATCCTCCGTTCGAGAACAGAGTAACAGAGAAAACCTGCGCCCGGCTAGGATCAGTGAATTAGAGAAAACTCCACTGCAGTTGACGTACCGCTGGCAGCCGTGATAGGCTCTCCTTGAGACGTTAGAAGCCCCTGAGCAGCAACTCAGGGGCCTCTGGCGAAGGGGAGGGGTTCGGTAACCAGGGCGCCCTGTCAAAGCATCCCAAGCGGGTTCGACACCCGTCCTCTCCACTACCAATACTAGCGCGGCGGCGGTAGGACTTCTACCGCCGCCGCGCTAGTACCCCGCAGGCATGGTGATTCCGGCGCGGAGGCCCGCAGTCAGGGCGTTGTAGTACGTCGTAGAGAACACGCCACCGACCAGTCCGTGCTCCTTGGCGATGACGGCTCCGAGGCCCCACTCAAGGGCAGCACTGCCCCAGCCGACCGGCACCACGAGGTCATGGCGGAACCGGACGAAGCCCAATGCGAAGATCCACCGGGCCATGAACTGCGGCGTAGCCACGTCGTACAGGGTGTTGACCGCCGTCCAGAAAGCCTCTCCCAGGCCGCTGGCATACGCCGAGTTGATGGCGGCGCGCTGGGTAGTGTTGGTCGCCTTGATCCGGTCCAGGATCGTTGCGACCTGCCGGGTGCTCCCCTCCCCGCCGGACAGGACCTGGCGAACCGTGCCGACATTGGACGAGGCGGTGAAGGCTTCGAAGCCGAAGTAGCCACCGGCCTTCAGGAAGTTGCCCACTAAGCCAGACGAGCACTGGACAGCGGGAGTGCCCTTCACGGGCACGACCGTCACGTTGCTCGGCGGAGGCCAGGACAGCAAGCCCTCGTCCCACATCCACATCTGGAGGAAGGGTGCCAGCACCCAGCCGTGGTTGTAGATCTGCGTAGCGAGCGGGTCGCCGGAGTCGTCGCCCTCTACGTCGGGATCGCGCACGGCCCGGAACACCGAGCCGGAGAAGCCGGTCGGCCTGATGTCGTGGGGAGTCTCCAACGACCTCACGAAGAGCAGGGGAGCGAGGTCGGCCGGGACACCTTCGACGTTGAGGGTCGGAACCGTGCCCTCGATGTAGGAGCCGAGAGTGGCGGACTGCTCCACCATAAAGCCGTCGAACCAGTAGTGATCCGCGTCGCCGCCTGCCTCGTCAGTGGCAATGGCGATCGGATTACTGGGGCCGAACTCGAGCGAGACGGCACCGGCAGGAGCGGTGGGAATGGCGGACACTCGGGTCCACTGACCAGAAGGGCACGACGTGGCGCCCAGATTGAGCACACTGCCGACCGGGCTCCCTCCTGAGTCTCGCCAGCGCCCACTTATCCGGAAGGTCCGTGGCCCTTCATCCGGCTTGACGTAGTACGAGATCGCATACGGGAGACCGGCGGTGACCGGGATCGGCGCAGTCGGGTAGGGGTTGACCGAGTTGGCGGAGGTCGTGAGGGTGTCGGTGACGTGTAGAGATGCCGACCCGAATAGGTAATCGCTCGTGTCCCGGCTGAGGGTCCCGATGCCAACAGCCCAGCCGGAAGCGTTCTCCTCGAAGTTCGAGTTGGGGATGAGGTTCTTTCGACCGGCGTCGGCTACGCCGAGAGGGTAGCCGCGAGTGACCGGGAAACCGGGTGCGGCGAGGTCCGCGCCGTTCTTCGAGACCATGAAGTAGTTGACAGCCATCTTGCTTCCTCCTAGGCGCGGTGGCGGGTGTGGGACTTGGTGATGAGGTCGTCCGGAATGAGTTGCCACTGGCGATCCCATGCACTGTTGTCGTGGAACGGGCAGGCGTACGGGTCCAGCCCGCGCCAGGAGCAGCCCTTGATGACGCAAGGACGGAGCACCTGAGCGGGCCGGGTGTTCATGGCATTTCGGTCCAGCCTGTGTGACCGCTGGCCTTCTGGTGCAGGCCCATCGCCCCGCAACCGAGCACGCGCCCGCAGCCGTCGCAGCGGCGTCGGAGGGAGGCGAGCCGGTTCCCCACCTGACGCAGCCGCTCCAACCCTTCATCCGAGAAGCGGCGAGAGGCCTTCTCTCGGGCCTTCGGGGGCGTGGGTGAGCCCTTGGGTCTACGAGGCTGCCGAGCGGCCTTCTCGTGCCCCCTCGGCGTTGTCTGGCGAACGGTCAGGCGCGTGTGTTCGCCAAGTCGCAGGTGCTCATTCAGCCCAACCTGCGTGAAGAACGTGTCACCACAAGTCGGGCAGACCTTGGTCGGAATCTGTGTGCTTCCGGGTGTCGGTCCTCTCACCGTCGCCTCCCCCTGCTCGGAGGCAGCAGGCCCAGCGCCTCCAAGTCGCGCTGGATGTGCGGCGGTGGAGCGGACGACATGCTCTCCGCGGAGCGGACAGTGTGAGGCTCCTCGTCGTCCACGATCTCGGCTTCTACGATGTCGGCTTCGGGCAGAGCCGCCGGGAGCGGCTCGTCCTCCTCCAAGACCGCAGCGTTGAAAGCCGAGAACACCGGGTCCGGAACTCGTGCCACGGGAGTCCCCGAAGCGAGACCTTCCGAATCGTTGAGGATCTTGGCGAACAACGCCTCGATGGGGTCGACCGTGACGGTGTGCTCGTGCCGTTCCTTCTCCATGCCGAGCAACTTCATGACATGGGAGGCGGCGGCGAGACGATCCCGGCCCGATTGGTTCGGGTCGTTCATGATCTCCTTCACCACGTCGGCCGCGTCCTCGACCGCACCCCCCAGCCGAGTGAACGCAGCAGCGATCGCCGCCGGGGTCTTGCCGCCGTGCTGGCCGCACACGTTGAGGCCGGGGACCGCCTCCATGTTGCACTGCTTCCCGTTCTTCTGCGGGCAGGTGCAACGGAGGATGCCGGGCGGAGCGTGGTTCTCCCACCACTCGTCGGAGTGCCGCTTCTTGGCGAGCGACTTGGACGAGGCCACGTCAACTCACCATCCCGAGCGGCTTGTAGCCGTGACTCCGACCGCAGGAGACGTCGTAAAGCGCCTCGGCGCGGCAGCGACCCTGCTCCTCCCAGACGTGGGCGCAACGGGCCGGAGCGGTACCGCGAGCAGCCTTGTCGGCCCACCATTCGGGATTGTGGTGCTTGCCGAGAATCCGCTTGCTGTCCATGGTCAGGTCCAGACCAGGTCGTTGAGGGAGGTGTCCAGTTCCGTCCGGCAGTCGTTGCAGACGTGCAAGTCCACAACCGGCGCTCCGGCGTTGACCCAGAGCGTGTGCTCGGGCTGGACGTCCCGGAGGCAGCGGTCGCACGGGGCTGCCATGAGGTCGTAGGTCGACCAGCCGAGGGCCTTGCCAAACACGGCATTGAACAGGCGGCGGGTGGGCGTCGAGGTCTTGCGTCCCGGACGGAGCAGCGCGGTGTTGTTGGGAGCATCGGTCGGACGGTCGAACGTGGCGAGAACAGCCATCTCGACGCCGGGGTCCTCTACGGCGTGGCTGTTGTGGGGCCAGAGGCGCTCGGCCTCTTCGATCGCGGCGAGCGGGTTCATGTGCATGTCTCCTTCGGGTGGTGGACTCGGTGGACTTGGAGCCGGGTCGGGTGAAGGAGTCCACCTACCTCCACCCGACCCGGTGACACACGTCCGGGAAGGACGATCAGGAGACGTACAGCGACGGCGCGCTGTACGAACCGCTGGCCTTGATCTGCATGACCAGACCGGCCAGACGATGGCGGACGCCGGTACCCATGCCACGGACCCAGTAGGAGTCCTGGAGCGGGTAGTCGGCGCTCTTGCCGCCCACGATCCGCAGGCCCTGCAGCGCCGGGTTGGAGTGCTCGCGGAACATGATCGGGTTGGACGGGGCGAGCGCACCGCCGGACGCCAGGCCGACCACGTAGCCCGCCGGGATGCGGGTGGACTCGATGATGATCGCTTCGTCGTACGAGCCCTTGACGGGGAAGCCCGCGAAGGTGGCCGACGCCTGCTGGCCGATCAGGTCGCCGTCCGTGGCGAAGAACGACTGCCCCTGGCTCGGGATGAAGTCGTACTTCGCGCCGGAAGCCACGCGGAAGCCGGAGATGACGTCGCCCTCGGCGGCGTTTACGAAGATGACGATCTTCGATCCGTTCTCCTGCGCGTACCCGTGGGACTTGAAGTCCGCGACGATCTCGTCCAGGTCGCCCGACACGATGTTCGCGCCGCCACTGATGCGGAAGTGGGTGTGGCTGCCGTCGAAGGTGTTCGACTCGTACTCCGGCGGCACCCAGCCGTCGCCGTTGGCGAACGCGAACACGTCGACGGCGGCACCGTTCTTGTCGATCGTCGTGCGGTTGGTGCTCCGGAAGACGGTCTCCATGACCTTGCGGAAGACGTGGTTTTCGTCGGCGGCGACGATCGCGGCGGCGTTGGCGGTGATCTCCGCCTCGGTCGCGTCCGCGAGGTACTGCCAAGTCGAGCGCCAGGCGACGTCGTACCACTTGAACGGGACGCCCATGTTGAGCGTCGAGTGCTGCGCCCGGTTCGACTGCGGGACGCCGTACTCGCTGGCGTCCTCGAACTTGGGGCCAGCGCCGACCGTCTGAAGGACCGACGTGACGGGGGAGGTCACCGGGTAGGTGAACAGGTCCACGAAGCGCTGCTGGCTCTCGTTGGAGATTGCGGCGACCTGCTGGAGTTCGTTGAACAGTTCGCGGAGGTCTCGACCGTCGGAGGTCCGCAGGACGTCCGCGACGGCGCTGTAGCCCCGCGCCATCATCTGGGCGTTGCCGTAGATGCCGTGGTTGAGGGCGATCAGGCCGGAGATATCGCCTGCCGCGAGCATCGCTCGCTTCTGGGTCGTGAGGTTCATAGGTGCTCCTAGTGAGGATCGGGATGGAGTGCTCTGCTCCGGTTCCTTCGCCCTCACTAGGGCTTCGGGCCTGCGGCCCGCTACCAACCAACTGGTTGATGATTCAACGATAGCCTGAACAACGCGAGACGCCTAGCGGCGCGCCGTACGCGGTGGCTAGGGGATTAGTTGGGCGGCTTGAACATCGAGTGCGTCCGCCAGGGCGTAGATGTTGTCGATGCTGATGTTGCGCTCCCCGCGCTCCACGCTGCCGACGTACGTCCGATGCAGGTCTGCGGTGTGGGCCAGTGCCTCCTGTGAGAGGCCACGCTCCAAGCGCAGTTCGCGAAGCCGAAGCCCGAACGCGACACGTCGTCGCTTCTGTAGAGCCGGGCTTGCCATAACACGACCGTGCCGTGTTGAACACTATAAGGCGACAGACTATGAGTAGCATGTGCGACGTGAGACAACGACTTGTGCAACTCGGAGTGGCCCTGACCGCAGTTCTCCTGCTGTCGTCCTGCGGTGGAGACAGGGAAGACGCCGACTCGCCACCACCTACGGCAAGTGCCCCGGCCTCGGACGAGGCGAGTGGCGGCGTACCGTCCTGCGACGACGTGTGGGTCCAAGGAGGCAAACTCCCAGACGACTACGAGGGATGCATGAACGGCGATGCGCTAGAGACCCTCGTGACGCACGACTGCGAGGACGGTCGCAGGCTCGCGTCGTACGACGATAAGTTCTGGGCCTTCCTCGGCGAAGAGATCCACTACGCGGAGGGCGGAACGTCCACGGACCCGGACTACTCCGAAGCCTTCAACTGCTGACGTACTCCGCTCGCCCGTAGACACCCTCGCGGGCAAGAGCGGAGACCATCGTGGACTTGGCGACGCCGTGGTCCCTCGCGAGCCGGGCGACCGGGACTCCCAGGTCGCGGCGCTCCCTCGCTCCCCGGACCTCGGTAGGGGACAGGGCCGGGGCGCGTCCCTTGTAGACGCCGCGCTGCTTGGCGAGGGCGATACCCTCCTCCTGCCTGCTGCGGATGATCGCTCGCTCGTACTCCGCGAACGCTCCCCACAACTGCAACTGCAACTTGGCCTGCGGGCTGGGGTCCGTGGGGTCCAGGGCCAGCCCCTCCTTGACGATCTCGATGCGGACGCCCTTGCCCAGCAACTCCGTAACGATCGCCAGCAGGTCGGACAGCGAGCGGGCCAGCCGATCCACCGAGTGCACGCGGAAGGTGTCGCCCTTGCGGCAGTAGGCCAGCGCGGCAGCAAGAGCCGGGCGCTCCCGGTCCTTGGCAGAGACCTTCTCCTCGTACGTCTCGTCCACGCCTCCGAGGTCTTGGCGCTCGAGCCGCTGGTCCGTGCTGCTGACGCGCCGGTATCCGATAACTGACATGGGTCCACTCCTTCACTTGTCGGCCTGATGCGGCCGAATCCCTCGCTGGGAATGGACCTCAATCGTACCCTAGAATCGAACAAACGTTCGGGTACACCCTAGTCGGCCGGTGGCTCGCGTGATCGCGCGTAAGAGACTCTCCTGATGTGTGCGGCACGGGTCCGATCCACCCGTCTCCGATCCACCCGGTGAACCCAGATACCCGGCTTCCGAGACCCCGCTCGCAGCCCGTTGGTAAGGGTCACCTGGGTACTTGAGTACTGGGTACTGGTGGGGGTGGGGTAGGTACGCCACCCACCACCGGATCGTCGACGAAACAGCGAATACATACGCCGATCAGCGCTTATACAGACAGTGATAGTGGATTTTCTTGATGTCACTCGCACCCAAAAACCGCCACCCCTGGGTACTGGAGGCCCCCAGTACCCAGCCAGTACCCAGGGGGCAGCCGTCACTTCTTCCTCGGATGCGTCTCCGCAGGACGCGAGTCACCCGGCAGCCAGCGCCCACGGTGGTCGGTAATCCAGGACGCGTCGACAGCGTGGTCGATCGCGGCCTCACGGATCTCCTTGCGAGCGGAGAAGTTCCGCAGAGCCCGACTCACGCACCGATCCGTGCAGCCCTCGTCGGCATCGTGGGTCTGGTCGTTGCCGTTCTTGTCGCTGTGGGCGTGCTTGTTGACGGTCCGCCAGATCGCTACGGCCCCCTGAATCTCCTTCTCATCGCGGTACTCGGCTGCGCCCTCCTGCCTCACGGCGTCGAGGCGACCGGCGCTCCGACGCTGCTGGACGGTCTTCTCCGCCACAGCACGGCGACACTCCTCCTGTACCGACATGGACGCGTCAACCACCAGACCAGCGAGGCACCACCACTCGTTCGTGATCGAGGCGTCGCCGTGAAGCAGGGCGAGAGCCGTCGCCACCTTCAGCCGAGTGAGCAACTTGTGCCCCTCGGACGAGTCGGCACCGTGACCGCCACGCGCCTGGCGAAGCCGCGCCTTGCGAACCTCGTCCTTGATGTGGTCGGGATAGTCGATCTCGTCTGCCAGCGCCGGCATGTGCCACATGAGCGGGCCGGGCCAGTCCGGCACGTTGGCCGGGATAGACGGGTCGGTTGCCTTCACCCACACGAGCCGCTGCGGGGTGCCCGCGTCGGCGTCGTTGAGGAGGGTTCCCGACCGCGTCGGTTGCACGCCCAGCAGAAGGATGAGCCGGTACGACCCGGCGCGCACATGGCGCTTGCGGTCGGCCGTCGCATTCTCCTGCCCTAGCGGTCCACCGGTCACAGCCGTGCGAATCGTCGGAGCGATGGTCGAGCCGTTGCGGCCCTGCGTCGCCCCGAGGCTGTCTACCTCGTCCACCGTCAGGATGCGCCGAGCCTCGTCAATCAAGACATTGGACTTCGTCTTGGGGTCCCACCGCAGGAACGACTGCACCAGACCCTCACCCGACCCGATGGCCCGCTCGACGTCCTCCTGCCACGCGCCCTCAAGGCCCATCAGATCCCGCGAGACGTTCAGGAGTGCACTCTTCCCGGCTCCCGATTCACCCACCACGGCGATGCCGATGTTGAGGGCCGCCCGGCTGCCGATCACCGGCGGCAGAGAGACGTTCGGCTCGACCTCAGCAAGCACCCGTCCGAGGACGTAGCACAGCAGAGCCGGTGCCGACACCATCCGCGAGTGCGCCGCTTGCCGAACATGAGCCAGCGTCGGCGTCGCGTCGAACAGGGGGTCGTCCTCCTGGTCCAACGGCTCCGCGAAGTCCTCCGCCGGGGTGGACTGGGGACGCTTGCCACCGCTGCCGACCTTCTTGACCGCCGAGGCCCACTTCTGGTC
>ERZ761607.4381-NODE-4381-length-12526-cov-9.786705_pt1 | contig 12526 bp, 13 predicted proteins | sample MGYA00511164_ERZ761607 | MGnify/ENA primary metagenome ERZ761607 (study PRJEB28899, sample SAMN02445080) | bioreactor sludge metagenome | biome: EBPR sludge | place: Australia: Brisbane, Thorneside Wastewater Treatment Plant | collected 2011-06-22 ...
CGGGTGGTTGAGTGATCCACCCTTCGGGTGGTTGAGTGATCCACCCTTCGGGTGGTTGAGTGATCCACCCTTCGGGTGGCTGAGTGATCCACCCTTCGGGTGGCTGAGTGATCCACCCTTGGAATTCACTTGCTGACAACAAGGCCGCCGATAGGCGGCCTTTTCAGTTTACGTCCAGATTAGATTTTCCTCGTAAGCCGTAGAGAAGCTCCGATCAATAAAAAGCAGGCAAAATACTGGAGGCATGAACCCCGCTGCCACCATGACGCAAACGACCGTCGCCTCGCTGACTTTCTAACGGAAGAAGAAACAGACGAGCCGGGAGCTGAATCGCCCCGGGTTTCCTAGACGGTCCCGTTCTTCAAAAAATACTGCCGCTCGAACTCTACCGGCGAGAGCTGGTTGATGAAACCGTGGCGTCGCCGTGGGTTGTAGAAGAGCTCGATGTAATCGAACACATCGGAGCGAGCCTGCGCCCGATCCGTGTAGATCTTTCGCTTGATCCGCTCGCGCTTGAGCAGCTGGAAGAAGCTTTCCGCTACCGCGTTATCGTGGCAGTTGCCACGCCGGCTCATGCTCGGCACCAGTCGGTGCGACTTCAGGAAGTCTTGCCAGTCGTGACTGCTGAACTGGCTACCCTGATCTGAATGCACCAGCGCCTCCTCAGTCGGTTTGCGCCGCCACACCGCCATCAGCAAGGCGTTCAACGCCAATTCCTTGGTCATCCGCTCGCCCATCGACCAACCGACGACCTGACGGGAGAACAGATCGAGCACCGCGCACAGGTACAGCCACCCCTCGTGGGTTCGGATGTAAGTGATGTCGGTCACCCAGCTCTTGTTCGGCGCTGTCGGGGCAAACTGGCGCTCGAGCAGATTCGGCGCAACCACCGCCGGCCGCCCACCGTAGCGACCGGGGCGGCGTCCATAGCCGGTGTGCGAGCGCAGGCCCGCCAAGCGCATCAGCCGCGCCACGCGATGCTTGCCACACGCTTCGCCCATGTCGTGCAGATCGTTACGGATCTTGCGATAGCCATAGATACGCCCGCTGGCCTCCCAGCATTGCGTAATCAGCGCTCCGATGCGCTGGTCATTAGCCGAGCGCTCGGAAACGGGTTGCTGCTTCCACGCGTAGTAACCGCTCGGATGGACCGCCAGCGTCGAACACAGGCGACGCACCGGATACTGCACCACGTGGGCGTCGATGAAGGCGTACCTCACCCGGACTGCTTGGCAAAGTACGCGGCGGCCTTTTTTAGGATGTCGCGCTCCTCGGTCACGCGCCGCAACTCCGCCTTCAGGCGCCGGATCTCGTCCGCCTGGCTGTCGCGCTCGGCACGCTGCTCCGCCGGAACGCCGTAACGCTTGATCCAGGTGTAGAGACTGTGGGCGCTGACGCCAAGCCGCACGGCCACCTCAGCGACCGGATGTCCACGGTCGGTCACCTGCTTGACCGCTTCGATCTTGAACTCTTCGGTGAAGCGCTGCTGCGCCTTCTTCGTTTCCATCGACACCTCCGTAACGCCTCATTGTGAGGCAAAAGGGTGTCTAGGAAACCCGGGGCGATTCAAGCTTTTCCTTACCGAGATGGAGAAGGTCGTGCCTTGGGCAGCATTTCTGGCGGTGATCGAGCCGCATTACCCGACGACGGGCCGGCGCGGTTGTCCGCCGATGCCGCACGACGATACTGCGGATCTGTTTCATGCAGCAGTGGCACGCGCTGTGGGATCCGGCGATGGAAGATGCGCTCTACGAAGTCGAGTTGATGCGCCGCTTTGCCGGTCTGGACCTCAACGACGACGCGATCTCTTACGAGGCGACGATCCTCAAGTTCCACCACATGCTCGAGAAGCGTGCGCTTACCGGGCAGATGATGAACATCAGCAACGACACGCTTGAGGAACGCGGGCTGCTCCTCGAGGGCGGCACGTTGGGAAACGCCTCCATCATCCATGCGTTCCTTCGACGAGGAACCGGGACAAGCAGCGCGACCCCGAGATGCATTAGACCAAGGAGGGCAACCAGTGGTACTTCGGCATGAAGGACTACGTGGGCGCCGACGTCAATTCCGGGCTCGTGCATACCGTTTCGGTGACGCCTTCCAACGACTCGGATCCAACCAGTTGCCCCACCTGGTGCGTGAGGATGATTGGGCGGTGTTCGGCGACAAGGGCCAGGCTACGTGGACAACACGCTCAAGCGCTTGGCGCGCGAGGCGATGCTGTTCTGGGGTGTGTCGCTAAGGGCCAGCAAGCCGCACCCGCTGAGCGAGGCGAACAAGCGCTTCAATCACAAGATGTCCTTGACCTACGCACGGATCAAGCACGTGTTTCGCGTCGTCAGGCGCCAGCTCGGCGACACGAAGGTGCACGACAGGAAAGTAAACTAGGAGTGGCCCAGCCGGCGAGGGCATCGGGTGGCGATAAGAATGGTTGCCTCAAAATTGAGCAAGAAGACCTGGAAATACTAAGTTTCTTAAACTAGGTCGGGGAGTTAGTTTAAGAAAGTTGTGTTTTGTGGGCCACGACGAGGACGGAACCGGATGTTGCTCTAAATCGGTCCTGGGTGCCTTGCGTCCTTTGATACCCCAAAAACGGAGCGTATAACGTGACCAGCTTGGTCCGAGACAGCGTGCATTTTCTTTTTTTCGATTGAGGTTTTTTCGCTCGCCAAGAGATCAACAGGAGCAACCTGGCCTTGCGGTTCTCCAGGTTAGCCTGGGGTCGGCCTTTCAAGCTTCGCGCGAAGCAGTCGGCGCACGATGTTCTCCGCAGGCAGGATGTCCAGCATCTGTTGCAACTGACCGAGAGCGCGGTCGAGGCACTGGGCTCGTCGGCCAGCCTCGATCAAGTGATCGAAGGCCGCCAGGACATCACCCGTATTCACCTCGAAGGCTCGGCCAGCGCTGATCCAGTGCAACGCGCGCAAGGCGCAGTCCGCTGCAAAGCTGGGCTGGCGCTCGGAAAAATCCTTTGCGGTCCGGATGAGTGTGCGGTGATCCACCGGCGAGCGTCGTGCCAGTTCGCTCGCCAGCGCGTACAGGCCGGCATCTTTTGCGGCAGCGAACCATTTGCCTTCGTCACCCGGGCTGCGGTCGATCAGATCCTGTAGGACCAGCTCGGGTGCTTTGTGCGGATATCTCTTGCAGAGGGCACGGAAGGTGGCGAGGTAAGTGCCCGCGTAGTTGGCTTCGATGGCGTAGCGGGCGTAGGCCTCATCGGCGCGGCCGCAGGACAAGAGGATGGCTTCGCAGGTCCGGGCGACCTCACCGCTGGGCGCACTCTGTTCTCGCAGGGCTTCGGCATATAACAGGGCCTCGTCCGCGCGCCCGAGGGCGGCCAAGGCCTTCACGCCCCACTGGTGATCGTGCCAAAGCCTGTAGGGGCACTTGTCGAGGAGGTCTAGGAGGCGATCGTACTGTCCGGCCGCCAGCATTGCCGAGAGGCCCACGTTGGTGCCATGAAAGTACACGTGTTCCTGCGGATACCGGCGCCAGGCCGTCTCGATTGTTGGTGCCAATGCGTCGGCCCACTCGGCCGCAAGCGTGGGGCTCGCGCATAGCGTGCCCCAGTGGTCACCCAGCGGTTCGATGTACGGAATGGATTCTGCGCCGTGGGCTTCAAAAAGTGCTTCGAGCCATCGGCGACGTGTCGGCAGATCAGCCGGGGCATCCGCGATCAGGGGCACCAGGGCATCGATCGCTCTGTTTACCGCGTTGCCAATCGACCCCGACGAGCTGTCCACGTGTTCGATCGCTGGCGAGATACGCACCAGAAACATGACTGCGCCCTCGGCGCCGCGCACGGGGTCCTTGCGGGCCACGGCCTTGATCTCGGAGACGGCTTCGCGGATGCGGGTGATGGCAGGCTGGGACTTCCAGCCGAAGGTGTGGCGCCGAAAGCGCGCAGCGAATTCCCAGGTGGCCTTGTCAGTCTTTGTGCTCATGAAATCGCGATATTGTTTGGTCCGGCATGGGGCGGGAAGTCGGCGACGCCGGGAAGCCGAGTGCGTGCTGCACACCTGCGGTGTTCAGACTGTTTCCCGGCGCGGGTGTGTTGCGCAGGTCCGGCGCGGTCCCGCAACATCGGTATTTTCTCCCCACTCCAACTCTGTGACCGTGACCGAATGAAGAGAGGGCTTTTTAGCCAGCCTCACCGCAAGCAGGTGAGCTTTCATCGCACTGCCCGGAGTCTCGATATCGAAGCACATGGACAATCAGCAACAGGTCATCGACTACCTTGAAACCCTCGGTGCCCCAGCATTGCGCAAGATGCTACTTGAGGCCGCCTTCAACAACGCCGAACTGTGGAAGCGTCTGCTGACTCAGGCGACGGCAGCCAAACGTCCGGGATTGGGCGTGCTCGAGAAGACTCTTCGACACAGCCTCACACCCGAAGGCAGTTTCGGCTGGGCGGATGACGCCGGCTACGCCGATCGTGTGGAAGATGCGGTCCGACTGCTCGACGCACGCATCGGCGATGGCGATCCTGCCTTGCTCGAGCTCATTGAGGCGCTCATCGATCTCGTGGAGCGGTCGGTCGAGCAGTTCCACGAGTCGTCCGGCCTCCTGGATGATGCGATCCGCGACCTTCACAGAACGCATCTCGACGCCTGCGCTGCACTGCACATTCCTTCGGAAGACGTGGGGCGTGCGCTATTCCGACGGCAACTCGATGACCGCTGGGGGTATCTTCCCGAAATCATCGACGACTACTTCGAACTGATCGGTGAAGCCGGCCAGTCTGCGTACTGGCGGGTTGCCTTCGACGCCTGGGAAGCCTTGCCCGACCTTGAGGTCGGAGACAGGAGCTCCTCGGTTAGTTCAAGGCGTCATGCGATCGAAGCACTCGTCGAAGGAAAGCTGGCTCAGGGTGGCGATCTGAACGCCCTGATCCTCGCGAAAGCCAGAAATCTCTCCCGAAGTGGTCGCCATCTGGAGCTCGCAAAGCTTTGCCGCGAACATGGGCGGCTTGACGATGCGATTCGTTGGGCGGAGGAGGGCTTCGAAGCGTTTCCTGTTAACGAGTCCTACCCGCTTGAGAGTCTCCTGGTCGAGCTCTATCGGGAAAGCGGGGATCACGAAAAGGTCGAGAAGGTCGCCTGGAGACGCTTCGAGCGTCTCGCCGGGTGTAACGCCTTCTTCGATCTGCTCGAGATTGGCAAGCTGATCGGAAGAGAGGGCAGCTTGCGTGAGCGGGCGTTCGGGCTGCTGTGGTCGCGGGTCGAGAAACAGGAGTCCGAATCATCAAAAGGTGGATCTTTCCGACGGTCGGCCCTGTTCGGTTTCGAGCGTGATCACCTGGTCGACATTCACCGGGAGGAAGGAGACGTCGAGGCGATGTGGGCCGTCTTCTGCGGAGGTCCCGTCTCGGTGAAGCTCTGGCAGCCGGTGGCGGCTATTCGAGGCAAGACGCATCCCGACGAGGCCGTTGCGCTCTACCGTCGGCTGCTCCCGTACGTGGTCGAGGCCGAAGGGCCGGGCGCACGCTACGACCGAGCGTTCGAGATTGTCGCTGCGATCCGGCAGCTTCGAGTTGAGCGAGGTGAAGTCGAGAGGTTTGAGGACGAGCTGCGTTCCATCCGGACCGAGTGGAAGCGCAAGCGAAATTTCATGAGACGGCTTGAGGGAATTTGAAGTGAGCTTAGTAAGCCGACCGGATTACATCACTGCAGGCGGAGGATGCGGGCGCTCCTGAAGAAATGGGGCTGACCCTAATTTGGATAAACTAAGTACGGTACTTAGTTTATCCAAATTACGATAATCGATACTGATAACGGAAAAGTACGCGTTTGTGGGGGCGTCAAAAGATCCGATCTGTGTAACTGTCGATGCTGTTTTAACACCGACCGGCGGTCGGCTGATTGAAGAGTGCATCCCACTTACTCGCCTATGGCAGGACGCTCGCTGGGCGCCTTTGTTCGCACCCCCCCCCCGAACCTTCGGAGCTAAGACCGCTCTACCCACGGTTCGGAAATCAACCGTAAGGTTCTCGATGCTCGTCAATGCAGACTTCTCACAACCTGCCGTGCTTTCGTCCAAGGACCACAGGTGGATTGCCTCGCCGCAGGTTGGTGTCGAGCGTGTGATGCTCGACCGCATGGGCGACGAGCGTGCGCGGGCGACCAGCATCGTGCGTTATGCAGCGGGTGCCCGTTTTCCCCATCATCAGCATCCCGGTGGGGAGGAGATCCTGGTCCTGTGGGGCACTTTCTCTGATGAGGACGGGCATTACCCGGCGGGCTGGTATCTGCGCAATCCGCCGGGCTCGGGGCACCAGCCGTTCAGCGAGGAGGGCGTCGTCATCTTCGTCAAGCTGTGGCAGATGCCTCCTGACGAAACCCGTTGCGTGCGTATCGACACGAACGATCCCAGGTCGTGGTGGCATGAAGGTGGCCGTGAGGTCTGCCGCCTGTTCTCCGCTGATGAGGAGCAGGTGTGCGTGCTACGGTTGGCTGGAGGACAGACGGTATTTCCCGATCCGGTCGACAGTGCCGAACTGCTGGTGCTGGCTGGAGAGCTGCGTGCGGGCGAGCAGTTATACGACCGTGGCAGCTGGGTGCGCCTACCCACAGGGGAATATCCGGAGTTTGTCGCCGGCGCAGGCGGCGTCACCCTCTACCTCAAGACGGGCCACCTGAGCGGCACGACTGGAACGGTTTGAAGATGCAGACAGCGCAGATTGTCATCGTCGGCGGTGGCTTGAGCGGCTTGTACGCGGCATACCTGCTGCAGCAGCGGGGTTTCCGGGATTACGTGCTGCTTGAAGCGCGCGAGGTGCTCGGTGGGCGCATCGTGTCCGTGCCGGCCCCGGCTCCAGGCTCGATGTCAGGCAGCGCGGCGGAAGTCGCCAATCGCTTCGACCTCGGGCCCTCCTGGTTCTGGCCTGACTATCAGCGCCAACTGGATCGTCTCGTGGACGAGCTGGGACTTGCTCGCTTTGAACAGTTCGAAGATGGCGACATGATGGTGGAGCGTTCGCCGCACGCCGCGCCTGCGCGAATGCGCGGGTACGCGAGCGCACCGCCCTCGATGAGGCTGTTGGGTGGCATGGCGGCGCTGACCAATGCCTTGCACCGCCGCCTGGATCCCGCGCGGATCTTTACAGGTCGCACGGTGCGCGCGTTGCGTGCCACCGAGGCGCAGGTCGAGGTGGAGAGCCTCGATGCCTCGGGTCGCATGACGACGTCGCGCGCGGAACAAGTGCTGCTTGCGCTGCCGCCACGGTTGGTCGATGCGCGTATCGCTTTCTCACCAGTTTTGCCGGAGGCGCTGTCGCGGCAATGGCGTGCCACGCCGACGTGGATGGCGCCGCATGCCAAATATCTTGCCGTGTTCGACATGCCGTTCTGGCGCGAGCTGGGCCTCTCCGGCGAGGCCCGAAGCGCCTGCGGACCGCTTGGCGAGATCCACGATGCGTCGATTCCCCTTGGCAGCGCTGCGCTGTTCGGGTTTTTCGGGGTGCCGGCGACCGTGCGCAAGGGGGTCCCCGAGGCCGAATTGAAAGCGCTTTGCCGCGCGCAGCTGGCGCGCCTGTTCGGACCACAGGCAGCCACACCCAGAGTGGACTTCATCCAAGACTGGGCACTGGAACCCTACACCGCGACTACCGCCGATCTGGACTCGGCCGGCCAGCATGTCGAAGCGCCGCCTTCAATGGCGGAAAGCGGCCCTTGGCGCGGTCGGCTGACCGGGATCGCCAGCGAGTGGTCGCCGCAGTTTCCGGGCTATGTCGCTGGCGCCGTCGAAGCGGCCAGCCTGGCCTTACAGCGGCTGGCCGAAGGAGGACTCCCGGACGGGCGCACCGTGCATTTTCACGCTCCCCATTAGCAGTGGAGCATGAGCATTACCTACCTCGAGTGAAGATCACTCGTCACGTAAACGCTTGAGCTGTTCGGGTGCAGGACGATTGTGGTGGTCTCGACGAAGTCCTGACCGAATTGGCGGGCCTGCGCCCACGTTCTCGCCAGTCGTGTTGAAGCGAGTGAAGCGCAAGAAGCCCCCGCACTCGCAGTAACCCGGGCTTCGTATGAGAGCTTGGAGCTCTCAGAAGGGCTCGGTGCAGGTGTACTTTCCGATCAGCCAATCGACTTGGGCTTTCGTCGCCGGCACCTTCAACGGGCCGACCGCTGGAGTATCGCCCGAATACTCAAGGTCGGTTTCGCTGACCATTGACGCTGTGTACGCAAAAACCCAAAGCATGCCATCAAACTCAGTTGCTTTCGCTTCTACAATTTTCTCGATGTATTTTTTGTCACACTGACTCACATCGACCAAGTTTGCTGCACTCTCTTCGAAGCTCACCAAGGGGAGCTTTTCGTCCGCAAGCGCCGGTGCGGAAAGGGCCATGGTGATAGATGCGATGAGGATGCTGTTCTTCATTTCTGTTAAATTCCATGAGTCGTGAAAAAGTGCCTTGCAAAGGCAACGGATAATGCTGTTCATCCAAGAGAGGGTAAAGTATCTTCTTTTATATTTAACGGGAGCGTCCAATATTACCCCGTGAAAGCCATCACGGAAAGGTGACAGTCGCGCCCAAAATATTTTTCTGCCGACTGGCGGAGCGCAGCATGCCTCCCCGGTAAGTGTTTGTATAACAGTCTCGGTGCGCCGACTTCGGAAAACTGGAATCAGACGATTATCTGACCGGTGCATCCGTATAATCTTGCGTACACAAAACCCCCTGGATAAACGCGTACGGCGTTACATACTTTCGAGCGATGTGGCTGTTTAGCGCGCCTGTTACAAGGAGCAGAAAAAAGCCGACCATCAGGTCGGCGTTGTATGAATTTTGCTTCGGCTGTCCGAAAGCATTAAATCCTCCAGCCGTACGCTTTGCCGTCCTCATGCAAGTGAGGAAAGCAACGATCTCCCTTGATTTTCCAGCCGAGATTGGAGCAGGTCATAACCTCGCGGACAGCCTCCGGTGCTCGCAGATACCATTGCATCACTCGCCGGCCTTCGGGTGTCTTCAATGCAGCCTCGGACATCTCAAGTGCGGCCATCTCGCGATGTGACCACGTTTCAGCTCGCTCATAACCCACCAGGTAGCCACCGCCGGCCACTGCAAGTAGGCTCAAGAGTGCTATGAATGCAGCCACTAAGACCCCATGAGTGAACCTCAGGCGTTCCCGGTCTGAGAGCACCACTTGCACGAGGTTGCCCACGCGTTCAACCAGTTGCGGGGCAACGTGGTTGATGGATTGTTGCAAAACAGCATCACAACGCGCCTTTGCCGTCTTCTCCACCTGTGCGCCCGCTTTCTCAATTTCTGCCGGAATGTCACTTAACCGCCGCAGGTTTCTTTCCTGAAAGAGAAAAAACAGAAGCAATGCGTCGTTCTCTTTGATCCCGAGTTGAGTTACAAACCGCTCCATTTCCCTCAAATCCAGCGCGCTCGGCTTGTAACCGAAGACCTTCTCGTATTTTCTGTAAAAGCTTTCCATTTTTGCCTCCTTATGCCGCCTTTTGCAGCTCGGTGTGTATCGCCTTGCGCCAGCGTTGCAGCTCGATTCGTTCCCCGAAAGTCAGATTTTCACCTGCTTCGGCGATTGCAATCCGTTTGTTCATCAGCACGTCAGCGACTCGATCGGCGAGGTCAGGAAAGTCGAGAACTTTCCCTCCTGACGTTTCCAGGTCTAGGCGAAGTTTAGAGGTGTTGAAGAGCTCGAATTTATCTGCCTCGCCGGCATGGAGGTTTCGAACTACATGGACTTCTCCCCTGATCGTCGATCGGTACTGTTTGAGCAGTTCAAGGCTATCTCGTTGACGGTTAATCACCCAGAAGGTAACGAGTTCGCGTCCGAGATCTGGTAGCGCATCCATCAGGAGTGTGCCGAAACTCGCAACGCCGGTGTTATTTCGAGCTGCTGAATTGATCACCACATCAGCATCGGTAGAGTGCACGATGTTTAAAAGAGCAATCCATCCATCCTTACGATCTAGATCCAAGGTGTGGCAATCCAGTACATCCTTGTGGCACTTGTAAACATCAGGATTACTCGTGTCGCTGTCGATAACGATCAGTGGCTGACTCCGTTGTCGCATCATGTCGATCAGTGCGGTCGCTACGATTGATTTACCAACGCCACCTTTGCTGCCACCGATCAAAAATATTCTTCCTTGCATTTTCTCTTCCTTTTTTAAATGACTTCACTGTCTTCGATATGCGTGAATCCGCCGCCATCCGATCTGGCAGCCGCCACTGAAACTTCCTCTGTCGACCGATGAGCCGTGGTTGGTCCTTTCACGCTACCGGGCACTGAACGCGCCTTCATCGTGTCGCGCTTCTGTGTCCGCGACAAAGCAGATTTCAGGGTTGCCAGGCTGACTGGAAGGCCACTTTCGCCGAGCAGAGATGCGATCTCTGCAATCGTGTAGCCCCTTTCCTGAAGGTCGTGGATGTCTTGCGACATCGTCGAGATTGCTTTTGATGCGGATACACGGCGGTTCAAGTGTGATTCATCTTTCAGGGCGTTCAGTCGCGCTGATATCTCTTCAACTTCATCTAGGGTGTAGGTCTTTCGTAGCCTCACTTGTTACTCCTTGGGTTTAAACAGGAGATTAAAGTTTACCGGCTTGGAGGCATAAAAAGCCAGTCAGAGAAACCGCGAAAATCGGGGTTATTCTGAAAGATTTTCATTTTGGAGGCCACTTGGGTGCCTTGATGGCACAGTCTTGAGCTTGGAATGAATATTTATTGAGACGCAAAAGAGACCGCCGGGCCTCATGCATATCGATGAAGATAGGCAATGACGATACGAACAAGGACTGCCCCTTTTAGGTGGCAAGATGAATGAAGGCAGGGGGCTTGAATAAGAAAGCTGGATGATTCCTGGGGCAGGCGATCCTGAGACCTCTTTTGAAGAGGCTCCTGCTTTTCTTTTCGATTGAATTTTTCGGGATCACTTTCATATCGAGAAGGAGGCTACTCACCTTGGGGGACTTAGCTCCGCAGGTCAGCTCTCTCGTGGGTTCTGCATCCGTGTGCGCAACGGGTGGCTGACCGCGTTTTCAGAGGCGGCGACTTTCCGAGACGTTGGGTGACCCCTCGCGCTTCTTGAGCGTGTCTGTCGCGGCGACCTCCGAGGCGAAGGCTTTCGGACAGCGGTGTTGCGCTTTTTCAGTGGTTAATCTCAAACATGGCGCATGCAGGGAAGGGCAGGGACTGCGTTTCAGCCGCGCGGTGGAGATCGTCGTCGCGATCAGGCCGCTTTTTCACCGGAGCGGTTAAGTGAAGAACTTCAAGGATGAGCTCGGGTCGATCCGGGCCGAGGGGAGACGAAAAGCGAACTTGACGATGCGACACGACGCTATGTGAGACTTTTTCTCATCGGGGCAGGCGGCGATGGAAAACCTCACGTTATATAAACGGCCTCCTATACGCTGTTTATAAAACGTGAGGTTTCTGTGCCTTTTCGAAGGAAGAAGGCAAAGCAAGGTCACCGTCAGGTGACATCTGCATGACGATTGGAGAGCCGGTTGCATCCTACTGTGACGTTGAAGTGCCACACGGTGTGATTATTGCGACCGATGAACGGGTTACATGTATCTCAGCGTTAAGGACATGAATAGCTGATGTGACCGATTCGCTCCGTTGGTGTCACGGTGTAACCTCTTTCTCTGCTTCTAAAGGGTTACCATCGATGCGCTTCAAAGTTGGATGGCGAGAGATCCTGAATCACGCGGCCCTGAAGATCGAAAGCCTGTTTCTTGGTCAGCTTTTCGGCGAGAGCCTGGGCACCGTATAACGGTTCAATAGAAGGCCTTGGTGTCAGGGCGGTAAGCCCGATCTTCTCGGAATGCCTGTGTTTTATGGCGGGCACTTACTGTAGTGCGCTGGCCGTTTCACGATCTGCCTTCAAGGGACTTTCGGGGTGCCTTGGGACGCGACTGGTGGGGCGTTACATACATGCGGAGTGAGCGCGTCCGTTACAAGAAGTGGGGATTTTTCGTGTAGAGCGCCGCTTTCGAATTATTGTAAGGCATTGAATTTGCGCATGTAACGCTCCCAAATAAGGGCTATATGGACACCATCGTTGCGGTGGCACGCGTCCCAATCGTCTGTTTAGTGTCCTTGGCTGTTGACGCGCACTGAAAACTACCCAGATTTCGCGGGGTCTGCGCGCTGAAAAGTACCCAGGTGATTAACCTCCGCCGCTTCCGTCGAGGAGCGGGGAACAGAGGAGATGATCACCATGAATCTGCTGGGGAAGGTCAGAAGGTTGTACTACCGGGAGGGGCTCACGCTCTCGGAGATCGAGCGTCGCACGGGGCTGACACGCAAGACGATCCGCAAGTGGTTGAAGGCGCCCGAGGGGGTTGAGCCGAAGTACCAACGCAAGGTGAGCGACACCAAGATAGCGCCGTACGCGGCGCAGTTGGTGAAGATGCTTGAGACTGATGCACGGCGACCGCAACGGGACCGGCGTACGGCGCTGAAGCTGTTTGCGCAGTTGCAAGCGCAGGGGTTTAACGGCGATTACAGCCGCGTCACCGAGTTCATCCGGCGCTGGAAGGCCGAAGGCGG
>ERZ761607.4382-NODE-4382-length-12523-cov-7.755695_pt1 | contig 12523 bp, 15 predicted proteins | sample MGYA00511164_ERZ761607 | MGnify/ENA primary metagenome ERZ761607 (study PRJEB28899, sample SAMN02445080) | bioreactor sludge metagenome | biome: EBPR sludge | place: Australia: Brisbane, Thorneside Wastewater Treatment Plant | collected 2011-06-22 ...
GCTTGCCGGTGGAGCCGGAGGTGTAGAGGATGAACAGCGGGTCCTCGGCGTCCATGGGTTCCGGCGGGCAGTCGGCGCTCGCGTTCGCCATCAGGTCGTGATACCAGACATCGCGGCCCTCGGTCCAGGCGACGTTGCCGCCGGTGCGTTTGACCACCACGGTTTTCCGCACGCTCGGCGTGCTTTGCAGCGCCTTGTCGATATTGGCTTTCATCGGTACCTTGCGCCCACCGCGCAAGCCTTCGTCCGAGGTGATGACCAGGTTGCAGGTGGCGTCGAGGATGCGATCCTTGAGCGAATCCGGCGAGAAGCCGCCGAACACGATGGAATGGATGGCGCCGATGCGGGTGCAGGCCAGCATGGCGACCGCGGTTTCGGGGATCATCGGCATGTAGATGCAGATCCGATCCCCCTTCTTGACGCCCAGCGCCTTCAGGACGTTGGCGAACTTGCAAACATCTTCATGCAGCTGCTTGTAGGTGACCTTCTTGTCTTCGTTCGGATTGTCGCCTTCCCAGATGATGGCGACCTGATCGCCGCGCGCGGCCAGGTGACGGTCCAGGCAGTTGTAGCTGACGTTGAGCTGGGCGCCCTCGAACCAGCGGATATGACCCTTGGTGAAGTCCCAATCCAGCACCTTGTCCCAAGGCTTGAACCAGGTGACGAACTGGTTGGCCTGCTCCGCCCAAAAGCCTTCCGGGTCATCGACGGAACGTTGGTACATGGCCAGATATTGATCGTTGTTGATCCAGGCGTGAGCGGCCACTGCGGTGGGTACAGGATAAAGCTTACCTTCGGACATTACCGTATCTCTCCTTTGGTGATGGGGGTTGTGGTATCCGCGTCCGGGTGAAAGCGCTCGCTGACGCCCCTTGGCCGGCTTGGAATTTTATAAGCTTAGTCTAGCGACCGCATGGTTTCAGTGAATTTTATGAGGGCGTCCGGGCAAACGCGCCGCGTCGGGCGCGCGCTTCGACCGCGGCCAAGTCCCAGTGCGCCATGGCCCAGGCGATGATCGTGGCCACCGGTTCTCCCGCCAGTGTCGACGGCGGTCGCTGGCCCAGGAAGCGTAGCGCGGCTGTCAGGGTAGGACCCACCTGGCGCTCATCCAGCGGCGGGGCGCCGGTTTGCTTGCTCAGCTTGGCGCCGTGGGCGTCCACCACCATGGGCAGATGGGCGTAGTCGGGTGTGGGCAATCCCAGCAGACGTTGCAAATAAATCTGCCGGGGCGTGGAATCGAGCAGGTCGGCGCCGCGGACGACCTGGGTGACGCCTTGCGCGGCGTCGTCCACCACCACCGCCAGTTGATACGCGAACACGCCATCGGCGCGGCGGAGCACGAAATCACCCACCTCGCGCTCCAGTTGCTGGCGATATTCGCCCTGAATAGCGTCTTGGAAAATCAGCGGCGCATCGGTCACCCGCAACCGCAGCGCGGGGGGCCGATCCAGCCGACGAGGACCGGTGCGGCAGGTTCCCGGATAGATGGGCGCGCCATCCCGTCCGCGCGAACAGCCGGCCAGCGTTTGCCGGCTGCAAGCGCAGGGATAGCCCCATCCAGCGTCGAGCAACCGCGCCAGCGCCGCCTGGTAATGGGCGGCGCGCTGGCTTTGACGGACCACCGGTCCATCCCAATGTAGTCCGTACCGCTCCAGCGCGCGCAGGATGGCCGTCGTTGCCCCCGGCGCGGTGCGTGGCGCGTCCACGTCCTCGATGCGCACCAACCACTCGCCGCCGCGCCGTCGCGCTTCCAAAAAGCTGCCCAGCGCGGCGACCAGCGACCCAAAGTGCAGTGGCCCGGTCGGAGAGGGCGCGAAACGACCTCGCGCCACGCCTCGGTTCGGGGCGCGATCCGGGGTGGAATGGGCTGTCGCCATGGCGCGAGCGTGGCGGCGCGCGTTTGGCTCGACGGTCAGCCGCCCTGTTTTTCGCGGATTTCTTCCAGCATCTTGCAATCGATGCACAACGTGGCGGTCGGACGGGCCTGCATCCGCGGTAGCCCAATCTCCACGCCGCAGGCCTCGCAATAACCGTAGTCGCCACTATCGATCTGGGCCAGGGATTCGCTGATTTTTTTGAGCAGCTTGCGCTCCCGGTCGCGGGTGCGCAGCTCCAGACTGAATTCTTCTTCCTGGGTGGCGCGGTCGTTGGGGTCGGGGAATGTGGTGGACTCGTCCTGCATGTGGTTGACCGTACGGTCCACTTCGTCAAGCAAGCTCTGCTTCCACTCCAGCAGCAGCCGGCGGAAGTGAGCCAGTTGCGCATCGCTCATATAGGCCTCGCCAGCGGCGGGCTGATAGACAGACGTTGCCCGCGCGGGCGAATGGGTAGCGGCCATCGCGACTCCCTCCTCGAAATTGCAGCCAAGCCAAGGCGGCGGCAACATCGTTCGGTGCGTCCGCCGCCATGCTGGCATCAGCAAATCGTGACGCCATCGGCGAAAATGTACCCGCCAGTCGGATGTCGATAAGATTCGCCAACCGATGGAGCGCCGCCACAATTTTTTCGCCCCGCTCGGTCGGCGGCGGGATCGCTTTGCCGAGCGAGTTCTCGACTGGATTTGGAGGCGTTTCTAGGCAGCCCCCGCCGCCGCGCGCCTACTCCTTGGCCAACCCAGTCCGGTCACCGTTTGGCGCGATTGCCCTGGGTCGGACTTGCCCGGCGACGCAAAATCCTTATACTTGCGTTCCTCTCCCCTCACTCCCCGGCCGGGATGGCGGAATGGTAGACGCAGTGGACTCAAAATCCACCGGTAGCGATACCGTGAGAGTTCGAGTCTCTCTCCCGGCACCAACCCCCTTTCATCGCTGATTCGCGCCCTCACAGCGCCCCGGCCATCCGCCGTCCTTCCGCCTCGTCCACCCGCGCCAGCAACAGCGCCCCCCCGACGAACAGCACCAGCAACGACAGAATCGAAAAGCGCGGATTGCCGGTCAGCAGGCTGACCGCCCCCATCAGCACCGGCCCCAGCACCGCCGCGAACTTGCCCAGCATGTTGAAGAAGCCGAAGAATTCCCCGGACTTCTCCGCCGGGATCAGCCGGGCGTACAGCGAACGGCTCAGCGACTGCACCCCACCCTGCACCAGGCCGATGGCGACGGCCAGGACGTAGAATTCCCAGGGATGGCGGATGAAGTAGCCCCAGATGGTGATCAGAATATAAACCCCAATGGCGATGAAAATTCCAGTGCGCGGCCCCCAAATCTCGCCCAGTCGGCCAAAGGCAATGGCGGCGGGAAAGCCCACGAACTGAGTGATCAGCAGGGCGACGATCAGGCTGTCGGCGGGAAACCCCAACGCCAGACCATAATCCACCGCCATGTGAATGACGGTATCGACTCCATCGATGTACAGCCAATAGGCCAGCAAAAAGGCGCCGACCACCCGCAGCCGGCGGACTTCGCGAAAGGTGCCACGCAACTGGGTCAGGCCGGCCCGAATCACCGCCAGGCCGCTCACTCGGTCCGGCGCGGGCGGTTCGGGCACGAACAGCCACAGGGGAACCGAGAACAGCGCCCACCACAGCGCTACCGTCACGAACGAGACCCGCACGCCCTCCGCCGCGTCCGCCAGGCCGAACCAGCCGGGATACAGGGTCATCAACACGTTCAGGGCGAACAGCAGGCCGCCCCCCAGATAGCCCAGGCTGTAGCCCAGCGCCGATACGATGTCCAGCTTGCGTTCGCCGGCCACTCCGACCAGCAGGGCATCGTAGAAGATGTTGCCGGCGGAAAAGCCTATCAACGCCAGGATGTACAGGGCCGCCGCCCACGCCCACTCGCCCCGCCCCACCCCGTACAAGGCGCCGGTCATGACGATACCCAGCGCCGCGAACGCCAGGAGGAACCGCTTGCGGGCGCCGCCCCGGTCGGCGATGGCGCCGAGCAGCGGGGCGAGCAGCACGATCAGCAGGCTGGCCAGCGAGTTGGCCGCGCCCAGCCAGAAGGTGCTTTCCGTGACCGATGCCTCCGCGCTCCAGTACTGCTTGAAAAAGATTGGAAAGAACCCGGCGATCACCGTGGTGGCGAAGGCCGAGTTGGCCCAGTCGTAAAAGGCCCAGGAAACCGCCCGGCGACGATCCAGGCGTTCGGATTCTGGAGAAGAGTGTTCAGAGATCATCAACCGGCTATCCCATGGCATTGGCAAGTGATCAGATTGTCTGTTTGACGGAAATACGGGAATGCAACTAACCTGCATCTTATTGAAAGCAACAATTGAAATGCCTGACGAACTTTACCGCAAAGTGAAGGCCAAGAGCGCCTTGGAAGGTCGGCTTATCCCACGCCATGATGACCACACCTGTCGAAAGCCCGCCGCGACGGACCCGAATTCGCTTATTCGGTCCGCTCATCTATAATCATGGCGAAGCCACCTGTTCCACCATGGGATTGCGGGGGCGGACCGAAACCCAGGCCATTTCACCCACCGGGCCCGGTGGGCGCGGACAGAAGAACCCCTATGTCGGCACGCATCGCGACGGTCAAGCGCGACACTTTGGAAACCCGGATTCAGGCGCGCGTCAATCTGGATGGCGCGGGCAACGCCAGGCTCGCCACCGGCTTGCCGTTTCTCGACCACATGCTCGATCAGGTCGCCCGCCACGGCTTGATCGATCTGGATATCGAAGCCGAAGGCGATCTGCATATCGACGCCCACCACACCGTCGAGGACATCGGTATCACCCTCGGTCAGGCGGTCGGGCAAGCCCTCGGCGACAAACGGAGCATTCGCCGTTACGGCCACGCTTACGTGCCGCTGGACGAAAGCCTGTCGCGGGTGGTGCTCGACTGCTCCGGTCGACCTGGGTTGGAGTATCTTGTCGAATTCCCCCGCGCCCGAATCGGCGAGTTCGACGTGGATCTGTTGCGCGAATTTTTCCAGGGCTTCGTCAATCACGCCCTGATCACCCTGCACGTGGACAACCTGCGCGGCCGCAACGCCCATCACATCGCCGAAACCGTGTTCAAGGCGTTCGGGCGCGCGCTGCGCATGGCGGTCGAACCCGACCCGCGCGCGACCGGCGTTCCTTCCACCAAGGGCAGCCTGTAAAGCTCGCCCTCTCCCGCGCTCCCATCCCCCCGAGCTTTCCGCATGACCAGCATCGCGATCATCGACTACGGCATGGGCAATCTGCGCTCCGTCGCCAAGGCGCTCGAACATGTCGCCCCACGGGCGCGCGTGATCGTCACGCAGAACCACCATGACATTCTCCAGGCCGACCGGGTGGTGTTTCCCGGCCAGGGTTCGATTCGCGACTGCATGCGCGAACTGGCCCACTGGAACCTGGTGGAGGTGGTCCGGGACGCGGCGTTGGGCAAGCCCTTTCTGGGGCTGTGCCTGGGGCCGCAGGCGCTGCTGGACTTCAGCGAGGAGAACGACGGCGTCGCCGGTCTGGGCGTGTTGCCCGGCCGAGTGATCCGGTTCTCCGACCCCCGCGATCCAGCCAGCGGCGAGCGGCTCAAGGTGCCGCACATGGGCTGGAATCAGGTCCGCCAGGCCAGCGATCACCCGCTCTGGCGCGGCATTCCCCAGGACAGCCGCTTCTATTTCGTTCATAGTTATTATCCGCGACCGGCCGACGCAACGCTGGTGGTGGGCTGGACCCGTTACGGCTTCGAATTCGCCTCGGCCATCGCCCGGGACAACATCTTCGCCGTGCAATTCCACCCGGAAAAGAGCGCCCAGGCGGGCCTGCGGCTGCTCGCCAATTTCGCGGCCTGGAATCCCTAGCGGATCAGTGGTCAGTCAACTCATGTAGAAACCTGCCATGTTGCTCATACCCGCGATTGACTTGAAAGATGGTAAGTGCGTGCGGTTGCGCCAAGGGCGGATGGAAGACTCGACGGTCTTTTCGGACGACCCGGTGGCCATGGCCACGCGTTGGGTGGATGCCGGCGCGCGCCGCCTGCATCTGGTGGACCTGAACGGCGCGTTCGCCGGCCGACCGGTCAACGCCCAGGTGATTCGTCGCATCGCCCAAACCTTTCCCGATCTGCCCATCCAGGTCGGCGGCGGCATTCGCGATGAACAGACCGTGGAGACCTATTTGGACGCCGGGGTCCAGTTCGTCATCATCGGCACCAAGGCGGTGCAAGAGCCGGGCTTCGTCAACGATCTGTGCGTGGAATACGCCGGCCACATCATCGTCGGACTGGACGCCAAGGCTGGCCGGGTCGCGGTCGACGGCTGGTCGAAGCTGTCCAAGCACGATGTGATCGATCTGGCGCGGATTTTCGAACGCTACGGAGTGGAGGCCATCGTTTACACCGACATCAGCCGTGACGGCATGATGCAGGGGGTCAACGTTGAGGCCACGGTGCGGCTGGCGCAGGCCATCAGCATCCCGGTGATCGCCTCCGGTGGCGTCAGCACCCTGGACGACCTGCGGGCGCTGTGCGCGGTGGAGGGTGAGGGCATCATGGGGGCGATCATCGGCCGGGCGCTGTACGACGGCGCCATCGATCTGGTCGAGGCGCAACGACTGGTCAATGCCAGGGGGAGCGGGTGATGGGGCTGGCCAAACGCATCATCCCCTGCCTGGACGTAGATCGGGGCCGGGTGGTCAAGGGCGTCAAGTTCGTGGAAATTCGCGACGCCGGCGATCCGGTGGAAATCGCCCGCCGTTACGACGAGCAGGGCGCCGATGAAATCACCTTTCTCGACATCACCGCCAGTTCCGACGACCGCGAGACCCTGGTGCATGTGGTCGAGCAGGTCGCCAGCCAGGTATTCATCCCGCTGACGGTGGGCGGCGGCATCCGCACCCTGGACGACGTGCGGCGGATGCTGAACGCCGGGGCCGACAAGGTGTCCATCAACACCGCCGCCATCGCCCGCCCCGAATTCGTGCGCGAGGCTGCCGAGCGGTTCGGCAATCAGTGCATCGTGGTCGCCATCGACGCCAAGGCGGTGCACCAACCCGGCGAATCGCCGCGCTGGGAAATCTTCACCCACGGCGGCCGCCGGCCCACCGGCATCGACGCGGTGGAATGGGCGCGGCGGATGAACGCCTATGGGGCTGGCGAAATCCTGCTGACCAGTATGGATCGCGACGGCACCAAGCGCGGCTTCGATCTGGAACTGACCCGCGCCATCAGCGAGGCCACCACCATTCCGATCATCGCCTCGGGGGGGGTGGGCACGTTGGACCATTTGGCGGATGGCATTCTGTTGGGCAAGGCCGACGCAGTGCTGGCAGCCAGCATTTTTCATTTCGCCGAATACACCATCGAACAGGCCAAGCGTCACCTGCGGGCGCGCGGCATTGAAGTGAGACTATGAACGACGACTGGTTGGAACGGATCAAATGGACTGCGGACGGGCTGGTTCCCGCCATCGCTCAAGACGCGGACAGCGGCCGGGTGCTGATGATGGCCTGGATGAACCGGGAATCGCTGCGGCGCACTGTGGAACGCGGTGAAGCGGTGTACTGGTCCCGCTCCCGCCAGGAGCTTTGGCACAAGGGCGAAACCTCCGGCCATACCCAAAAGGTGAAAAGCATCCGACTGGATTGCGACCACGACGTGTTGCTGCTGGCGATCGAACAAATCGGCGGCATCGCCTGTCATACCGGTCGGCAACGCTGTTTCTTCGAGGAATTCCGTGACGGCCAATGGGTTGTCACCGATCCCGTCCTGAAGGACCCACGCGAGATGTACGGCGCATGAGCGACGACATCCTGCGCGAACTGGCGGCGACGCTGGAAGCGCGCAAACAGGCCGATCCCGACAGTTCCTATGTCGCTCGCCTGTACGCCAAGGGCCTGGACGCCATTCTCAAGAAGGTCGGCGAGGAAGCCGCCGAAACCCTGCTGGCCGCCAAGAACGGCGATCCCGAGCATCTGGTGCGCGAAACCGCCGATTTGTGGTTTCATACCCTGGTCCTGCTGGCGCATCAGGGACTCGGTCCCGATGCCGTGCTCGACGAATTGCGTCGCCGTTGCGGCGTCTCCGGCCTGACCGAAAAAGCCGCCCGGGTCGCCGGCTAGACCAGCGCCACCCTTCCCCGTCGTTACAGAGGCCACATCGTCATGCATCTCAGTATTTGGGAATTACTGGTTGTTCTGGTCATCGTCCTGGTGCTGTTCGGCGGTAGCCGGCTGCGCAATCTTGGCTCCGATCTCGGCTCCGCCATTCGCGGCTTCCGCGACGCCATGAAGGAGGGCGCCAAACCGGAAACCGCCGAGGAGAACCCCAAGAAGCTTGAGCAGGCCACCGCTCAGGAACGTACTGTTGGCGACACCACGGCGGGGATGCACGACCCCTTGGCCAAGGACCGCCAAAAGGTTTAGGTTTCGAACCGCACCGCCATGTTCGAGATCGGCTTTTGGGAGTTGGTCATGGTCGGCGTCGTCGCGCTGCTGGTGGTCGGCCCCGAGCAGTTGCCGGGACTGGCCCGCAAGGCGGGTTTCTGGCTGGGCAAGGCTCGCCGCATGATCGCCGAAGTCAAGGCGGAAGTGGACCGGGAACTGCATCTGGAAGACATCAAGCAGTCCTTGCGCCAGCAGGCGAATCTCGGTGAGGTGAAGGACCTGACCGACCAGATGCAATCGTTCCGCCGCGAGATCGAGAAGGAATTCGACGATCCCGGCCCACCGCCGGGCTGGCAGCCAGGAATGCCGACCGGCGCGCCGCCGCCGGCCTGGACGCCGCCGGCCGCCACTCAGGAACCGTCGGCGACCGCTGACGCGCCCACCCCGGTTCGCTTGCAAAAGCCGGATGCGCCCGCGCCGGTCCAGGCGTCTCCGTCGGCATTCTCGACCGAGGCTGTCACCGCATCGCCTCCCTCTGCTCCAGCCGCGAACTGACCCACCGTGTTCGATGCCGACCGCGAACAACCCTTCATCAGCCATTTGATCGAACTGCGTGTTCGGTTGTTGCGCATCGTATTGGGCGTGTTGCTGGTATTCGCCGCATTGGCGCCATTATCCAATCCGATCTACAGCGCGCTGGCCATTCCCCTGACCCGCCAGAGCACACTGATCGCCATCGACGTGCTGTCGCCGTTTCTGACCCCGCTCAAGTTCACCCTGATCCTGGCGGTGTTCATCACCATCCCCTGGACGCTTTACCAGATCTGGGCGTTCGTCGCGCCCGGACTGTACCAGCGGGAGAAACGGATGGTCCTGCCCATCCTGACTTCCAGCACCCTGCTGTTCTACTGCGGCATGGCCTTCGCGTACTTCGTGATCATGCCGATCTTCTTCGCCTTCATCAGCGGCACGGCTCCGCAGGACGTGGCGGTGATGACCGACATCAATCGCTATCTCGATTTCGTGATGATGCTGTTCTTCGCCTTCGGGGTCGCGTTCGAGGTGCCGGTCGCCACGGTCATCCTGTCGTTGGCCGGCCTCGTCTCGCCCGAGGCCATGGCCGCCAAGCGGTCTTACGTCATCGTCGGCGCGTTCGTCATCGGCATGTTGCTCATGCCGGACGTGATCTCGCAGACCATGCTGGCGCTGCCGATGTGGCTGCTGTTCGAGGCTGGCGTGTTCATTTCGCGGTTGCTGCTGCGTCGGCGCGCCGCGGCGCGGGCTACGGCGTCTACCGAGGAATCGTCATGACCAGGCCGGGAAACCCTCCAGCAGTCCCTCGCGCTGGTCGATGACGCCAAGCCATCCGCCGGGCGGGTTCGGCCATTAATGAAGTATTTTTCAAAGCCGTTAGACAGCGAGGATGGAGCGGCGGATAGTCGCGCCCGTCACTGGAAGAAGCCACTTCGCTTAAAACGGGCGGGCGCGAGCCCCGTCGAGTCCGGCTTACCGCTCCCGCAATCGTGGCAGCAATTCCACCAGATTGCAGGGCTGGGTCCGGGCGTCCAGTTGCGGTTGCAGGATGCGGTCCCAGCCGGTGCGACAGGCCCCGGTCGAGCCGGGCAAACAGAAAATAAAGGTAGCGTTGGCCAGCCCGCCCAGCGCCCGCGATTGCAGGGTCGAGGCGCCGATCTCCTCCCAGGACAACATGCGGAACAATTCGCCGAAACCGGTAATCTCCTTGTCCAGCAGTGGCCGGATCGCCTCGGGCGTGCTGTCGCGACCCGTCATGCCGGTGCCGCCGGTGATCAGCACGATTTGCACGGCCGGATCGGCGATCCAGGCGGAGACGACCGCGCGGATACGGTAAATGTCGTCGGGGACCAGGGTCCGATCTCCCAGTCGGTGGCCCGCCGCCAGCAGCCGCTCCATCAGGGTTTGGCCGGAAGCATCGTCCGCCAGGGTACGGGTATCGGAGACGGTCAGCACCGCGATCGTCAGCGGCGGAAATTCACGGTTGCCAGTTTCGTGGTTCATTCGGTTCCTCCGGGTTCAAGCGGAAAAATTGGCCAACTCGACTTGAAATGGTGCGTGGCGGCCCTATTTGAAAAGCAACTTCCATCATCCCAGGAGACTTCATCATGACTCCAAGCCGCTACGAACCCTGGCAGCACATGCGCCATCTGCGCAAGGAACTGGACCGGCTGTTCGAGCCTTACACCGCTCGCGACGATCAATCCAGCGTCGCCACCTGCGACTGGATTCCGCCGGTGGACATCAAGGAAGAAACGGATCGCTACGTGTTGCGCGCCGACATCCCCGGCGTCGATCCCAAGAATATCGAAATTATCGCCGAAAACGGCGTCCTGACCATCCGCGGCAACCGTCCGAGCGAGACCAGCGAAAACCGCGCGGGTTACAGTCGGGTCGAACGGCCCTACGGCAGCTTCTACCGCCGCTTCAGCCTGCCCGATACCGCCGACCTGGAGCGAATCGCCGCGCGCGGCGCGCACGGCGTGCTGGAAATCAACATTCCCAAGGCCACCCATACCTTGTCGCGGACCATCAAGGTCGAGGGCTAAACCACCCGGCCGGTGGAATCAACCCCCGGCCTTTCCCTCAACCGCCAGGAACCGGCATGAAATACCAGGACTACTACCAGATTCTCGGCGTGAGCCGCGACGCCTCGACGGAGGACATCAAAAAAGCCTACCGCCGGCTGGCGCGCAAGTACCACCCCGATGTCAGCAAGGAAGCCCATGCCGAGGAGCGCTTCAAGGAGGTCGCCGAGGCCTACGAGGTGTTGCGCGCCGCCGAAAAACGCGCCGCCTACGATCAACTCGGCGGCAACTGGCGGGCCGGTCAGGAATTCCGCCCACCGCCCGGCTGGCCAGGCGGTCCGACGGGGACGGCTGGCCAACCGTTCGGCGCTGGCCTGGGCGGGCGCGAGTTCAGTGATTTCTTCGAGTCGCTGTTCGGCAACCTGGGCGGTGGCGGCCCCGGCTTTGGTGGCGGACGCGGGTTTCGCGGTCCTGGTCAAACTCAAACCGTGGCGCTGGACATCAGCCTGGAAGAGGCTTATCACGGCGGTAGCCGGTCCTTGCAACTGCAACCGCCGGAGCGGGACGCCAGTGGCCGGGCAAGCGCGCGAACCCGCACCCTGAGCGTCAAGATTCCCGCCGGGGTCACGACCGGCCAGAAAATCCGCCTGGCCGGTCAGGGCGGGGCCGGGGTCGGCGACGGTCCCAGCGGCGATCTGTATCTGGAAGTGACCATCCGGCCACACCCGCTATACCAGGTCAAGGGGCGCGACATCACGCTGGAAACGCCGCTGGCCCCGTGGGAAGCGGCGCTCGGTTGCAAGGTCGACGTACCCACGCTGGGCGGTTCCGTCACGCTCAATATTCCGGCCAACGCCCACAATGGCCAGAAATTGCGGTTGCGCGGGCGTGGCTTGCCTGGTCAGCCGCCCGGCGATCAGTTCGCGGTGCTGCGCATCGTCAATCCGCCCGCCGACACCGAGACGGCGCGCGAACTGTTCCAGCGGATGGGGCGGGAGCTGCCGTTCGATCCGCGCGCGCATTGGCCCCGATAACGCCGGCCTGCAGAAAAACCGCGGGATTTTGCTCTGGGGAACCCACGAAAAATGCCGAAACCAAGATTTCAGGCTTCTCCATATCCGCATCCGTTCTGGAATAGAGGTTTTTCCCGCCCATGAATAGCCGACGTTCGTTGTTACCCGCCGCCCTGCTGGCATGGGGTCTGACGTTTGCCGCTCCAGGGCCAGCCGTGGCCGCCCTGCCCGCCATCGTGGAGGGGCAACCGTTGCCGACCTTGGCGCCGATGCTGGAGCGGGCCACTCCGGCGGTGGTCAACATCGCCACCGAGGGCCGGATCGCCCTGCGCCGCAACCTGTTGCTGGATGACCCGATCTTCCGTCATTTCTTCAATGTCCCCGACCAGCCGCGCGAACGCAAGACCCAGAGCATCGGTTCCGGGGTGGTGGTGGATGCCCGACGCGGCTACGTCATCACCAACCATCACGTCATCGACGGCGTCGACACCATCACGGTCACCCTGCGCGACGGCCGCAAGCTTAACGCCAGGGTAGTCGGCTCCGATCCGCAAAGCGACGTGGCGGTGATCCAGATTCCCAGCGGCAATCTCGCCGCCCTGCCGCTGGCCGATTCGGACAATCTGCGGGTGGGCGATTTCGTGGTCGCCATCGGCAACCCGTTCGGTCTGGGCCAGACCGTCACCTCCGGCATCGTC
>ERZ761607.4384-NODE-4384-length-12522-cov-3.909521_pt1 | contig 12522 bp, 8 predicted proteins | sample MGYA00511164_ERZ761607 | MGnify/ENA primary metagenome ERZ761607 (study PRJEB28899, sample SAMN02445080) | bioreactor sludge metagenome | biome: EBPR sludge | place: Australia: Brisbane, Thorneside Wastewater Treatment Plant | collected 2011-06-22 ...
TTTTTCATTTTAGGAATGAGCCTGTTCACAACCCTGCTTGCGAACCAAACAGCGCACGCCGTTACGGGCAGCGATTGGCGGCCAGGGCAAATCGTTGGCGATGGCATTTTTTATAGAAATATCGAACTTTCCGTGAGCGACGTCCAGTCGTTCCTAAATGCCCGCGTTCCTGTATGTGACACATGGGGGACCAAACCTTACGGCGGCACTACACGGGCCAGTTACGCTGCCTCACGAGGTTATTACACTCCGTTCACTTGTTTGAAAGACTACTCAGAGAATGTCACGGGGCGGTACGCAAACGCATACTGCTCCACAATCGGGGGTGGTACACGATCTGCAGCCGGGATACTCTACGAGGTAAGCAACGCTTGTGGTATCGACGTCAAAACTCTCATCGTCATGCTCGAGAAAGAGCAAGGCCTGCTGAGTGATGATTGGCCATGGAGCATACAGTACAGAAGTGCTATGGGTTATGGCTGTCCAGATACCGCGCCGTGTGATGCTGAGTATTACGGCTTTTTCAATCAGGTCTACAACGCTGCACGCCAGTTCCGCTTATACAAGGCAAATCCGAGCGGCTACCGATACAAACCGTTTCAAAACAACTTCATTCAGTGGAGCCCAGACTCGAACTGTGGCGGATCAAACGTCTACATAAGTAACTACGCTACAGCTGGCCTCTATAACTACACACCTTACCAGCCTAACCAGGCCGCACTTAGTAGCCTATACGGAACTGGTAACGCTTGTAGTGCCTATGGAAACCGGAACTACTGGCGTATGTATCACGACTACTTTGGGTCGACGACTCTGTACAATGCAAACGCAACACTATCACAAGCCCTGAGCGTTAGTACTCCCAGTCAGAGTGGTGTATACCAGAACGAAACCGTGACAGCTTCATACCAGGTCACGAACACCGCCAACTACCCTGTAAACGTCGGGGGGCTCGGTATATGTGCACGCCTCAACGGCGTAAACTACGATTTCGGCTTTCAAGACAACGTAACTCTCGCCGCAAATCAGACCCTGACAGTATCGTATTCAAAGAAGATACTCTACCCCGGCAATCTTGATATCTTCGTTTGCTCCTATAATGCACAGGTCGGTGGCTGGGTAGGAAACTTTTACCCCTACGATACGAGTAACTTCTCTCGAAACCAAACCCTGGTAGCTGGAGCGAACCCTGTGCTCGCATCACCGCCTACCTTCACGCCAACGAGTGTTGTTGCGGGACAGAACGTAACTGCAAGCATGCAACTCACGAACAAAAGCTCTGCTCCTATCACGATCAATTACCCACTGTTTGTCGCTCGTGATGCAAAGGGCCAAAATGTCGACTTTCCTTCTGATCAAAACGTCACGATAAGCGGCGGGGCAACGCTCACATACTCAAAGACGAGAAGCTTCGCAGAGATTGGAACCGTTACCGGTTCAGTCGCCAGTCTCGTAGAAGGACAATGGACGAACGACTACCCCGTATCAAATCCTGGCGTAGGTCGAACCACTTCCACTTCGGTGACGAACAATCCTTTACTGATCACGAGCGCCAGTATCAGTCCGGCTGAACCCGCAGTAGGTGAAAATGTAACCGCTACGTTCCAGATTAGAAATAACGCACCGAATGCCGTTACCATACCCCAGGTATTTCTTGCGGTCAGCGACCCACGCAGCAGCAACGGTGATTTTCCTTCGGACATAAACGTTACCATTCCTGCAAACTCAACCTACACCTATAGCAAGACTCGAACTTTCAGTAATCTTGGGTTGCATATAGCAGGTGTTGCCACTCTCAATAATGGGCGGTGGGACACCGCCTATCCTGTAGCGCTTAATAGCTCGATAGAGCGTAATATCAACTTTACAACCCGCGAGAATCCAAGTGTTACGAGTTCGTTAAGTATCTCGCCCTCACAACCGGTGCGTGGAGATACGGTTACTGCGACTTTTGCGGTACGAAACGACAGTGAAACCTCCGTAACTTTCCCGATGCTACTTGTAGGCGCACGAGACCCACACGGCAACAACGTTGATTTCCCTGCTGCGCAAAATGTCACTATCAATCCTCACACCACGTACACTTATTCGGCAAGTCGAACCTTACCTACTGCAGGCGCGTATCGCCTATTCATAACCAGTCTTAACAATGGTCAGTGGAGGCTCGATTACCCCGTATCACGCAACAATGGCATTGTGCGTACGCTTTACCCTAGTCTCCCTGATAACCCCACAATCACGACCAACCTATCTCTCAGCCCGACAACACTACGCGTTAACCAGAGCATAACCGCAACCTATACGGTTAACAACAGGAGTAATAACGACGTAAACACTGGAATGGCTATCGTAGCCGGCCGTGATCCATTTGGTAATAACGTCGACTTTCCAGCGCGTGTTAACTTTACAGTCCCTGCGTCGTCATCTGGAACCTACTCGCAATCCAGAACCTTCACAATTCCCGGCACATACCGTTTCTTCATTTCCCATTACGTAAACAATCAATGGCTAAACAGTTACCCTCTATCGGATAACAGCGGTATTATCCGTTCATTGACGACCAGGGTAGATCCGTAAACTAAGCTATAATCAAGAGTATCTATGTCCGTACGTCCTGATATCACTGTTGCTATAACATGCCATGCGGAAGGTATTCTGCTCCACAAAACTCTGCTTGCCGTAGCGCAGAGCATTGAGCACGCACTTGAGACAAAGCCCTCCTTGTCATTTCAGGTTTTCGTCCATGCTGACAACGCAACGCCCCAGACGACAGATTATCTAAAACGCCTTTCGATACACTTCCCGAGTTACGATATCGTTAATAACACCTTTGGTGATCCCGGCAAAGCACGAAATGAGTGTCTACGTATTGCAAAGGGTAAGTATGTATCCTTCATCGACGGCGATGACCTCATGAGCCAGAACTGGTTGCTTGAGGCTTATACTGCACTCGAGTCAGAGCAGTATGGTGATTTTGTCGCACACTCAGATATGACAGTGGAATTCGGCGCACTCACCGCTGTGGTGCAGAAGTACGGAGCACTTACAAAGCCCGAGGACACCTTGCTGAGCGTTTGGTCCGGCAGGTGGAACTCTATACTGATGGGTCCGACGACACGCTTCCAGCAGCTCTCCTACCCTACGAATAGCGCAGGCTATGGATTTGAGGACTGGCTTTTTAGCTGCGATCTTATTCACGAGGGCGTTACAAATATCACGATTCCTAAAACCGCTATGTTCGTGCGCCGAAAGGAAGAGGATTCTGTCTGGGATACCCACCGCCGCGATATGGCAGTGTTGCCCGCAAACCCTTTACTGAGCTTCGACAACATTAGGGCGCTAACGAGCGTTGGGGGTCAGCCTCACAAAGCAACATCACATCGCTCAGCAGCCCATCGCATCAAAACAAAAGTTAGTGACCGCCTGCAAGGCAGTCCACTCCATTCACCCTTTAGGAAAATCTACCGCTATTTATCCGCAAAGGCGCCAACCCAGAAGAGCGGCCCTTTGCCCGCATGGCTCATAGCTGAATGGCAGCGTCTTCATGCAGTAGACAAAACCCTTTTCCCGTCACAGGATCTACTCTCAGGCCTCACTTTGCATCAGTCAATAACACCTATCCACTACGAAGTAGGGCGCTGCTATAAGCAGCTTATCGACAGCACTAAGCATAACGACTACGACTACATTCTTTTCGTGCCATGGTTAACGCGTGGTGGTGCCGATCTATTCGCCATCAATTACGCCAACGAAATTGCTCGATATAATCCAAAAAAGAATGTACTCGTTATGGCAACCCTGCCTGTCGCATCCGAGTGGCAGAGCAAGTTAGATAAAACTATCGACTTCATTGAATTCGGAGTAATCGTATCGGAGTTAGATAATAGCCACAAGATGCGCCTCTTGGAGCAGTTTATAGAAAACAGTCACGCAGCTCATCTACATATCCTCAATTCAGATCTTGCATACGAGTTCGTAAGACTGCACAAAAAATACATTGTGGGGAGTGGCAAGAAAATCATAGCGACCTCTTTCAGCCAGAGCCAAGATAACTCTGGAAGGGTTTTTGGCTACTCCCATACGCATGTACCGCGCATATACGACCAGCTTGCTCTCGTGGCGAGTGACAACACGGCCGTACTCGATATGTGGCAAAAAGAGTATGGTTTCGACGAGAAGAAGTTACGACTTCATCATCAGCCAATTGTGGTGGCTAATGCTCGTCACCAACAGCACACTCAAAAAGCTAGTTTAAATATCCTCTGGGCCGCGCGACTTGCGCCGGAAAAATTGGTTGAGCTAGTGGGAAGAATAGGATCTTTACTAGAGAGCGAGCAAATTACTATCGATATGTATGGCACACCCGACGAGGGTTATGACATGTCGTTCGTATCACATCTGCCTTCAAACGTTATCTATAAAGGAGCATTCGATGGCTTCGCGTCGCTCCCAACCGAATCCTATGACGCGTACCTGTACACTTCATTATTCGACGGGATGCCAAATGCTTTGTTTGACGCGACCCTAGTGGGCCTCCCAATTGTGGCGAGCTCCGTTGGGGGAGTTCCGGAATTCATAGATGACGAGCGCGGTCTGCTCGTGACAGATATTTATTCCGAAGCTGATTACTTTTAAAACTTAAAGACCCTGCCACAAGACAAAGACTGAGCGATAACGCATTGAGCCTGCTCAAAAAAGATTACAGTGAAGCGCATTACCGCAAGGTTATAGCGAATATGCTGAAGGATACCGACTACTAAGCTACGTTATACTATAGACATATGCCAAAGACACCACAAAACAACCCAAAAATATCTGTTGTGATGCCTGTTTACAACTGCAGCGCTTACCTTGAAGAAGCGTTGGCAAGCCTACTAATTCAGAGTTTCCGAGACTTCGAAATAATTGCTATCAATGATGGGTCCACTGACAAATCGCTTGAGATTCTTCAATCGTACGCCAAAAATGACGATCGCATTAGGGTTATAGACCAGAAAAATAGCGGTATCGTTTCGGTTCTTAATAGGGGGATACGTGAAGCAAAGGGCGAATATATCGCCCGCATGGACGGAGACGACATCTGCTTTCCGAATCGCTTTATCGACCAAGTTACTATACTCGACAAGAACACTAACATCGACCTTGTAGCCGGTAATTTTGAAGTTATCAACCAGCAAAGCGAGTATCTCTATCGAGAGCTTGTCCTGACTGATCCCGAAGACCTTAACCGTGCTTTCTTCTTGAGAAACCCTATCGCACACGGATCAGTTATGTTCCGAAAATCCCTGATAGACACTGTTGGCCCCTATTCTGATGCCTATGGCCCAACCGAGGACCTTGAACTATGGATGAGAGTCATTAAACACTCGAATGTATCCTCAACCGGAACACCTGTCTATCGTTGGCGTGTAAACATGAACGGTATCACGATGAGTAATAATTCGGAATCGATTCGCCAATCTCAAAGGCATATTGCAGAGCGGTGGAAACATGCAAGCCCTGTTTTTTTGTCTCGCCGTGAGCTCCTAAAGAAAAATAGACACTACTATGAAACCGACAAGCTACATGGTGCATACTACAAGCAACGGTTCATGGCAGATACTTCTCAAATTGCTGCCAAAATGATCGCAAAAGGTCATGTTTGGTGGGGTGTTAGGCAACTCTTTGTTATTGCATCCACAGGACGTACGGGTATTAAGACGGTTCTCGTACGTATTCACCTGATTAGTTTCGGTCGTATTGCATCTTTCCGAAAGAAGATTCCTTTCGGGAGCAAGGGCCCGGTCGACTAGATGTCTCTCCATTTGTGCTGAAGATCAACGAGCCCCGACCACCTTACATCATGCTCCCTGACTGAGAATTGTGGCGCCCCGTCTTCAAGAGAATCGATACGGTTGCCGACACCTTGAAACGCTTCAGCTAATATGTAGTATTTACCTGGCCTGATATCCATCTTGAAATCAACTTTTAGATTTGTTTTTTCATCGATATTTATTTTTTCTTTTAGGGTGTTTACACCGGTGATGTGCTCACCGCTTTGTCGAAAAATATTAATGCCAATACTTGTGACTGATTGGTCGAGGAGTGACCAGTCTACACCTATCGAAACATCCTCGCCCACATCAAAACTCGCTGCTTGTTTACCTTCTTGATTCGCAAGGGTTACCTTGAGCTTAGACGGCAGACGTCGGTTCGCCTTTTCGACATCGTTATCGATAGAGGCCTGATTCAATGCACTGTACTTGTTAGCAACCTTACGAGGACTTCCTTGTTCGATCACGTGCCCGTCGTGGAGCAGAACCGCTTTACTGCAGTATTGACGAACAGTTTCCATGTCGTGGGTAACCAAGATGACAGTCTGTTTGCTAGCTTTGTAGGTCTCAAACACATCGAGACATTTTCGCTGGAATGCTTCGTCTCCTACAGCGAGAACCTCGTCAAATATGAGGATGTCGTTCTTGGCTTTGATAGCAATAGAAAATGCCAACCGAACCTGCATTCCGCTTGAATAGTTTTTTAGTTTCTGACCCATGAACGGACCAAGCTCCGCAAACTCAACAATCTCGTCGTACATTACGTCCATCTGCTTGCGAGTAAAGCCAAGCAGTGCACCGTTCAAATAAACATTGTCTTGACCGGAGAGCTCTGGGTTAAATCCAACACCTAGCTCAATAAATGGCGTTAAGCCACCGTTCACCCCTATGGACCCGCTCGTGGGTGAGTAAACACCGGCAATAAGCTTCAGGAGAGTACTTTTGCCGCTTCCGTTTCGACCAACTATGCCAAAGAAGTCTCCTTTTTGGATATCAAAAGTAACACCATCCAGTACTTTTTGTGTAACTTTGTTATTTTTTTTGACTATGTTGATTGCCGCTTGCTTGAAGGATGTGTTCTTACTCTGCGGGAGAATAAACTCCTTATGGATGTCATTGATATGGACTGCTATATCTGTGGTTTTATTCATCTCTTATATATCCTCGGCAAAGTACTTAGATTGTCTTCTGAAGTAAAAGAACCCAGCTACAGCAACGGCGGCAATAATCGCAAATGGGATAAGCCAGGCGACTCTATTGTCGACCGTATTCCAAATCGTAATTATATCCGATGATGGTATTAGCAGACTCCTTGCGTCTTGAACGATTTGCACAATTGGGCTGAGAAAGAACCACTTATGAAGCTCGGCCGGTACGATAGACATCGGAAAAATAATGGCCCTCGCATAGAAACCCGCCTGTAGCACGACTTCCCATATATATGTTACGTCGCGAAAACGTACATAAGCTGTTGCTAATATAAAAGCGACACCAATCGAAAATATAAACAATTCAAGGATCACAAGTGGCAAGAGTAGCCAGGAAAGCTCCGGGGTTATTCCGTTTGCGAGAGCGAACACGAACACCACAATCATACTGAGACCCAGATTAATAAGGGCTGAGACCGAGCTAGCAATAACAATTAGGTATCGAGGGATGCTTACTTTACGCAAGATATCGCCGTGCGAAACTATAGAGCTTGCTCCAATCATTGTGGTCTCCGCAAAGAAGCTCCAAAGCACAATTCCCATAAGTAGCAGCACTCCATAGTGCTCTATACCTTCTCCAATTGGGGCAATGTACGTAAATAGTACGTACAACACCGCAAAGAGTAGTAGCGGCTTCAGAAGTGACCAAGCATAGCCAAGCACAGAAGACTGGTATCTGATCTTGAAATCAGTTGCAACCATTTCGCGCAGAATTGCTCGGTTTTTTGTGGTGAGATATCTCATCGCTCTCGCCAATTATACGTTATTTTGCCCGTAAGCTACACTAGGAGGGTATGAAAAAAAACACCTTGGTCATTATCCGAAATGCTGCGGCATATGATTTTGGTGGCGGAGAGAGATTTCCAGTTTTTTTGGCAGAGAATGCGACAAAGGATTACGACCCGATTATCATATCTGGTTCGAGCAAGCTACTTGCCTTTGCTAAGGACCGAGGCATAAAAACCGTGAGGGGCTTATGGTGGGCAAATCAAAGCTGGAGCGGAAGAAAAATGTTATTGTTTCCCATCTATCTCGTTTGGCAAACAATATTGACTGCTTGGTATATAAAAACTTTTATCTCTTTACGGCCAGCTGTCGTACATGCCCAGAGTAAAGATGATTTTATAGCGGCCAGTCTTGCGGGCAAACTGTGCGGAGCTAAAGTGATCTGGACAGATCACGCCGACCTAAAGCACATATGGCTAAACGTCGAGAAACCCTTTCGAAATCTTGTTGGAAAAACCGTTCTCTGGGCTGCTCGTTTCACGAGCTCAATCACTGTCGTGAGCAAGAGCGAAAAGCAACTAGTGTCTTCAAACATTGAGCGACATGCCGCTATCTTGCGTAAAATAACGGTCATTTATAACGGTGTTGAGGATAAATACACACCACAAATACCGGGAAAACAGGGTGAGATAATCTTCTGCATGGCGAGTCGTCTTGTTACGGATAAGGGGGTCTCCGAGGCCTTAGATGCCTTCAAATCTCTTAACGCAAAGTATTCGAACATAAAATTGCTAATCATGGGTGATGGACCTGAAGCGAATCATTTCAAAGAAAAGGCGAAGGATATACGTGAAGTCACCCTTCTCGGACATGTTGACCAACCACTCGATATATTAGCCAAGGGTCAGGTCTTTATTCATCCCACCTACCATGAGGGCTTCAGTGTAGCGCTTGTCGAAGCATCAATGATGGGTTTGCCAATCATTGCTACAGATGTCGGAGGTAATCCGGAAATCATTCTAGAAGGAGAAACAGGGCTGCTTATACCTTCGAAAGACTCTCAGGCTCTAGCTGCGGCCATGGAAACATTGATACTGGATGAGAAACTGCGCTCAAAACTTGGCTCTGGTGCACGTGAGCAATACTTGGAAAAGTTTGAATTCGGCTCGATTGTCCAAAAACAGTTCTTACCCCTCTATAATAAGTCGTGATGAAAATACGATTTGAAAGCAGCTCAGCTCGAAGTAGTAAGAAGACTGGTGTTGGCTACTATGCGGACCGCTTAGTAGCTAGCATGCGAAAAATTGAAGGCGCTGAAGTGGTGGAAAGTCAGTTCAACTTCCTCGGTCGACAGTTACCGAAAGGTACTAATGTCGAAAGTATAAACTTCCCACAAAAAATATACGCCAAGCTAGCCTACTATGGGATCGCTTTTCCGTTTGATCTAACACTGAGAAAAACTGATGTTACGATCTTTCCAAACTATGCTCTATGGCCAACTATTAAATCAAAAAAGAATGTCGTTACTATTCACGACTTATCATTTTTGAAATATCCCGATGTTGTTGAAGCAAAGAATCTCGCCTATCTGCAACGCATCGTACCGTATGCAGTAAAAAATGCTGATCTTATCTTGACGGTATCCGAGTCCGTAAAACACGAACTTATCGAGGAATACTCAGTCGAAGGCAGCCGGATCCACGTCACACCGATTCCACCGACCGAGTCATATTTCGTTCCTTCGAATCGAGATGTTCATACACGATATTCGATCCCGACAAAAAAATACATCTTGTTTGCTAGTACCATTGAGCCTCGAAAAAACCTCGGTGCGCTACTCGATGCATATGGCTTATTGCCAAAGGATCTACGTGATACGTATTCGCTCGTCATCGCTGGTGGCGTAGGGTGGAACAGTGAAGATATACAAAACAAGCTCGCTTCAATGCGGAAGAAGCATAAAAACATCGTTCAGACGGGCTACTACGACCAAGCTGATGCGGCGGCGCTATACCAGCAAGCTTCTGTCTTTGTGATGCCATCGTTTTACGAGGGCTTTGGGATGCCCCTTCTTGAAGCAATGGCAGGAGGAACGCCCACGATTGCCAGTGATATCCCCGTTCTCCGTGAAGTTGGCGGAGACGCTTCCATCTACTTCCCACCTGATAACCCTGGCACACTCGCAAGTCATCTCACGCAAATAATGACGGATTCTCGGCTTGCGAAACAACAAGTTCGTCTCGGCGACGCAAATGTTAAACGCTATTCTTGGGATATTGTCGCTAAAGAGCTGTATGAAAAACTGCAGGTTATCACAAAACAGTAGCCCCATCTCCCTAGGAATTTTGTTACACTGGAAAGAATGAAAATCGTCATAGATGCCCGGGTTTTAGGTACTAGCACCGGTGTATACGCGGAAAACCTCCTCAACCACCTACAAACAGTAGATACCTCAAACGAATATGTCGTCTTGCTCCGCAAGGCCGATACCTGGAAACCGACTGCTAAAAATTTTAGTACATTACTCGCCCCAATCCCTGATTACACCTTTGCAGAGCAGGTACGTCTTGCACAGCTGCTTTACTCACTCAAACCTGACCTCGTGCATTTCTGTATGCCTCAACAGCCGCTGTTGTACTTTGGAAAGCGCGTCACAACGGTACACGACCTGACGCTTGTTCGTTTTGAGAATATTGATATGAACCCACTTCTCTATAAACTCAGGAAAACGGTTTTTACTCTTTTGTTGCGCAATGTTATCTGGCGCAGCAAAGCCGTACTAACCCCTACCGAGTTTGTACGATCCGATGTTCTTGATTTTTCATCACAACAGCATGCTCGCAAGGTTATTACCACTCTCGAAGCTGGTGATCCACTTGCAGCGACAAGTGAGCCGGTTGAAAAGCTGTCGAAAAAACCATTTATATTTTTCGTCGGCAATGCCTTTCCGTATAAGAACCTGCGGCGGATCGTTGAGGCATATATGGTACTAAAAAAAACTCAGCCAGAACTCGAACTGGTTTTTGCTGGTAAGAAAGACTACTTCTACGAACAACTTGAACAATTTGCTGCCGAAAAGGGCGCAAAGGACGTCCATATCTTGGGGTTTATTTCTGAAGGAGAAAAGCGATGGCTATTTCAAAATGCACAGGCGTATGTGGTTGCTTCTCTGTCAGAAGGGTTTCATATCCCCGGACTCGAAGCAATGTACGAAGGTTGCCCAGTTATCAGCAGCAACGCGACGTGCCTACCTGAAGTTAATGGCGACGCGGCGCTGTATTTTGACCCAACCAGCACCGAGGAGCTCGTAGATGCTCTCACGCAAATAAGCACCGATCAAGACATACGTGAACGACAAATTGCCTGTGGAAACAAACGGGTCAAGCAGTTCTCATGGGCACGTATGGCTAAAGAAACTAAAGCTGTCTACGACAAAATTCTCGAGAGTTAGGCGTCAGTAACCGACAAAACAATGTGACGATCGCGGCCTTCGCCTTCAGAGAGAGTGGCGATATCGCTGTAGTCGCTAACGGCTTGATGAACAACGCGGCGTTCAGCGGCGTTCATTGGCTGTAGGTGGAAAGGTTCTTTGGTTTCGCGAACCTTTTTTACCCAACTCTCAACCTGTTCAACGAGTCGGTCGTAGCGTTGGCGCTTATAGTCAGCGATATCGAGGTTGACGCGATGAATTGCTGCATCGCGGTTCTTTAGTGTCGTTGAGAGCAGCTGCTGGAGTGAGCGTAGGGTATCGCCACGCTGACCTATCAGAAAACCATTAAGATGGGTTGATGGCACACTAAGTTCGATAACCTCATCGTCACAACTGACTCGAACATCGGTGTTAAGTCCAAAAAAAGACAATATGTCTTCAATGTATTTCTTTGCGTATGCAATCGAGGCTTCCTTGTCCATTTAGCGTCTCCTCTTCTTTTTCTTGTTTTTCTTTTTTTGTGAAGAGGTGACAACTGCTTCAGTTGCATCATCGGCTCGCTTTTTAGCTGCGGCTGATGGTTTTTTAACGTCTTTCGTATCCATGTCGGCAATGGCTTCCATCTCCTCAACATCTTGATTGAGCAAGATGTGTTGCTGGATAACGGCGACACCACTACTTACGGCAAAGTAGAGGACGAGCGCGCCAGGCAAGTAGAGACCGATTACAAATGTCAGGAATGGGAATATAACAATCATGCGATTACTCATAATGGCACTCATTTCACTCTGGTCAACGTCCTTACCCGCAGCTGAGTCACGGAAAACATCGCGGAGCTTCTTGTTTGAGTCTAGTCGCGGGGTTATTTGACGTGATTGGATGTATTGCAGCACGGCGGCGATAGCGGCAATGATAATAACCGGAAGGTAGATACCCTCAGGGCTAATACCGGACTTTGTGAGATTAACGATGCCGAGCAGTGATTCGTCGAACTGATGCGTAGCGCTATTAACGATGTCGGCAACTGGTTTCAGTTGTTCAACTGCTTGGTATGTATAGGTTGCAATCTTGTCACGCTCGGTAGTGATGATCTGTATCACTCGGTAAAGAGCGATGAAGATTGGAAGTTGCAGGAATAGTAGCCCGAAGCTACTAAATGGCTTAACGCCACGTTCTCGATACAGCTCCATCATGAGCTGGGATTCAAGCTGACGGTTGCCTTTGGTTTTGGCTTTTATCTTTTTGAGCTCTGGTTGCAGAGCACGCATAAGCTTGGTCTGATGCAACTGCTTCTTGACGAGCGGCCACATCAAAAGACGGACGATAACCGTGAACAGTATGAGGC
>ERZ761607.4389-NODE-4389-length-12511-cov-4.869380_pt1 | contig 12511 bp, 8 predicted proteins | sample MGYA00511164_ERZ761607 | MGnify/ENA primary metagenome ERZ761607 (study PRJEB28899, sample SAMN02445080) | bioreactor sludge metagenome | biome: EBPR sludge | place: Australia: Brisbane, Thorneside Wastewater Treatment Plant | collected 2011-06-22 ...
CTCTTGCACCATTGGCCAGCATCATCTTCACCGAGCCGAGGTTCGGTTTCGCGTCACCGGAAGCCGCCTTTGCGGTGAGCACGGGGACAAAGAACGTTCGTTGGCAGCAGGTGATCATTTCCGATCCTCGCGGAAGGGAGAGACGGATCGATGACCGATCCTTGATCTTCGCAAACTACTCCGTGCTGGCCGGGAACCCGGTTTCCAATGAGATTGCCGTCGTCTGGTCGCGTGATGCCGAACTGCAGACATCCATCGTACATGTCGTGACCCCGCCGACGTTTTTGTCGATGACGGCCGAGTCCGGCGATGGCCGGGTTGTTCTCCGCTGGGAACTTCCGCTCCACGATACGAATGACTGGATAGCCGGGCCGACCATTGTTGTGTCGAGGGCGGTTGAAGAGGAGGTGGATCTGGATCGCGCCTCGTCTGAATTCCTTTCCACGGGAACCGTCATCGGGCGGGTGCCAGCGGGAAGCGGTGTGTTCACGGATACGAATGTCATCAATGGAAGCACCTTTTATTATGCCTTGTCGATCGAAGGTACGATAAAGGCTTCCGCCTGGTTCGAGGATCATGGTTCGGTCACATGCGGGATTCCCGTGAGCGTGCATCCATCGGGGCGGGGGAGTTCTCCGCAAGGGGGGGCGCCATTCGGGAATCAAAAAATACAATTTCCGCTGGCGGCTGTTCCGGGCCCGCCCGAACCGCTGCGTGTCGGTGTTGTCCAGAGTCCCGCATCCAGCGTGAAGCTCCGGCCGCTGATGCGGGCGGTCATGTCGGAGTTGCAGGCCCAGTCTTGGGCGGTGTTGGTTGAGCGTGATTCCGGTGCCGAATTGGCGGGTGAACGGTTGATGAAGGACTTCGCTCCGGCGGTTGATGCGGATCCGCGTCCCGATGCTCCCGACCTCGCCGATGTCCGGCTGATCCTTGCCGAGCGTATGGTTGTGCTGGATTTACATGTGGACGTGTGGTTGGAGGACCTGCTCAATTCGGAGCGTTTGCGGGTGGTCAGTGTTCCCGCTGCGACGGCTGATCCGGATCAGTTGAGCGCGATCGTGCGATCAAGCCTGTTTTCCCGGTTTCCGCGTTTGGCCGCGATGGAGCGCGCGGCGGCACCTGGTACGGATCGCGCACACATGATCGTCCTGGCCCCCTTTGTCCCGCTTTCGGATGCCGCGTCGTCGCATATCTCCCCCGAGGCGCTTTCGGATATGATGACGGTTGTGTTGTCGGAAAATCGATCGTTGCGTGTGGTGGATCGTGCGATGGTTGATGCCTTGTTCAAGGAGGCCGGTTTCAGTGCCGGGCGCACCGGAACATCCATGTTGGAGGTCGGCCGCATGGTGCGGGCGGATGCCGTGCTCTCCGGATACGTTGATGTGGATGAGGACGCTATGCTCTTCTCCGGTCGGTTGATCGATGCCGATACCGGACAAGTCCTTCAATGGATTACCGTCATCGACGATGCCCGTGATCCTATGGCGCTGTGCCGGCAGGTCGCGGCGGCACTTGAGCGAGTGGTCTCGCATGCCGGATCCAATCCGGGCTCCGCTCGGCTGCGAGAACGAGAAGCCATCGGGCTGACCAGTGATCCAATGGATCTCGGGCAGGCGCAAACCGCTGCTTTCCTGGATTCCGGTACGCCTGACCATTTTCTTCTCGTGGGACAGCTTTTAGCCAAGGAGGGTCGACTCGAGGATGCGCTCTCCGCCCTGTATCAGGGACTCGCTCGTTCACGCGAAAGCGGAAATACCTGGGCGTTTGATCGCGCAATCGCCACCACGTATGCCGCAATGGGTCGGACGAACGATGTCATGGCGACGTGGTCCGCAGCGATCAACCACCTGGTTGACCGCCCTGCTCAATCACGCGCCCGCGAGGAACTGGCCACGGCCCTGATTGAAGCAGGCAGGATTCAAGAAGCCATGGATGTTCTCGCCGTCGCGGATCCGAGCTACAAGAAAGGCCTCCTGCTTGAAGGAGCAGGCCAGGCATCTGCGGCGATCGAGTGTCTGGTCGCCTGCATGGAGCAGGATGCCCGAGGACGTGACCCGCTCGGCCCGGCCTATGCCGCCTTGGTGCGGTACATGGTCTTGCCGGAGTGGGCGCAGTATCGCGAACACATCGGTTCCGCCATGGTTGTGGCTCTGGCCGAGAAGCGCCCCCACCAAGCGCTCAAGGCGTTCCGGGCCATTCAGGAGGCATCGCTCCCGTCACCGGTGTTGGCTGCAGCGATCATGGCTGCCGGGCGAATCGGATCGGTCGATGCGGCGATGTCGGTACTTGATCGCATGGAGGGCGAGGCTGAAGCGGGTGAACCTACCCTGGACCGCCTGAAAGCCATGGAGACCGTCGGGTTGCTGCTCTACCGCAAAGGCCGCCGGGTGGAAAGCGAGGCGTTGTTTCAGCGCCTGGCATCGATGGAAGCAGCATCACCCGAGACCCGGTTTTTGGTTGTGCAAGCCAGGCAATTCCTTCGGTCGATGTCGCGCTCCAATCCGGCAGCAAAAGCCGGTACTCCCGCTTCCGTGGTGGTTGATGTGGCCCCGCAGAGCCTGTCCCCTGCGCCATCATGGACGGTTTCTCCCGACAACCTGCTGCGTTTCGTGGATCCATCCGGTCATCCCGCCTGGACCAATTCGATTGAACTCATAATTCGGCGCGACATTGCCAGGGCGTGGGTGACGCGCCGGGTCCTCTACCGCGGAGCCGCATCGGTCCGCTCGGCGATCGCGCAGTCCGTGGTCGAGACGGGCGGGCTGGTTGTTGTTCCCAGCCTGGAAAACGGTGTCGTGTTTGCCTTTGATCGGAACTCCGGTGAACTTCGCTGGCGGCGTGACTTCTGGGGCCCGGTGGGCATTCCCCTTCACGATGGTGGTCGGTTGTATGTCGCCAGTGTATTTGGCGATGTGACGGTCCTTGATGTGTCGTCTGGCCTGGTGCAGTCCTGGTTGCCTCCGGAAGGTGCCCCGCCTGATCGCAACGTTGAAATGGAGCCGGTTGAGTTGCTTGTTGAAACCCTTGATCCGCTCGTCCTTCGCGTCGAACAGATGGGGCGAATTCCCGGGTACATCCCGTTCGGGCCGGATCGCATCACGCGTCATGTCGCGGTCCCGGTTGCGCCACCCGTTCCGATCGTGGATGCGCGCGAACAATTGCTTGCCGAGATAGACGCGCTAGCTTCCGGTGATCAGGGGGCGGATGGGGTGGCCCGGCTGCTCGACATCATGCGAACCGGGGGTGTGATGCAGGATGATTTCATTCGGATTGCCGCCCTGGATGCGCTCGTTGCCGTATGCGGTGAATCTCTGGCCGCCCGGCTTTTTTCCTTCGCGGAATACGGCTCCAGTGACTTCATCCGGAGGGTACTCGGTCATCTGGTACAGATGCGCTGGTCAAAGGACATCGAGTCCATGGCGAAACTCCTGCACAACCACCTTGGGGATTGCGGGCTATCCGTCGTTGCCGCTCGCGCCGTGCTGGACCTGGCTCCCGCCGAGACTGCGGTTGCCGCGCTTCGACGGGAATTGCCGTATATGCAGGATGACTGCCGCACCGAGGTGCTGACCGTACTCGCCGCTGCTGGCGATCACGCAGCCCTGGCCGAGATCAAGGAGGGAGGGGCATGGCGCAAGGCTTCTCCATACAACGAGGAATTTATCAGCCTCTGTCTCGCCGGTGATCTCGATGCCCTTCAGCTAGTTGAGCGGCGCATTCTGGTTGATGAACATGATCGCTCGTTCAGCCAGGACGAAACCATGAATGCATGGACACCTTCCTGTGCGGTCAAGCTGGTGCGCGACCGCATTCCTCTGCCCCGTTTCGTCCCCATCCTGGCCGAGCTTGTCCGCCAAGATCGCACTGGCTGGCCGTGCCATGAAACCATTACGGCGCTTGAAAACATCGGGGATCCGGAGGGCATTCCGGTGTTACTCACCATCCTGGAAGAGAAATCACCCTTTCCGAACGAGAAGAGGGCCGCCGGGAAGGCGCTCGAGTCACTCTCCGGAATGTCCTTCGGCAGCGATATCGCCCGTTGGAATGCCTGGTGGTATTCCAGTGCCCCGCGCAAGTGAGGCCGGAGAATGCGGTATGTCCTTGACCCATAGGCGCGGTTGCCAGTGTCCGGTCGGGTGTGTTAGCGTTTTGGCCTTATGGAATCCACGATGAAGACACCGTTGTATGATGTGCATGTGGGGTTGGGTGCGCGTATGGCTCCGTTTGGCGGGTGGGACATGCCGATCCAGTACGAGGGCATCCTGGCCGAGCACCAGCACACCCGCACGGTGTGCGGCCTGTTCGACATCTGCCACATGGGCGAGTTCGAGTTGTCCGGCCCAACCGCCGAGGCGGACCTGGAGCGCCTGCTGACCCAGTCGGTGAAATCGATCGCCATCGGCCAGTGCAAATACGGCTTCCTGCTGAACGACAAGGGCGGGGTGATCGATGACCTGACCTGCTACCGCCTGGCCGCCGACCAGTTCATGCTGGTGGTGAATGCGGGCACCCGCGCCGGCGATGCCGAGTGGATCGCCAACCGTCTTTCGCCCGGTACCCGTTTCCAGGACATCTCGGCCTGGACCGGCAAGCTGGACATCCAGGGCCCGCAGTCGCGCGCCCGCCTCGAGGAGGCCCTCGGCACCCCGCTCCCCGAGTTGAAATACTTCCACTTCACCCGCATGACCCTGTTCGGCCAGAACTGCCTGCTCAGCCGCACCGGCTACACCGGCGAGTGGGGGTATGAGCTGTACATGCCGATCGAATCGACGCGGATGTTCTGGGACAAGTGCCTGGCCGCCGGGCGCATGAAGCCGGTCGGGCTCGGGGCGCGCGACACGCTGCGCCTCGAAGTCGGCTACCCGCTCTACGGCCACGAACTGAACGAGCGGCAGTCCCCGGTCTCCGCGTTCGGGAAGAACTTCATCGAGACCGGCAAGGACTTCATCGGGCGCTCGGGCGTGATGATCGACCTCGACAAGGGTACGCCCCGCGTGCTGGTCGGGCTGACCCTCGGCTCGAAACGCGCGGCCCGCGCCGAGGATGCGATCGTGGTCGGCGGGAAAACGGTCGGCGTGGTCACCAGCGGATCGCTCGCCCCGAGCCTCGGTGTGGCCGTGGCCATGGCCTACCTCGACCGGGCCCATGCCCAGCCGGGATCGGTTGTCGAGGTGGAGGTGAAGGGTACGCGCCTGCCCGCGACGGTGACGGCGTTGCCGTTCTACAAGGACGGCACGGCGCGCAAGAAGGCCGATTGATCCCGCCCGGTTTCGCCCGCGTTTACTGGCGGGTGGCCGAAAAGGTTCCGGAGAAGGTGCCGGGCACACCGAACTGGTCGTAGTTGCCGGTGATCGTGCCGATGATGCGTGAGCCGTTAATCACGGTGCCACTGTACACCACGGTGCCGGTCAAGCCTTCCTGCGAACCGGTGACGTCGGCAACCAGCGAGAAGTCGTTGCCGGAGAGGGTGCCGGTAAGGGAACGGCCTGGCGACAAGGTGTCGGAAAAAATCTTGCCCGAGGAATCAATCACGAACGTGGCCGAGGTGGTTTCGCACTGGGTGCCGCCCGCCGCGCTGCGGCACAAGGTCGAATTGCCCGCATAATTACCCGCATTGGTCACGGTGTTGCCACCACCGCCTCCGCCACCACCTCCGTCGCCGTCGTCGGAACCGCCGCTGTCGGACAGGAAGTATGCACCGGCAGCGATGGCAGCTGCGCCGCCGGCGATCAAGCCGATGGTAAGGGCCGATGACCCGTCCTCTTGACCCGGAGGGGCCGCCGTTTTCCCGCCGGTGGAGGATCCGCCACGCGCGGCCGGCGCCACGTCCGGGTTCTTGAATTTGACATCATACCAAGGAGTTTCCTCGATCGTGCCTTCCTTGTCCTGCGCCTCGATGTAGTACGAGACGTGCTCGACGCCCGAGAGCAGGCCCGATTCGATGGTGCCGACGTAGGTGTCCATGCCCGAGGAAACCATGACCACGCGGAACGGGGCGGCATCGCGGAACAGGGCGTAATACAAGGTGACGCTTTCGATCCCGCCAACACCTCCGGAAACACGCGCTTTCAGGGTTAATGACTGCCCTTTTACCGCCCAGGTCACCGGTGTGTGATTGATCTTGATCGGGCCGCCCTTTTCCGCGTGCACCGGCATCGGAACCGCGAGCATCGCCGTCAACGCGACGGCCACCACCTGCATCCATCCTTGTTTCATAACAACCTTAGCCCTTCGGGTTTCACAACCTTGTGCATGTCCTTCCGGTCAGCCGTTGCGCAGTGCCGCGGCCGGCGATAAACCTGCCGCCAGACGCGCCGGCGCGAAGGAGAACACACTGCCGATGACAATAGAGACAATTGCGGGAATGACAAAGGTAAAATAATCGCGTTGCAGCGGCAGCGGTACGCGCCCGTCGAGCACGGCAAGCAACACGGCGGCGAGCGCCGTGCCCATGACGGCGGCCGCACCGGTGATGGCAATCGATTCGGCCACGAACAGCCGCGCGACGTCGTGCCGGGTGGCTCCGAGTGCGCGCCGCAAGCCGATCTCCGGGATACGCTGGCGCACCTCGGCGAGCATCAGGCTCATCAGGGTCGTGCCGCCGAGCAACAGGCACAAGGCGGCGATGCTGCCGGCGGTGAGGCCGATGATCCGCTGCCACGAGCGGATCCCGGCAAGCAGGCTGTCCGGCGTGATCCACCGGGGTTGCCAGGCCCGCCAGGCCGGTTCGGCGGCGAGGGCATCGAGCCGTGCGGTGAATGTTTCCGTTGCTCCCTCCGGTGGCGCCCGCAGGAAGAGCGCGGCCCCGCCCGGTTCGATCGGCAGGCGCTGCCGCTCCGCGGCGGCGAAGGGCACCAGCACCAGGGTCTCGCCGCCGGCATGGCGTGTCGATCCGTCCGGCACGCCTGCTCCTTCACGGATGATGCCAATGACGGTGTAGGGTTGGTCGCCGATGCGACCGACCGACCCGACGCCGGGACTGCCGGCCCGCCGGGCTGCATCGGTGATCACCGCGACGCGGGCGCCGTTGGCTTCATCGAGGGCATCGAACCACCGGCCCTCCTGAAGGGTCCATCCACGGACGATCGCGAGGTCCGTGCCCACCGCCCACACCGTCGCACCGCGCCACGGTTCCGCCTCCGCACCCACCCGCACCATCAGCGCGGTGGGCCGGTCCGGCTCTGCTTCCGCCCAGAGGGCGCGCCACCGGTCGAGTCCGCGGTAACCGCCGGCCTGCACCGCGGCGGGCGCGGGTGCGGCGGCGACGACCTGTGCGCCGAAGGCGGCGATCATGCGCCGGGCCTCCGCGCGCAAGCCGCCGACCATCGCCAGCAGCAGGGTCAGCGTGGTCACGCCGATGGTGACGGCGAGCAGGGCGAGCGCGGCGCGTGCCGGTTGGGAGCGCAGGCTCTCCGCGACGTCGCGGCGCAGGCGGAGGGCTTCGCTCACCGGCGTTCCTCCAGCGTGCCGTCCGCGCAGTGGAAGCGCCGCGTCGCGAAGCCGAGCAGGGCCTCGTTGTGGGTCACCATCAGGATGGTCAGGCCGGCGGCGTGCAGGCGCGTGAAGCAGTCCATCACCGCGCGGGTGTTGGCCTGGTCGAGGTTGCCGGTCGGCTCGTCGGCGAGCAGCAGGTCGGGACGCCCGGCCACGGCGCGCGCGATGGCGACGCGTTGCATCTCGCCACCGGACAACACGCGCGCCTCGCGGTCGGCGAGGTGCGCGATGCCGACCCACGCCATCGCCTCGTCGGTGCGGGCGGTTTCGGTCGCGGCATCGACGTGCTGGTAGCGGAAGCGGAAGCGGATGTTGTCGCGCACGCTGCGGCGCGGCAGCAGGTGGAAGGCCTGGAAGACCATGCCGATGCGGTCGCGGCGCAGGGCGTCGAGACCGGCTTCGTCGAGGGTTCCGGTGTCTGCGCCGGCGAAAACCAGGCGCCCGCCGGTGGGCCGGTCGAGCAGGGCGGCGAGGTGGAGCAGGGTGGTCTTGCCGGAACCGGAGGGGCCGCTGATCGCGACGAACTCGCCGGGGCGGATCGCGAGGTCGGTCGGGCGCAGCGCCGTCACCGGGCCGGAGGGCGTGTCGAAGCGGCGTTCGACGCCGTGCAGTTCCAGCGTCGCGGGCGCGGTGGTCATGGCAGGACAACGCGCTGGCCGGCCTCGAGTCCGTCGCGGATCGCCACCTCGGTCGCGCTGGCCGGACCGGTCACCACGCGCACGCGGTGCGGCTGGCTGTCGCGCAGCACGCGGCAATAGGCCTCGTTGTGTTCCCAGGTGATGGCGATCCGCGGCACCAGCAGCGCGTCGGGTTCGTCCACCGACAACACCTGTACGCGGGCCGACATGCCCGACTTCAGTTCCGGGCGGGTCTCGTCGAGCCGCACCACGACGGTGAAGAACTTCTGGCGGCCGGGGCGGTCCGGCCGGGTCTGGGCCATCGAGCCGACGCTTTCCACCACGCCGCGCAGGTTCATGCCGGGAAATGCGAACGGCTGCACCAGCGCCAGGCTGCCGACCCGGGCGAAGCCCAGTTCATGTTCCGGCACATCGAGCTGAACCACCAGGTTGCTCATGTCGGGCAGGGAGATGAAGACCTGGTTGCGGAAGACGGTGTCGCCGACGCGCACCGGACGGAATTCGGAGCCGACCGCGACCGGCTGGTACACGACCACACCGTCGCTTGGCGCGGTGACCACGCTGTCGGCGAGTTGCTGCGCGGCGAGTTCGTATTCGCGTTCGGCCGAGGCGAGCTGGGCGTCGGCGCGTTCGATGGCGGCCGGGTGCAGGTGGTCGAGGGTGAGTGCGAGTTGCTGTTCGAGGTTCTCCACGGCGGTGCGCAGCAGGGTGGACTTCTTTTCCTGTTGCACGGCATCCTGCGCGGGCACGAGGTTTTCCGCAATCAGTTCGTTCAGGTCGGACAGGGCGTCTTCCGATTCCTGCAGGTCGGCGCGCGCCTGGAGCAGGCGCATTTCCAGTTCGCGTCGCTCCAGCGGCAGCTTGGCCTTGACGAGGCTGGCGTGTTCGGCGCGGGCGAGGGTCAGGTCGCGCTCGAGGCGGACGAGGTCGCGCTCCAGGGCCGAGGCGTCGAGGCGGGCCAGCGGGGAGCCGGCGGCGACGTGGGTGCCTTCGGGCACCAGTTCAACCAGGGTTGCGCCGCCGCCGAGCTGGGTCGAGACACCGCGTACCGAGCGTGACTGGATCGCGCCGTCGTAGGTGGTCCATACGCGGAGCGGTCCGTGGGTGACCTCGGCGAGAGCGAGGTCCGCGTCGGGGCGGCGCAGGAACGCGCTGGACAGGACCAGCAGCGCGGCCAGCGACAGGGCGGCGGACAGGATGATGCGGCGTCGGTTCATGGTTGTAGTGCGGCCCGCGCGGCCGGTGGCTTGAGTTCCTCCGGGACGTCGAGCAACAGGCCCATCATACGCAAGAATCGGTATCCGGCAACCACCGCCTCGGCGCGGGCGTCGAGCAGCTTGGTCTGGGCGTCGAGCAGTTCGGTCTCCGCGTCGGTCGCGGCGGTATGGTCGATGCGTCCCTTTTCGAACAACCGCTGGGCGAGGTTGGCCCGCTGGGTGGCGAGGTCGAGGTTGCCTTCGGCGATGCGCCGCTCCTCCTCGGCGCGGCGCAGCGCGCTCAGCGCCTGTTCGACCTGGCGGCGGACCAGGGCCTCGACCTCCTCAAGGCGCAGCGCGGCCGATTGCTCGTTCAGGGCGGCCTGGCGCACGCCGAGCCGTTCGTCGCGCAGCAGCAGGTCCGAGTCGGTGGAGAGGCCGATGGTCCAGCCGTCCTCGTCCAGCGCCCACGCCTCGTCGGTCGAGGTGCCGCGGCCGAACCGTTCGTAGCGCCCGACCACCGAGATCCCCGGTTGCAGCCGTTTGGTCGCGATGGCCATGCCGCGGCGCGCGTCGGCAATGTCCTGCAGCGCCTGGGCGACATCGAGGCGGTTGGCGAGCGCCAGGGCGACCGCCGCATCGCGCTCCGGTACGGCCAGCCGCATATCCGGGGTATCCTCTGGGGTCAGCGGTGTCTCCGGAAGCAGACCGAGCAGTTCGGCGAAATCGGCCTGGCGCGAGATGCGCTGTTCGATCGCGCTGGCCCGGCGCGCCTCGGCCTGGCCCTGCAGGAATTCCACGCGCAGCCGTTCCACCCGGGTGGCCCGGCCCTGTTTCTCGCGGGCCCGGGTCAGGCGGGCGAGTTGCTCGTACCGTTCCATGATGCGCGTCTCGTACCCGATCAGCCGCTCCAGCCGCAGCAGGTCCTGGCTGGCCTCAACGAGCTGCACCACGAGGTCGGTCTTGCGCAGTTCGAGTACGCGCCGGGCGGCGAGGATGCGCTGATCGGCGGCGACAATGCCTTCGCGGTTCACCAGCGTGCCGAGGTCGCGGAACAGCGGCTGCACCACTTCGGCGAAGACCACGCCCGAGCGTTCGCGCGCTGCGCCATCGGCCGAGACCGAATCCATCCGCACCCCGGCCTCGACTTCCGTACCGGCGGGAAACTGGCGCGAGCCGGCCAGACCGGCCTGGAGGAAGTCCGCATCGGAGCGGGCCGAGGCCGCGGCGATCGGCCGCAGGTTGAAGGCGAACTGGTAGCGCGCCTGTTCGGCGGCAAGCACGCGGCCGTTCAGTTCGAGTTCCAGCGCGGCCAACTCGCGGTTGCCGGAGAGTGCGGTGTTGATCGCCATCTCCAGCGAGATCACGTCGTTGGTGGCGGCGGCGCGCCACGCCGCCAGCCACACGCACGCGAGGATGAAATGCCGGACCATGTGCGGAACCTAGCACGGGCAGGCGGTCCCGGCAATGCGCGGGAATCCGTCGCGCCATGTTGGTCATTGTCTCCATCCGGGACCTGCGCCATACTCCACCCATGCATGCCCGATCCGATTATGAATTGCTCGACAGCGGTGCCGGCCGGAAGCTCGAACGCTTCGGTCGCGTGGTGCTCAACCGTCCCTGCGCCCAGGCGGTGTGGCAGCCCCAGCAGCCGGAGGCAACCTGGAAGAAGGCTGATGCGGTGTTTGATCGCGACGAGGGGAACCGCTGGCACAACCGGACGGCGTTGCCGGACGTCTGGAACATCGAGGTGGACGGGCTGGTCTTCAAGTTGTCGGGCACCGATTTCGGGCACCTCGGCATCTTTCCCGAGCAGCGGGCCCTGTGGCGGTGGATCACTGAAACGCTCAGCCGCGCCGCCACACGCCGTCCCGGCCAGCCGCTGCACGTGCTGAACATGTTCGCCTATTCGGGCGGTTCGACCCTGGCCGCCGCGCGCGCCGGTGCGGAGGTCTGTCACCTCGACGCCTCGCGCGGCATGGTCCAGTGGGCGCGTGAAAACGCCGCCCTCAACAAGCTGGGCGATGCACCGATCCGGTGGATCATCGACGACGCCCACAAGTTCCTGCACCGCGAGACGCGGCGCGACCGCCGGTACGATGCCATCATCCTCGACCCCCCGACCTTCGGCCGCGGCCAGCGCGGCGAGTTGTACAAGATCGAGGCCGACCTGTCCGAGACCCTCGCCCTGTGCCGCTCCCTGCTCACCGAGCAGCCGGTGTTGTTCCTGCTTAGCGCCCACACGCCGGGGTATACCCCGATCGTGCTGCAGAACATCCTCGACCAGGCGCTCAAGGACCTCGACCCGCACCTCGACGCCGGCGAGATGTGCCTCACCGGCGCCCCGGCGGTCTACCCGCTGCCCAGTGGCGCCTTCACCCGCGCCACCTTCCGGTAGCGGTTTCCTCGTATGCCGGCCGGGCGAACCGGATGCGGGTTCAGCCGTCTTCGCTTTTCTTCTCGGGCATGGATTCGCCGCCAAAGCGGTCGAACAGGAGTACGCCCGCGACGAAGGCGGCGACGAAGATCACCGCCTGGGTCGAGCCGAGGACCAGTCCGACCAGTCCGGGGCCGGGGCAATATCCGGTCAGCGCCCAGCCGAGGCCGAAGAGGGCGGCGCCCCCGATCAGGCGTCGATCAATGCGGGTCCGGGTGGGCACACGGAACTGCGGTTCAACCACCGGTGCCGCGCGTTTCAGGACCAGGCGGAAGGTCAGGGTGGTCACCCCGACTGCGCCGCCGAGCACGAACATCAGGGTCGGATCCCAGGCGCCAAAGACATCGAGAAAGCCGAGGACCCGGGCGGGGTTGATCATCTGGGAGAGTCCGAGGCCCACGCCGAAGAGCAGGCCGGCCAGCAGGGCGGTGATGAGGGCGCGCATCAGCCGCCTCCCGGCAGGAATCCGCCGTGGCGGATGACATAGACGGTGATCATCGCGGTGCCCATGAATACGAGGACGGCGATCAGGGAGCGCCGGGAAAAGCGGCCCAGTCCGCACACCCCGTGGCCGCTGGTGCAGCCGTGGCCCATCCGGGAGCCGATGCCCACGAGCAGGCCGCCGGCCACCATGAGCAGGGGATGGGCGGTGGCCCGCGGGGTGGGTTCACCGGCCAGGACGTACTCATAGAGCGCGCCGCCGGCGAGCAGGCCGACGAGAAACATCACCGCCCACCGTTCCTTGC
>ERZ761607.4390-NODE-4390-length-12509-cov-12.830496_pt1 | contig 12509 bp, 13 predicted proteins | sample MGYA00511164_ERZ761607 | MGnify/ENA primary metagenome ERZ761607 (study PRJEB28899, sample SAMN02445080) | bioreactor sludge metagenome | biome: EBPR sludge | place: Australia: Brisbane, Thorneside Wastewater Treatment Plant | collected 2011-06-22 ...
TTACTAAACCTTCCAAAAAATTTATAAATAAATAAAATAATTAATTAAAGGAGAATTATATTTAATGAAACGTATTGGAATTTTATTCGGACAGGAAAATACATTTCCTCAGGCTTTCGTTGAAAGAGTTAACTCAAAACTTGATGCAATGGGCGAAAAAAATATTATCGCTGAATTTGTTTCCATTGATAAAGTAATTCAATCAGATCCTACAAGATACTGTGTTATAATTGACAGAATTTCTCAAGATGTTCCTTTCTATAGAGGTTATTTAAAAAATGCTGCAATTTCAGGAACAGCAGTTATTAATAATCCTTTCTGGTGGTCTGCTGATGAAAAGTTTTTTAACAATGCTTTATCTATCAAAGTAGGTGTACCTGTTCCAAAAACTGTTCTTTTACCATCAAACCAAAATCCTCCTGACACTAATTCTAATTCATTCAGAAATTTAACTTTCCCTCTTGATTGGGAAGGAATATTCAACTATATAGGTTTTCCTGCATACTTCAAACCATTCGCAGGTGGCGGATGGAAAAATGTTTATAAACTTGAAGGTATTGATGACTTTTTTAAAGCATATAATGAAACAGGTCAGTTAGTTATGATGCTTCAAGAAGAAATTAAATTTGACAGTTATTTCAGATGTTATTGCCTCGATAGACAGGATGTTCACATTATGCCTTATGAACCAAGAAACCCTCACCACTTAAGATATTTCCCTGAAAATCCAAATCGTGATCCTCAACTTCACGCTTTGATTAAAGAATATGTTTTAAGATTAAATAACGCACTCGGCTATGATTTTAATACAGTTGAGTTTGCAGTAAGAGACGGAGTTCCAATCGCGATTGATTTCTGTAACCCTGCTCCGGATGCTGATGTTAATTCGGTTGGAAAAGAAAATTTTGACTGGATAGTAGAAGCGGCTGCTAATATGGCTATAAGAAGAGCATTAAACCACAGAGAAGGATATAATAATCTTACTTGGGGTGGATTTGTAAAAACATTTGCTAATGATGAACCAATCGGTGAAATAGTTAATAAAAAAAAAACTCTGAATTAAATACTAAAACTGAAAAGAAAAAAAGAGTTTCTAAACCAAAAGATTCAAACAAAGAAGTAAAAGCAAAAGTTATAAAAGAAACGAAACCACGTAAGAAAAAATTAAAAGAATAACTTTATGTTATACACTTTAGGTATTGAAGAGGAATTTCAGATTGTAGATCCTGAGACAAGGGAACTTCACTCCCATGTTCAGCAGATGTTCGATTCAGGCAGTAAAGTATTAAAAGAAAATCTGAAACCGGAGATGCACCAGTCTGTTGTTGAGATTGGGACAAATATCTGTAAAGATATTAAAGAAGCACGTCTTGAAGTTACGCGTATGAGAAGTGCTCTCGCACAGATTGCTATTGAAAATAATATGAGAATTGCTGCAGCAGGTACTCATCCTTTTTCACACTGGCGTGAACAAAAAATCACTGATAATCCGAGATACCATGAAATAATAAATGAAATGCAGGAAACTGCAAGAGCAAATCTTATTTTCGGTTTACATGTTCATGTTGGATTGGATAACAGGGAACTTGGTGTTCAGATAATGAATGCCGCAAGATATTTTATTCCTCATATTTTTGCATTATCTACAAACTCACCTTTTTGGTTAGGTCGAAATACCGGTTTTAAATCTTACAGAGTTAAAGTTTTTGATAAGTTTCCAAGAACAGGTATTCCGGATTATTTCACGAGCGTCGGCGAACTCGATAATTTTACAAATCTACTTGTAAAAACAAATTGTATTGATAACGCAAAAAAAATTTGGTGGGATATAAGACTTCATCCGATATTCAATACTCTTGAATTCAGAGCGTGTGATGTTACGATGAGAATAGATGAAACTATTGCTTTGGCAGCATTGATTCAGGCAGTCGTTGCTAAACTTCATAAACTGATAAAACAAAATCTTGGTTTCAGAATTTACAGACGTGCTTTGATTATGGAGAATAAATGGAGAGCATCAAGATACGGCATAACGGGAAAATTAATTGATTTCGGAAAACAAAAAGAAGTAGAGTTTGTTTCTCTTGCAAAAGAACTTCTCGAATTTATTGATGATGTTGTGGATGAACTCGGCAGCAGAGAAGAAGTTAGTTATATATTCAAAATATTAAAAGACGGAACAGGTGCAGACAGACAATTAAAAGTTTATAACGAGTCCGGCGGAGATTTGAAAAAAGTTGTTGATTATATTATTGATGAAACTCACAGAGGAATAGTAACACCATTATAATTTTAAAATTAATTCATAAATAGTTTCAATCTAAATGAACAGTGAAATACAAAATGTAACATTTGACAGTGAACTTTCAAAAGGTGCATACAATGCTGTCAATGCATGCTTAAGGCTAAAACCCACCGAAAGAGTAACAATCATTACGGATAACGAGGATATAGAAATTGCTGCTGCCTTAGCCGCTGAGATTAAAAAAGTCGGTTCTGAATTTTCTGTTATGGTTATGGAAGATTACGCTCCACGTCCTTTAAAGAATATGCCTAAACCAATTCTTGAAGATTTAGCTAAATCACAGGTCAGTATTTTTTGTGCTCAAGCAAAAGAGGGTGAACTCAGATCAAGAATTGATATGACAGATGTTGTTGACGCTAATAAAATCAGACATGCTCATATGGTTAATATCACAAAACAGATTATGCTTGAAGGTATGAGAGCAGACTACTCTGAAGTTGATGATATAAGTCAAAGACTAATTGAAAAAGCAAGACGTGCAAAAAAAATATTGGTGAAGTCTGATAATGGAACTGATATGATTGCTGAGTTTACTGATAAAATTAAATGGCTAAAAACAAGCGGAATAATATCTGTTGAGAAATGGGGAAATTTACCGGGCGGAGAAATTTTCACTTCTCCTTTAAAAGTTGACGGCACTTTTGTTGTTGATGGCGTTGTCGGAGATTATCTCTGTGCTAAGTATGGTGATTTGATAAACACTCCATTAAAAATTGAAATTGCTGATTCAAGAATTACAAGAATGGAGTGTGATAATAAAGAACTGCTTGAAGAATTTACTGAATACACAATGACTGATGAAAACAGTAACAGAGTAGGTGAATATGCTATCGGTACTAATCTTGCATGTAAAAAAGTAATCGGTAATATTTTACAGGATGAAAAACTACCGACTATACATATTGCTTTCGGACATCCTTATTCAAAATATACCGGAGCAGATTGGGTTTCAACTACCCATATTGACTGTGTGAGTATTAAATGTTCAATTTGGTTTGATTACGGAAATGAAACAGAACAGGTTATGGAAAAAGGAAAATTCTTAATCTGATTTATTAATGATAAAAGATTTAAGAAAAAAATATAATTCTGAATTTACTGAAGAGAAATATAACTCAATGCTTCAGTATCTTGATAATGCTTACAATACAAAAATTGATTTCAGAATTTCTGAAACTCCTGTTTTTATTACATCCGAATTCAAAAATCTTTTAGTTAATGCATCCAATGATATTTTAAATTTTCTTCAGTCTGATAAATTTAAAGAAGCATCAGAAAAAGCAATACCTCCAGGTCTCGAAGTCCCAAATCAGTCTTCACACACGGATGTTCTCGCAATAGATTTTGCAATTGGTCTCGATGAAAATGGAAATTATATTCCTCAGTTAATTGAACTTCAAGGATTTCCTTCTTTATACTGTTATCAGGAATTGTTAAACGAAGCATTTAGAAAAAATTTTGAAATCCCCGAAAATTATACTCATTATTTCAACGGTTTAAATCATGAGACTTACATTCAAAAAGTTAAAGATGTTATTATTGGTGATTCTAATCCTGAAAATGTTATCCTTTTAGAAATTGAACCTGAAAAACAGAAAACGTATATAGACTTTTTATGTACTGAAAAGATGTTAGGAATAAAACCGGTATGCCTTACAAAAATTACCAAAGAAGGAAAAAAATTATATTATGATATTAACGGAAAGAAAACTCCAATAGATAGAATTTACAACAGAGTGATTTATGATGAACTAAAAGGCAGATCGGATATTAAATATAATTTCAGATTTACTGAAGAACTTGATGTAAAATGGATTACACATCCAAACTGGTTTTTCAGAATCAGTAAATATCTTCTGCCATTTATAAAAAGTAAATATGTCCCCGAATCTATTTTTCTTTCGGACTTAAAAGAAATTCCTTCAGATCTGGAAAATTATGTTTTGAAACCGCTATACTCCTTTGCAGGTGCAGGTGTTAAGTTTGATGTCGTTAAAGAAGATATTACTTCAGTTCCCGATGATAAAAAGCACGAGTATGTTCTTCAAAGGAAAATTAAATTTGCAACTGCCATTGAAACTCTTGATGAACCTGCAAAAGCAGAAATTAGAATCTTGGCTGTATGGAAAGACAAACCTGAATTATGTATTAATCTCGTAAGAATGGGTAAAGGAAAAATGATGGGAGTTGATTTCAATAAAAATAAAACATGGGTCGGTTCAAGTATAGGATACTTTGAAAAATAATTTTATTCCCATCTGAAAGTTTTAATCGCTATTAAATAGACTACCACTCCCCATAAGACTAAAATCCCAATCTCAGGCATCACATCAAAAATTGTAGCACCTTCAAAAGAAATTTTTCTTAAAGCATTATTAAGGTAAGTTAGAGGTAATACTTTGCTCACAGGTTGCAACCATTCCGGGAAATTCGATATTGAAAAAAATGTGCCGGCTAATAAAAACTGTGGTAGTGTTATTAAATTTGCGATTGCCGGAACAGAATTTTCATTTGTTGCCAATCCTGATACAACAAATCCAAAACCAAGAAATATTATCAATGCTATCGTACATAAAATTATCATATTAAAAAAAGTTTCAAACCCGTTAACAAGTGTAAATCCGAAAACAAAATAACCGATTGAAATTAATATCACACTGTTAAAAATGGAAAAGACAAGTCTGCTTAATCCTTCACCACAAACAATTGCAAATTTACTTACCGGTGTTGCAAAAAATCTTTTGATAACAAGTGTCTGTCTTAATATTAGGAATATAAACGCAGCACCAAAAACTCCCGATGAGAGCAAAGCAAAACCGAGTTGACCCGGCAATATGAAATCAATAGTTTTATATTTTCTTCCTTCTATAGTCTGCTGATTCATTTTTGCTACTTTATTTTTTACATCTGCACTTACAAGATTTACATTATCTACTATCTGAGAAATGAGTAACTTTAAAATATTACCGCCTGTCATAGATGCGGTTGTAGTTTTTAAATCAACATCATATATTCCGTTGTTGTTTGTAATTTTTAATAGACCTTCTATAGTTCCCTTCGTTAGATCTGAATTTATCTCTTCATCTGTTTTATCTCTGACAATATTAATTGAGGGTATTTTTACCAGTTCGGAGTAAATCGGATTTAATGTGTCTGAACTTTTATCAATGGCTACATCCATTTTAAAACCACCGCCTGATATAAATCCGAAGACTATTATAAAGATTAAAGGAAAGGCAAGATTAAAAACAAAAGCGGTAGGGTTTCTGAAAAGCCCTGTTAAACTTCCTTTAGTTATAGATAGTAATGCTTTAACCTGTGAATATTTATTCATCTCTCAAATCCTTCCCTGTCAAATCAATGAAAACATCTTCAAGCGTGGCTTCTTTAATTGTGCGGTTTCTTGTGAATCCTCTTTTTAATAAATCTTCAATCAGGTTATCAGGTGTGTCTATTACAAGAATTTTACCTTTATCAATTATACCGACTCTGTCACATAATACCTCCGCTTCATCCATATAATGTGTAGTTAGCATAATCGTTGTCCCGAGTTCTCTGAATTTTAAAATTAAATCCCATAGGTTTCTTCTCGCTTGCGGGTCAAGTCCTGTTGTTGGTTCATCAAGAAAAATTATTTTCGGTGTGTTAATTAAAGTTGTTGCGATTGAAAATCTTTGTTTTTGACCTCCTGATAATTCTTTGAACTTAGATTTTCTTTTTTCAAGTAAATCCACACTTGCTAATATTTTTTCAGGGTCAACTTCGACATTATATAATCCGGCGAATAATTTTATAAGTTCTTCAAGATAAAGATTCGGATAAAAACCGGCTGATTGTAACTGAACTCCTATTATTCTTTTTATCTGAGTTTGATCTTTATCTATGGAGTATCCGTCAATTAAAACTTCGCCTTTTGTTTTTTCACGGAGCGTTTCCATTATCTCAAGTGTTGTAGTTTTACCTGCTCCGTTTGGTCCGAGTAATCCGAAAATCTCTCCTTTGTAAACATCAAAAGATATACCGTTAACCGCTTCCAGATTTTTATATTTCTTAAATAAATTCTTAACTTCTATTATTTTTTCCATTCATTAAAAATAAAAAACCCGCTTTAAAGCGGGTCTTAAAAAAAATTATCTGTAATAATCATCTTCCGGATTATCAAATCCATAATCCTTGTTTGAAAAAATCGCCGGTAATAAATCTTTATATGAACTGCCGGATTCCAACTCATCTTTTGCAATTTTGGAATTTTGATGTAAACCGTCAAGTACAAATTCCATAAGTGAAGCAAGTTCTTTTTCCGTTTCGTAATACTGAGGATATTTTTTTACAAACTCTTCGAGCCCTTTGACTTTTTTTAGTTCGCTAAAATATTCTTTAAACTTCATATTATCGGTTATGTTAATAGTGCCGCCTTCCTGAAACCATTCAATAATATCAAAATAAATATCCTTAGTTTCTTTTTCGTTCTTCTTTTTTCTCTGTAACGGATCAGGGAAATATTTTTTATAAATTTCTCTGACTGATTTTGCTATTAATGCTTTTGCAACTTTAACGGCACCTTCCTGTTCACCTTCAAATACAAGTTCTATTTTTCCGGTGATGCCGGGAATAATTGAGTATAAATCACTTACACGGACTATCAGATTTTCTTCATCGTTTAATATAGCCCGTCTCTCTGCATTGCTTATAAGATTTTCCATTGAAGAAATTGTAAGCCGTGCACTAACACCGGATTTTTGATCTACAAATTCACTTACCCTCGCCTGAAATGCAATCATTTCAATTATTTCTTTGAAATAATACGGAATGTTTATGTTTAAGTTTTTATTTCTTTTTACCCATGATTGTGAATCCGTAATTTTAATTCCGTCATCAAGGGATTTAGGATAATGAGTTATAATCTGTGAATCAATTCTGTCTTTTAATGGTGTTATAATATTTCCTCTGTTTGTGTAATCTTCCGGGTTTGCAGTAAATACAATTAAAATATCAAGTGGGATTCTTATGTTAAATCCTCTTATCTGAATATCTTTTTCCTGCATTATGTTTAAAAGTCCGACCTGAATTCTCGGTTGTAAATCAGGTAATTCATTTATAACAAAAATTCCTCTGTTTGTTCTGGGAATCAATCCGTAATGAATTGCTCCCTCATGTGAGTAATGAAGTCTTTTGTTGGCTGCTTTGATAGGGTCAATATCTCCAATTAAATCAGCAATGTTAACATCAGGTGTTGCAAGTTTTTCGCTGTATCTTTGATCTCTTGAAATCCATTCAATTTCAGTTTCATCTCCTTTTTCAGATATTAAATCTTTTGCAAATTTAGAAACCGGTTCAAACGGATTATCATTAATTTCTGAATCTTTTATAATAGGGATATATTCATCAAGTAATTGAGGCAATAATCTCGCAATTTTTGTTTTTGCCTGACCTCTCAATCCCAGTAGAAGTATATCATGTTTTGCAAGAAGTGAATTTTGTATCATCGGAACTACAGTATTCTCATATCCGACAATATCATCGAACAAAACTTCTTCATTTTTAATTTTTTTTATCAGGTTATCCCTGATTTCATCTTTTACCGGTTTTACAATGTAACCGCTTTTTTTTAATTCACCGAGAGTTTTTATCTTTTGTATGTTCATTAAATAATTTTCAATATTTCAACTTATTCCCGGCAAGTTTTTAAAGCACTGAATTTATTTTCAGCCGGCAAACTGTATATAAGAATGAAGTTGTTCAATTTTTTCTTCTTTTTGTTGAGTATCGTACAGCATTAAATCTTTAATAGATAAAATACCAATTAAAACTTTTTTTTCAATCACAGGAATATGCCTGAAATTCTGTTGCTTCATAATTTGCAGACAATATTCGGGCGTATCGTGTGATTCAATTACGATAACTTCTTTTGTCATAACATCATCAACTATCGTAGAGTTCAAATCCAGACCTTTTGCCACCACCCTTCTTAATAAATCACGTTCTGAAAAAATACCTATCAGTTTTTTTTCTTTATTAAGAATAGGAACCGCACCGACATTATGCTGATCCATAAATTTAACTACATCCAATAATGGATTTCCTGAATTCACATAATGAATTCTGTCTGTTTTTAATAAATCCTTCAACGTCTTCATAAACACCCCCTTTGTTTAAGTTTATAAATTATTTGAAGAAAATCTGTCGTTAATGAATTGTTCGTTTAGATCTTCAGCAGGAGGAGTTACTATAAAAAGAAGATCAATTCTGTTTTCAAGTGTATTTCTGAAACTTATGAATCTATCATCAAGATGAAAGTTCATAAAACTTAACATAAAAATTACTAAAACAAAATATATTATAACTCCCCAAATTATCGCACCGTAGTTTTTTTGTACGGGAGTAACCCATAATTTTGGTTCGTTGTTCATTCTTAAATATAAACATTTTTTTTGTATTATTCAGTATGGTTTGATTATTTTATAAACTTAAGGCATTTTTATCCGTATTTTATATATAACTGAAAATCTGATTCCTTACAAATGAAAAAGAAAAACACATCCTGGACTAAACAACATACAATTTTTTCCGATTTATCCGAAGAATATAAGGTTAAAGGTATGTTAAGTCTCACTTATCTGTATCTTGGAATTTTGTTTGTTGTGATTTTGTATTTTGAATCTGTATTGTCAGATTTACCATTAACACTTTCATTACTGTTATATTTTTCTTTTGCGGTAGGTTTTGCTCTTGATGTAATAGCAATATTTTCAAATTTCATCAGAAGAAATTACACGCTGCTGAGCATATTAATAGGTATAACAATTTGGTGTTTAGTCTTTATCACAATGAGATATGCGGAAAAAGTTTCAGGAGATAATTCATTTGATTTCACAAGTTACATTTGTTTTTTTCTTGCTATAATTTTTATATCCTTTGGCTTATCAAAGTATGGTCAAATAATAAGAGTATCTGTTGAAGAAAGATTCAGAATTTCATCTGAAATAAAATTTGCAAGAAAAATTCAATCTCAGATAATTCCCGATATAAATTATTCCGATAATCACATTGAACTTACAGGTAAAACAGAAAATGCTAAAGAAGTCGGAGGTGATTATTTTGATTTTGTAAAACTACCCGGAAATAAAATTGCGGTAATGATTGGGGATGTTTCAGGACATAATCTCGCGGCGGGTGTATTAATGGCATTTACTAAAAGTGCTGTCAGAACGGAATTGAAATATAATTCAGATACCGTTTCAGTAATAAACTCTCTTAATAATACTTTGTGTGAAAATTCAGGAAAGAATATGTTTGTTACTTTCTTTCTTTTGATTTTGGATTTGGATAATAAAAAGTATGAATTTATAAATGCAGGACATATTCCTGTTATAAAATTATCAGGCACAGATATTTCTAACCTTAACAATAAAAATATTGCACTCGGAATTAAACCTGATTTTAAATTTACTTCTTCAACGGGTGATTTTAAATCAGGTAACAGATTTTATTTTTTGACAGACGGAATACTTGAACGTATGGATTCAAAGAAGGAAGAATTCGGATATAACCGAATCGAAAAAGAAATTATTGAAACAGAAAATCTCAGTCTTGAATCCAGCTTTAACAGAATCATAGATAAAATAAAATCATTCAGTGCAGGTGAATTGCAAGACGATGCAACTTTAATGATTCTAGAAATTAAATCTTAAAAAGCCATACTTGTAACAACTGAATAAATTATCCAGATTCCAAAGACAAATACAGATGTTTTTGTTACTGATGTAAGTGAAATTTTTGCTAGTCCTATGGAAATAACTGTATAAAACCAAATTGAAAATAAATCAAACCTCGTTATCAAACTGTAAATTTTACTTCCGACCGACTCCTCCGAGAATAAAAGACTTAAACTTACCGATTGCATATCTCCCATTATAATTGAGATTATGGTTGAGATAAATAAACCAATTCCCGATATCAACATACTTAACCCTACAACATTAAGAATATTATGAAATTCTGTGGTAGTCCTTAATATTTTTAAAACAATAAAATATATTAAAGACATCAGGAATAATAAAATAAATGGCTGAACAACAGAGCCGACATAAGCAATAATTTTAAACATTGAACCTTCAGGATTCATAAACTGTGCTGCCTGTTCATATTGCTGATCCGCTTGTTCTTTTGTCATTGCACCTTTTTTCACCTGTTCATCAAGTTGTTCTCTTGTTTTTTGTTTTTGTTTGTCCATTACATTTTTCATCAATTCAGGATCTAATGATGAGATTACAGATGCTATCAGATTTAAAACAATAATAATAATTATCGGAACTATCCAATAATTCTTTTTAGGTGTAAACTTGATTGTTGTGAACGTATCACGCGGCTCTGTAAATACACCGGTTATTGCTTCAGAAACTGTCAATTGCTCTACCACTTCCTGCGAATTCTCAGGAGAATTTTCCGGTGAAGAAACTAAATTATTTTGGTTTTGATCTGTATCAGACATTTTGATATATTTTATTTTTATAAATATAGTTTTCTACTTCAGGATGAACAAGATATTTAATAGACTTTTTAAATCTTATATGCTCTCTTATTATCGTTGATGAAATTTCAAGATTCAATACGTTCAGATATTTTACTCTTTGCGAATATTCTGACTTAACTTCATTAATATAATATCCCGGTCTGTTAACACAAATTACTTCTGAAAGTAAAAAAAGTTTTTCCGGATTTTTCCACTTGGGAAATTCTATCAGATTATCCGTAGAGAGTATCAGATATAAATTTACGAAATCTTTTTTATAAAGTTCCTTGAGTTTAATGAGTGTATCTACGGTATATGATTTCTCTGAAGTATTTTTTATTTCAATATCAGAGACTTCAAAATTTTTATCATTTCCAAATGCAAGTTTCGCCATTTCATATCTCTGTTTAGCACTTGCCATATCTGGACTTGCTTCTTTTAGAGGATGAACTCCGGAGGGAATAAACAAAATTTTATCAAGATGCATTTGTTCTCTTACATCATCTGCAATTATTGAATGTCCTATATGAGGGGGATTAAAAGTCCCTCCGAATATCCCGATACGTTTCATTGTTTGTTTATACTTGTTGTCTTTTTAATAAAATCTGAAATCTCCTCAAATACTCTATGAACTTGTAATTCTTTCATACATAAGTGATTGTTCATATAGCATTTAAAAATATTACCATCCCAATACTTTTTGTTTCCTTTGTCAATTGCCGTTTCAGGTGTATAACACGGTGCACATTCAGTTCTATTCCAAATAAATTTATGTTCCACACCAAATCCCGAAACCGGTGCAAGTATATTAGGATCTGTAGGACCAAAAATACCTATTGTGCTTACACCAAATCCCGCTGCGATATGCAGAGTACCGGTGTCATTACTTATGAAATAATCACATCCCGCTATCTTATCCATAAAAATTTCTGTAACCTCAACACCTTCAATCCGCTCTTTAATTTTTTCCCCATGCTCTTTTCCTTCAAAAAATATAATTCTAAAATCCTTTTTTAAAAGGTCAATAAGTTTTAAATATTTTTCAAACTCCCATCTTTTTATTAACATATTTGTTCCGGGATTTAACCCGCCAAATGGAAATATACCTATAGTCTTTTTTTCTGTCCCGCTGATTCCTGATTTAACTAATTTATTGTTTAACTTAACAGGATATCCTTTATCAGTAAAATCATTTGTCAATCCTGATTCATATAATAATTTTACATACCTTGAAGTTTCAGGGATATTCTCATCAAATTCCGAAGTTATATTATATCCCGGAACACCTTTAAATCCTATTCTGTAAGGAATATTTGAATTTTTAAATAACCAGCCGAAAAGTTTATTCCTATGACCTGAAAAAACTAAATCGAATTTTTCTTTTCTTAATATCTGTAAAAGTTTAAATGAATTTAATGCAAGTTTAAATCTGTTTTTCTCATAAACATCCCCCGCATTAATTGATTTGTTTATTTCAGGCAAATACGGAATTAAGTTCGTAACCCAATCAGAATATAGAAATGAAATTTCTGCATCCGGAAATTTTTCCCGGAGTTTCAATATTGATGGAGTAATAAAAACCAAATCTCCCAAACAACAAAGTTTAGCAATCAAAATTTTATTTACATTTTCAAACTTCATTTCTATTGATGGTTTTCATATTGTTCAAAGATAAAACAAAAACCACTATAC
>ERZ761607.4393-NODE-4393-length-12504-cov-5.214234_pt1 | contig 12504 bp, 10 predicted proteins | sample MGYA00511164_ERZ761607 | MGnify/ENA primary metagenome ERZ761607 (study PRJEB28899, sample SAMN02445080) | bioreactor sludge metagenome | biome: EBPR sludge | place: Australia: Brisbane, Thorneside Wastewater Treatment Plant | collected 2011-06-22 ...
CCAGGAAGACGTCCTTGAACTGGTTCATCCCGGCGTTGGTGAACAGCAGCGTCGGATCGTCGCCCGGCACGACCGGGCTCGAGGCCACGATCGCGTGGCCCTTGCTCTCGAAGAACTTCAGGAACGTGGAGCGGATCTCGGCGGCCTTCATGCAGGGTCTTCCTCGGGTGCGCAGCGCGCGACCCGGCGCGCGCCGCAAAGCTCTCGATTGTAGGAGGGCCAAGCCCGTGCGGGCCGCCGCGCACGGGCGCGGAGAATGCGCCGCATCGCCGCCCACCTCGCACGCCCGCACCCTGCCCCATGGCCCTGCCGCAGCTGACCGACGAGCAGATCCGCAACTGGAGCCGGGCGCAGAAGGACGAGTGGTGGTACCGCAACGTCTATCGCGGGGACATGGCCCAGCTGACGCTGCGCTCGGCGCTCACCGGCTTCGTCCTCGGCGGCGTCCTGTCGGCCACCGGCCTGTACATCGCGAGCAAGACCGGCATCACGATCGGCGTCGGGCTGACCGCGGTGATCCTCGCCTTCGCACTCTTCCGCGCGCTGCAGCGCTCCGGCCTCGCGACGGACTGCACGATCCTCGAGAACAACTGCTCGCAGTCGATCGCCACCGCGGCGGGATACGTCGTCACGCCGCTGACCTCGAGCTTCGCGGCCTACATGCTCATCACCGGCAAGGTCATCCCCTGGTGGCAGATGATGATCTGGATGGTGGTCATCGCGATCATCGGCGTGCTGCTGGCTTTCCCGATGAAACGGCGCTTCATCAACGACGACCAGCTGCCATTCCCCGAGGGCCGTGCCTGCGGCGTCGTGCTGGATTCGCTGTACTCGGGTGCCGCGGGGGAAGGCGTCTACAAGGCGCGCCTGCTGGGCCTGACGGCCGCCGGCGCGGCGCTGTACCAGGCGCTCGTCAGCGACGGCTGGATGCGGCTCCTGCAGTTCAGGCTGCTGCTGATGGACCGCTGGGCCGGCCTGAAGGAGCCGTGGGTGCTGCACGAGCGGCTGGACACCTACTACTACCAGTGGGCGGCGAAGGCTGGCGGCTGGGTGCCGAGCATCCTCGGGACCGATCTGCGCGTCCTCGGGCTGCGGCTGACGCTGGACATCGCGATGATCGGCGTCGGCGGGCTGATGGGCATCGCCGTCGCGACGAGCTGCCTGCTCGGCGCCTTCGTGAACTTCGCCGTGCTCGCGCCGCTGATGATCCAGGCGGGCGACATCGTCGCGCGGGTCGCGCCCGACGGCCGCGCGGTGCCGATCTCGCGCGCCGAGATCGTCAACCAGTGGAGCATGTGGTGGGGCGTCACGATGATGGTCGTCGGTTCGCTGGTCAGCCTGGCGGCGCGGCCGGAGCTGTTCACGTCGGCCTGGCGCTCGGTGGCCGGCCGCAGGGCACCGGGCGCGTCGCCCGGCAGCCGTGGGGGCACGGACGTGCTGGCGCACGTCGAGGTGCCCCTGTGGGTGTCGTGGGTCGGCGTGCCGGTGTTCAGCGTCATCGGCGCCTGGGTCACCCATGCGTTCTTCGGCGTGCCGTTGCTGCTCGCCTTCGTCTCGTTGCCGCTGATCTTCGTGCTCACGGTGATCTGCACGAACTCGATGGCGCTGACCTCGTGGACGCCGACCGGCTCGCTGTCGAAGATCACGCAGTTCACGATCGGCGCGATCGACCGCAGCAATCCCGCGAGCAACCTGCTGCCGGCCGGCATGACCGCCGAGATCTCCTCCAACGCCGCCAACCTGCTCAGCGACATCAAGCCGGGCTACATGCTCGGCGGCAAGCCCCGGCACCAGGCCATCGGCCACGTGATCGGGCTCTTCTCCGGGGTGCTGGCCTGCGTGCCGCTGTACTTCCTGCTCTTCCTGCCGCCGGATGCGCAGGGCGTGCGCAGCACCGCCTCGCTGATCAGCGAGGCCTTCCCGATGCCCGGCGCCGTGCAGTGGAAGGGCGTGGCGGAGATCATCGCCGGCGGTCTGCAGCGGCTGCCCACCTCGGCGCTGATCGCGATGGCGGTCGCCGCCCTGGCGGCGGTGGCGATCGAGCTTGCGCGCCTGGCCACCCGGGGGCGCTTCGGCCTGTCCTCGGTTTCCGTGGGGCTGGGCGTCGTGCTGCCGCCGGAGTCCACGCTGGCGATGTTCGCCGGTGCGCTGCTCTTCTGGGTCATGAGCCTGCGCCATGCGACGCCGGCCACGCGAGGTCACCGGTTCTGGGTCGAGGGCTGCGAGCCGATCTGCGCCGGGCTGATCTCCGGCGCCGCGCTGATGGGCATCGGCAACGCGATCGTCAACGTGCTGCTCGCCTGAGGCCGGGCGCCCGGTGGTCCCGTTGCAGCGACGGGACGGCTGTCGCGGCAGCCGGCTCCGGGGGGCGCCACGCTACAGTGACACCGGAAGGAGACGCACGATGGATACCAAGACCTCGCCGCTGGCGCTGCTCGCCGACGCCAGCCTGCTGAAGACCGACGCCCTGATCGGCGGCCGCTGGGTATCGGGCGGCAGCCGCTTCGCGGTGCACGATCCGGCCACCGGGCTGGAGCTCGCGCAGGTCGCCCGGCTCGGCCCGGCCGACGCCACGGCCGCGATCGGCGCAGCCGACGCGGCGCTGCCGGGCTGGCGCGGGAGGACCGCCAAGGAACGCCACGCCGTCCTGATGGCCTGGTTCCGGCTGCTTCACCAGCACGCCGACGACCTCGCGCGGATCATGACCGCCGAGCAGGGCAAGCCGCTGGCCGAGGCGCGCGGCGAGGTGGTCTACGGCGCGAGCTTCATCGAGTGGTTCGCCGAGGAGGCCCGCCGCGTCTATGGCGAGACGATTCCGTCCACCGACGCCGGCAAGCGCTTCCTGGTGATCAGGCAGCCGGTGGGCGTCTGCGCGGCGATCACGCCGTGGAACTTCCCGATCGCGATGATCACGCGCAAGGTCGCGCCGGCAATCGCCGCGGGCTGCACCGTCGTCGTCAAGCCGGCCGAGGCGACGCCGCTGTCGGCGCTGGCCGTGGCCGAGCTCGCCCTGCGCGCCGGGCTGCCGCCGGGCGTGCTGAACGTGGTCACCTCCGACGCCGCCGGCTCGGTCGGGATCGGCCAGGCGCTGTGCTCGAGCGACCTCGTGCGCCACCTGTCGTTCACCGGTTCGACCGAGGTCGGGCGCATCCTCGCCGCGCAGTGTGCGCCGACGATCAAGAAGCTGAGCCTGGAACTCGGCGGCAACGCGCCGTTCATCGTCTTCGACGATGCCGATCTCGACAGTGCCGTCGAAGGCGCGGTGATCAGCAAGTACCGCAATGCCGGACAGACCTGCGTCTGCGCGAACCGCCTGTACGTGCAGAGCGGGGTGTACGACGCCTTCGTCGAGCGGCTCGCCGAGAAGGCCCGCGCCATCAGGGTGGGCAACGGCTTCGAGCCCGGCGTCAGCCAGGGCCCGTTGATCGACGCCCAGGGCATGGCCAAGGTCGAGGCGCACGTGGCGGATGCGGTCGCCCGGGGCGCCCGGATCGTCGCCGGGGGCTCGCGCATCGGCGAGCGCTTCTACACGCCGACCGTGTTGTCGCACGTGACGGCTGACATGATGTGCGCCCGCGAGGAGACCTTCGGGCCGGTTGCGCCGGTCTTCCGCTTCGAGACCGAGGCCGAGGCCATCGCCGCGGCCAACGCCACGGAGTTCGGGCTGGCGAGCTACTTCTACAGCCGCGACATCGGGCGCATCTTCCGCGTGGCCGAGGCCCTCGAGTACGGCATGGTCGGCATCAACACCGGGCTGATCTCGACGACCGAGGTGCCGTTCGGCGGCGTCAAGCAGTCGGGCCTGGGACGCGAGGGCGCCCGCCAGGGCATCGAGGAGTACGTCGAGGCGAAGTACCTGTGCCTCGGCGACATCCTCAGGTGAGTCCTTCGCCCGCGTCGTCGTTGGCGGCGCGCGCCGGCCCGCGCTCGGCGTAGCTGGCAAAGCCCTCGCGGCCCGACGCGGCCGCGTCCTGCGCCTGTCGCGTCGCGTGCTGCAGCAGCGCGGCCGCATCCCGACCGTCGTCGGGGTGTCGTGCCATGCCGGCGGCCACCGCGATCGCGCAGGACTGGCCGGCGACCTGGAACGGCTGGTGCAGCGCCTGCACGAGCTTGGCCACGACGGTCTCGCCGTCGGCCAGCGATTCGACATGGCCGAGCAGCACGGCGAAACGATCCGGAGCGATCGCGGCCACGACGTCGCTCGCGCGCAGCCCCGTGCGCAGCCGCACCGCGACCTTTCGTCGCAGCGCGTGGGCGGCGGCATCGCCGAAGCGTCGGGCCGCGCTCGCCAGCCCCTCGATGCGCAGCGCGATCAGCTGCGAGGCATGCTCGAGCAGTTGCGCCGCATGCGGCAGCCCGGTGGCCAGATCGGTGGCGTAGGCCGGGCGCGAGGCGCGCTCGACGCGCTTGCGTTCGACCGCGTGCTGCAGCGCCCGCCCCAGGGCAGCACCCTGAGCCTCGCCGACGATGTCCTGCACGCCCAGGCGCAACAGCGCGCGACGATCGTCCAGGGAGGCCGTCGGCGCGAGGACGACGACGGCCGTATCCAGGCACAGCGGCCCCAGGTCGGACCGCTGCAGCAGCGCCCGCAGTGCGTCGGCGTCCGGTGCCTCGAGCACCACCGCATCGTGATCGACCCTGGCCGGCAGCACGCCTGCCGTCTCCAGGTCGATGCCGTCCGCCGACCAGCCCGCCTCGGCCTGTCCGACCAGCAGGACCTTCAGCACATCACCGGCCACTGCCGCCCCTGCGGCACGACGCTCAAGTGCACAGGGCCCGCGAAGGGCCCTGGACCGGATCTGGAGCGGGTGAAGGGAATCGAACCCTCGTATGAAGCTTGGGAAGCTGCCGTTCTACCATTGAACTACACCCGCGTGCCGGGCAGTTTACGCGATCCGGCCCTGCCCCGACGGGGCGTGGCGCGCACGATCGGCGGCAGAATGCCACGCCGATGGATGCCCCGGAAGCCGAACATCGCCGCCGCATCCGCAGCTTCGTCGTCCGCGGTGGCCGCATGGGCAGCGGGCAGCAACGCGCGCTGCGCGAACTGGCGCCTCTCTTCGTCCTGCCCTTCGCCCCAACGCCTCCGGACTGGGCCGCCGCCTTCGGCCGCGAGGCGCCGCTCGTGCTCGAGATCGGCTTCGGCATGGGCGACGCGACCGCCGCGATCGCCGCCGCCCAGCGGCAGACCGACTTCGTCGGTGTCGAGGTCCACCCGCCCGGCGTGGGTTCGCTGCTGCAGCACATCGAACGGCTGGACCTGAGCAACGTGCGCATCGTGCAACACGATGCCGTCGAGGTTCTGGAGGGTATGGTCGCGGCGGCCTCGCTGGCCGGCGTGCACCTGTACTTCCCGGATCCCTGGCACAAGACGCGCCATCACAAGCGTCGCCTGATCCAGCCGCCGTTCGCCGCCTTGCTCGCCAGCCGGCTCGCGCCTGGCGGGTACCTGCATTGCGCGACCGACTGGGAGCCCTACGCGCAGCAGATGCTGCAGGTCCTGTCGGCGGAGCCGCTGCTGGCCAACACGGCCGATGGCTTCGCCGAGCGGCCCGAGTGGCGCCCCCCGACCCGGTTCGAGCGCCGCGGGCTGCGACTCGGTCACGGCGTTCGCGACCTGCTGTTCCGCCGGCGCTGACCGGCCCGGGACCGCCCGGGCCGGCAAGCGTCACGCTGTCCTCAAGCGCTCCAGTTGACCCAGCCGGTGTAGGCCGTCAGCAGCACGATGCCGCCGAAGACGATGCGGTACCAGGCGAAGGGCACGAAGTCGTGCGTCGAGACGTAGCGGATCAGCCAGCGGATGCACAGGAGTGCGGCGAAGAACGAGACCACCGTGCCCACGGCGAAGACCGGCAGGTCCTCCCAGCGCAGGAGCTCGCGGTGCTTGAGCACCGAGTACGCGCCTGCGCCCATCAGGGTCGGGATGCCCAGGTAGAAGCTGAACTCGGTGGCGGCCTTGCGCGAGAAACCCAGCACGATCGCACCGATGATCGTCGCGCCCGAGCGGCTCGTGCCCGGGATCAGCGCGAGGCACTGCAGCAGGCCGACCTTGAGCGCGTCCAGGTGCGTGATGTCGTCGACCGTCTCGACCCGCGCATGACGCTGGCCGGCCGTGTCGAGCGCGCCGTACAGGCGCTTGTGACGTCGCTCGACCCACAGGATCACGAGGCCTCCGACGACGAAGGCCGTGGCCACCGGCACCGGGTGGAACAGGTGCTGCTTGACCAGTCCGCCCAGCAGCAGGCCCAGCACGACAGCGGGGATGAACGCGATCAGCACGTTCAGCGCAAACCGGCGCGCTACCGGATCGTGACCGATGCCGGTCACGGTGCGCTTGAGCCGCGCGCGGTACTCCCAGATCACCGACAGCATCGCGCCGCTCTGGATCGCGACGTCGAAGACCTTCGCCGTCTCGCCGGTGAAGTCCAGCAGCGACGCCGTCAGGATCAGGTGCCCGGTCGACGAGATCGGGAGGAACTCCGTGAGTCCCTCGACGATCCCCATGATGGCCGCCTTGGCCAGCGTGGTCCAGTCCAGTGCCGCCACCCTGTAGCTCAGAGAAGCCGCGGATCATACGGAGCCCGGCGACGCTTGCGGCAGCCGCATCGACCGATCCCCCGAGCTTTGGGCATAATACTGACCAGTCAGTCATTAATGAACACCACTCCACCCCTGGTCAGCGCCGGACCGGCCCGCCGCCGGCGCAAGGAGGCGCGCCCGCACGAACTGCTTCAGGCCGCGCTGGATCTGTTCGTCGAGAAGGGCTTCGCGGCCACACGCAGCGGCGAGGTCGCGATGCGCGCGGGCGTGTCGAAGGGCACGCTGTACCTGTACTTCCCGAGCAAGGAAGAGCTCTTCAAGGCGGTCATCCGCACCTACCTGACCGCGCCGATTGCCGAAGGTCAGGCGCTGGCCGACGGATTCGCGGGGCCGAGCGACGAACTGCTGCGCACCCTGATCCTCATGATCTGGCATCACGTGGGCCGCACGCCGGCCGGCAGCATCTGCAAGGTGGTGATGGGCGAGGCGCGCAACTTCCCGGACCTTGCGCAGTTCTACGTGAACGAGGTCATCGAGCCGACGCACCGGCTGTTGTCGGGCGCGCTGCGCCGCGGCATCGCGCGCGGCGAGTTCCGGGACCTGGCCGTCGACCACGCCGTCCCGGCGCTGATCGCGCCGTCGCTGCTGCTGGCGATGCACCAGCACGCGATCGGCGCCTGCCCCGTCCGCAGCGAGTTGCCGCAGGACGACGAAGCGGCCATCCGCACGCAGATCGACCTGGTGCTCGAGGGCCTGGTGGTGCGACCGACGGCGTCAGGGTCGCGCCAGGGGCCACCCTAGAATGCGGGGGTTATCCCGAGGCCCGAAGACGTCCGCCCGCGCGGCCCCAATTCAGCCGATTCCGTCCACCGCAGCCCCCCTACAGTCCGACGCTCAGATCATGAACATCGAACTCGCTCGCTTCAACATGATCGAGCAGCAGATCCGCCCCTGGCAGGTGCTGGATCCGGCCGTGCTGGACCTGCTGTCGATTGTCAGGCGCGAGGATTTCGTGCCGCCGAAGCATCGCGCCCTGGCCTTCGTCGACACGCAGGTCCCGCTGCTCGACTCGCCGCACGGGCCCTGCATGCTCGAGCCCAAGGTCGAGGCGCGGTTGCTGCAGGAGTTGCGTGTCAAGCGCAGCGACTCGGTGCTCGAGATCGGCACGGGATCGGGTTTCATGGCCGCGCTTCTCGCGCATGTCGCGCGCGAGGTGACCACGGTGGAGGTCGACCCGACCCTGGCGGAGCGGGCGCGTCGCAACCTGGAGCGTGCCGGCCTGTCGCGGGTCCGGGTCGTGCACGGCGACGCTGCGCGCGCCCTGCCCTCCGGCGGCCCTTGGGACGTGATCCTGCTGTCGGGCTCGGTTGCCGAGGTGCCGAAGTCGCTGCTGCAGCAGCTCAAGCCCGGGGGCCGGCTGGCCGCGATCGTCGGGACACCGCCCATCATGCGCGCCCGGCTGTTCACGCGGGTCAGCGACAGCTCCTGGTCCGACAGCGAGTTGTTCGACACCGTGGCTCCGCGGCTGGAGGGCTTCGGCGAACCGAGCCGTTTCCACTTCTGACCCCCGATGCATCCCGACATGACTCCCCAGCCTGCGCCGTGCGTGCGCTTCGTCCGTCCCGGCACGCCGTTCGTCGCCTGGCGCGCGCCGGCGAGCCAGCCTGCCGGTACAAGGCCAGGCCTGCTCCGCTGATGACCCCGGAAGGATTCCCATGCGTCCGACTCACCGCCCCCTGATTGCCGCCGTCACCCTGGCGATCGCCGCCATGGCCCCGGCCGTCCAGGCCCAGAGCCTGCAGGAGCTCTACGACGCCGCCCGCGCCTACGACGCCACCTTCCTCGCCGCCCGTGCATCGGCCGAATCGGCGGAACACCGCGCCGCGCAGGCCGAGGCGCTGCGCCGGCCTTCGGCGGCGGTCACCGGCAACGCGACCTCCAACTACCTCGACCTGCCACGCGTGAACGGCAGCTCGAACTCGGTCGGCGCGAGCGTCGGCGCGCGCTATGCCCTTTTCAACCGCGCCAACGACGCAACCTATGCCCAGGCGCAGAAGTCGCTCGCCGTCGCGCGGGCCGACCTGGCCTCCGCCGAGCAGGACCTGATCGTCCGCGTCAGCCAGGCGTACTTCGATGTGCTGGCCGCGCAGGACACGCTGACGACGACCCGGGCCGCCAAGACCGCGATCACCGAGCAGCTGGCGTCCGCCAAGCGCAACTTCGAGGTGGGCACGGCCACGATCACCGACACGCGTGAAGCCCAGGCGCGATTCGACCTCGCGACGGCGCAGGAGATCGCCGCCGAGAACGACCTGCGCACCAAGCGCATCGCGCTGGACCAGCTGGTCGGGCGCATCAACGTCACGCCCAAGGGCCTGGCGCGCCCCGTGGTGCTGCCGGCGACGCAACCCGCCGACGCCGAGTCCTGGGTGGTGCAGAGCGAAGGCGCGCACCCGACGATCCAGAAGGCCCGGCTGGCGCTGGAGGTCGCTCAGCTCGAGACCGAGAAGGCACGAGCCGGCCGGCTGCCCACCGTCGATGCCGTCGGCTCGCTCGGCGCGACCGACGCCTCGGGCAAGCTCGCCACCACGCCGGGCCTGTCGAAGACCGCGACGCTGGGCGTGCAGCTGAACTGGCCGATCTACACCGGCGGTGCCGTCGAGAACCGGCTGAAGGAAACGGTCTCCCTCGAGGAGAAGTCCCGCAACGAGCTGGAAGCCGCCCGCCGGGCGGTCGCGCAGGTCACGCGCCAGGCCTTCTTCGGGCTGCAGTCGGGCATGGCGCAGGTCAAGGCGCTCGAGGCAGCCGAGTCCTCGACCCAGCTCGCGCTGGAGGCCACCCAGCTCGGCTACCGGGTCGGCGTGCGCGTCAACCTCGACGTGCTGAATGCGCAGACGCAGCTGTTCACGACGCAGCGCGACCTGGCCAAGGCCCGCTACGAGGTGCTGCTCGCGAACCTGCGGCTGCGCCAGGCCTCGGGCGTGCTGAAAGCCGACGACCTCCGGCCGCTGAACGCGCTGCTCGTGCGCTGAGGCAGGCCCGAACGAGGGCCGGCAATCCGGCACGGTCCTGCCGCTTCGGTCATCGGCCCGCGTGCAGCGGCCGATGCGCGGCGCGCCAGCGGCGCGTGCGGCGGACCGCACCCGCTGCGCTGCCGGGCAGCCGCCTCAGGGCTGCGACTCGGCGCCGGAGCCCGCGTTGCGCTGGCGCAGCGCCGCCTCGGCCATGCGGCGGGCGGCGCCGCGGTGGGCCGCCGCGAAGGCGAGAGCCCGTTCGACCCAGTCGTTGCGACGCTGGTCGGTCGCCATCACGACGGCGGCCTTGACGCCTTCCTGGATGCTCTGCACGCGGTGCGCGGCACCGGCAGCACGCGCCATCTGCGCCGCGTCGGCGAAGTTGAAGGTGTGCGGTCCCATGATCAGCGGACACCCGCAGGCCGCGGCCTCGATGAGGTTCTGGCCGCCCAGCGGGGCGAAACTGCCACCGAGCAGAGCCACGTCGGACATGCCGTAGTACATCGGCATCTCGGCGACCGAATCACCGAGCCAGACGTCGGCCAGTTCGGCATCGGGCGGCGGGCTCTCGCCGAACTCGCTGCGACGGCGCAAGCGCAGGCCGCTGCGCTCGACCAGCCTGGCAACCTCGTCGAAGCGGTTGGGGTGCCGCGGCACGATCAGCAGCAGCGGCCGCGGCGCCGGCACGTTGATCCAGGCCTCGAGCAAGGGCCACTCCTCGCCGTTGCGCGTGCTCGCCGCCATCACGACATGCCGGCTCAATCGCTGCCGCCACTCGAGCCCGCGCGCCAGCAGCTTGGGCGGCGGCGTCATGTCGAACTTGAGGTTTCCCATCACGCGCACCTGGCGGGCACCGGCCTTGCGCAGGCGATAGGCATCGTCGTCGGTCTGAGCCAGCGTCTGATCGATGCCGGCCACGGCGGGACGCAGCAGCCGCCGCCAGCGTTCGCCCTTGCGCAGGCTGCGCTCGCTCAGGCGGGCGTTGGCCAGCACCAGCGGCACGCGCTCGCGGCGTGCATAGTGCACGAGGTTCGGCCAGATCTCGGTCTCCATCAGCACGCCCAGGCTGGGCCGGTGGCGCCGCAGGAAGCGCTTGACCGCGCCCGGCGTGTCCAGCGGAAGCCAGGCCTGCAGGTCGCCCGGCTGCATCAGCTGGCGGCCCGCCTCGCAGCCGGTTGCCGTGCCGTGCGTCAGCAGCAGGCGCATGCCGGGATCGAGCTCGCGCATCGCCTTGACCAGGGCCTCGGCGGCGCGGGTCTCGCCGAGCGACACCGCATGGACCCAGACGCAGTCGCGTGCCGCCTGTTGTCGCCCGTAGCCCAGGCGGCCGGCCAGGTCGCTGCGATACAGCGGTTCGGAGATGCTGCGCGCGAGCAGCCGCACGAAGTAGAGCGGAATCCCCAGCCGCAGCAGCGTCGAGTACAGGAAGCGCATCACGAGCGTGGCGGTGGCGGGATCGCGCCGCGCCTCAGTGCGCCGGCGCGGCGATGATCGCGTCGGGCTTGACCGAACGCAGCGCGGCCATGAAGTCGGACTCGATGCGCTGCAGGGCCCGTTCGGTGTGCCCCTCGAACCTCAGCACCAGCACCGGGGTGGTGTTCGAGGCGCGGATCAGTCCGAAGCCGTCCTCGAAATCAGCGCGCAGGCCGTCGATCGTGGTGATCTGCGCACCGGGGAATCGTGCCGTCTCCTGCAAGCGGGCGACCACCGACGCCGGCTCTCCCTCGGCGCAGGCGACATTCAGCTCGGGCGTGCTGTGACTCGCCGGCAGCGCCTCGAGCACGGCGCTCGCATCGGCGCTGCGCGACAGGATCTCGAGAACACGGGCAGCCGTGTAGGTGGCATCGTCGAAACCGTACCAGCGCTCGGCGAAGAAGATGTGCCCGCTCATCTCGCCCGCAAAAGGCGCCCCGCTGTCCTTCAGCTTGGCCTTGATCAGCGAGTGGCCGGTCTTGTACATCACCGGCACGCCGCCGGCGGCACGGATGACAGGCGCGAGCCGCTGGCTGCACTTGACGTCGTAGATCACCTCGGCGCCGGGGTGACGCTGCAGGATGTCGGCGGCCAGCAGCATGATCTGCCGGTCGGGGTAGATGATCTGGCCAGCCTTCGTGACGATGCCCAGGCGATCGCCGTCGCCGTCGAACGCGAGGCCGAGTTCCGCATCGGACGTGCGCACCGCGCGGATCAGGTCGGCGAGATTCTCGGGCCGGCTCGGGTCGGGATGGTGGTTCGGGAAGTCGCCATCGACCTCCGAGTACAACTCCCGCACCTCGCAGCCCAGCGCGCGCAGCACACCTGGCGACGAGGCACCCGGGATGCCGTTGCCCGAGTCGACGACGAGCTTCATCGGCCGCGCCAGCCTGCAGTCGGAGGCGATGCGATGCGTGTACTCGGCGACGATGTCCATGCACGCCGCCCGGCCCGCGCCCTCGAAGTAGCGCTCGGCCTCGATGCGCCGGCGCAGGTTCTGGATTTCCTCGCCGTGGATCGCGCGCCCCGCGAGCACCATCTTGAAGCCGTTGTAGTCCTTCGGGTTGTGGCTGCCGGTGACCTGGATCCCCGAGCGGCAGCCGTGATCGCCGCGCGTGGCCGCCACGTAGTAGACCATCGGCGTCGTCACGGGACCGAGGTCGACCACGTCCAGGCCGGTGGACACGAGGCCCCGGACCAGCGCGGCGGCCAGCGCGGGACCGGACAGCCGTCCGTCGCGCCCGACGACCACCGCCTTCTCGCCGGCCAGCAGCGCCTCGGTGCCAAACGCCCGACCCAAGTGCTCGGCGAAGGCCTCGTCGATGCTGCGACCGACGATGCCGCGGATGTCGTAGGCCTTGAAGATGGAAGCTTCGACTCTCATGCGCGCCCTGCCCCTGGAGCTCTCGATTGTAGGCAGCGCCCCTGCTCGCATCGGCCGCCGCGGATCCCTAGGAGCCAACGGCCGGCCGCGCCC
>ERZ761607.4397-NODE-4397-length-12496-cov-7.377140_pt1 | contig 12496 bp, 14 predicted proteins | sample MGYA00511164_ERZ761607 | MGnify/ENA primary metagenome ERZ761607 (study PRJEB28899, sample SAMN02445080) | bioreactor sludge metagenome | biome: EBPR sludge | place: Australia: Brisbane, Thorneside Wastewater Treatment Plant | collected 2011-06-22 ...
TTTGAAGATGACCTTGGTGGGGGTTATGACCTTTTTCAGCGCCTTTTTGCGGCATTCCGGACAGGTCTTCAACGGGTTATCGGTGAAGGATTGCTGTTTCTCGAACTGGACTCCGCAATTTTCACAGCGATAGGTATAAACGGGCATACGAACTCTCCTTGACTTTCTTCTTTCCTTGATTACGACTGCGGCATTATAGCCTTCTTGCCGGGGTGTGACAAGCCTTCGAAAGCGTCATGTTATAATTTTCTTACATTTTTACGACCTGACATTCACTTTGATGCGCGAGAGTTGAAAAAGTGGCAAAGATCGGGCGGGTCTGATGGAGAATTCCCATGTTGAAAATCGAGATCGTTTATTGCGCGGTTTGACATTACACCGGCCGGGCCGTGAGCCTGGCAGAAGAATTGCTGAAGAATTATGAGCATGTCATCGAGGGCATCACTCTGGTCCCTTCGGATGAGGGCAGGTTTGAGGTCAGCGCGAACGGGAAGTTGATCTATTCCAAGCTCCAGACCAAACGCCACGCTGAAGCGGGTGAAATCCTCGGTCTCATCTCGAAGATGGTCGATTAATTGTATGGTGGGCTGCAAGCCTGCTCTAAATGGAAAACATAGTCAGGCTGCAAGCCTGAACTACAATACTTTCAAGGATTAGTGAATGGCAAAAAAAGGAAGAGTATTTTCAGGCGCGCGCCCCACGGGGCGCCAGCATTTGGGGAACTATCTGGGGGCGATCGAGAACTATGTCGGTTTACAGACCGATTATGACTGCGTGTACTGCATCGTGGATGTCCATGCCTTGACGACGGTGGAGACGACGCAGGAGCTTCGGCAGAACACCTTCGAGATGGCACTTGATTGGCTCGCGGCGGGTATTCGCCCGGCGGAGTCCATCCTTTTTGTGCAGTCGCATGTTCCCGAAGTGATGGAGCTGCATACTTACCTGTCGATGGTCACTCCGCTCGGGAAACTGACCGACCTGCCGACCTTCAAGGAAAAGATCCGCCAACAGCCGGAGAATGTCAATTATGGACTGCTCGGTTACCCGGTGCTGATGACCGCCGACATCGTTCTCTATAAAACGGATGTCGTCCCGGTTGGTATCGATCAGGCGCCGCACATCGAGTTTGCACGCGAGACTGTCCGCTCGTTTAACTATCGTTATGGCACCAAGGCGCTCATCGAACCACAGGTAAAGCATACTGAAGTAAAGAAAGTCCTCGGCATCGACGGCAAAGAAAAGATGAGCAAGAGCCTCAACAATCACATCGAACTGGCGTTGACCCCCGAAGAGACCACTAAACGCGTCCGAGAGATGGTCACCGACCCGGCACGCATGCGCAAGACCGACCCTGGCAACCCCGATGTCTGCAATGTCTTCACGATGCACAAGATATTCTCCGGGCAGGAGGAAGTGGCGATGATCAACACCGAATGCCGAAAAGCCGGCATCGGCTGTGTGGATTGTAAACTTCGTTTTGCCGCCAACCTCAACAAGCACCTCGAACCCTTCCGTGCCAAACGGGCGGAATTCGAATCCAAGCCCGCCGAAGTGCAGGAGATCCTTGATGACGGCGGTAAACGCGCCCGCGCCATCGCGCAAGAGGTGATGAAAGAAGTGCGTGAGGCAATGGAATTGCCGTAAGCTTGAAAAGAGGGAATTGGTACATTGGCTTTACCAAACTGCCAATCTACCGATTTACTAACCCGCTATCCCTAATGCGCCTCCTCATTCAACGAGTTTCCAAAGCAAGCGTTACTGTCGAAAAGCAGACCATTTCCAGCATCGGAAAGGGTCTGCTGGTTTTATTGGGCATTGGTCATGGTGATAGTGAGGAGCAAGTCCAGTTCCTTGCGGAAAAAACCGCGAACCTGCGCATCTTTGAGGATGAGCAAGGCAAGACCAACCTCTCGGTGCTGGACGTAAAAGGGGAAGCCATCGTCGTATCGCAGTTTACTCTCTATGCGGATAGCCGAAAGGGACGCCGCCCCTCATTCATCGATGCCGCCCTGCCGGATGTTGCCGAACCGTTGGTGGATCGATTCGTTGAACTCCTGCGCTCTCACGGAGTCCCAACCCAGACGGGGAAATTTGGTGCTCATATGGAAGTCGAGATCCATAACGACGGTCCTGTCACCATATGGTTGGAAAAATAATGAATAAAAAACCGAACGCCTTCCAAAAAATCATTCATCGCTTCCTGATGCTGCGTCCAGTCACGGCAATGTTGGCGCGTATCCTCCATCACACCGATAGCGCAGTGCTCAAAATCAGCAGAGGCAGGCATACCATTGCAGAGATGGTCGGCTTGCCCATCATCCAACTCACAACCATCGGCTCGAAGAGCGGGCTGCCTCGTACCATCCCGCTTGTGGGCTTGTTTGACGGCGAACGGATCGCATTGATCGGCTCGAACTTTGGGCAAAAACATAACCCTGGCTGGTATTACAACCTGATCGCAAACCCAAACTGCCAGGTCGTCAAAGGCGGACGCGCTCTGCGTTATGCCGCCCGCGAGGTCTTCGACCACGAGCGCGAAAAATACTGGCGAATGGCACTTTCTTATTACGCTGGCTACCAAAAATACATGGAGCGCGCCTCCCATCGGCATATCCCGGTCATGCTGCTCGAGCCTGTCAAATAATTGCCAAGATGAGAATTTCATGATAAATTAAGCCTTGAAGGATGCAAGAGGTTTTCGTTGTGGAAGGAAGAAGACGACGGCTCAAAGCAAGACCTGAGCCGTATTTTTTTACCACCCGATGAACACAACTGCGTCACCCACATTTTTTCTTTTGCTCAGGAGGCAAATATGGCTGAACGTATCATCGGCACGGTGAAGTGGTTCAATGGGACCAAGGGGTATGGTTTCATTGCGCGAGACGGCGGACCCGACGTCTTTGTTCACTTCTCCGCTATTCGCGGCGATGGCTTCAAAAACCTGCAGGAAGGCCAGAAGGTGGAATTCACCATCGAGAACGGCCCCAAAGGTTTGCAAGCCGCGGATGTTGTGGTTCTCTAATCGAACCTAATGAAAGAGCCTCGTCGTGAGACGGGGCTCTTTTTTTGTTTTTGGGAATTCCCGAACCTGACCTTTTCCTGATCTAAAGACTTTTTCCTTCCCTTATCATATCCTTCTCTAGAACGCCGCCTCATTTGGGACCCATAGCCGGGCATCTATCTCGACAGCCATTGCCCCCGCCTTGAGCATGGACTCCGCATCCGCCTGCGACCAGACTCCACCCGACCCAATGATGGACATCCCGACCATCGCTGCCGAACGGACGATATCCAACGATCGGGGGAATAAGGCCTGCCCGTACATTCTGCCTGTGATCAAATTGCCTGTTGCGTCATATAATGCGCCTCTTGGAGAAGCGATACTGACCGCACTTGCCCCGCCATCCAATAGTTGACGTCCAAGCGTCAAGACCTGCTCATGAGGCAGGGTAAAGATGAGCGGGATCTCTCCCAGACACATCTCCAAATTCATCAGAATGATGTCGTTCGACAAAAGCGGCGCAAAGCCAAGTTGAACCGCCATCACATTTTCGACCGTCTCCAATTCGCGCACCATCTTTTGGGTCTCTTCAGGTCTATCCGCCATCAGGTGGGGGATGATCGGCATTTCTGCGCGGTTCCACTTGGCGGAATATTTTTTCAACACAGCGTGAAAACCTGGGTTGGGCAGTCCAGTGTGTATGAGGAATCCGCCCGGGAATTCGACCAAAGCCGGATGGGAAGTCGGCAGGCGTGAGCGGAGAGAGATCGGATTGGTCACGAACGCGCCGAATCGCTCCAGCGGAATCCCATTCCGAGGGTCGGGTGTGAATCCCAACGACCCCGTCGCATTGATGAGAGGTTTGCTAAAATATAAATCGCGTTTCATTTCATGGATTAAACCTGGCAGGTTTCAAAGTCTCGCTGACATAACATTTATTTTTCAACGCAGAAGTTTTGTTGGTCATGGTTTCGATGAGACCTGTCAGGTTTTTAGGAGCCTTATGCAACCCTTGCAAAACATTCGTGTGCTCGACCTGAGCCGGGTGCTGGCTGGACCTTATTGTACGATGGTTCTCGGCGACCTGGGAGCAGAGGTGATCAAAGTGGAGCCTCCCGAAGGCGATGAGACCCGTGGATGGGGTCCTCCGTTTGCGGGAGGGGAGAGCGCATATTACCTGTGCGTCAACCGCAACAAACGCGGCATGGTGGTGAATTTGAAAACGGAGGATGGCAGGAACATCCTCCGCGAACTTGCGCTGAAAAGTGATGTTCTGGTCGAAAACTTCCGCCCTGGCACATTGAAAAAATTCGGTCTGGACTACGAGACGCTTCATGGGCTCAATCCACGATTGGTCTTTTGCTCGATCTCAGGCTTCGGACAGACCGGTCCGCTGCGTGATATGCCCGGCTATGATTTTATGATCCAGGCAATGGGCGGGATCATGAGTATCACCGGCGAACCGGAGGGTGAACCGATGAAGGTCGGCGTGGCGGTGGCGGATTTGTTTGCGGGACAGAACGCGGTCATTGCCATCCTCGCCGCATTGCAGGCGCGGACATTCACTGGTGAAGGGCAATTCATTGACATCGCACTGTTCGATTCACAACTCGGCTGGCTGGCAAATGTGGCGAGCAATTTTTTGATCTCCGGTAGGAACCCCAAACGCTATGGCAATGCTCATGCCAACATCGTGCCGTACCAAAGTTTCCGTGCGAAGGACGGCTGGCTTGTAGTGGCAGTGGGAAATGACAAGCAATTTGAGGCATTTTGCGCTGTGATCGAAAAACTCGAACTGGCTTCTGATGCCCGGTTCATGACGAACCAGGCCAGGGTCGAGAACCGTGAGGCGTTGGTCTTCATCCTAAAACCGGTTTTCTTGGAGAAAAGTGTCGATGAATGGCTCTCACTTATCGGCGATAAATTCCCCTGCGGACCGATCAACAATTTCGAACAGGTCTTTGCCATGCCGCATGTGGAGGAGCGTGAAATGCTGGTGCAGATGAAGCATCCCACTATTGGGGCGTTGCCGCTTGTCGGATCGTCGCTTAAGATGGGTGGAACGCCCATCTCATACCGCCTCCCACCGCCGTTGATGGGAGAACACACGAACTCGATTTTGAAGGATTTGCTCGGTTATTCCGAGGAATTTACAAAAGGTCTTGTGGAGAAGGAATGCGTTAAATCACTCTAGCGGAGTTTGAGCATGGACATCGTTTATACCGCTTCACCGATCAAAGCTTTTTCGGGGAGTCTTTTCTTTATCGGGTTTTGTTTCATCCTGGGATTTGGAAATTTGTTGCTAAACTACCTCCCCAAAAAGAAGCGGAGAGAAGGCTTCATCAGGCGCCATTCGTTGGGATGTGTTGCAGTCCTCCTGCTTGTTTTCGGAGTCGCATCTTCCGTTGTCACCTTCAACACATATCAAAATGGTGACAAGACCGTGCAAGTTCAGGTGACGGAAAAGACGGAGACCCTTGTCAAATGTAATGAGTCATATTGTACCGAGTATGGGGTGGATACTACGGATGGCACAAAGCGATACGCTTTTGGGCTGGAGAAAACGACCTGGGACCAAATGGAAACCGGTGCATGTTATCAGTTTACTTATTACCCCCTTGAACCTTTACTGGCAGAATATCTGCAGGATGAAAATCAGCAGCAAAATCTTTATGAGACGACGGGGTACATCACTTTGATCGCACATATTGCATGTTAAACGAAGCGACAGCCACTTTCTTGCATGGCTGTCGCTTTTACCGATAAAGAAGATCTGCTTATTTCAACAATATCAGCATGAGATGAAGGTTATGCCATCTCGACCAGACCCAGCGCTTGCAGCATCTCCTCATTGCTGGCAAATTTGAATTCTGCAAGTCCGCGCTTTCCTGCCTCCTCCGCCTCGACCGTTTGGAGCCGTTTGAGCTCTTCATTGGTAATGACCGGCTTGGGCAGTGATTTCATTTTTTCGGCCACAATATCCGGGTTGATGTTTGTCGGGGTCCTGCCTTGCAGGTATTGCAGCACGGCTTTGGCTGCATTTGTGCCGTCCTTGCGGGCATAACCGACCAGCCCCTCACTTGCCTTGCGCGACCAACCGCCGACAAAGACTCCTTCGATTGACGATTCGTAGGAAATGCCATCCACGGGGAATTTTGCTTCCTTGTTCTTGATGAATTCGCCCCACTCTACCGGCAGACCAAAGTTCGCATCCACCTGATCGCCGATGGCAAAGACGACCGAATCGACAGCAAGTGTGCGCTTTACCCCGATCCCTTTCGCGCTTGTTTTTCCATCCTTTTCGGTCAGGATGTTCTCTTCCACCTCAAGACCGGTCAAGTGGCCATTCTCGCCGATCATCCCGGTGGGCGAGGCGAGGAAATCAAAATGGAATTTTGCGTTTTGCGTTTTCGGGTCTGCCTTGGAGAGCGAATCCAAAATCTTATAACGACCGATATCCGGGTCCTGCTTGATCGCTTCGAGAGCCGGGATGACGCGCTTCATCTCATTCTCGAATTCAGCGAGGTCGAGATAGCTGATGAGATGCTTCATTTCATCTTTGGTGAAATTCACTTCAGCCGGTCCGCGCCGGACGACAGCGGTCACTTCTTCCACTCCCCTGTAATTGATCAAGTAACGCGCGATATCTACCATCACGTTTCCCGCGCCGATGATGGCGCAGCGTTTCCCGAATCGGAAATTTTTCTGGCTGAATGGAGGCAGCTTGTTGTAGTGATAAACAACATCCTTGGCGTGATAAACACCCTCCAGGTTTTCGCCGGGCAGACCCAAACTCTTGATTCCCTGCGCTCCGGCTGTTACGAGCACTGCGTCGAAACCCATCGCGCGGATCTGGTCGAGTGTAAAATCACCGCCCGATGCGACAGTGATATTCCCATAATAGTCGATATTGTTTAGTTCCAGCGCCTGCCGGAATTGTTTTCTCAACCCCTCTTTCATCGTATGTTTTTCAAGATAAATGCCGTACTCGGCAAGCCCGCCCGCTTTGACATCACGGTTAATAAGCGTCACTTGCACGTTATTGTTCGCCAGCTCGCGCGCGCCGAAAATACCAGCCGGTCCCGCGCCGATCACTGCGACAGAATAATGATTTTCCACGATCTTCTCTCCTTAATTTTGGACACAAACTATCGCATTATATTTGAAAACAAACGGTCTTACAAGCCGGATTGTTTCCGTCACTAAGAATATATTAAACTTTGTCCACGCCATTAACTATGTTAGGATTACGCGATAACTGTAAAGATAAAAACAGGAGCCGTTATGACAGAAGAGCCGAAGAAACAAGATCCTGTGGAAAAATTCCGCAAGCTTATCGCGAGTTTCATCCCGCTTTCTCGCCTGCCGAAGAAAGACCCAGCCAGACAGGGGGCGAAAAGCGACGATCCCCGGGCAGCCAAGCCCGGCGCAGATAAAAACGTCGTTCTGAATTCACTCCCTAAAAAAACGGATGCGGGACAGAGATCCTCCATACCCCCGACCGTTGAAGCGGATGTTCCACCCGCTTCGAACCTCAGCCCAAAGCTGAATCCTGCAATTGGAGCCGGTACCTCCGCCTGGGCTCCGCGTTTCTGGACGACCGCCAGCGTCATTTCTCTGACAATCAATATCCTAATGGCGGTGATCTTGATCATTCTGGTCATCAGTGTCTACCGCCTGAAATTGGATATGGAAAAGGTCATGGGCGCAAGCACGGCTTTGATGGGGCTTCCCCGCGGACTTTATACGAACTTCGAGATGATGGAACGTGCCACCATCTCGACCGATGTGGTTGTCGATGCCACCATCCCTGTAAAATTCGACCTTCAATTGAACCAGGCGACCAATGTCGTTCTCAGCCAGGACGTCACCATCACAAACGCCAAGGTCACCGTTAATACCGGCGGGTTGAACATCACCCAGGCGAACACCACCATTGTCCTGCCTCAGGGAACTGTCCTGCCGGTCAATTTGAGTCTTACCGTCCCTGTCGATAAACAAATTCCGATCACGCTGAATGTGCCGGTGAATATTCCGCTCAGCGCCACCTCGCTGAACGATCCTTTTATTGGTTTGCAGGAAGTCATCAAGCCGATCTACTGCGTCCTTGAGCCCGAAGCGGTCGATATGGATCAGCAGCCGATCTGCCCGTAACATTAGGAGTTGAATGAAAAATCCTGTTTTACAAGTTCAATTGAAGAATGGCATGAAGGTCATGCTGAAGGAGATCCATACCGCTCCCATCATCTCCTCATGGATCTGGTACAAAGTCGGCTCGCGCGACGAACCCACGGGCCGCACCGGCATCTCTCACTGGACCGAACACATGATGTTCAAGGGAACGAAGAAATTTCCCGGCGGCATTTTGGATAAAGCCATCTCGCGCGAGGGCGGGAGATGGAACGCTTCCACATCGCGTGACTCGACACGTTATTACGAAACCATGCCCGCCGCCAAAATAGACCTTGCCCTGCGTCTCGAATCTGACCGCATGACAAAGAGTATCTTTGACCCCAAAGAGGTCGCCTCCGAACGGACAGTCATCATCTCGGAACGCGAAGGCTCCGAGAACGAGCCGATGTTCCTGTTGGGAGAGGCGGTCCAAAGCGCCTCCTTTCGCGTCCATCCCTATCATCACGAGATCATCGGCGATATGGCAGATTTGCGCTCTATTACCCGTGAAGACCTCTATGACCATTACCGCGCCTATTACGTCCCAAACAATGCTGTCCTATGTGTGGCAGGCGATTTTGAGACAAAGTCGATGCTTAAACGCATCCGCGAATTGTTCGAGCCGATCCCCAAGGGAGGAACCCCTCCGCGGCTCGCCCGCCCTGAACCGGAACGCCAAGGGGAGGTGCGGCTGACTGTGGAAGGTCCCGGCGAGACGGCTTTCACTCAAATTGCTTATCCTTTTCCAAAAGCCACCCATCCGGATTATTTTCCGTTGCAGGTGTTTGAAAGCCTGCTCAACGGCGCAAGCGGACTTTCCTATAAAACATGTCGCCTCTACCGAGCCCTGGTGGATAAAGGACTCGCCGTGGATGTATCTGGCTGGGCAGAATCGACTATCGACCCGTTCTTGTACCGTTTTACCATCGTCCACCGCCCGGACAAAGAACCAAAGGAGTCCCTTGCCGCCCTTGATGACGAGATCAAACGGATGCAGGATGAACCTGCGCTTGAAGCAGAGATCCAACGCGCGGTCAAACAGGCGCGGGCGGTCTTTGCATATGGCAGCGAAAACATCACGAACCAGGCATTTTGGATGGGATACACCTCGATGTTCTCTGATTACAGCTGGTATACCACCTATTTGAATAAACTTGCAAAAGTGACGCCGGATGATGTACAGCGTGTGGCGCGTGAATATTTTCAGTCAAAGAAACGCGTGGTAGGTGTTTACATTCCCAAAGGGAAGGTGGCATAGATGGTTGAGGTGACCAGAACATCTTTCCCCAGTCCCGAGGATGTGTATCAAGTTACATTATCGAATGGCATTACCATTCTTGCGCGTTCCAATTTCAACAGCCCGTCGGTCAATATGGGAGGATATTTACCTGCCGGTTCCATTTTCGAAACGGACGATAAGCTAGGGTTGGCGGACTTCGTCTCGAGTATGTTGATGCGCGGCACGCAGAAGCGCAGCTTCGACGCCATTTACAATGAGCTTGAGTCGGTCGGCGCGAGTCTCGGCGTCGACTCGGGAGTCCATAACGTCAACTTTGGCGGGCGCGCGCTTGTGGAGGATCTGCCGCTTCTCCTAAGCCTCTTATCCGAATCCTTGCAAACACCGGTCTTTCCAGACGATGAAGTGGAACGCCTTCGGACCCAGCTTCTAACCGGTCTCGCTCTGCGCGCGCAGGATACTTCTGACATGGCAGACCTGGTCTTCGAGCAATTTCTTTATGCCAACCATCCCTACGGCAAGCCAACTGATGGATTTGTGGAGACCGTCCAGTCGATCACTCGGGAAGATCTAAAAAGATTTCATCGACTCCACTTTGGACCTCGCGGATTGGTCATTGCCATTGTTGGGGCGATCCATCCAAAGAAAGCGGCTGAGGCGGTCGAAAAGGTTTTGGGGGGCTGGCAGGTTCCGGGTCAGAAAGAGCCGCCTGCTCTTCCTCCGCTCGAGCCGGTGAAGAAGGTCATCAAACAACATCATCCCATTCCGGATAAGTCGCAATCCGACCTGGTGGTCGGCACGTTGGGACCGGACCGTAAGAGTCCTGATTTTATGGCAGCGTCGCTCGGGAATTCGGTTCTTGGGCAATTTGGGATGATGGGGCGCATCGGCGATGCGGTGCGTGAAAAAGCCGGTTTGGCGTACTATGCATATTCGAGTTTGCATGCGGGGATCGGTCCTGGCAGTTGGGAAGTGGCTGCGGGGGTCAACCCGAAGAACTTGAAGAAGGCGCTGGGGTTGATCGAAAAAGAACTCAGGCGCTTTGTTAAGAACGGCGTGACGAAAGATGAACTGGCAGACAGCCAGGCGAATTTCATCGGACGCCTGCCCCTGTCGCAGGAGTCTAATGGAGGGATGGCTGGTGCGATCCTGAACATCCATCGCTACGATCTCGGCATGGACTACTATCAGCGCTATGAAGGATTGGTGCGCAAGGTGACCCGCGCCGATGTGGTCGAGGTTGCGCGCAAATACATCGACCCGGAGCGGCTTGTGATCGCGACGGCGGGACCGTAATGATACGGGATGAGTAATTGGAGATTGGTGATTGGTGATTCTACGAACCGGTGTTGACCTGATCGATATAAACAGGGTTGCCGAAGCAATCGAAAGGCATGGGGAACGATTTTTGAATCGTGTTTTTACGGAACATGAGCAGGGAGAATGTAACGGGCGCGTGGCTTCTTTGGCGGCAAGGTTTGCGGCAAAAGAAGCGGCGGCAAAAGCGTTGGGCTGCGGGATCGGCCAGGTGAGCTGGACCGAAATCGAAATCCGCTCGGATGAAATGAAGGCGCCATTTTTGGTCTTCCATGGGAAAGCGGAGAAGCTGGTAAGGGAACTGGGGTTGAAGACCTGTTCGGCGAGCCTAAGCCATACGGAGAGTCAGGCGATTGCTTTCGTTGTTGCCATTGGCGAATAATAAAATCCCTCCCGTACGCCAGTTTACGGGAGGGAATACAAGGAGATAGGACGGCGAAAGGAAAGTCCATATCTCGGCTTGATTGGGGGTGTCCAACGACTCCTGTCGTTGGTTTATGAAAATCGGGTGATTTTCGAGCCTGATGGGCTATTTTTGATCTTCGGACCCGATCCAAAAATGACCGGGCATGACCGAACGATAGGCGCGGACAACAAGTTTGCCGAGCTCGACTTGCCCCTTGCTGTTTTCCATCATGCTGGGGTGTACGAGGCACAGGTCGGGAATGCGCCCGAACTTTTTGCTGTAATAATCCATCGCTTTTTGGATCTTCACGCTTAACGTTGTGCGCGGATCGTTGTCGTACCATAAGAGTCCGGTATGCATAAGGTTTGCCTTTCTTCAATCGATTGCTGGCAACCAGAACTTGAGTAGTTGATTTCCCTCGCGCATGGCAAATTCTTCGCGGGAGGAAAGGTGATTTAGCGCTGAATTGCCAGTGAGCAATTTTCCAGTTTCCGAATCGTCCACAAATCCGAACAGGCGTGTGCGAAAGAATTCCAGCCATTCTGACATCGCCTCGGTATGCTCTGAGTTCATCGCTGCAAATATCCATACACGGCGGCTGGGTCCGCGCAGGAAGAGCCAGCGCAGGTTTTGTTGGGTTTGTTCGTCGAGGGTGGTAATATCGGTCAGTTCATCGATGAACAGTAGGATGGATTGACCTTCACCTTTATTGCTGTGTGCCCAGGTAACGAGTGAACCGATCAATTCGACGGTGTTTTCGTGGCTTGAAAGGTATATCCCAAGATTGTTGTTACCTTTATAAAGGTTCTTCCATTCTTCCGGTTTCTTGGAAACAATGCTGTACTTCACCATTTCAGGGGAATGGAGGGTCTCCACTGCCTGGGCTACTGTTTGCAGGAAACGTGTTTTTCCGCTGGAGGAATCACCCACGATCAGAATCGGACCGGGGACTGGGTCGTACAAATTGAGCAGGACTGGCAACCCGTCATTTGCCATGCCAAGGAAGAGTGCCTCGGGTGGCAGGGGAGCGATTCCGGCGAGCACCTTGCTCAGGTTTGGCAGAACAGGTGCGGGCGGAGTCTGAGGCGGGGCTTTTTTCCCTTGTTCCTCCTCGATTATTTCCGTCAATGCACTCAGCATCAGGTCAAGTTGGTCGGTGTCAGTCATGTTAGAACTTATGTTCTATATAATAAACGAAGCCACTTCCCCTGTCAAGGGCTATTTTTCGCCTGTCATGTTAAGTTCGTTGCAGTGAAAATTGCTTGACGCTGTGAGTTGTTTTGGTATAATCTGTCCGCTTAGTAACTTGCCGACGTAGCTCAATCGGCAGAGCACCCGCCTTGTAAGCGGGCGGTTACGA
>ERZ761607.4398-NODE-4398-length-12489-cov-4.802638_pt1 | contig 12489 bp, 10 predicted proteins | sample MGYA00511164_ERZ761607 | MGnify/ENA primary metagenome ERZ761607 (study PRJEB28899, sample SAMN02445080) | bioreactor sludge metagenome | biome: EBPR sludge | place: Australia: Brisbane, Thorneside Wastewater Treatment Plant | collected 2011-06-22 ...
CGGAAGCCCGAAAGCGATTGAGCGTGGCCGAGCGCTGCGCGAGCGAGACGCTCGGGAGCGCGAGGAGGGCCAGCAGCGACGCCAACCACCAGGTTGCGCGATTCGTTCTCATGGGGTCCTTTCGAAGTGGGCGGCCGCCCACGGCGTGGAGGCGAGGCTACGCCTCGAGGCCCGGTTCGCGCGACGGGCTTCTCCCCACGAGACCGCCTGCGTCCGGGACCCGGACGGCACGATTCGTCGGTGCAACGTGTTCGAGCGCCGCTCATCCGCTCCTCGGCGCTCGTCGTCCGCTCGTCCGCTGAAACGTGTTCGAGTGCGCTCCTGTCGTCCGTGCTCGTCGTCTGCTCGCTCACTCCAGCGCCGCGTGGCATCAGCGCGCGATGACGTCGCTCCTCGTTCCTGCCCTCCCGTCCAAGGGCCGCCTCCTCGCCAAGCGTCGCCGCACGCTCGTGCAGAGCCGCGAGCTGACCCGCGACCTCACGCGCTGGATGCAAGCGCTGCGTCGGGGCGGGGCGGAGCGTTGGCAACCGCTCGCGGATCTCGCGGGGCTTCCTCTCGGCGAGGTCGTCGCGTCACCGTTCGGCCTTCGCGCCGTAGCGCTCGGGGTTCTGTCCGGTGCGACCACCGCCCACGTCGAGACCCGCGCGCTGTTGCCGTGGCCCGAACGCTTCGGCGAGCTCGCGACCACCGACCTCGCGCACGGCGTGTGGGACGCGGGCAAGCTCCACGTCGGCAAGTACCAGTCGTTCCAAGCCGACGCGCCGCACGCGACCTACGATCCCTTGCACGTCGCGAAGTGGGGGCCTCACGAGCTCTTGCATCGCGCGGTCGGCTTCTTCTTCGCGAAGTACGCGACGCGCTTCGAGCACTACCTGGGCGCGCGCCTGAACGAGCTGCTGCCGGTGGCGCTCTGGTACGGCCACGATCAGGTCGCGCGGCTCGACGAGGACGAGTTCGTGCGTGCGCATGCGAAGCACGCCGCGCCGGTCGAGGACGCGCGTTGGCTGGTCGAACCGGAGGACGCGCTCCTCGCCCGCGCCGAGCGGACCGCGCAGGCGCTCGTACGGGGCGTCGCGCATTTGGAGCGGGAGCTCGACGCGATCGATCGCGAGCGGTCGACCGGTCGCTGCGTCGCCACGCCCGTCGAGACGGGGGGCGCGCGCCTCGACGCGTCGAGCGACGCGCTCGCGTACGTGGTCGGGCACGTGGCGCGGCTGCGCGATCCCAGCGTGGCCGCGGTGCTCGACGCGATCCCGGCCGAGCTCGGTCGCTTCGACACGCTCGAGTCGTATCGCGCGCAGGTGGAGGCCGTGCACGACGCGCTGCTCTTCGCGCGTCTGTCGATCGACGAGGACACGATCGCGGGGCTTCGGTCGCGACGTACGGTCTGGGATTGGTTGCATCGCGCGGCGCACGCGGGCGCGGACGTGCGCAAGCTCGCGAGCGTCGCGGGGCCGGAGCTGCGAGGCGAGCGCGAGGTCGACGAGGCGCGCTGGCTCGAGAAGCTCACGCGGCTGCTCGGCGAAGAAGGGGCGGGCGCGGTGCTCGCCGACGGCATCGGGGGTGTCGCGCTCGGGCAGCTCCGCGAAGGCGTGCGCAGCGTGATGCCGCGCGTCGAGAGCTACCTCGACGACGAAGCGCTCGCGAGCTTCGCGACCAGCGCGGAGCTGCTCACGCGCGCGCCGCTCGGCGAGCGCGTCCAGGCGCTGCTCGAGGTCGCGGAGGCGCCCATCGCGCTGCGCGAGCTCGCGACGCTCGAGCGCGCGATCGCCGAGGCGCGTCCGAGCGACGAAGCGGCGCACCTGTCGGAGCCGCTGCCCGCACGAGCACGCGACGGGGTGTGGGTGGGCAACGATCGGTTCGTCGTCGTCGAAGCGACGCACGACGTCGTCGCGCTGCACGCGGGAGACGCGGCGACGCCCGGAGCCTACGTGTGGCTCGTGGGCGCGTACGACGGAGGCGTGTCGATCCTGCCGTGCAGCGGAGAGGAGCGACGCTTCTTCGAGCGCGCGTGCACGACGGCGCAGCCGGTGAAGGACGCGAAGGTCGACGCGGGGTGGCTGAAGGAGGCGTTCGCGGCGGGTGTCCTCGCGTGGCGTCCGCGCTGAATCGTCGCGCCGTCTTCACGCGGAGTCTTCGCGGTTCGGCTCCTGAGTCTCGTGTGGCGGCCGCGCGTTCCCCTCCACTCCACCGACCTGCTACACCGCGGATCCGCGCGGGGTGGGTTTCGGTTCGAGAGAAGAGGCACGCGTGAGCGACGAGTGGATCGACGAGCGAGAAGCAGCGGGCGGTGCTCCGGGAGTTCGCTTCGATGCCAAAGGGCTCGTCGCCACGATGGGATCACGCACCGTCAGCGCACGTTGGGAGCAGGTCTTCGGCATCGCGCTCGTGCCCGAGGTCGAGCCGCGGCGCGCGTTCGTGCTCGTCCCGCGACGGCCTCCGGAGGCGCCGTGGATCGAGATCGTCCCGAAGGACTTGCCGGACGAGCTGCGCGCGGAGGGACTGGAGGGGCTCGCGCGTCGGGTGCGTGAGCGCATGACGCAGCGTGGTTACCGCAGCGGCGGGCCGACGCGTCCGCTCCTCGAGCCTCCAGCGTTGATGCAGCGCGTGCTCGCGCGCGAAGAGGTGCCGGGCGCGCTGGAGGTTCCGGTCGGCGCGGGACCCGGAGGTTGGTGGCGGCGCTTTCTCGACGTCTTCGCGGGAGGATCGGCCGGCGGGCTCGCGGGGCTCTACGCAGGCGCGTTCTCCGGCAGCCCGATCGTCGCGCTCGCGGTCGCGTCCGCCGGCGCCGCGCTCGGCGCGAGCGTGCCGGTCGCCCTCTCGTCGAGCTTCGAGAGTCTCCGCGCGCGGCGTCGTCGTCCGCGGGTGTTGGTGCTCGCGCCCGACGGCTGCGTGGTCGGTTTACCCACCGGACCCGAGGTCTTCGCGTGGCCGAACGTCGCGCGCTTCGTGGCCGAAGAGCACCCGCCGCCGGGACGAGAGAGTCCGCTGCGGCCGTGCCTCGCGGTCCACCTGAGCGACGGTCGCGTCGCGGGGACGATCGACGGCGCGTGGTTCGCCGAGCCGCTGCCGCTGATCGTCGCGGTGGCGGAGGCCTACCGAGGTCGGACGGGCGGCTGAGCGCGAACGTTCGTGCGCTGGGATCGCTGCCGCATCGTGGTCGGCGACGGCGACGCGTGATGGTGGACGATGGGTGGCGGACGATTGGGTGGTCGACGACGGGTGAGCGAGGAGTCGTGACTGAAGAGTCGTGACCGAAGAGTCGTGACCGAAGAGTCGTGTTCGAAGAGTCGTGTTCGAAGAGTCGCCTCTCGAAGAATCGACGGCCCGGACGATCGCAGTTGAAACCGACGCCGCGCGCCCCGACAATCGTCCTCGGTGGCTCGCGAAACGGTGGATCACGAGGTGATCGGCGAGTACCCGGAGTCCGGGTTCTCGGTCGATCGTTCGCGTTGGCCGCTCGTGGTGACGCGCACCGGCCGGACCTTCACGGCGGAGCAGTTCGAGCTCCTCTACCGGCGCGCGATCGACGAGTGCGAAGCGCGCGGAGACGGCCCCTACCTCTCGCTCGTGGATGCGCGTGCGCTCCCCCTCCAGGCCTTCGCGGGTGTGCTTCGCGCGACCGTGATCGGGCTGCTCAACCGCTACCAAGCGCGCGCGCAGGGCAAGCTGCTCGTCGAAGCGATCGTGCACGACGCCTTCCTCGCGCGCGGCACGTTCGCGGTGCTTCAACGCGCGTACAGGCCGGCGTGGCCGCTCCGAATGTTCACCACCTTCGAGGATGCGGAGCGCTTCTGCTGGCGCGTGTGGCGCGACGGTGAGCGTAGCGGTCAGATCGACGTCGCCGCGCTGGCCGATCGCGCGAAGTGACGCGCACTGCTCGCGCGGCGTCGTCGTGACGACGCTCGGTGCGCTCACGTCACGGAACCACGGCCTCGTCGCCCGTTTCTTCGTCGCGTTCGGTCACTTCGTCGAGCAGCGCGAGCACGTGGGGCTCGAGCGCCTCGGCGATGCGCGCGTGCGCGACGCCGTTCGGGTGCATGTCGACCGGATGCACGTGGAGTGAGCGTGGGTCCGTGCCCCCGAGCGCCTCGCGCAGGTCCACGCAGCGCAGCGACGCTTCGTCGCAGAACCGAAGCAGCGCGTCGTGCACCGGATCGAACGGGTATCCGCCCTCGTCGCCCACGAGCAGCGGGAGGATCGCGATCAAGAACCTTCGCTCGCCGCTCGCCTCCACCGCGTCGCGCATCGCGCGAAGGTCGTCCTGCGTGCGCGCCCAACCCTCGGCGTTCTCGGGTCCCGTCATGCCGAGGTACCAGTCGACGGTGCGGCGCGTCTCTTCGGCGAGCCGGCCGCGCGCGGTGAAGGCTCGCACGAGCGCCGACCAGCCGAGCCAGCGGGGGAGCTTCCAGTCCGGGGTCCCGGTGCGCTGACGGTCCATCACGAGGTCGTTCAGGTACTGCTGCTTCGCGCGGTGCTCCTCGCTCATCTCGAAGTCGTTGAGCACGAACGCATACACGACCACGTCGGGCTCCACGAGAGGAAGAAAGCGCGTCAGATCGTCGCGAATTTGAGGTTGATCGGCGCCGCGTCGGCCGACGTTCCACACTTGAATGGCGCGCGGCTCCATCACCGCGAGCTGCCACGGCTCCTGCGGCGCTCGACCGAGGGCGTCCTGAAGGCGTCGCTCGAGCCGGCGGGGGAAGACCTCGTCCTCCGGGACCCCTGCGCCTTCGGTGAACGAATCTCCGATCACCATGACGGACGGAACGCGCGCGTCGACGCGCAGCTCCACGTCGCGTCTCGTGTGGGCGTTGTACGAAAAGAGCACGCAGTACGGCGTCCGGTTCTCGAGCGCGCCGTCGAGCTGCGCTTCCGTGAAGCCGTGCTCCACCGCCTGCGAGTAGATCACCGCGTCCCGCAGGTCCACCACGTCGAGCCCGCCGGCGACCACCTCGGGATAACACTCGAGCCCGCGGCGCTTGTCCGCCGTCTCCAACATGCGATGCGGCGGGTAGGTCGCGAGCTCGAGCCCGAGCAGGCGCACCGCGAGCTCCGCGATGGCGAAGCCGATCGCGAGCATGACCATGAGGTCGAAGCCCTTCGGTCGCGTCCTCGAAGCGCCCGTCTTCGAAGCGTCCGAAGCGCTCGTCATCAGGACCCCTTTCGAACCGTCGTCGCTCGGTCGCTGCTTCTTCGAATCACGCATCGAACGCTCGCGACACGGTACTCAGAACAAACGATCTTTCCACGTTCGTGGTGTCCGATCGCTGACGATCTCCACCGGTAGATGATACGTGAAAGGTCGGGTCCCGCGCGAGCGGATGAATTCGACGATGTCGAGCAGCCCTTCGTCGAGGCTCGTCTGCGCGACGTAGCCGAGCTTCTCGCGCGCGAGCGCGGCGCTGCAGGTCGCGAGCTTCACCTCGCACGGCCGCGGCTCCACGAAGATCGGTTCGAGCGGCGAGAAGCCGATCACGCGTGCGAGGCGTTCCGCGAGCTCGAGGATGGTGATGAAGCCGTCGTCCGGGCCGACGTTCACCACGAGACCGTCGACGTCGTCGCCGATCACGAGCCGCTCGAGGCAGCCGACCACGTCGCCGATCGGCGAGAAGCAGCGCATCTGCGAGCCGTCGCCGTAGACGATCGGCTGGCGCCCCTGGAGCATCAGGTTCGCCATGATGCTCGCGACGTTGCGGAAGGGATCGTCGTACTTCTGGCGCGCGCCGATGATGTTGTGCGGGATCGCGATGCAGTGCTCGAAGCCGTGCGTCTGCGCGAGGTTCACGAGGAGCTGCTCGGCCGCCACCTTCGCGATCGCGTAGGGATCGCGAGGCTGCACCGGCATGTCCTCGGTGAACGGCACCGGGTTGTCGCCGTAGCGCGACATCGACGAGCAGTGGACGACGCGCCGTACGCGCTGGCGGATCGCCGCGGTGAAGGTGCTCACCGAGGCCTGCACGTTGTTCTGCACGACGAGCGCGGGCGAGAAGACGCTCAGGCCTTCGTACGCGGCGGCCGCGGTGTGCACCACGACGTCGATCCCTTCGAGCGCGCGCGTCATCGCGTCGAGGTCGCAGCAGTCGATCTCGTAGAAGGTCGCCTCGCTCGGCACGTTGTCTCGGTAGCCACCGATCAACGTGTCGTTGCCGGAGACGCGATGTCCCGTCGCGATCAGTCGATCGGCGAGGTGGCTCCCGAGGAATCCCGCGATGCCGGTGAGGAAGACGTGCACGCGGCCGCCAACGTAGCAGGTCGGCGCGTGGGTCCGAAGTCGCTTCGTGATCGACGCCCCGTGTTCCCGTGGAGGACGCCCGACGAGGGCCACGACGAGGCTCCGGCGCCGCTCGCGCTACGGCTCGGTGTCGCGGAAGCGGCTCCACTCGAAGCCGAGCTTGCGCATGCGCGCGCGGAGGGTGTGCGGATTGATGCCGAGCAGGTCCGCCGCGCCGCCGCGCCCTTCGATGCGGCCGCGCGTCTTGCGCAGCACGTGCTCCAGATGGCGCGTGATCACGTCGTCGAGCTTCCAGCTCGGGGGCTCCGGTTCGGGCGTGTTCGGGCTCGCGGCGATCGTCGTCGGACCCCGCGCCGCGCGGCCCACACCGAGCGCGGCCGCGAGCTCCAGACGCCGACCGTGTCCGAGGATCACCGCGCGCTCGATCACCGCCGCGAGCTCGCGCACGTTCCCGGGCCAGTCGTACGACGCGAGGAGCGCGAGGTCGTCGGGCGTCGGGTGCAGCTCGGTCCCCCCGAGCCGCTGGCCCGCGCGGGTGGCGAAGTGGGTCGCGAGCGCGGGCAGGTCTTCGAGCCGCTCGCGCAGCGGTGGGATCACGAGCGGGAAGACGCTGAGCCGGTACCAGAGGTCCTCGCGGAAGCGCCCCTCGCGCACCATCGCGTAGAGATCGCGGTGCGTCGCGGCGACGACGCGCAGGTCGACGTGAAGCGGCGTCTGCCCACCCACGCGCTCGATCGTTCCTTCCTGCAGCACGCGCAGAAGTCGCACCTGCGCGTCGAGCGGGAGCTCGCCGATCTCGTCGAGCATCAACGTCCCGCCATCCGCGCGCTCGAACCAGCCGCGTCGCGTCTCCGTCGCGCCCGTGAAGCTGCCCTTCTCGTGCCCGAACAGGTGCGAGTCGACGAGCTGCGGTGGGATCGCGCCGCAGTTCACGCGGACCATCGGCCCTGCGTGACGCGGAGAGCGCTCGTGGATCGCGCGCGCGACGACCTCCTTGCCGGAGCCGGTCTCCCCGAGCAGCAACACCGGCACGTCGGTGCTCGCGACCTGCGCCACGCGCTCCATCACGCCCCGCAGGCCACCTTGCTCACCCACCAGGCCGTCGACGATCGAACCGCGATTGAGCCGCGAGAGCAGCGCTCGGTTCTCCGCCTCCGCTGCGTCACGCAGGCGGGCGAGCTCGTGCAGACGTCGATCGTGCGCGACCGCGGCGTCGATCGGCTCCGTGAGCGGCGCGAGCTCGGCCAGCAGCTCCGCGGGCAGCTCGCGATCGGACACGAGGTAGAGGAGGGTGCGGCTCGTGGGCAGCGGCAAGAGCGCGATCGAGCTCGGGCGTCGTCCCGCGCCGACCCCGAGCGGCCGATCCGGATCGGGTGTGCCGAGGAACGAGCGTGTGGCCTCACGCCGCGCGTCCACCAGCCCACGCGGGTCGATCGGACGTTGGCGACGCAGGTGCGCGGGCGCGTCGCCGACCACCCCGAGCGGCTCCCACCGCGCACGGTGCTCGTCGAAGAGCGCGACGACGACCGCGCGCAAGGGGGTGAGCTCGCCGAGCAGCGCGTGCAGTCGGGGCAGGGTCGCCTCCAGCTCCAGAGCGCGCGAAGCCTCCCGCCACAGCCGCAGCTCGAGCGATTCGTCGGTCATCGCGCGCGCCCCCAGCACGGGACGGGCCGTGGTGGAAGATGCCGGAACCCTTCGTGTTTCGTCGCTTGAATCCGCACGGACCGTATCATGGCACGGATGCCCGTTGCCGGTGATGGGTACGGGCCGTGATTTTTCACGGGTTCACGGCGAGGGCTCACGGTCGGTTCGAGCGGCGAGGTCCGCGCACGGGCTCGACGGAGAACGCGTGGTACCGTCCGCCCCGGCATGAAGGTGCTGCTCATCCGCCACTCGACCGCGGTCGGCCCGTACGAGGCTCCGACGGACGAAATGCGCTGGCTCAGCGCGGCGGGGCGTGCCCGCATGCGACAAGTCGCGCGGCTCGTCGGCGGCGAGCTCACGCTCACACGCATCTTCGCGAGCCCCCTCGCGCGCGCGCTCCAGACCGCGGACCTGCTCGCCGAGCACTCCGGCTTCTCGGGCGCGGTCGAGGTGTGGCCCGCGCTCTCGGCCGAGCACGGCACCAGCGCCCAAGCGTTGGCCGCGCTCGATCACGTGCGCGACGACGACGTGGTCGCGCTCGTCACGCACGTGCCGAAGGTCGCGGTGCTCGCGGGTCACCTGCTCGGCCGCGATCGGGTGCCCGAGTTCCACACCGCCACCGTGCTCGCGCTCCACCGCGACGCGAGCGGCGCGCGCGAGCTCTGGACCCTCGACCCCGAGCGCATGACGATCGTGCGCCGCTGAAGATCGCCTCGAGAGCCGAGCGTCATCGCGAGCGCATCGTGGTCATCGCATCGTGATCGTGGCGTGGTCGTGGCGACGTTCTCCGCGCCGTGATCGATCACGCCACCACGCACGCTCAACGTCGACAACGACCCGTGGGCTCGCAGCGGTTGCCGCCGCCCTCACACGTCTTGCCACACATCCCGCAGTTCCCGTCCTGCGTCAGATCGGTCTCGCAGCCGTCGCGCGGGTCGTCGTTGCAGTCGTCGCGCAGCGCGGCGCACTCGATCACGCAGCCGCTCGCGGTGCACTCGCGTCGAACCTCGAACTCGGTCGGCGCGGGGCACGGCGCGTCACACGCGCCACAGTGGTCTCGGGTGTCGAGCGCTTGCTCGCAGCCGTTGACCGCGTCGATGCGTCCGTCGCAGTTGCCGACGCCGGGGGCACACGCGTAGACGCAGCGACCCGCTTCGCAGCGGGTGCCGACGGTGTCGGGCGGGAGCGGCGAGAGGCAGGTGCACGAGCCGCCGTCGACGTCTCCGCCGTCGACCTCGACGTCGCCGTCGTCGGGCATCCCACCGTCGTTCGTGCCGTCGAGCCCGCTCCACGGCACGAGCTGCTCGGACGCCACGTCGGGCGACACGCAGTCCCCGCGCTCACACGTCTGCGTCGCATCGCACGTCTGGCTCGCGCACGCGGCGGCGAGGAAGAGGTCGAGGCGCATCGTCCGTTCGCGCACGAAGCTCGTGCGGGCCTTGCGGGCGACGCCGATCGGAGCACCCGCGCGCACCGCGCGCGCTTCGACGTCGATCGGCCCGAGCGCGCCGCCGCGTCGCTCCAGCACCACGTAGCGAGGCAGCGCACCGTCCGCGAGGTTCGCGCGCGCGATCTGCTCACCACCTTCGAGGCCGAGCACGGAGACCTCGACCGCGTCGAACGCGTCGCTCGGCAGATCGGAGTCGACCACGACGACGAGCTGCGTCGGATCGGTCGGCGCGCACGCGAGCGCGAGGGCGAAGAGCGCGAAAGCGCGAAGCGTCACGGCATCACCCCTTCCACGCGGCCCTGCAGGCGCGGGGGATCGAAGTTTCCGTCGAGGCGCGGATCGGCCTCCGGGCGAAGGGCGAGCGCGATGCCGAGCACGATCGCGCCGACCACCACCGCGCCCGCCGCACCGAGCCCGCCGCCGAGGCGTCGTCGTCGGGTCGCGCGAGCGGCTTCGGAGCGCTCCGACTCGAGCCGCGATCGCTCTGCTTCTTCGAGCGCGCGTCGTCGTTCTTCTGCGGCCGCGAGCTCCTCCGGCGTCGGCAGCCGCGGGGCGACCTCCACGTAGACGCTCGTCTCGACGGCCGCGCCCACGGTGGCGCTCGTGCGCCCCGCTTCTTGGTCGCCTCGGTGCACGGTGACGACGCGCTCGCCGGGATCGACCGGGAAGGCCATCCCGCGCAGCGCTTCCGGCAACGCGCGACCGTCCACGCGGATCTCGAGCCCGGGCTCGTCCGGCGCGAGCGTCACGCGCAGGCGGCCCACCATCGGCTCGAGCTCCACGCGTCGCTCCGCCGCGCTCGCCTTCACCTCGTCGTTTGCTTCGGCGGAGCGCTCGACCGACCGCAGGTGCTCGATCGCCTCCACGTAGCGGCCGAGCTGCGCGAGCGCCTCCGCGAGGTTGTGTGCGATCGGCGGCGCCCAGCGGAGCTCGAGCGCACGCTCGAAGCGATCCGCGGCCGCCGCGTGGTCGCCGGCCTGAGCGAGCTGCACGCCTTCGCCGAAGAGCGCGCGCGCGGCGGCGGTCTGCGCCTCGTCGGGTCGATCGCCCCGAGGTTGGGCGGCCGCGAGCGAGCCGAGCGCGAGCGCGAAAGTGAAAGCCAAGAGGCGCGAAGCCATCCGCGCGAGCGTAGCAACCGAAGCGGAATCGTGCAGCTTCGCCGACGGTGCGCGTGGGGAACGAAAACGAAAGGACCCGTCTCGCGCCGTCCAGCGCGAGCAGGCGACGGAACGCGAAAGGCCGCGCCCGAGGACGCGGCCCTTCGCGAGGTCACCGACGATCAGCGGCAGGCGCCGTCGTGGTCGAACGGCACGCCCGCGCCGCGGCGGTGGCAGTCGTTCGAGTACGTGCGGCCGTCGCAGCCGCAGACCGGGTCGTAGACCGCGGGGCAGGCGGTCGGCTCGTCGACCACGCAGACGCCCGCGAGATCGGCGCCGCAGAAGTCGTTGCCCGACATGTCGCAGCGGAGGCCGCTCGCGCAGACGAAGCCCGCGATGCCACCGCACATCTCGCCCTCACCGCGACCCGCGCTGCGGCACTCGCCGACGTACGAGACCGAGATGCCGTGCTGCGCGGCCATGCACGCGTTGCCGTAGGTGCGATCGTCGCAGCCGCAGACGGGATCGTAGAGCGCGGTGCACGCGCCGGGCATCGGCGCGCAGACGCCGGTCTGATCGGCCGCGCCGCAGAGCGCCTCGGGCGCGTAGCTGCAGAACTGACCCTCGGGGCACGCGAGGCCGAGGAGGCCACCGCACGCGATCTCCGTCTCTTCGCACTCGCCGGCGTGGACGACCGAGACGCCCGCGCTCGCGGCCTCACACGCGTTGCCGTGCGTGCGGCCGTCGCAGCCGCAGACCGGGTTGTAGAGGGCCGGGCAGACCTCGGGGCGGAACGCGCAGGTGCCGGGGAGGTCGGTCGCTCCGCACATCGCCTCGACGGGGAAGCTGCAGAACTGACCCTCGGGGCACGGCGCCATCCCGCGGCTGCCACACGACTGGACCTCGGGCTCCACGCGGCACTCGCCCTCGTACTGGACGCTCATGCCGTTGTACGCGGCGACCGACGGGTTCGCGTAGGTGACGTTGTCGCAGCCGCAAACCGGACGGCGCTCGCGCGTCATGTAGTCCGGGCGCTCGACGCACACGCCGGTCGCGTCCGCGAAGCCGCAGATGGCCTCGGGCGTGAAGAAGCAGTACTCGTCGTCGCCGCAGGTGTCGCCAGCGCGCGCGCCGCAGGCCACGGGCGCGGCATCGGGATCGACGCACTCGCCGGCCTCGTCGCGGCAGACGACGCGGAGGCTGTAGGTCGCGGCGGTCGGGATGCCGAAGCGCATGTAGCGGTAGGTCGACGCGACCGCGAGGTACTCGCCGGCCGGGAGCGCGCCTTCGAGGCAGCTGTTGAGCGTGCCGGTCGTGCAGTCGTCGTTGGTGCCGACGATGGTCCAGCGGCGGCCGTCGTTGCGGAAGAGCGTGAGGAACGTGTCGTTGCCCGCGCGGCTCGCGAGGTCGACGAGCGCGTCGTCGCAGCCGTTCTCCATCGTGAAGCCCCACGTGTGGTAGGGGCGACGGGCCGAGAGGCTGCCCTCCGACCACTCGCACCACGCGAGGTCACCCTGGAAGGGCGACGCGGCGTCGGCGCGGCGATCGGTGCGGAGCTCGAGCTCCTCGGTCGAGAGCACTTCGCCGTCCTTGTGGGCCGGCTCGGCCGCGCAGCCCACGAGGGCGACGGCACACATCCAAAGCGAAACCTTCTTCATGAAACCTCCGGGCCGATGCGTCCGCTCGAGGTGGTGGAGCGGGACCGGCCGAACAGGCGCAGCAATCGCAAGGCACGTGCCGCGCGTTACGCGGACGACGCCGAAGGACGTGAGGAATCGCGCGAGCTTCGTTTCTCGTCGTGGCTCGCGAGGGGATCGCGAGCGCGAGTCGTCCCGGCTCGTACGACGCGATCGCTCACAGCGCGCGTTGCCCGAAATTTTCGGGCGATTTCGGGCGACCAGCGGCGTTGCCGTGGATCCTGCGGCTTCCAGTACGAGCGCTGCGCACGTTCGCGCGAGGACGCTCGGGTGCGTGTGAAGCTGCGCGTCGTGGCGGCGCGGAGGACGGTGTCCGAGACGGAGACGGAGTCCGAGACGGAGACGGAGTCCGAGACGGAGACGGAG
>ERZ761607.4401-NODE-4401-length-12485-cov-5.472245_pt1 | contig 12485 bp, 10 predicted proteins | sample MGYA00511164_ERZ761607 | MGnify/ENA primary metagenome ERZ761607 (study PRJEB28899, sample SAMN02445080) | bioreactor sludge metagenome | biome: EBPR sludge | place: Australia: Brisbane, Thorneside Wastewater Treatment Plant | collected 2011-06-22 ...
GCGGGTTGGTCACCTGGGCGAACAACTGCTTGAAGTAGTTGTACAGCGGCTTGTTTTTGTCGGAAAGCACGGCAAGCGGGCTGTCGTTGCCCATTGAGCCAATTCCCTCTTCGCCATTGGCCGCCATCGGACTCATGAGGAAGCGGATGTCTTCCTGCGTGTAGCCGAAGGCCTGCTGCAGGTCCAGCAGCTCGGGCGCGATCGCTTGCGCCCCCCCCACTTGAGGTTCTGTGCGGGAGACCGGACTTTCACCCCCATCTTCTCCAGCGACGGGCTGCTCCACGTCGTCCAAACGAATGCGCAGGTTCTCGATCCATTGCTTGTAGGGCTTGCTGTTGGCGAGGTTTGCCTTGAGCTCTTCGTCGTCAATCATCCGGCCCTGCTCCAGGTCGATCAGGAACATCTTGCCGGGCTGCAGGCGCCATTTGCGTACGATCCTGTTTTCGGGAATCGGCAGCACGCCGGACTCTGAGCCCATGATGACCAGGTCGTCATCGGTCACGCAGTAGCGCGAGGGACGCAGCCCATTGCGATCCAGCGTCGCGCCGATCTGTCGACCATCCGTGAACACGATGGACGCGGGGCCGTCCCAGGGCTCGAGCATGGCTGCGTGGTATTCATAGAACGCTCGCCGACGCGGGTCCATCAGGGTATGTTGCTCCCAAGGCTCCGGGATCATCATCATGACGGCCTGGCTGATCGGGTAGCCAGCCATGGTGAGAAGCTCCAGGCAGTTGTCGAACGTGGCCGTGTCCGACTGACCGGCAAAACTGATCGGATAGAGCTTCTTGAGGTCGTCCGCCAACACGGGAGACGACATCACGCCTTCGCGAGCTTTCATCCAGTTGTAGTTTCCCTTGACGGTGTTGATTTCGCCGTTGTGGGCAACATACCTGTAAGGGTGAGCCAGCGGCCACTCCGGGAATGTGTTGGTCGAGAAACGCTGGTGAACCAGTCCGAGGGCCGAAACACACCGCGGGTCCTGAAGGTCCAGGAAATAGGTACCGACCTGGTCGGCCAGCAACAGGCCCTTGTAGACCACCGTGCGACTGCTCATGCTGGGCACGTAATACTCTTTGCTGTGCTTGAGCTTGAGGGCCTGGATGTGGGCGCTGGCGGTCTTGCGGATAACGTAAAGTTTGCGCTCCAGCGCGTCCTGTACGATGACATCGGCGCCTCGGCCGATGAAAACCTGCCGCATGATCGGCTCTTTCTCCCGGACCGTCGGAGACATGGGCATGTCTTTGTTGACGGGCACATCGCGCCAGCCGATCAAGACCTGTCCCTCCGCCTTGATCGCACGTTCAAGCTCTTGCTCACAGGCCTGCCGACTGGCGTGTTCCTTGGGCAGGAAGACCATGCCGACACCGTATTCACCCGGCGGAGGAAGATCAATCCCGGCCTGGGCCATTTCCTGTCGATACAGCGCGTCAGGAAGCTGGATCAATATGCCCGCCCCGTCGCCCATGAGTTTGTCCGCACCCACGGCGCCGCGGTGGTCGAGGTTCTCAAGAATTTTCAGTGCCTGGCCGACGATTGCGTGGCTTTTCTGGCCCCTGATATGGGCGACAAAACCGACGCCACAAGCGTCGTGCTCCTGGCTTGGGTCATACAGACCCGTTTCGTGCAAGTGTTGTTGTTCAGTTGCCGTGGTCATGGCGCACTCCTTCCGATACTCAGATGCCTCAAGCTTAGTGCACTGCAACAAAAATGCCAAGCGGAATTAATTGGGGTCAGAGCAATATATGCGCGCAACTCATGACCGATGATTTTAAACAGGGACATGTTCAAATAATTGTTTATTCTGATTTTTTTCTATTTTCCTCAGTGATTGGACCTGATGGCCGTTTGTGCGGGCGTCCGGGTTTTCCTTTGCTCAACGGCCGGGAGGTGACTTTCTCCAGGTTCTGGATAAAGTCAGTGTCGCCAAGCACTCGGCCGCTTTGGATTGCTGTAGCGATCCGTTCCTGGAACGGTGCATCGAGCCCCTGATGCACCAAACTGGCGTACGCCGCCTCCCGCGCAAAGGGGGTGTCACCCAGAGTCCAGTAAGGCGGCGGCGCAACCAGAAATCGCGACACACGATGGCCTGTGTAATGCTCTGCGCTCGTCCGCAAGGGCAGTTCCTCGAACAGACCGGTTTGCGCCAGACCCGGCCTGCGATCAAGGAATATCATGGCGGCAAGAAGCGTTGCGCCAGGCTGCACCAGCAGGCTTCGGAAACGGCCCGCCCACAAAGCCCCGAGCCGCCGATGGCGGGTATTGACCCATCGGACGTAGCGCCGCCCGATGTCCTGCATGAAGGCGGAAATCCCCGACTCATCGTCGGGAGTTGCCAATATCTGGAAAGCATCTGGCGCGAGTCGAAATCCATGGACAGCTACTTGCCGATTTGATGCTGCCTCTGAAACCATGCCCAGAAAAGCATCCGCATCGGACTCATCAAGAAACACCCGAAGTCCGCCGCTTGCTGTCTGGGTCAGCAAGTGGGCATGACCTGCCAGGCTCAACCGGGGTAAACGGGCCATAGATGGAGTGAACTGAAGTTTTTATGCGGGCGAATGCGGGGGACGCCGCGTTATTATTTAACCCGTCTGCAATGACCGTGACCGGTCATTGTCGTCGAACCGATCGGGTCGGTTTCGACCGGTCGGAAACCCCATGAAGAAGGCCCACGCAACATGATCAAACTTTCGACGACCTGCCTGGCGGCACCTATGTTGGCCACGACCCTGATTGCCTGCGGTGGCGGCTCCTACCAGCACCGAACGGAAACCGGCAATACGGTCGCCAATTCGATGGACCTCCATTTGGCTGAACGTGTCCGACATGCCCTGGCTGCTGACGAGCGAGTCGCGGCCGGTTCCCTGACGGTGAATGTCCGTGAAGGGGTTGTCTATATCTCTGGAAGCCCGCGTGATTCTGCCGCCCGTCAGCAGGCGGTCGTAACCGCACGCCGGGTACCTGGCGTGCGGTCGGTTGTTGACAACATGGGCTTCTACTGAGCCAGGCGAAACCGGCTTTCGAGCTGTTCGGTCAGGCCGAACTCAGCGAGCAGGGCCTTTAGCCTGTTCGCAGAACTTTGCTTGTGTTGCCCGGTGAAGCGGGCCAATATGAGCTCATTTTTCAGGCTGTGTTCCCAGCCCACCAGTTCCGTCACGGTGACCTGGTAGCCGCTGGCTTCCAGATAGAGGCAGCGCAGCACGTTGGTGAGTTGACTTCCCAGTTCCCTCGCATGCAAGGGATGCCGCCACAACTCGGCCAGCGGCGTTCGGCTGAGCGACAGCGCCTTGCTGGCATTGAGCGCACGCGCAACCTCAGCCTGGCAGCAGGGCACCAGCACCATGGCCCGGGCATGCTTTTGCAGACCGAATGCAATTGCGTCGTCGGTTGCGGTGTCACACGCATGGAGTGCAGTTACCAGGTCGATACGATCGGGGATCTCCCGTGCATCCACCGATTCCGCCACTGTCTGATTCAGAAAACGCATGCGTTCGAAGCCCAGTCGCTGCGCCAGTTCGCGCGATCGCAAGACCAGTTCCTCCCGAGACTCGACCCCGAACAAGGTTCCGACCGGGAGTTGCTTGAAATACAAGTCGTAAATGATGAAACCGAGATAGGACTTTCCTGCCCCATGGTCGGCCAAGGTGACGCCGCGATCTGGGGCACCGAGATCGTTCAGTATCTTTTCAATGAACTGCAACAGGTGATAGACCTGTTTGAGTTTGCGGCGCGAGTCCTGATTCAACTTTCCGTCGCGGGTCAGGATGTGCAACTCCTGCAGCAAGCCAAGAGACTGCCCGGCGCGCACCTCTGGCGGCAGAACCGGCGCGGCTGCTTTTGCACGCCCGCCGGCGGACTTTGCCCCTTTCACGTGGAAATCTCCCTGCCGGTTGGCGATGGCGGGCCCGCTTCTGTTTGGCTATGTGCCCCGACATCCAAACCAAGCCATCCCGCTTCTCCCAGATCCCGCAGAGTCTGCATATTCGCTTCAAAGATGGTCTCGGCCTCAGGGAACGCGGCCACAGCACGGTCAATGCTGGTCTCTCGGATCAGATGCAATGTGGGGTAAGGTGACCGGTTCGTCGCATTGGTAATGTCCTCGGATCGGGTGCCGTAAAACTGAAATCGGGGATGGAAACTCGCGATCTGCAGCACGCCCTCCAGGTCCAACTCCTCCAACACCGCTTCGGCTTCCTCCAGAAAGTCGTTGAACTCCAGGAAATCGGGATACTGATCCGGCAGGATGAGCAAGCTGGTTTCCCGGACCGCTGGGTCCATCCGGGCCAGATCAATCAACTCCTGTCCGATCTGTTTGCGCAATTCTTCTTGGCCGCATGCCCGGAGCACGCCATAGTGGATCTGCCCTTTGGAATAGGGCGCTTTGGCGAAGGGGCACAAGTTAAGTCCAATGACCGCGCGCACCAGCCAGCGACGGGTATCTTCAACGATCTGCTCATCAGAAGTCATGGGAAATACTCAGGTAACGCAATCAATCAGCAAAGGGGTGACTCGGACGATCAGTAACGCCTCACGACGGCCTGCGGGTCTTGAGCCGTGACGGCCCGACCCGACCACCGGTTTTTTGGCCAACATCCTGATATTGTCGCCGTGCGGCGAGCTGATTGGCCGGCCGGATGTTGTCCTGCCGGTCGACCAAAACCAAAAAAAGAGCCCTCGGCGGATCCACGCACGGCGGCAACGTTGATATTGCGCCGGGCCTGTTTCAGTCTTGAGTCCGATGATGATTGGACGGGATTCGGCACAGAAGCCACCATGCCAACAGGCATCCGATGAACGAGCAAGTCCCGGTCACTATCCAGGTCTGGCCCCAGGAGCCTTGCCGGCCGGCCAGCAAGGCAACCGCTGGCGGGCCCAGGAACTGCCCCGCCGAGGACCATTGCTGCATCCAGCCTACCGTCGTCGATACCGTATCTGCGCGGGGTGCGAGCCGCACCGCCAGAGTGAACAATGTCCCGGGAACCAGGCCTCCAACCGCCGAGAAAAGGCATACACCCATGAACCGAAGACCGAACGGCGCCGCCAGAGTGTCGCTGAACGCAGTCCACGCACCAAATGCAAGCCCTCCGTATCCCGCCCACAAGATCATCTGTGGCGTGTATCCCGCCGTGAGCAGCCGCCCTGCGGCGATGTTTCCGGTCAGGTTGATTCCTGCAGCCAGTGCGGTCAATGGCGCGACCAAGGCGGGGGAAACGGCGGAATCTCCGTACATCTTTGGCAGAAACCCAATCACCGCCAGCCATTGACTCGAATAGACAGCAAAACAAGCGGCCAACAACCAGGGTACCGGGCTGGCCAAGGTCAATCGCAGCCTTTCACCGACCGAGACCACTGTCGCTTCAGACCTGGCCTCCGGGTGTTGACACACACGGGGAAACGGCGGGTCGGCCGGCACACCAATCCAGACAGCGACAAACAAGCCGATCGCTGCGAGACCCAATCCACTCCACCACACGGGCCAGCCACCGGCGCCAATGACCGTTGGTCCCAGCAACAGGGCCGCTGCCGTTCCAATCGGCATGTAAGCGCCCCAGACTCCCAGCATGGCTGCGATCTGTTGAAGCGGCACCAGACGCCGGATCAGGGCCGGCGCCGGCAAAGCCACCAGCAGCAGCCCCAGCCCCTCCAGGCCGCGCAACCCCAGCAAAAGAGGTACCGAAACGGTGCGCGCGCCGACCAGGCTGCCAGTTGCCAGAAGCGCCAGGCCCACGAGAATGCTGCGGCGCAGGCCCCAACGGTCTGCCATCAGCCCCACCAACAGCCCCAGGCTCATGCCGGCGAGTTGTACAAATGAAAGCAGAAAACCGGCCTGAGGGAGCGTCAGTCCGATTTGCGCCTGCAGGACCGGAATGGCAGGTGGCAGCTTGCCGACATGCAGTGCCGCGCACCCCCCGGCCGCCACCACAAGCCAGGCGGCAAAAGGGACTGCGGAACGGGAGTCCGTCATTCGATCCGGCCATGCGCCGCATCGCCGGCGAAGATGCGCAGCCCCGTATGCCGGTGGTGCTCGCGCATTGCGTACCGGTCGGTCATACCGGCAATATAGTCAGCGACGGTTCGTGCTGTCTGACGCGGGTCGCCGTCAGCCTGATCGATGCGTGTCATGAACCCGGCTGGCATCTGGGCCGGGTTGGTGCGATAGATTTCGAAGAGTTCCTGAATGATCTGTCGGGCCCGTGCCGTTGTCTCCATCACCTGGGAATGCCGATAAAGGTTGTGCATCAAGAACGTTTTCAGACGCTGACTGGCCTGCTGCATCTGGCCGCTGAAAGCCACCAACCCGCGCTGGGCGCGTACCGCAGCCACGTCGGGCGGAGCAGCGCGCTCCAGCGCTCCTCTGGTCGTCTCGATCAGGTCGTACACCATGGCACTGAGCATGCGGCGAATGCTTTCGTATAAAAGCCGCCGATCCGTGGACTGGCTGGCCAGCCCGGGGTGCTCCACCAGGGTTGCGTTCAGGTAGTTGCCGAGCAAGCTGGCTTGCGCGACCTGCTCAAGGTCGATGAGTCCGGACCGCACCCCATCGTCGATGTCGTGCGCGTTGTAAGCAATTTCGTCGGCCAGGTTGCACAACTGAGCCTCGAGGCTGGGTGAGTTTCCGTCGAGAAAGCGCCGGCCTACGCCTTCCGGTTCAACGGCTTCGATTGCCAGTGCGTTTGTGCGACTGCAATGCTTCAGGATGCCCTCTCGGGTTTCGAACGTCAGGTTCAGTCCGTTCCATTGGGGATATCGTTCCTCCAGATGATCGACCACCCGAAGGCTTTGCAGGTTGTGCTCGAAACCGCCCCAGGGCGCCATGCAGGCATGGAGGGCGTCTTGACCCGCGTGTCCGAAGGGCGTGTGCCCGAGGTCGTGGGCCAGCGCGATCGCCTCTATGAGGTCTTCGTTCAGCCCCAACGAGCGCCCTACGGAACGACCGAGTTGCGCGACCTCCAAGGAATGCGTCATACGAGTGCGAAAGAGGTCGCCCTCGTGATTCAAAAAGACCTGCGTTTTATAGACCAGCCGCCGAAATGCGGTGGAATGCACGATCCGGTCCCGGTCCCGCTGGTATTCAGTGCGGGTGGGGGCCGGTGGTTCCGCGTGGAATCGGCCACGACTACCGGCCGGATGGCTGGCATACCGCGCCAGATTCCCTTTTTCAAGCATTTTCCGCCAAAATCCAGCGTGAAATGGTCATAGTATGCTATGCTTTTTGCTGGACTAGCGAACACCTTTCGATCACGCGGCGGACGACCAGATCATCGGCGGCACGCAGACAGGCGTTGCCGAGACCGTCCACCACAATAAACCGGATCGCACCCGCTTCGGCCTTCTTGTCGACCCGCATCAGCGCGAGGTAACGACCCGCGTTGTCCTGCGGGTCCAGCATTGGCGCGGTAACGGGCAAACCCGAAGCCCGCACCAAGGCCGTGAGCCGTTCGACAAACGTCGACGGTACCAGGCCCATTTCCGCAGAAAGATGGGCGGCCATGACCATGCCGCAACCGACGGCCTCCCCATGCAACCATTCGCCATATCCCAGTCCGGCTTCAATGGCATGACCGAAGGTGTGCCCGAAGTTCAGGATCGCCCGCAGTCCGGTTTCGCGCTCGTCCTGACCGACGACCCAAGCCTTTATCTCGCAACTACGGCGGACCGCATAGGCCAGTGCCTGGGGGTCGCGTTCAAGCAAAGTGTCCAGATTGGCCTCGATCCACGACAAAAAGGTCATGTCGGCGATCGGACCGTATTTGATGACCTCGGCCAAACCCGCAGACAACTCTCTCGGTGGCAAGGTCTGCAGCGTGTCCAGGTCACAAACGACCAATTGGGGCTGGTAGAACGCGCCGATCATGTTCTTTCCCAACGGATGATTGATCGCTGTCTTTCCCCCGACCGAGGAATCCACTTGGGCGAGCAAGGTCGTCGGCACCTGCACGAAGGGCACACCGCGCATGTAGCACGCGGCGGCGAAACCGGTCATATCCCCCACCACCCCACCGCCGAGTGCATAAAAGACCGTCTTGCGATCGCATTCTGCCGCGAGCACCGCATCAAACAGGCGATTCAGCGACTCCCAGGTTTTGAAGGCTTCGCCATCTGGCAGGGCGACCACCTGCACCTGGCGATGCCGCAACTGCAGTGCGGCCTGGAGGCGCGCCGCATACAAAGGCCCAACCGTGGTATTGGTGACAATGACCGCCTGGGCACTGCTGCCAATGTGGGCATAGGTATCTGCTTGATCAAAAAGCTGAGTGCCGATACGAATGGGATAACTTCGCTCGCCGAGGGCAATGGATACGGTCTGGTTCGCCACTGTTGAATTGCTCATGCCTGCAAGTGTAGAGGCTGTGCTGCTTGCGCTTTCACTGGTCGGGCATGATCGTCGCGCCCTGAAGCCATGTACGTGGCCAGGCCAACGCCCCGTTGGGGACCTCACGCTTTGGTTCGGGTGCCTGCGAGATCGAGTTGCATTTCGACCATGTTGACCAAGGTCGCAACCGAGGGACGCCCGGTTTCCAGGGTGAAATGTGCGGTCTGGCGGTAAAGGGGATCGCGCTGTGAATACAAGTCACGCAGACGCGCCAATGGGTCCGCGACCTGGAGCAGAGGTCGACTGGTATCGTGCCGCAGACGCCGAAACAGCGCCTCGGGGGTAGCGCGCAAGTAGACCACTGTCGTGCGATCACGGAGGTGAAGGCGGTTTTTTTCCCGCAAAACCGCGCCGCCACCGGTTGCCAGTACGATGTCATCGCGGAGAGTCAACTCGTCAATCGATGACTCTTCCCGGTCGCGAAAAGCAGCTTCACCCTCTCGTTCGAAGAAATCACGGATCGGGCAGCCGATTTGCTGCTCGATCATCTGGTCGGAGTCAACGAAGCGAACTCCCAGTCGGCGAGCCAACTGCCGCCCGATCGTCGACTTGCCCGAACCGGGCATCCCGATGAGGGAGATCCGGGTCAAAGCGGGTTGGTACAGGTTGCCGTCTGTCCGTATGGGCTGATCGCGCCGGCCGGCGTTATGTCTCCTTGCGCGTCAGAGGCAAGAATCGGCAAAACAAACGGGATCGATTTGCGGGACTCCGTACCGCCCACCAGGCCGCGAGCAACGACATCCAACTGGACCCACAGGGCATATTGCTCGCCATAGCGCAACCGGAATGCCGCCCGCCCGTTGGCGTCGGTTGTCACCGATCCCGGGGCTACGGCTACCACATTGCCAGGCCACAGTATGCCGTCTCTGTTTTCATCGACATCACCAATGTCAAGGAAGCCATCCCGATTCACATCCTCGTTGGCGCAAACCGCCGTAACGGCCTGGCCCCACTTGCCATCCGCCGACTTCACCATGTAGCCTTTGGCGTATTGAGTGGGGATCGCAGAGAGCGCAATGTTCTGTCCACCAACGGCCACCCCATTGGCGTCGGTCACGTAGACCGTGAACTCCTTTTCGTAGGTGGTCTGATCAAGATTCGACATTTCGTTGCCAAATCCGATCGAAATGAAGAGCGCCTGGGCATTCACCGTCATTGCAGCTGTTGCGACGATCGACGTTGATGCCACCTGAGCCTGAATGACCACACCACCCGCAGGTGTGGTGTTCGCGCCGGGGATGAACTGTACCTGGGCGCGCCCGTTGCTGTCGGTGGTTGCCACGCCAGGCGACAGTGTGCCGTTGCTGACGTCCTGAAGGGTTGTGAAATTGACCTGCCGATTTGCCACGGCATTTCCCGCGGCATCGCGCACCAAGGCTTCCACCGTCGCCTGATTGCTTGACCCGCTACGGTTCGGCGCCACTGCCGCAGGATTGGCCTGGAGCACCAATGTCGCCGGCGCCACGGCAACGAACTGGAGTGGCAAATTGACCTGGCCAGCGCCAGCAATCTGCGCGGTGATAACCGCCGGACCCGCCGTCGCGGACCGAACGGTGATGGCTGCTTCCCCCGACGCGTTCGTTACCACTGCGCCTGAGGATACCTGCCCGCGGGTCGTACTGAAAGTGACCGTTCGACCTTCGATCCCTGCGCCGGAAACCCGATACCGCACGGTGACCGTCTGGTCCTGCTGCACCGGCACCAACGTATTGGCGCCGGGGCTCATGACGGAAAAATCGGTCGCATTGACTGAAATGTCTATGGATGCGCTGGTGCCAAGGCCGGTCACGGTCAACTTGTCCGTTCCCGCATTGTTGGGGGTGTACACCACAACCCCGCTGCCCGAGGAGTCGGTGGTAATTTCGGCGGGGCTGACAGCGTTTCCGAGCGCGGATGCGACTTTGATGACCGAACCGGGAATGGCATTTCCAACTGAATCGATGGCCCGAACCGTGAACTGGGTCGCCGATCCGCCCGCAGCGCCGGGCTTCCAGCAATGGAAAGGCGAGTTCCGGTGACCGGAATCACGATCTGGCCACTGGCACTGCCAGACGTAACCGTCACGGTGATGTCTCTTTGCGCTTTGTTGGCACCCGCGCTGAGACGGGCCGTCACCGCACCACTGGCGTTCGACAAGGACGAATCGACCGTAATGACACCCGATGAGGCGGTGAATTTCACCTCCTGCGCAGCGAGGCTGACGTTCGCCGCACTTTTGACAAATGCCGTGATGACCACCTGGTCTCCAGCCGATGCAACGGAAGCCGCTGATGTCAGCACCTCAACTGCTGCCGCAGTCGAGGTTGGTGCCGTCACTCCCGGCTGAGTTCCGGCGCTTCCGCCACCACCACCACAGGCTACAAGCCCTATCGCCACAAGGCCAGCCAACAAATTTTTGAACAGACGCATTGTTTGATCCCTAAACCTGAATATTTCGATCCGAAAAACTGAGAATCAACGGGCTCCCACCCGTTCGTTGATCATTTTCGGCGTGATGAAGACCAAGGTTTCTTGCTTGCGCGCACTGCGTTCGCGCGCTTTGAACAGGTTACCGATAGCGGGAAGTTCGCCAAGGACAGGTACCTTGGTTTCCGTTTCGGCTTCTGTCAGTTCGAAGATGCCTCCGATAACCACGGTACCGCCGTTTTCTACGAGCACCTGGGTCTTGATGTGTTTGGTATTGATGGCAATGCCCTGAGCCGTCGTCTCGCCGCGGCTGTCCTTCGTGACATCGAGGTCAAGAATGATGTTGCCTTCAGGGGTGATCTGCGGCGTGACTTCGAGTTTCAGGTTCGCTTTGCGGAACGCAACGGAAGTGGCGCCGCTGGCCGTCGCCTGCTGATAAGGGTACTCCGTGCCTTGCTCGATCAATGCCTTGGTCTGGTCAGCAGTCACGACACGGGGACTGGAGACGATCTTTCCGCGACCGTCGGCCTCCAGCGCTGAAAGCTCCAGATTGAGAAACCGGTTGGCAGTGCTGCTGAACAGTGACAGTGCGAAAGTCGCCGGGGAATAGCCCCCCTGCCCGATTGCGGGCATGTTGACGAAGTTGCTGAGCGGACTCGCGCTTGTTTGTCCGGTGGCCCCCGAAACAGCGTCATAGGATCCGCCAACGGCAACTCGATGGGTTCCGCCAACGGAATAGCCGGCGTCTCCGCCGCGGACGCCGCGCAGATCGCCACCGCCGAGACGCACACCGAGCGACTTGCCAAAACTGTCCGATGCTTCGACGATGCGAGCTTCGATCATGACCTGACGAACGGGTACGTCCAGCTTTGTCAGCAGTTCCTGCACCGCTTGCAGACGGCCGGGTATGTCAGAGACGAAGATCTGATTGGTCCGGGGCTCGGCGACAACACCTCCACGTGAACTGAGTATCCGGACACTGTTTCCTCCACTGCCCGAATTGGCGACCAACTGGCTCGCAATTTCAGCTGCTTTCGTGTAGTTCAGCTGGAACGCCTGCGTTCGGATCGGCTCCAACCCCTGGATTGCCAGTTGGGCTTCGAGATCCTTTTTCTCTTTGGCCGCGATTTCATCCTTTGGCGCGATCCAGATCACATTGCCGGTCTTACGCATGCCCAAACTGCGCGCATTCAGAATAATGTCCAAAGCCTGGTCCCATGGGACATCTTTCAAACGCAGGGTCACGGCACCTGTTACGGTGTCCGAGGTCACGATATTGAAGTTCGTGAAGTCGGCAATAACCTGCAGCAATGCCCGGACCTCTATATTCTGGAAATTCAACGAAAGCTTCTCGCCGGTATAAGTGGGCTCGCCACCGGTTTTCGACTTATCGGCTTTCTGAGCACGAACCTCGATTACAAACTGGTTGTCGCTCTGATAGGCGCTATGTTCCCATTGACCGCTGGGTTCGATCACCATCCTTACCCGCTCGCCGGCCTGGAACGTCGTCACCGAACGCACCGGTGTTCCGAAATCGCTGACATCCAAGCGTCGTCGTAGCCCTTGAGGCAACGACGACTTCAGGAACTCCACCACAAGAGTCTGTCCTTGCTGCTTGATGTCGACGCCAACCTGATTGTTCGGCAGTTCGACAACAACGCGACCTGCACCATCACTGCCGCGACGAAAATCGACATCGCGC
>ERZ761607.4407-NODE-4407-length-12474-cov-19.025445_pt1 | contig 12474 bp, 6 predicted proteins | sample MGYA00511164_ERZ761607 | MGnify/ENA primary metagenome ERZ761607 (study PRJEB28899, sample SAMN02445080) | bioreactor sludge metagenome | biome: EBPR sludge | place: Australia: Brisbane, Thorneside Wastewater Treatment Plant | collected 2011-06-22 ...
TGTAACACTGTTCCACCTAACCTGGACGAGCCAGAACCAAAGAGGAAAATGATTTTGAACCTCGTTGGATATATATCCTACGGGGTAAATATTCTGTGTAGCATTAATTTTTCATCAACTTTCTTAAAAGTTCATCCAGAAAATGCACGAATTCAATTTTTAAGACACTAAATATTACTCAGCATTACTGACTGTTTCGCTGTTTTTTTTGTACTCAAATGAACTTTGAACCGGGCATGGTTCCTTTCCTGCGATATCTCCAAAAATGATAATTGCTGAACTTGTCCTCACAAATCAATAAAGAATGGGTTCTGTGATTAAGTTCCAACGGGATCATGGTCATTTTATTCCTTTGCTATATATAATTGTGGATATGCCGAAAATGCTTATTTTTGTGAGCATGACGAGATTATGTATTTATGTTTCATGAATAGTTGTTTAAATGGGTGAATAACCCTTTGTTTATCAGTTAATAATAAGCATTAATGGCTGTCCGATAAGTTATGTTTTATAAGTGTTTGAATAACAGATTAATATGAATATTATAAAACGTAATGCAAAAATTACCCAATTGAGGTATCATCAACTATGAAGCACATTATGTATTTTTGTTCATGCATTCAGTGAGAGCTGTGTGCGTTTTGATAAAGACGAAAACTACATTGCAGGCATTGTGCCTGTTTTAAAGACGAAGCAATTTATATTTTTTTTAAGGTAAAGTATTGAGGCTCAGTTCAATATTTTTATCATTTTGAAATTGATGTCGTGAAATTTAATTTTTTTCATGGCATTGATTATGATCGGAATCTGGAAAGACGAAATGGTATTTCAGGGTGCGAAGGCATGTTGGGATGTCATGATTTAAATAAAACAATTTAATTTAATAACCAAAACTCAATCTCATGAAAGAAATGAATTTGAATTTTTTTGGCCTAAAAGCTAAAATAGTCTTACCACTATTGCTGTTTTTTGGCCTTTTCATGTTTGGGGCTAACTCTGTTGCTGCTCAAGGCTACAAATCACAGAGCCAAGCTCAGACCATTGTAAAGAACGAGTTGTTTATTGTACAGAACCTTGGAGGTAATGAAGTACAGGTAAACAACAATACTACACTGGTTGCCAAATATCAATATCTGAACTATCTCAACCAAGCGTTGATCAGTCCTAATGTTGAAGTGGCAGTCAATGAGACTTACCAAAAAATGATTATTAAGTATCCTACCGGACAAATGCGTCTGGCTATGGATCTGGTACATCAGGATATGGTGCAAAAGTTGAAAAACAACTAACCAAATCATAAGCTTATTTCATAACACAAAAAATGTTAAAAATGAATAAAATATTTAATACTTTATTGATATTATTTATTGGTTTGGCAGTGAGTTTCAACCTTGATGCACAAACTGTAAATTATAGACTTTCCATGACGGATAGTTTTGGCGATGGTTGGGACAGCCAGTATGGTTACACTTCCTATCTGAGAATTTATAGGAATGGTTCCCTGATCGTTGAATCCACAGGACCTAATGGTAATGCAGGGCCTTTGACAGTTGATTTTACGGCACAGGATGGTGATGCCATGTTGATGACTTACCAGGATGGTATTTACGACGGTGAGCATAACTGGGATTTGACCGACATGAATACAGGATTATCGCTGGGTTCATGGAATGGTGGTGCTTATGATGATGGCAACTACCTTCCTATGAATGTTTTTGCCTGGACTGCAGACTATGTAGTGATCATAGGTTGTCAGTATACTTTCAGACTGACTGACACTTTTGGTGACGGTTGGAATGGTAACAGACTGAGAATCATCAACGGTGCCATCAATACTACTTTGACTTTGCCTAGTGGTAGTGAAGGTATTTACAACCTTACTTTGATTGATGCTACTACTGCTTCTGTTACTTTCGAAGCAGTTGGTTCATATACTTATGAGCCTGGTTATCAGATTTTTGACGCTTTTGGTAACATGATCGTTAACAGACCGGCTCCTGTAACCAACGGTACTCAAAACGTATTTACAGTGAACTGTCCTCAGCCTTGCGGTGTGGAACTGGTAACTGCAATTCCTACCAATTTCGTATTGGATCCGGGATTGTGCGAAGCTTTGATCGGATTTGATCTTCAAACTACCGGTGACTGCCGCGCAGCTGTTGACCTGGTTGTTAATGGATTCGTAGATCATTTTGCCATTGCCAATGCACCTTTCACTCAAAACAATGACTGTGGTGCGATCACTGGTGATGCCAATACCATCGTAATGGAATCTCTTGACCCATCAGCTTATGGTTTTGGTGGCGCTAATACCTGTACTTTCTTCGGAACGATCCTTATGTGGCAAGCTCCTGGTGATGCTGAAATTTCTTTTGATTATAGCATTGTGAATGAAGGTGGTGCTGACTATTTCGGATATAGCATTGGAACCAACTGGGCTTCTACTGTAGCTTCTATTCCTAACTTGCAGACTTTAACAACTGAAGTTGGTTTCGCTACTGGTGATGCCGGTACTGTTACAGTTAACGTTGCTGCAGGTGATTATTTTGCATTGATCGCTTATGATGATAGTTATTTCACAACAGGCGCTGACGCAGGTGCAATTTATGCTACAGTTTCTAATTTCTCTGCTGCATGGACTCAAATAGACTATGTACCAAGAGGAACTGTATTCCCGGTTGTTATCAATGTTCCTATCGGACAAGATCAGGATATTGAATATTGTACTGATATGTTTATTGAAGAAGATAATGTATGCTATACATTTGAAGGAATTGACGTAACTGAATATCCTTATGCTGTTACAACAATCGCTTGTAATGACAATGTTCAGATTTCTTTGGATCAGGATTGTCGTGCTGAAGTTAATGCTGACATGATCCTTGAAGGTGGACCTTATGGATGTTATGACAATTATACAGTAGTGATAGAAGGTGTAGTAGGTAATGTAGTTACTGCTCCTGGTGAATATGTAGTAGGTGTTTATGATGCAGCTGGAAACAACTGTTGGGGAAGCATCACTGTTTTGGACAAATTGGGACCAGATTTAGTATGTGCAGAAGATATCGAAATCGAATGCTATGAAGCTGTTCCTTATGTTGCTCCTACAGTACTTGACAATTGTAATAACTATGCAGTAACTTATGTTGACTATGTAGTTGCAAATTACTGTGCTCAATTCAGTGAAGTAGTTTACAGAACATGGACTGTTACAGACCGTAACAATGGTATGACGGCAAGCTGTGTACAAACAATTTCTAAGAGAAGAGCTACTTTGGCTAATCTTGGATGGCCTTTGAACTGGGACGGAGTTGTTGGACACAATCCAATGATCGAATGCAGCAATACTTCTTATCCTGTTAACCAATGGGGTAATCCTCATCCTAGCTACACTGGCGGACCTACAGGTATTGGTTGGTCTCCAACCAGTGCAACAGGCGCTTGCGGAACAATTGAAGTATTCTATACTGACAGAGTTTTCGCTTCCGACTGCGGACCTAAGATCCTGAGAGACTGGACTGTTATTGATGACTGCACAGGAACAATCGTAACACGTACTCAGATCATCAGAATTACAGACTCTATTGCTCCTCTGGTTTGTGGACCAGAAGAAGTACTTGCTGAACAAGAATTGATCACAATTTCTACCAATGCATGGTCATGTACTGCTGATTATGTAGTTCCTAAGCCATTGCTTTGTGATAATTGTGATACCAATCCTACCTATACTGTAGAAGCTAGTGCCGGAACAGTTGTTTATGTTCCTGCTACTAAAAAATGGATCGTATTCGGACTTCCTGAAGGAATTCATGGAATTACTTATGTAGCTGTTGACTGGTGTGGAAACGTAAGAGAACATACATTCTATGTACAAGTTCTTGACTTGATTCCTCCTATGGCTGCTTGCGAACAATACAAACAAGTAAGTTTGACATTTGACGGAACTACCAGCGTTGCTAAAGTTTGGGCTCAATCATTCGACAGCGGATCACACGATCATGGCTGCGGACCAGTTTGGTTCAAAGTTTGGAGAAATGACAATGGTTGTATGCCTTTCAACTGTGATAATCAAGCATGTAACCAGCAATGGTTTGATGACTATGTAATTTACTGCTGCGGTGATGCTCAAATTATGACTACATTGAGAGTATTTGACGTTAACCCAGGTCCGGGTCCTATCAATCCTAGCAGAATGTTACCTGGTGGTGACCTGTATGGACATTTCAATGACTGTATGACTACTGTGGATGTTCAGGAAAAAGTTCCTCCATTCCTTGCATGTCAAGATATCACTATTACTTGTGAAGACAACATCCATCCTAACCATACCGGATACCCAACTGCTTTGGCAACTTGCGGAACTCCTCATTTTGACTGGACTGATGATCTGAGCAATTTGAATACTTGTAATATTGGTTATATCACTAGAACATGGGAAGTTGTTAAAGCTGACGGTTCTTCTTATAGCCCAAAAATTACTTGCAAACAAAGAATTAATGTTATCGAAACATTGCCATTTGATCCTTTGACCATCGTATTCCCATATATCAGCCAAGAGCATTGCTTGAAAACTGAGCCTGTTGGTGGTACGCCTACATGGGAAACTAATCCATGTAACATTGTAGACGCTTCTTTGATTAAAGTGGATACTTTCAGATTTGTTGAAGGCGCTTGCTACAAAATTTTGAGAGAATGGGCTGTTGTTGACTGGTGTACTTACAAAGCTAACACTGGTGCAGAGTGGAATCTGGACGAATATCGTTATATTTCCAATAACAGAAGAGCGATCCTCGATCCTGCTAAATTCACAGCTGCTGACAGAGATGGTTACTACAGATTTACTGAAGTAATTATGGTTTATGACAATACTGCTGCTAATATTCACGTAGAAGATGCTTGTATAGGTATCGCTACTTGTGTAACTGCTCCTGAGACTCATAGATTTACTGCTACTTCTTCTGAAGAAGATGAAGATTGCGGTGGTGAATACGAATGGACTTACGTAATTCATGATGTTTGCTGTGGTGCTGTAATTCAGTTCTCTTCAAACAACAATGCTTACAAAGGTGCTAACTTCCAAGGTGGTGTAAGCGGAAGATCTTCTGCTGATAAACTGAAACAGGCTAATGCTGAATTCCTGTTATTGCCTTCATTGGCAGTTGGAGAATACAGAGTAACCTGGACTTTGAGAGATGGTTGCGGTAACGTAAACGAAGAATATCAATACATCACTGTAGCTGACAAGAAAGCTCCGACACCATTTATGGTTCCTGTTTCTACTGCTACTATGACAAATTGCATGGTTGAAATCACTGCAAGATTCTTTGATAAAGGTGCTTGCAATAACAATTGCTTAGCTTCTTATGACAATTGTGCTGACGTATTGTATTTCACATTTACTCCTGTATTGCCTAAGATTGATCCTACATGGACATTGGATGCTTACGGATTGTATTATTTCAATCCTACAACTGGTGCAAAATCTAACAGAGCTGCTTATTTAGCTGGTACTGCACATAGCTGGGATCCTGTTAAAAATACTTCAGGTAAAGTTTTCACTGGACCAACAGGACAAGTAAACGTTGACGTTTATGTTTGGGATAAATTTGCTTTGAATGAAACTTGTGATGATGGAAACTTTGATTTTGCAACTATATTGTTGACTATCAACAGCATTGATGACAACTGTGAAGGTTTCTTGGTTTCTGGTATGATTTCTAACAAAGCAAAAGGTGATGGCATCAACAACGTTGAAGTCAGAGCTGAGCAAAATGGTGAGTCAACTTATGACAATACCATTAATGGTGCATATGATATGAAACTTGGTGGCGGAGTACAAACTGTAACTCCTAGCAAGAGAGATGACTACTCCAATGGAGTTAGTACTTTAGACCTTGTATTGATCCAAAGACATTTACTTGGATTAGGTGCATTGAATGCTGATCAACTTGTAGCTGCTGATGCTAATGCTAACGGCGCTGTAACTGGTGCTGACATCAAGCAATTGAGAGATTTGATCCTCGGTGTATCTACTAGCTTACCAAGCAATGATTCATGGGTATTCACTCCTAAATCATCTGTTATCGATGTTCAGGCTGATGCTACTTTGAATTTCTCTGGTATTAAAGTGGGTGATATCAATGGTGATGCTACTTCTAATTTTGACGGAACTTCTGTTGCTACAAGAAATGCAAACGTTATCAACATGGTTGTTAACGATGCAACTGTAGAAGCTGGAAATGAAGTTGAAGTTAGCTTTACTGCTGAAAACTTCAATAATGTTAGAGGTACTCAAATGACTTTGAATCTGAATGGTTTGAACTTTGCTGGTGTTGTAGCTGGTGAAATGAACGTAACTGCTGAAAACTTCGGTTTGGTAAGAGACGGTATCGTTACATTGAGCTGGAATAATGCTAACGGAGTGAGCGTAGCTGACGGAGCTGTATTGTTCACATTGAAATTGAATGCTACTGCTAATGGTAACTTGAGCAAATTGATGAGTGCTGGTTCACAAGTCACTGCTGCTGAAGCTTACACAACTGACGCATTGAACGTAAATGGACTGAATGTTACATTCAGAGGTGCTGAAGAAGTTGTATTTGAATTGTTCCAAAACGAACCAAACCCATTCGCTGAAAAAACAATGGTTGGTTTCAACTTACCAGAAGCTGGTGAATATACTTTAACTGTATTTGATGTTACAGGAAGAGTTATCAACACTATCAATGGTCAAGGACAAAAAGGATATAACAGCCAAGTACTGAACAGCACTGATCTTAGCGCTGGTGTATTGTACTATCAGTTAGATTCTAACAACTTTACTGCTACTAAGAAAATGATTGTTATTAAATAATCAGGTTTTTAGATAGTATACGATAAAATCGGTTTTTGGGATGGCCTCCTTCTTTTTAAGAGGGGGGCTTTCTCCGTTTTAGGGGTTTAGGTTTTATTTTAGGGGTTGCGTTGGTAAGGTTACTATATCTAGCATGTGAAAATTCTTTCCTGGAATTCCTCAGAGTTTTTTAGCAATGAATTAATACTTGAGGTTAACTGTTGAATTTTTAAACAGCAATCTTAAAAGTAATAAGTAAAAATTTACGTAGTAGGAAAGGTTGGTCAAGGATCAATTTTTCATCAGTTGTATTTGAATTTTCTCTTGTTATAATTAAATACTTTTTGAAAGTGTTTTCCCTCATCTGATCAAGGCAGGATCAAGGCAGAAAATGATTGAAGCCATCCCACTCCCCTACGGGCAGGCTCCTACGGGCAGGCTCCTACGGACAGGCTCCTACGGGCATGCTTATACGGGCTGGCTCCTTCGGACAGAATCATACGGGCAAGCCCCTGCGGGCAGGCTCATACGGGCTGGCCCCGGGCTGCTTTGCTACTGGGTGACTTTCCATACGGCCAAGCTAAGAAAAATGATTAAAGATTGCAGATGTAGTATTTTTATCCTGACAACTTAATTCCTTATTCGAATCAGTTAGATATATATCCTAAAGGGAAAATTTGATATGTGGCCTTATTTTAAAATAAAACTTACTCAAAGTAGTGTAAAAAAATACGCAACTGCAATTTTTAAGACACTATGTTTTTATGGGTAAGCCTGTGGAAAGTTGCTTTTCAGGAAGATAGAACAGAAAAAACTGATTCACAATATCTTAAACGGATAACGTGTAGGTTAGTTTGGGTTGCTATGCGCCAAACCATGGAGAACATGAGCAAAAGCTGCAATTTATTGATGTATTTCTCTTCGCGCTGGCTCATAATGGCAAACTGACGGGCAAGCTTCACGGCTAATCCCCTACGGGCAATCGAAGCAGACCGGTTAACGATTTCAGATCTTGTATTTTATTCCTATATCTAAAATTATTCATCCAGGTTGAACTATTTGGATATATAAGCTTCGGGCTTTGATAGGCTGTATGCCTTTGTTTCTATATCGGATTTCTAAAAAAGATAGTGTTTGAGTCTACTCCGAAAAGTCTTTGCCCCCTAAATCCCTACTGACGTTTTCAGTCAGTACATGCACTGACGTTTTCAGTCTGTACAAGCCTAAAAAGGGACTTATAATTTTTTGAATTTCAATCGTTTTTCTTTAGTCTTGTGCTGACCTTCAGTACTGAGGAAGCAAGCTTATCAGTATCTTTGACGTCAGTAGGTTGGGTAAAAATCGAGTGAAAATCAACAAATTGGACTTTTCGGAGTAGACTCGTGTTTTAAAAATTTGTATTTTCTTTATTTATCATATTTATAGGCCTGGTGAATCGATCAGGATCTACGGTCTAACAAAGTCCTTCTAAAGGACATTTAGACCTATTGGTCACTTTGTGTTTTATCCCTTGAGTCTATATTATATGCAATTTTCAGAGACGTGTGGTAATTTTAGTGATATTTAAACAAAGTAAACTACTTTAAATGGATAGAGCAAGGAAAAGCAATATGGATTCACTTTTTTAGCTATATTTAATAGCCTGGCGAACCCTGGTAAGACAAGCATGTCAAGTATTACAATACCACTTGGCTGGAAAATAAGTTATGTTAAATCGTATAGTATTCCTTAAAACATTCATCCTTACGCATCCAAGAAAAAAATACATTTGTCTTTATGGCAGTTGTATTTTCTATGAATGTATAATCCTGGTTGATCAAGATAATGAAAGTTTAGGAAATGTGTTGATGTCTTTAAATTTCCTCATCGAATCCTTCTTCCAGCCTTACATCTTTAGAACTTTCTGAGGTACCTTTTTGTCCGGATGTTTTATCGTATTCATCGCAGTCAATCACAATTTTCATTCCGTCTTTTGGGGGTGAAAATCTTGCATTTGGATTGTAATTGATCGTTCTGTCGGACTCAAGGCTTTTGATAAAATTGATAAATACAGGTCTGGCCATTACTGATCCCTGGCCCTGTTCGATAGATAAAAATCTTATCCACTGATCTTCGCCTCCGGTCCAGACACCGACTACGACTTCAGGAGTTATGCCCATAAACCATCCGTCCCTGTAATTGTTCGTAGTACCCGTTTTACCGCCTGCCTGAGAAACTAACTGTGCATCAGCTCTTTCACCGGCATGTATTAACATATCTACCATCACATAGTTATAATCTTCTGATAGGACCCTTCTTTGATCCTGAGTGGCCTGATAAATTATTTTGCCGTTTTTATCTTCTATTCTTGTTACGAATATCGGTTCATTATACACACCCTCATTGGCAAATACAGCATAAGCAGCAGTCATATCCATTACACTGATATCCGCTGAACCCAGGCAGATGGAAGGAGAGCGGGGAATTAAGTTTTTGGAAATTCCAAATTTTTCCACCAGATCCCGGACAATATCCACACTTCCCAGTTCCTTCATCAGGTAGACAGAAAGAGAGTTTACTGAGTGTAATAGTCCATCTTTTAAAGAAATATAAGAATGAGTAAATTTACCGGTAGAATTGGATGGGCTCCAGGTCTCCATTAATCCAAAATTACTTTCTCCAGGCGTAATACTGTATTGCTGGTCCAAAATTTTATGACATGGTGAAAATCCCTGGTTGAAGATAGCGGTTGTATAAATAAATGGCTTGAAAGTTGAGCCAACTTGCCGCAGCGATCTGATGTGGTCGTACTTGAAATATTTATAATCGATACCGCCGACCCATGCTTTTATATAACCTTTTTTGGGATCGATTGCCAGAACACCGGTTTGTAATCTGGATCGATGGTATTTGATCGAATCTAAGGGCGTCATCATGACTGTTTTTTCTCCCCCATCGTAATCGAAAACTTTCATATTGACTCTTGTGTTGAAAGTTTTCTTTACTATTGCATTAAGTAATCTTTGTCTTTCTACGATCTGAGGCCAAAAAGAGGATGACAGGATAGATTTATAGAACCTTACCTGGGAATTCGTTGCTATATTATTGTCAATCAAATCATTGAAATAATCTTTATTTTTATTTCCTTTTATTAATCTTTGAATATCAACATCCTGAAGCCTGGAATCCGGGAATTCCATTTGAATGGAGTCGATCAAAGATGACATTATTGTGTTTCTTAATGTAGTGAATCTTTCAGAAGAACGTATTTGTGCATTCAAGGAAGCATTTCTGATCTTAAGCATATCTCCTTCTGCCTCAAAAGTCCATGGATCGCGCCCTGTCCAAAGGCGATCATAAGATGCCTGCAGGTTTCTCATGTGAGCTCTGACAGCTTCTTCAGCTTTAAGTTGGTAGTCCAGGTCTATGGTTGTATAAATTTTTAATCCGTCCACAAAAGGGTTATACATACTGCCATCAGGTTTTCTATATTCCTTTTTTGTCAACAATTCCTGAAGCCATTTTATCAATTCAGCACGGAAATAAGGTGCTGTTCCTGTAAAATGTGTGGCAGGGTTGAATGTTTTTAGTCTGAATTCTGAACTGGTAAGTTTTGCATGAGTATTTTCATCAATAAAACCGTATTTTTTCATTTGACCTAAAACAACGTTTCTTCTTTTGCCGGCATTTGATGGGTTGAGCTTTGGATTGAACATGTATGGATTTTTGAGCATTCCTATCAAAACTGCCGATTCATCGGGTGTCAGGCGAGATTGTGGTTTTCCAAAATAGGTATGTGCCGCTGCTTCAATACCATGAGAATTGTACCAGAAATCAAATTTATTCAGATACATTGCGATTATTTCCTGTTTTGTATATCTTCTTTCAAGTTCAATTGCAAGAACCCATTCCTGGAGTTTTTGATACAATCTAATTATAAAAATGTCGCTTTTTTCAGTGTAAAATAATTTTGCCAATTGCTGAGAGATCGTGCTGGCTCCTCCTTTTTTTCCTAAGTATAGAAAAGCACGCATCGTGCCTCTTAGGTCAATTCCATTATGATTATAGAATCTGATATCCTCCGTGGCGATTAAAGCATTTACCGTATGTTCCGGTATTTGCTCAAATGTTACCCAGGTCCTGTTGTATTTAAAGATCTTGGCAAGTTCTTTCATATTTATGTCATAGGCTGTCGAAGCGTACTCGTATTTGGGATTTTCAAGTTGGGATATATCCGGAAGTTTCGAATAAATAATATAAATGAGAAATAGGCCACCTAAGACCAAAATTGACAGGGCAATTAGCCACATTGAACGAACGTATGAGCTGAAATGATTTGGAACTGTTTTTTTTAAATTGCGAGACATGTTTAAAAATTATTTATTTTCGAAATGAAACTGATATTAATGGATAAAGTAATTTATTTCAGAAGTAATTTCAGGAAATCTGTGTACTCCATGCTACTGCTTTTTCGGAGAAGAGAATTTTGGTTTTAGCCCATGTTTCGTTAAATAAAGCTGAACCCCGGTAATTTTCCAGGACTAATTCATTTTCCCAGGTACTTATTGTAAAAAAGACATTTTCATTTTGTATGTCTCTTAAGAGTATCAGACTTTTACATCCTTGATAGTTTCTTATCAGTTGATTGGAAGTTTCAAAGATTTCCAGGAACTCATTTATTTTTTCCGGTGTAAAATGCATTTTTACAATTCGGTATATCATTTTTAAACCTTTTATAATAATTTTTATTATTTAAATCCAATTATTTAGTTCAGAGGATTGTCTTCATAGAAATCAATCTGGATGATTTCATCCAAAGAGATATTGAAATGCTCGCTAGCGTTGCCAAGATTGATAGCTATTTCGAGATAACCTGCCATATTAAAAAGGCATAATTCATCTCCTATGGCTACTTCGTGGTAGTGATTGTGTATGCTTGTGATCGGGTCTTTATGTCTGAAGAAAACTGCAAAAGGTCTGTTTTTACCTACTTTATCGAATACAGTTTTTTTAACGTTGGTAATCAGGTTACCATATTTATCGATGAAAATTATTGAACCACGGATGGTATCACCCGAAGTTATTGGTCGCAAGGATATGCGACTGATCAGATCTGATGGAGCCATTGAAGAGAAATTGAATTCTTCATGCGAAAACAATTTTTTGGCGCTCATTCCGATATAATTGAAAAACATTTTCTGATCTGAATAAATACCGAGATCGTATACTTCAATTGGAAACTGATCTTCAAAAAGCAATGGTAATATACCGTTGTTCGGAGCTATAAAATAATGCCCGTCAAATATTAGAAGTAATAATTTGGACCTTTGGGAATAGAAAGTATTAATGGCAATAATATGTAATGTGCCAACAGGAAAGTATGCATAGCTGTTACCAATCACATAAGCACCTTCAACTATGTTGAAATTGCCAATATCATTCGAAATGTCTACAATATGAGGTTGCGGATCACACATAGATAATATGGTGCCTTTGAGGGCGCCCAGATTGTAGTTGATATTTCCAAAGTCTGAAGTTATGGTCACAATGGACATAATGCAACGTATTATATGGATGCAAAGTAAGCTAAATATTTTAAATAATTATAATATATGCGAATCAAGGGTTGAAAAAAAGCTCCGAAAATCCTTTATTTGGCCTCA
>ERZ761607.4408-NODE-4408-length-12474-cov-8.787261_pt1 | contig 12474 bp, 11 predicted proteins | sample MGYA00511164_ERZ761607 | MGnify/ENA primary metagenome ERZ761607 (study PRJEB28899, sample SAMN02445080) | bioreactor sludge metagenome | biome: EBPR sludge | place: Australia: Brisbane, Thorneside Wastewater Treatment Plant | collected 2011-06-22 ...
TTATATTACTATTGCATTTTTATAACTCTGATATGGTTGAAATAAAAAAATTATCTGATATCAATAATGGTTGTTATTATTTTGATGTTGCTGGGCTTCCAAATCCTTTTAGTCCATCATTAAATACAGTATTTGGAATACCAAAAAAAAGTATTGTGAAAATAGATATTTATAAAACAATAAATAATCAGAATTTAAAATCCCGCGAATTTTGCTTTCAAATTTTCAATGATACTTTAGAGTCAGGTATGTATTCAGCAATTTGGTCAGAAAAAGATGAAATGAATAATAAAATGCCGGTAGGTATATATCAATATTTCTTACAATTTGAATCTTTAGATACTAACTCTAAAACTGAATTAAAAACATTCTCGAAAATGATTGTAATATTTTGAGATAAATTATTTTCACTTATACTGTGGGCGGCGGATTATGAAATATCCTTCGAGTGGGTATTTACCGTATATTACGTTATTCATTATATTTTCACCGTTATCGTTTTGTCTGGTTCCTGCCCAGATTGCTTGTGCAAATATTTTCGTTTTTGTTTTTACAAGTTTCTCAAAAATAATAACGTGTCCATTCCAAACTATCAAATCTCCTTTTTCAATTTCAGACAAGTCATTAAATCTTATAACCGGTAATATATCTAAAAATCTCGTCGTATCCATTAAGTCATATGTAAGAGTGTTTACGTCAGGACATTTGAACCCTGCTTTATGAAGCGTATTTATAGCGAATATGTTACAACGTGACTGATAACCAAGTATAAGCAATTGATTATTTAACCAATATAAATAAATTGAATCTTCAGATTTCGAATACATACGGTTTTTTTGTTCTTCAAATGCCGTATTAAAAATTAAATCTCCTTTTGCTGTTGATTTAACTTCAGGTTCTTTATAATCTTCTTTATTTTCCTTATCCTCCCTCTCTCTCACTATATCCGGTGCCGAAGAGCAGGAATAAAATACTAAAAGTGAAAATATGACGATTAAAAATTTATACATTAAATATAAATTATTCTTCTTTCTTTATTTTATCGTCCACTTGTCTTTCAAGTTCCTCAAGCCGTGTCTGAAGTTTTTTCAAAATTTCCTGTTGTTGTTTTATATAAATCGCTTGTCTATCAATTTCTTGTGCTCTGAAATTCATTTCTTTTTGGAATGTTGTGCTGTCCCAATATCCTAAATCTTCAAAATATCCTTTAAACAAGAAATTATGTTTGAGTGCTTCCATATTCTGATCTAATTTGAATGCAGCATTTTCAAAATTTCTGACCGTCAAATTTGTATTTACAATAATATCTTTTAAATTATTTGCAAAAACTGTATCAGTTAACAATGTCCCCACAACTGATTCACCTGAATTTAATTTTGTTGTGATACCCGCTATGTTAGTTGTGATTTTTGTAATTTCTCTCGTTACATTATTTACTTCACCGGATACCTGATCTATAATTGCTGTCATTTTATTAGCCACCATATTTACTTGCTCGGTATATCCCGCAATTGAAGAAAACGCTGAATCTAAATTTTGATATAAACTTTTATTATTTATTAATTCACCGAGTGAACCTTCTCCGTAATTTACTTTTGCAACGATAGCTGTTATTTCTTTTGCAATTGAATCCGCCTGTTTTGTTGAGTTGTTAAGATTATCCAAAATTGTGCCGACATCAATTGGCTTTACCGAAGGGAGATAATCTCCGTTATCAACCATTTTTGATGTATCACTTCCGGATGAAATGGAAACTATTTTACTTCCGACTAAACCTGTGGATGTAATTGATACTTGAGAGTCTTTTCTGATGAACTGATTTTTATCTTTTTGAACTCGCATAACTACTCTAACACGGTTTATACCCTGTATATCTATGCTTTGAACAGAACCGATATTAATTCCCGAGTAAGTAACATTACTCCCGGCAGTTAATCCGCTTACATCCTCAAACTCTGAATATAAAGTCATAGTGGGTGTAAAAAGATTTTCCTTGCTGCCTATATAAAACAAAGCAACTATAAATAGACCGAGACCGATCGTAATAAAAAATCCTAATTTAATTTTTTTTGATATATCCATATTTAAAAAATTAATATGAAAAAAAACTTCTTATAAAATCATCAGGGGACTGAGATAACTCGTCATAAGTGCCCTGAGCAACAAATTTTCCGTCTTTGAGAACTACAATTCTATCTGCTATCATTTTTGCACACGGCATATCGTGTGTAATTACTATTGATGAAACTCCGTATTTCTCTTTCATTTTAACAATCAATGTACTGATTTCTTTTGATGTAAAAGTGTCAAGTCCAGTTGTAGGTTCATCATATAATATTATATCCGGATTTAGCATTAATGTTCTTGCTAATCCTATTCTTTTTCTCATTCCGCCTGATAATTCTGAAGGCATTTTATCAATTGAATCTGCCAAAGAAACATTTTGTAATTGCTCTACCACTTTAGATGTAACATCTTCTCCGTTATAATTGTTTTGTCTGATAACCGGAAATTCTAGATTTTCTCTAACGGACATTGAGTCATATAATGCACCACTCTGAAAAAGAAAACCTACATCACATCTGAAATTGCTTAAATCTTCACCTGTTAAATTTTTTGTGTCTTTTCCGTTTATTTCTATCGTGCCTGAATCCGGAGATATTAATCCGACTATGCATTTCAGAATAACAGATTTACCTGTTCCTGATCTTCCAAGAACTACAACGGTTTCATTTTTATGAAGACTTAGATTTACATTATCAAGTATAACCTTACTTCCGAATGATTTATGTAAGCCGGAAATCTTAAGTACGATATTTTTATCTTGGTTATCCAATATATTAGAAAATACTTGAAATTTGAACTGCTATCATATCTAATAATATAACACTTAGCGACGACAATACAACCGCTGTATTAGCGGCTATTCCTACGCTTTCTGTTCCTCTGTCTGCATTATATCCTTCATAACAACCGATAATCCCAATAAAAAAACCAAAGAAAATTGATTTAATTGTTGCTGGAACTATATCTGCAAATCCTATATTTTGAAACGCAATAATTAAAAAAGATCTAATTGATGCCGATTCAAGTAAATTATATGAAATATAACTTCCTACCATCGCCAATGCATCAGCAAAAAAGATTAATATTGGTAACATTAATGTAGAAGCAACCACTCTTGTTACTACAAGATATTTAAAAGGGCTTGTACCTGAAACTTCCATTGCATCAATCTGTTCTGTTACTTTCATTGATCCGAGTTCTGCTCCAATTCCTGAACCAATTTTTCCGGCAAAAATTAACGCTGTTATAACAGGACCAATTTCTCTGAATACCGCTATCGCCACCATTGAAGGAACGAGAGATTGTGCACCAAAAATTGAAAGAGTGGGAATTGACTGTAAAGTCAAAGTAAGACCAATTATAAAACCGGTAATTCCGACTAAACCTAATGATTTATATCCAATAACGAAACATTGCCTTATGGATTCTTTAATTTCGTAACGTGGAATAAAAAGTTCTTTGAAAAATCTGCCGATGAAAAAAAATATATCACCCATTTTCTCAAACCAGTCATTAAGTCCGGCAGGGAGAACAAATTTAAAATTTCCAAAGAATGATATTTCTCTCGTCTTAGCCATTTATTTTTTCCCGTGATTGTTCCTTATGTTTAAATCAATAAATGGGTTAGCAATGCCAAGTATAAAACCGAAAGAGATATCAGCAAAATTTTTCTGATTAACATCAGTAAGAACTGTATATCTTGCTTTAATATGCGGATAGAATAAAAGTTTATCATTACGAATTGAAAACCCGTATGAGATTTCCGGGAAAAAACCTTTAACGTTAAAGTCTGTAAAAAAACCTCCGCCAATGGAAATTACCTGAGTCGTCTGCAACATATTTGATGGTTTAATATCGGAAAGTAAATTATCGTATTTTCCTGAAATTCTTAATTGATTTTTATTCTGACCTTTAAAAATGAGTGAATATTCCGCACCGATTCTATACTCACCGAAATAACCAAATCCGACTGAAATTTCTTTAGTAAGTCCGAGATTTACACCATCGGTATTTCCGATTATTATAGGATTTATTAAATAAAGAGCGGTAACCAGTCCGAGTGCCAAAGGTAATGTCGGACTTTGTGGTGCGAGATAAGTTTGATTTTTTCTGAATTCTGATTTATAGAAATGATTATTGTTTTTTAAATCATTTAGATTATTAAAATTCTGAGCGTTTACATTAACTGTTAATAGAGAAAAGCATATAATTATAAAGTGGACTTTTCTAAATGCCATTAATTATTCATTATATTTTCAAGTGACTGATAATATGTATTATAAATATCATTAATGTTTAATTCAATGTCATTATTAATTTTTAATTTTTTTCCTGTAACAGTTCCGATATTTTTTATTTCAACGGAATATTTATCCGCTATTGATTTTATTTTTGGCAAATTATTTTTGTCACAGGAAATAATTACTCTGCTTTGTGTTTCACCAAAATATTCAGAGTGTTTTCCGAATTTTAAATCAATATTAACTTCACATCCCACAGGGTTATTTTGATTCATAACAATACATTCAGAGAGAGCAACAGATAATCCTCCGTCAGAAATATCATGTGCGGAATTAATTAAATTATTTTTTATAATACTGAGTAAAGCAGATTGCAGGTTAAACTCATACTCAAGATTCAAATCCGGTGCATCTCCTGTAACGAGATTATGTATATGATTAAGATATTCTGAACCTCCGAGTTCGGATGAATTTTGAACACCCAAAAGAAGAATTACATCACCTTCATTTTTAAAATAAGATGTTGTTACATTCTTAACATTTTCGATTAAACCGATTACTCCTATAGTCGGGGTAGGGAACACAGCATAATCTTTTGACTGATTATAAAAACTGACATTTCCGCCTGTGACCGGAGTATTAAACTTTTTACACGCATCACCCATACCTCTTAATGCTTCAGAAAACTGAAAATATACTTCAGGGTTATAAGGATTTCCAAAATTTAGGCAATTAGTAATTCCAAGTGGTTCACCGCCTGAACAAATTACATTTCTTGCACATTCTGAAACGGCTATCATTCCGCCTTTATACGGATTTAGATAAACATATTTAGAATTACAATCAACTTTCATTGAAAGTGCTTTTTCTGTTCCTTTGATTCTTATAACAGATGAATCACATCCGGGTAATAAAACAGTATTAGTTCGCACTTGAGTATCATATTGTCTATACACCCAGTTTTTATTTGTAATATTTGGGGATGATAAAAGTTTGAGAGTTATTTGATTTAAATCATTCGGATGTTTTAAAGTATTAAAATCAAAGTTTTGTTTTTCATTAAGATACGAAGGTGATTTTTTCTCTCTGATATAAACCGGAGCATCACCGCCGAGAACGAGAGACTGAGCGGGAATATCAGCGACAAGAATTTCATCAAAATAAATTTTTACATTCGGTTCATCAATAACTTCGCCAATCTGAACACAGTTCAAATCCCATTTTTTAAATATATCAATCGCTTTTTGTTCCTCACCTTTTTTAATTACGACAAGCATTCGCTCCTGAGATTCTGAAAGCATTATCTCAAATGCACTCATATTTTTATCTCTTAACGGAACTTTGTTAAGATTAATTTTCATACCGCAATTACCCTTAGCAGACATTTCAGAAGTGGAACAGGTTATACCCGCAGCACCCATATCCTGAATACCAACAACTATTCCTGATTTAATAATTTCGAGAGTTGCTTCAAGTAATAATTTCTCAGTGAATGGATCGCCAACCTGAACATTTGGACGTTTACTTTCTGATTCTTCAGAAATTTCTTCAGAGGCAAATGTTGCACCGTGAATTCCGTCTTTGCCGGTTGATGAGCCGACAATGAAAACAGGATTTCCTGCTCCTGATGCTTTAGCGGTTGCAGTTTCATTATGTTTGACAATACCGACAGCCATTGCATTTACAAGGGGATTATCCTGATAACACTCTTCAAAATAAACTTCACCTGAAACTGTCGGAACACCAAAACAATTTCCGTAATGACCAATACCCTCAACAACTTTTTCAAATAAAAATTTTGATCTTTCAATATTATCTTCTGAATCGGTTTCAGATTTTTTAATTATATTACCAAATCTCAGAGAATTTAAAGCGGCTATTGGTCTTGCACCCATTGTGAAAATGTCACGAAGTATTCCTCCGACACCTGTCGCTGCTCCTTGAAACGGTTCCACTGCTGAAGGGTGATTATGTGATTCAATTTTGAATGCAACTGCAAGTCCATCACCTATATCAATTAAACCTGCATTTTCTTCGCCTGCTGAAACGAGAAGTTTTCCTCCTGAACGGGGAAGTTTTTTCAGTTCGGCAATTGAATTTTTGTAAGAGCAGTGTTCACTCCACATAACTGAATAAATACTAAGTTCAGTGAATGTAGGAGTTCTTCCAAGCGTTTCAATAATTTTATTATACTCTTCTTCAAGCAATCCTAATGACTTGGCAACTTCGAGATTAACTTCCATATATTAAAGATTCAAAATTTATTTTTAAAATTCATATAATTTCTGTCAAAAAATAAAGACGTACCGGATACAACGATTAACGGTTTTAGCAAAACATTTAAAAACGGAACGAACATAGATATAAAAGCAGTGAAACCAAATCCAAAAGTAAGAAGACCGGGTTCAAAAACAATTTTCAATTTTTTTTTGAAAGGAATATCTCTCCTTGTAAGCGGAATATCAAGAAAGTCCAATGCGTTATAAAAAAAAGAAAACAAAAGACCTATAATTGAAAAAGCAATTCCGATCACGGGAATTAAACTTAAAAGCCATAACGGAATTATCACGGCAAAGTTAAAAGCCAGTTTAACTATTTCTGCTTTTATACTGTCAATCGAATCTTTAAAAAAAGATTTTTGATTTATAACTTTGATTCCCGTTTTATATTCTTCAACTATAACAGAAATTTTTTCATTAAAAGGTGCTGTAATAATTCCGCCTACGGTTATGAAAAAGAAATAACTCAGTATTAAAAGATTTATAACAGCGACAAACATTATGGAATAATGAATCATAAGATTAAGAAATCCGGCATCAGGAATATTACTGTTAGTTAAATTTCCTGAAAAATCATTAATCCATCCCAAAGCAAAATAAAAAATGACTCCATAAATTAAAGCATTCAAAATTAATGGAGTCAAAGAATATAAAATTAATTTCGGAACTTTAAAAAAAAGTTTTATACATTTAAACGGATAAAAAATTCCGAAAAATAAATCAGACATTATCTGATATTTTTTAACAAGACATCTTTAAGGTCAAGTTTTTCCCAGGTGAAACCTTCTTCATTTCTTCCGAAGTGACCGTAAGCCGCAGTGTTTCTGTAAATTGGTCTTTTCAGTTTAAGTCTTTTGATAATTCCTTTCGGAGTCAAATCAACATGTTTGGAAACAACTCTTTCAAGTTCTTTATCTGAGACTTTTCCTGTTCCGTGTGTATCTATCAAAATTGAAATAGGTTCGGCAACACCAATTGCGTAAGAAAGTTGAATTGTACATTCATCTGCAAGACCTGCACCGACAATATTTTTTGCAATATGTCTTGCCGCATAAGTAGCACTTCTGTCAACTTTGGATGGATCTTTACCCGAGAAAGCACCACCACCGTGTGGGGCTCTTCCACCGTAAGTATCAACAATAATTTTTCTTCCTGTAAGACCAGTATCTCCATGAGGTCCGCCGATTTCAAACAATCCTGTAGGGTTAACATAAATTTTCGTATTCTTATCCATAAGTTTCGCTGGAATTACTTTTTTAATTACATTATCTATTACATCTTTTCTGATTTTTTTCTGAGTAACTCCCGGATCGTGTTGTGTAGAAATAACAATCGCATCAATTCGCACAGGTTTTTTATTATCATCATACTCAACTGTAACCTGAGATTTAGCATCAGGTCTAAGATAAGGCATTAACTTTGGATTTTTCTTACGTATATCAGCAAGTTTTTTTACAAGTTTATGAGCATAAGAAATTGCCATCGGCATAAGTTCTTTAGTTTCATTATTTGCATAGCCGAACATAATTCCCTGATCACCTGCACCGCCTGTATCAACACCTCTTGCTATATCAGGAGATTGTTTATTAATTGCCGTCATAACGTTGATAGAATGAGAATCGAATCTGTAATCACCTTTGGTGTATCCGATTTCTTTTACAACATTTCTCACTAATTCAGGAACGTCAACATAATGTGTGGTAGTTATTTCACCGCCAACAAGAACGAATCCTGTTCCGCAGAAAGTTTCACAAGCGACTCTCGCATCCGGGTCATGCTTAAGAATATCATCAAGTATTGCATCAGAAATCTGATCACTGATTTTATCCGGATGTCCTTCACTCACCGACTCCGATGTAAAAAAATAAGACATTTATTTATTTCTCCTTAATTATTTAATTTTCTTTTTAAAATTATTTTAAAATACTTTCAACAGATATATCTTCATCTAAATCTTCCCAATGAATTCCAATTCCTTTTCCAATTAATCTCCAATTATTTCGTTGCTTCTTAGAAGCATTTAACAATCTTGGAAACCATTCCAAAGGGACTGAAATCGTCCTGCCATCATTTAATTCAACTATTAAATTGTAATTGTCAAAATATAGATTAGTTGTCAATGGTTCCTTCACTATAATTATTTTTAAAATAAAAACTTAGAACGGATTTCCGGTTCGGGAATATACACCTCTTCCATTTTTCCGTATTTCTCATATCTCGTATCTGCAACTTCTTTATATTCCGCATCCTGAACATCTCTCGGTTTTTGTGAATTCATTTTACCAAGTTCTTTTAATTCACCATGCATTCTTGTCAGAACAAAATTGCTCGCCGGTGCAGCGTTAAGCAAAAACTCATCTGATGTATTATAATTACTGACGACATACATTGATAATAAATCATAACTGTTAATTCCATACCGCTTTAAAGTGTTAAAAGCAAAGTCACTTTGCAAAGGAGAATAATAAAATAAATTATCTTTATCTCCTTCTATGCAAGCGTGTACAACACCTTTGCAATAAACACAAACACCGTCATAAAAAAATATATTTTTTCCTGTTAAATCAATTTGAGGATTATTTTTTATTTCTTCTTTTATTTTCATTTTTAATTTTATGTATTTATACTTTCTAAAACAATTTCTGCTATATCTTTTACTTTTACTTCTTCTGATTTTTCTTTTGCTTTAACTCCGTCTGTTAACATTGTCATACAGAATGGGCAAGCAGACGCGATTGTTGTTGCTCCTGTCGCAAGTGCTTCTTCTGTTCTTTCTATGTTAACTCGTTTACCTTCAGTTTCTTCAAGGAACATCCTTCCGCCTCCTGCACCGCAACATAAACCTTTGTCTTTAGTTCTTGTCATTTCTACCAAATCAATTCCTTTCACTGACTCAAGTGATTCTCGCGGTTGAGAATAAATATCATTATATCTTCCGAGATAACAGGAATCATGGTAAGTAACTTTTTCTTTTATCTCTTTTTTTGGTTCAATTTTTTTATTCTCAATAAGTTTATCAATATATTCGGAGTGATGTGTAACATCAAGTTCAATCCCAAATTGAGAATATTCATTTTTCAATGAATGTAAACAATGCGGACAAGCGGTAACAACTTTCTTTACATTATAACGTTTGAGTGTTTCAACATTTTGCTGAATAAACTGTTGTGATAAAAATTCATTACCAAGTCTTCTTGCAGGATCACCGGTACATTTTTCTTCATTACCGAGCACGGCATATTTAACTCCTGCTGCATTGAGAAGTTTTGCAAAACTTTTAGTAACATTTCTATATCGTTTATCAAAAGCCCCTGCACAACCAGACCAGAAAACAACATCAACATCATCTGCCGAACCTACGTTACTTAATTTTTTTAAATTATTGATTTTATTTTCTTTTTCAAGTTCATCACTGAGTTCATCTATCCATTCATTTCTGGCTTCAGCACCGAAAGCCCAGGGAGATTCATTATTTTCAAGATTTCTGAAAACTGTATTCATCTCTTCAGGAAAATCTGAATCCATCATAACGAGATTTCTTCTCATATCAACTATTGAAGTTACATGGTCAATCATAACAGGGCACTCCTGAACACAAGCACGGCAAGTGGTGCAAGCCCAAAGTTCCTGCGGTGAGATGTAATCAGGTACAAGATTTATATCAAGCATAGGATCTTGTTCTTTTTTCTCTGCAAGAACAGGACCTTTATCTGAAGCACGTCTTCTGATTTTTGTAACTATTAATTTCGGGTTAAGAAGTTTACCGGTTGTATTTGCAGGACAAACTTCAGTACATCTGCCACATTCCGTACAGGTATATCCGTCGAGTACCTGTTTCCAGGTTAAATCATTATAATCTTTTACACCGTATTGTGTTATACTTTCATCTTCAAAATTAATAGGTTTGAGAATACCTTTAGGTTCTATATCATAATTTGAAAAATAAGTATTCGGAACAGAAGATAAAACGTGGAAGTGTTTTGAATAGGGAAGATAATTTAAAAAAGAAAGCACAACAATATTATGAGCCCACCAGAAAAACATATACATCGTTTCTGAACCTGAGTTATTATTACCAAAAAGATTAGCAAGAAAATCTGATACCGGTCTCAAACCTTGTGAATGACCGAGCCAAATTCTTTCAACGTTTGCTCCGAACATAGTTACCATTACAAGTAAAATCATAACAAGAATAAAAGTTGCATCCATTCTTGATGACTTCTCAACTTTTAATCTGTCAGGAGTTCCTACATATCTTCGAATTAATGAAATCACAACCGTTACGAAAACTATCGCTCCAAATAAATCTGCAATCAGTGTAAGAAAAGAATAAAGAGGTCCGAGAAATGCGAAGGTGAAATGTGGAAAAAACCCTTCAATAAATCCTTCAACGACAACAAATCCTAAAACAAGAAATCCCCAATAAATCAGGAAGTGCAGAAATCCGGCAAGTTTGTGACGGAATAGTTTCGTTTGCAGGAAAGCAAAAACAAAAGTGTTTTTAAGTCTTTGAGAAACATCTTTGAATCTGTTTTCGGGTTTTGTAAAACTTAAAGTAATAAAGAACTTCCTCGCTGAGTAAATAAAAAATCCCAACATTCCGAAAAAGAATATCGCGAAGATAATAGTATTAAGCATTCATTATAAGTTTTTTAAAATTACTTAAATTGAATGTTAATTTAAAGATAATATTAATTTCTATTAGAAATCTAATATCACAACTATCCAATATAATTTTTCTTAACCGATAAAATATTAAATCTAATCTTTTTATTAAGTATATTTTACATTTTTTATTTTAAACCCTTTGTTTTATTCTATAAACAAATACTATTGAGTCTAAATCAATACTAATTTTTTGTCAAAATATAATCTTAAATGAATCACTTAAGAGTTTATATTTGTGTAATTCGATTAATTCGTGAAAATTCGTGGTGAAGTTTTTAAATCGTTATAGACTGATGAAAATTATCATCCAAATAAAAACATTGAGATGACCGAATAGAGATTGATAATATTTAAAATCAATCCTGTAATTATTTCACATAATGTGTAACAGAAACTTTTTCCGGTATTACATAAAAAGTTTTAGAGGCAATTGATTTATATCCTAATGAATCAACGAAATTATTAAAATTATCATAATCGTTTTTTTCCATTGAAGAATAATCAAGTATCATCCAAAATGATTCTAAATTATCATTTGATTTTATTTTTATGGAATCTTTTATCTGATTAAGGTTCCAACCGAAATCAACCGGATTTGTTAAATTAACATTATCTTGTTTGACTTCATACTCTACCATCCAACCCATATAATGCGGTTCTACAATCAATAAATCTTTTCCGGGATTAAAATCATTTTCCTGAATGTATGTTGTAATTCTGCGGTAATCATTATTTTTAAAATCATTTCTATTATGAATTAATACTCCATAAACACTTGAAATAATCAGGATTAATATGAGAACATATATTTTATATTTCATTTTCATTTTGAAATACAACGCAACCTTTGCAATCAAAAGATATGGAACTATTATACTTAAATAACGTGAAAGTAATATTGATTGCTTCATAGAAATTAAAAGTGCAATCAAAAGTGGTATTAAAAATAACAATGAAACATAAAACAATACACGGTCATTTTTTGAATCTGATTTATAAAATTTTATAACTCTTATCAGAAAAACCAACATTATTATTACGGTGAGAACTGTGGAAAACCAATAAACAAATTTATCTTCAAAATGAACGTAAGGGGAGAAAAATATTTCTTTAAAATATTTATAAACTGATTCAAGAATTTCAATAAAAGACATACTCGTTCTCCACGGCTGTCCTTTAGTTATCTGTGTTATGAAATAAGGTATCCAAGGAATGTAAAC
>ERZ761607.4409-NODE-4409-length-12470-cov-92.549658_pt1 | contig 12470 bp, 10 predicted proteins | sample MGYA00511164_ERZ761607 | MGnify/ENA primary metagenome ERZ761607 (study PRJEB28899, sample SAMN02445080) | bioreactor sludge metagenome | biome: EBPR sludge | place: Australia: Brisbane, Thorneside Wastewater Treatment Plant | collected 2011-06-22 ...
TTCAACGAGCTGGCGGTGGCGAACGTCAATGCCTGCCGGGCGCTCGCCGGTGCGGATCCGTTGCCGCTGGCGGAACTGGTCGGGCGCGGACTGATCGAATACATCCCGTTTCCGGCGGATCTCAGGGGCCGCTATCAGAGTTTCACCGAGGCCGATCTGACGAGGCTGCGCCGGGCTGGCTACCAGGCGTCCTTCGCCGACGTCGGCGAGGCGGTCCCACAATACGTCGACTGGCTGAATGCACATGGCTGAGACCCTCGAGGACCAGGTCGGCAACACGCCGCTGGTGATTCTGAAACGTCTGCCGGGCGCGCTCGGCGAGGCGCGCGGCAACCGCATCCTGGCGAAGCTCGAAGGCAACAACCCCGCCGGATCGGTCAAGGATCGCCCGGCGCTGTCGATGATCGCGCGTGCCGAAAAACGCGGCGACATCCGGCCCGGCGACACGCTGATCGAGGCGACGTCGGGCAACACCGGCATCGCGCTGGCGATGGTGGCCGCCGCGCGCGGCTATCGGATTTTGCTGGTGATGCCCGAGAACCAGAGCGTCGAGCGGCGGCAGACGATGCGCGCCTTTGGCGCCGAACTGGTGCTGACGCCGCGCGATGGCGGCATGGAACTGGCGCGCGACATCGCCGAGGGCATGCAGAGGGAGGGGCGTGGAGTCATCCTCGACCAGTTTGCCAACCCCGACAATCCCCTGGCGCACTATGAGGGAACCGGCCCCGAGCTGTGGCGACAGACCGCCGGTGGCATCACCCATTTCGTCAGCAGCATGGGGACCACCGGGACGATCATGGGTGTCTCGCGTTACCTCAAGGAGCAGAACGCTGCCGTCTGCATCGTCGGTTGCCAGCCCGAGGACGGTTCGCAGATCCCGGGTATACGCAAGTGGCCGGAGGCCTACCTGCCGAAGATCTTCGACCGCACACGGGTCGATCGTGTCGAGTCGGTGTCACAGGGCGCAGCGGAAGAGATGACGCGCCGCCTGGCGCGCGAGGAGGGCATCTTCGCCGGCATCTCTTCGGGCGGTTCGCTCACCGTCGCCCTGCGTCTGGCGGCGGAAGTCGAGAATGCAACCATCGTCAGCATCGTCTGCGACCGCGGCGACCGCTACCTGTCGACCGGTGTCTTCCCGGCCTGAACGCCCTTGATGAAGCCGGTTCTCGCCTTTGACATCGAGACGGTTCCCGACGTCGAGGGCCTGCGCCGCCTGCACGTGCTCGACCCGGCTCTGTCCGACGAGGAGGTTGCGGAACTCGCCTTCCAGCGGCGGCGGGCGGCGACCGGCAACGACTTCCTGCCGTTGCATCTGCAGCGGGTGGTGGTGATTTCCTGCGCGCTGCGCCTCGGCAGGGATTTTCGTGTCTGGTCGCTGGCGGCGCCCGAACTGGGCGAAGCGGAGATCATTCAGCGCTTCTTCGACGGCGTGGAGAAGTTCACGCCGCAACTGCTGTCCTGGAACGGCGGCGGCTTCGACCTGCCGGTGCTGCATTACCGGGGACTGATCCACGGGCTGGTTGCGCCGCGCTACTGGGATCTCGGCGACGGTGATCATGCCGACAGTCGCGACTTCAAGTGGAACAACTACATCAGCCGCTATCACACGCGTCACCTCGATCTGATGGACCTGTTGGCACTCTATCAGCCGCGGGCCGCCGTCCCCCTCGACGAGCTGGCACGGCTGATCGGTTTTCCCGGCAAGCTCGGCATGGATGGCAGCAAGGTCTGGCAGGCATGGCAGGAGGGGCGCAGCGCCGAGATTCGCGATTACTGCGAGACCGACGCCGTCAATACCTATCTCGTGGCACTGCGCTTCCGGCTGATGCGCGGCGAGATCTCGGCGAGCGAATACGAGCACGAGCAGGCCAGCGTCCGTGCTGCCTTGCAGCGGCTTGACAAGGCGCACTGGCACGAGTTCCTGGCGGCCTGGCAGTAGAGGAGCACACGGCTGGGCGGCAAATCGGCGGTGCTGGTGGTGCGGATCATGCCGGCGCGGCGGCGGAGTGCCGGCGCGGTGATTCCCAAGCCGCGGCCGCCGTGCAAGAATCACTACTCGCCGGGTGCCGGCTTTTTTTGTTCGTTGAGGAGGAGTCCGATGCGGCTGCATCGTTCGTGTTGTTGGCTCGTGGCAAGCCTGCTGCTGTCGCTGACGCCGATGGTCCAGGCGGCGGGGACTCTTGACAAGATCAAGGCGAACCGGACGATCGCGCTCGGCTACCGCGACTCGTCGATCCCCTTTTCTTATACCGGCAACGACAACCAGCCCTGGGGCTACTCGGTGGACCTGTGTACGCGGGTGGTCGCCGGGATCGCCAGGCAGCTCGGTCTCGAGGAACTGCAGTTGCTCTGGGTGGCGGTGACTCCGGAGACGCGGATCGCGAAGCTGAAGTCGGGCGAGATCGATCTCGAATGCGGCTCGACGACGGCATCGCTGTCGCGCATGCAGGAGGTGGACTTCAGCCTGCCGATCTTCGTCGATGGTGCCTCGTATCTGTCGCGGCGCGGCGCGGGAATCAGGCGCGTCGAGGATCTCGCCGGCAGGAGGATCGCCGTCGCCGGCGGCACGACCAGCGAGCGGACGCTCGTCGCCGCGCTGGCACAGCACCGGGTCAGTGCCGAACTGGTCACGGTCAGCGACCATCAGCACGGGCTGGCAGCACTGCTGCAGGGCAGGGCCGACGCCTACGCCTCGGATCGCGCGCTGCTGATCGGACTGGCGCTCGATTCCGGCAACCAGAGCGACTGGACGATCGGCCCCGAAACCTTTTCCTATGAGCCATACGCGCTGATGTTGCGGCGCAACGACGCCGATTTCCGCCTGGCGGTGAACGCGGTACTGGCGCGGCTGTCGCGCAACCGCGAGATTTACGAGATTCACGATCGCTGGTTCGGTCATCTTGCCAAACCGGGCGCACGGCTGGACAACCTGTATTATCTGAACGGTCTGCCGGAGTAGGCCGGCACGCGTCAGGACGTTGCGCGCGATCCGGGCGGTGTGTGCGTTGCCCGGTCGATGGCGCGTCGTTTCGTTGCTGCCGGCGTGCGGCTTGCCGTGGTGACAGGGATGCCCGGCATCCCTGGTCGGATGGCGATCCGCCCGGCGCCGACCGGCTGCAACGTGGGCTGCATTCATTGGTGAAAGGGGGTTGCACATGGAAGCTCTTCTGCTCTGGCTTGGGCGTGCCGTCGGTAGCGGCGGCCTGTTGGTCTGCATCGTTGCGGTGGCAACGCGTCTGACAGGCAAGCACTATCTCGCAGGCTTCGAGCTGCTGACGTTGCTCCAGGGGGGCATGGCGGCGCTGGTCGCCGGCTGCTTCCTGCTGCTGCTGGCGCTCGGCGGCCGTGGCGGGGATGGCGGGACGGGTCCCTACCGCGGCCGGTAGTTCGCTCCCTTACCATGATTGCCGGAGAATGGGTGCGTACCCGGGTCAGGCAGGACGCCAGCCATCGCTGTGGCCCATGGCCAGGGCGACGACTTGCGGTGCCGCATGGCGCGTGCGGGCGCGCTGGCATGCAGTTGGTGTGGCGCAACGACCCACTGGACGCGCGGCGGACGACGTCCCGGGCCGCGAGGCTGGCTGTTGACCGGCACATCTGTCATCATTGCCCCCTGCCGCAGAGCAGGTTCCTGCCCGGCACGCCGCTGGCGCTGATTGCCGGCGGCGGTTGAGGCCCGGATCGGGAAGGAGAGGCAGCGTGTTTTCAGGGAATGGTGGCGATGAGTAGGCCAGCGCAGCAACGCAGCGAGCTTGCCGAGGTGCTGCTGTCTTTTCGCCGGGCGTTCATGACCGTCGGCAGCTTCAGCTTCTTCATCAACCTGCTGATGCTGACGCCGGCCATTTACATGCTGCAGATCTACGACCGCGCGCTCGGCAGCCGCAACGTCACGACCCTGCTGATGCTGACGCTGATCACGCTCGGCCTGTTCGGGCTGATGTCGGTGCTCGAGTGGATCAGATCGATGGTGCTGGTTCGTGTCGGCGCGCGTCTCGATCTCGACATCAATTCCCGCGTCTTCGATGCGACCTTCGAGCGCAATCTGCGCCAGGCGGGCCAGAATCCGGCACAGGCGCTGAACGACCTTGCCTCGATGCGGCAGACGCTGACGGGTGCCGGCCTGATTGCCCTGACCGATGCGCCGTGGATGCCGATCTATGTCCTGGTGATCTTCATGCTGCACGTACAGCTCGGGATTTTCGCGCTGATCGGGGTGCTGCTGCTGGTGATCCTGGCGGTGGTCAATGAACGGGTTTCGGCGGGGCCCCTGGGCGAGGCGCAGAAGCTGGCGATGGCCGCCAATGCGCAGGCCAACAACAATCTGCGCAACGCCGAGGTGATCGAGGCGATGGGGATGCTGCCGGCGATTCGCGGTCGCTGGTTCAAGCTGCATCAGAAGTTCCTGATGCAGCAGGCTCTGGCGAGCGATCGTGCGGGTGTGCTCAACGCCATCACCCGCTTCGTGCGGATTTCGATGCAGTCGCTGGCGCTGGGTTATGGTGCGCTGCTGGCGATCGAGGGCGAGATCACGCCCGGCATGATGATCGCCGGCTCGATCATCATGGGTCGTGCGCTGGCTCCGGTCGAGGTCCTGATCGCCAACTGGAAGCAGCTGGTGTCGGCGCGCGCGGCCTATGGGCGCCTGGCCGAGTTGCTGCAGGTCTATCCGGCCCGCGTTGCCGGCATGCCGTTGCCTCGACCCGAGGGCGTCGTCCTGGTCGAGAACGCGGCGACCGCGGCTCCCGGCAGCAGGGTGCTGATCCTGAAGAATGTCAGCTTCAGCCTGAAGGCCGGCGAAATCGTGGCGGTGATCGGCCCGAGTGCTTCCGGGAAGTCCACCCTGGCGCGCCTGCTGGTTGGCGTCTGGCCGCCGCTGGCCGGTTCCGTGCGGCTCGATGGCGCCGAGGTCTTCAAGTGGAACAAGGACGAGCTGGGTCGCCATCTCGGCTACCTGCCACAGGACATCGAGCTGTTTGACGGCACCGTCGCCGAGAACATCGCCCGTTTTGGCGACATCGACTCGGAGCGGGTTCTGGCAGCGGCGCAGGCTGCGGGGGTCCATGACCTGGTCCTGCTGTTGCCGATGGGCTACGACACGCCGCTCGGCGACGGCGGCAGCGCCCTCTCGGGTGGGCAGAAGCAGCGCATCGGACTGGCCAGGGCGCTCTACGGCGACCCGGCTCTGATCGTGCTCGACGAGCCGAACTCGAACCTGGATGACCAAGGGGAGGCGGCGCTGGCGGAGACGCTGCGGCGTCTGAAGGCCGAGAAGCGCACCGTGGTGATCATCACCCACCGCATGAGCACGCTGGCCGTCGCCGACAGCATTCTGGTGCTGCATGAAGGAACGGTCAAGCTGCACGGACCGCGTGACCAGGTTCTGGCGGCGTTGCGATCGGGGAACCAGGCCGGCGCGGACCGTCAGGGAGGAGCCGCCCGGCCGGCACCGATGGCGGTTGCCGCGAGCACGCCGGCGACACCGCGCTTCGGCGCCTGAGGGGAAAACCAGGAGGATGTCGATCAGCATGTTTGGGCGGAAGAAGGTGTCCGACGCCGACATCACCGATGTTGGCGAGGTCGCGCAGGACGCAGGGGGCGGCGGGCAGCGGGCGGCTGCGGTCGATATCGATCATGGTCGGGCGTCGCGTTTCGGCTGGCTGGTTCTCGCCATCGGCTTTGGCGGTTTCATGCTGTGGGCCGCTCTGGCGCCTCTCGACCAGGGGGTCCCGGCCGGTGGCCAGGTCGTCGTGACCGGCAACCGCAAGACGGTGCAGAACCTCGGTGCGGGCAAGGTCGAAGCGATCCTGGTCAAGGATGGGGATGAAGTGCAGAGCGGCCAGATCCTCGTTCGTCTCGACCCGACGATGGCCAGTTCGCAGTACGAGGTGGCGCGCAGTCAGTGGTTTGTCGCCAAGGCGGCCGAGGCGAGGCTGCTGGCGGAAGCGCAGGGCAGGTCGGAGATCGTTTTTGCCGACGAGCTGCTGCAGGCACGCGATGACCCGCGGGCGGCGAGTGCGATGGCGGTGCAGACGCAGTTGCTGCGTTCCCGCCAGGCGGCGCTGCAGGCCGAGCTGGGGGCGATGCGCAGCATGCTCGCCGGTCTGCAGTCTTCGGCAAAGGCTCTCGAGGCGACGCGGCGGGCCAAGGAGGAGCAAAGCCGGCTGCTGCTCGATGAGCTCAAGGGCTTGCGCGACCTGGCGGCTGAAGGCTATCTCCCGCGCAACCGCCTGTCCGAGCAGGAGCGCCTGCAGGCGCAGCTCGGCGGCGCCATTTCCGAGGACATCGGCAATCTCGGGCGGACACAGCAGAGCATTGCCGAGGTCCGGATGCGGATGACCGCGCGCCAGCAGGATTACGACAAGGACGTCGAGAACGGCCTCGCCGAGGTGCAGAAGGAGGTGACATCACTCGACAGTCGTCTTGCCGGACTGGCCTTCGAACTGGCCAACACGGATATCCGTGCGCCGGCCGAAGGAATCGTCGTCGGACTGAGCGTGCATACCGTCGGTGGCGTGCTGGCGCCGGGGACACCGCTGATGGACGTCGTGCCGAAGAATGAGCCGCTGCGCATCGATGTCCAGATTCCGACGACGCTGATCGACAAGGTGCGCATCGGCTCACCGGTCGACATCACTTTTCCCGCGTTCAACCAGCGCACGACGCCGCAGATTCCGGGTGACTTCGTGCAGGTGGCGGCCGACGCAACGACCGATCCGCAGGGCAGGGTGCCGCCCTTCTACCGTGGCCAGGTGGTCGTCACCGAGGACGGGATGAAGAAGCTCAAGAGCTACGAGATCAAGGCCGGCATGCCCGCCGAGGTGTTCATCAAGACCGGTGAACGGACGATGTTGAACTATCTCTTCAAGCCCCTCGTCGATCGCATGAAGACGGCGCTGACCGAGGAATGAGGATGATGGGTTGGGCTGCTGCCGGGCTGGCCGGCTGCGTGCTGGCACTGGTGTCGTCCGCGGTGGCGGCGGCCGGGCTGATGGATGCGTACTACGCCGCGCGACAGAACGATCCGACCCTGCGCGCGGCGCGCTACGAGCGGGACGCCGGGCAGTATGCGATCGCCATCGGCCGCGCCGGGTTGCTGCCGAATATCGGCGTCACTGGCGCCTATTCGAAGAACAAGGGTGAACGGACGTACTACACCAGGGCGGGTAGCCCGACCGAGGATCTCGATTACCGCGAGGAGGCGGCTGCCATCGCGCTGCGGCAGCCGTTGTTCAACTACGACAGTTTCGTTCGCTACCGGCAGGGGGACGTGCAGGCGGCGTTCAGCGACGCGGTCTTCGACCGCAAGGAGGCGGAATTCGCCGTCAAGCTGGCGGCAGCCTATTTCGAGGTGCTGTTCTCGCTCGAGAGGCTGGCACTGAGCGATGCCGAGATCGCCGCCTACCGTGCCGACCGCGAGACCTCCGAGCGCCGGCGCAAGGGGGGCGAGGGGACGGTCACCGAGGTCGCCGAGGCTGAGTCACGGTTGCAGCTCGCCCGGGCCGGTCGCGCCGATGCCATCGACCGGCTGTCGGTGGCCATGCTCAGGCTGGAGACGATGACCGGCAAGACGATGGCGCCGCTCTGGCCGTTGCGTCCGGACTTCGCCCCGAGCGCCGTGCAGAGCGTCGGTCTCGACCAGTGGTCGGCGATGGCGGAGGAGGGCAGCCCGGAGATTCGGGCGCGGCGCAAGTCCTTCGAGTTCGCCAGCCTCGAGGTCGATCGCAATCGCGCCGGCCATTATCCACAGCTCGACCTGGTTGCGCGCGCATCGCGGACGCAAGGGGAAACGCTGTCGACTCTTGACCAGAAGAATCTCATCAACTCCGTCGGCGTGCAGTTGAACATCCCGTTCTTTGCCGGCGGCCGGGTCAGCGCGTTGACCGGTCAGGCGGTCGCCAACCGCGAGCGGGCCCGGGCCGAACTGGACGCGGCCGTCAACGAGGTTCTGGTCGAGGTCAGGCGGCAGTACATGGCGGTCGAGACGGGTGCCAGCAAGATCGCGGCCTATCAGAAGGCTGTCGACGCCAGCGCCGTGGCGGTCGAGGGAACGCTGCGCGGCATGCGCAGCGGGATCAGGAGCAACGTCGATGTGCTCAACGCCGAACGCGTGATGTTTGTCGCCAAGCGCGACCTCGCGCAGGCGCGTTACGAGTATCTGCTCAGCCTCCTGCAGCTCAGGGCTGCCGCCGGCGTGCTTTCGGAGAAGGACCTGCAGGAGACGGCGAACCTGCTGCTGCCGCCCGAGTGATTGCTGCCAGCGCTACGGTGACGGGCAGACCAGGGCCGGCAGTTCGCTGAGATCGCCGATTTCCCCGTCGGGGGTTTCCGGAATCCGCTCCGCGGCTTGGGCGAAGCGGTTGCACCAGACGACGCGCAGACCGCTGGCCTTGGCGCAATGGGCATCCCAGGCATTTGCGGAGAGGAAGCAGATGGCCGCGGGTTCGAGCTGCAGCCGCTCCGGCGCCAGGCGATAGACTGCCGGGTGCGGCTTGAAGACACCCACTTCCTCGACCGACAGAACGGCATCGAAAACACCGTCGAGGCTGCTGTTGCGCACCACGGCGGCGAGCATGGCGGGCGTTCCGTTCGAGAGGATCGCCAGCTTCATTCCCCGCCTGCGCAGCTGCTGCAGGGTGGCCGGCACATCGGCATAGCAGCCGAGGTGCAGGTAGAGGTCGAGCAGGTGCGCGTGCAGGCCAGGCCGCTCGAGGCCGAGCGTACTCAGAGCGTAGGTCAGTGCCTCACCGGTGACCTGCCAGAAGTCCGCGTGGCGGCCGGCCAGTCCCCGTAGCCAAGTGTACTGCAACTGCTTCTGGCGCCAGATCTCGGACAGCTTCTGCCAATCGCTGCCCAACTCGTCGCTGGCGGCCTGCGCGGCGCTGTTGAAGTCGAAGAGGGTGCCGTAGGCGTCGAAGACGCATGCTTCGATGCCGTCGAGTCGTCTGTTGCTCATCGTCCTGTGCTCCTGTCCGGGGGGATTTGGTGCGTCCGCAGGCGGCGCCCCTGCTCATTGTACGTGGCAGCAGCTCAGGTACCACAGCTTGGCGCCGGGGCCGGCTCGTCGCCGAGGGCGCCAGCGCAACTCGATCCCTGCCCGGCGGTGCAGCCGTAGCAGTGTTCGGCGACACGGATCGCCTGACCCTCGAGTGCGGCCGCGTCGATGTCGCTGATGTGCAGACGGAAACTGCCGCGCCTGCCGATTGGCAGCCCGAGCTGTTGGTTGAAATCGCAGTCGTAGAGATAGCCCTGCCAGTCGACCGAGAGCAGATTGCGACACATGACGTGCGTGACGTTTTCTTCGCGGTGGGCGGCACGCAGCAGTTGCATGTAGCCGTTGAACTGGCCGCGCGAGACGAGGACCGAGCCAAAGCGCTGGATCGGCATGTTGGCCAGGGTGAAGAGCTGGTTGAAGACGATGCCGAACCTTTGTCCGAGGTGTTCCCGGTAAGCCATCGCCAGTGCGGCCTGCGGTGGTGGCAGGGTTGGCCCCTGCGGATTGAAGACGAGGTTGAGCTGCAGCCCGCTGCCTACCACACCATAACCGAGCGCGTTCAGCCGCTGCAGACCGCGGATGCTGGCGGCGAAGCTGCCCTTGCCGCGCTGCTGTTCGACGTTTTCCTCCAAGTAGCACGGCAGCGAGGCGACGACCTCGATGCGATGCGTGGCGAGAAAGTCGGCGAGATCCTCGTGCCCGGGCTCCTCGAGAATGGTGAGGTTGCAGCGGTCGATCACCCGCAGGCCACGCTGCCGACCGGCGACCACCAGTCGCCGGAAGTGCGGGTTCAGCTCGGGTGCGCCGCCGGTGAGGTCGAGGGCCCGGACTTCGGGACTGGCCGAGATGAAGGCAAGCACGGCATCCACCGTCTCGGCGGTCATTTCCTCGCGTCGCTGCGGACCGGCGTTGACGTGGCAATGGAGGCAGCTCTGATTGCAGCGGTAGCCGAGGTTGACCTGCAGGACCTCGACCGAACGGCGGATCAGGGCCGGGAAAGTGGTGTTCGAGAGCAGGGGCAGGGTGGCGTGCATGGGTCGTTCTCCGTCGGGGTCTGCAGTTGCTGTCGCTGCGCGCGTGATTTCCTTACAGCCGCTCGTCGTCGTCGGCGCACCGGTTGTCGTGCGGCGCGGCGGATTAAGTCTGGCGAATGCTCCAGCTGCTGGCAGGGCGCCACCGAGCCCTTGGCAGGTTTGCCAGGCTGTGGGTTCCGAGGCGCCGAATAATACTGTAGAATCGCTCGCTTTCCGTGCGCGGAGAGGCGTCAGGACGGCCGGATGTTCATCTGACGGTGGCTGCCGATGGCGCCCGGGTGGGTCTGGGGTCGTCGTGCAGGCGCGGCGGCAGCCGGTTGCAGCGCAGTCGTCCGGCGAGCCCGCCGGCGGTCGCTTCGGCTGCCAGCGCGGCACTGTATGGAGGCGTCTGGGGTCGTTCGCGGCGATCTCTGGTTCGAGTCACATTTCAGCCTGTATCACAAGGATTTTCAATGGAAACTAACGCTGCTAACACTGCTGCACCCGCGCCGAGTGCCCTTGAGCGCCGCCTCGAGCTGTCCGTGCCGATCGCCGAACTCGAGCACGACGTCGACCAGCGCCTGCGGCGCCTGGGCAAGAACATGAAGCTGCCGGGCTTTCGCCCAGGCAAGGTGCCAGCCAGTATCGTCAGGCAGCAGTTTGGCCAGCAGGCGCACCTGGACGCTCTGCAGGAGGCACTGGGGCGTTTGTTCGGCGAGGCGGTCAGCGCGCAGAACTTGCGCGTTGCCGGTACACCGAAGATCGAGGCGAACAACACCGGCAGCACGACACACATGGATTTCTCGGCGACTTTCGAGGTTTACCCGGAAATCACGCTTAGTGATCTGGCGGGCGTCGAAGTCGAACGGCCGGTGCTCGAGGTCGGCGCGGAGGAGATCGACAGCACACTGGAGATCCTGCGCCGGCAGCGCGTGCGTTATGATCCGGTCGATCGTGCGGCCGCTCTGGCCGATCGGGTCACCATCGACTTCCTCGGCAAGAAGGACGGCGAACCCTTTGCGGGTGGCCAGGGCAAGGACTACCGTTTCGTCCTCGGGGAAGGAAGGATGCTTTCCGACTTCGAGAATGCCGTGATCGGGACGCGTGCCGGCGAAGCCAAGTCGTTCGACATGACCTTCCCGGCCGAGTACTTCTCCAAGGATCTGGCGGGCCAGTCGGTGACCTTCGACATCGTGCTCAAGGAGGTCTGCGAGCCGGTTCTGCCGGAAATGGACGGGGATTTCGCCCGCGCTCTGGGTGTCGAGGACGGCGATCTGACGCAGATGCGGGCCGAGATCGAGGCCAACCTGCGGCGGGAAGTGAAAAAGCGTCTGCAGGGCCGAATTGCCGCCCAGGTGATGGACGTGCTGTTGCAGGCGAACCCGCTGCAGGTGCCGGAGGCTCTGATTCAGCGAGAGGTCGAGCGGCTGATGCAGGGCGCGCGCCAGGACATGGAGCAGCGCGGCATGCAGGTCAAGGACCTGCCGATGCGACCGGAGTGGTTCACCGATCAGGCCCGGCGGCGCGTTTCGATCGGCCTGATCCTGGCGGAAATCGTCAGGCGGAACGATCTGAAGGTGCAGCCGGCGCAGGTGCGCGAACTGGTCGAGGACGCAGCGCAAAGCTATGACAATCCGGAGGAGGTCGTTCGCTGGTACTATGCCAAGGACGAACGCCTCAACGATTTTGAAGGAGCGGCCATCGAGGCGAACGTGGTCGACTGGGTCCTGCAGCGGGTCACGGTTCGTGACAAGCCGGTGGCCTTCGCCGAACTGATGGGGCAACAGGGCTGACACGGGGCGCGGCGGCGCTGGCGGAGAACTGGCGGCAGCCGCCGCGTCGCGCCGCCGGCATCGTCGGCTTCACTTGCCGCTGATCCTCTTCCAGCCCCAGTGGCGGAAGGGGCTTCGTGAGTCACGACAGCGACTTTCACGGCAATCAAGGAAACGAAATGGGCATTGACCCCGCAGGTAGTTGGGACCCGCAGGCACTTGGTCTGGTGCCGATGGTGATCGAGCAGAGCGGTCGTGGCGAACGCGCTTACGACATCTACTCGCGTCTGCTGAAGGAGCGCGTGATCTTTCTCGTTGGCCCCGTCAATGACGTGACCGCGAATCTGGTGGTCGCGCAGTTGCTGTTTCTCGAAGCCGAGAATCCCGACAAGGACATCCACTTCTACATCAATTCACCGGGCGGTGCGGTCTCGGCCGGGTTGTCGATCTACGACACGATGCAGTTCATCAAGCCCGACGTCTCGACCCTGTGCATGGGGCAGGCATGCTCGATGGGAGCCTTCCTGCTGGCGGCCGGCGCTGCCGGCAAGCGCTTTGCGCTGCCGAACTCGCGGGTGATGATCCACCAGCCGATGGGTGGCTTTCAGGGACAGGCTTCGGATATCGCGATTCATGCGAAGGAGATCCTGTCGCTGCGCGCCAAGCTCAATGAACTCATGGCGCGGCACACCG
>ERZ761607.4410-NODE-4410-length-12470-cov-6.619734_pt1 | contig 12470 bp, 12 predicted proteins | sample MGYA00511164_ERZ761607 | MGnify/ENA primary metagenome ERZ761607 (study PRJEB28899, sample SAMN02445080) | bioreactor sludge metagenome | biome: EBPR sludge | place: Australia: Brisbane, Thorneside Wastewater Treatment Plant | collected 2011-06-22 ...
GGATGGCGGTTATGGAAATTTTCCACCTCCACCACCACCTCCTCCTCCAAATTTCAATCCACCTCCTCCACCACCACCTCCTCCACCTCCTCCAACTTCCGGCGGATATAATCCCGGTGGCTCAGGAAGTGCAAGCACTAACGCAATAATTTCTTTAGTTGCGGGTATCTTATCATGGATTGCTTGCCCTTTTATACTCGGTATAGTTGCCTGGGTGATGGGTAAAAGCGAATTGAGTAAAATTGAAAGACGCGAGTCATCTGTTGAAGGAAAAACACTTGCCACTATCGGTATGTGGCTCGGTATAGCAAACGTAATACTTTCGGTTATAGGTGTATTATTCTATATTATATTTGTATTGATAATAGGGATTGCAAGTTTTTCAGGTATGAATTAACTTTTGCAAATTTTTAATAATTCAAAAAGGGCTAAATGCCCTTTTTTTATATTGATTTAAAATTGAATCTTAAATTAAAAAGAATTAACAAATCCATCCTTAATCCTATACCTGAATATAAAACGGAACATTCAGCAGGTATGGATTTAACTTCATCTGAATCTCTTATATTAAAAAAAGGGGAAAGAAAATTAGTCGGAACAAATTTTATAATTGAACTTGAAAACGGATATGAAGCACAGGTGAGACCGAGAAGCGGTCTTGCTCTTAAGAACGGAATAACTGTTCTCAACACACCCGGAACTATTGATGCTGATTATCGTGGTGAAGTCAAGGTGCTTTTAATGAATTTCGGAGACGAAGATTTTGAAATAAATGTTGGAGATAGAATTGCTCAAATGATAATTTCTAAATATACTAAAGTTACGATAGTTGAAACAGAAAATTTATCAGATACTGAACGGGGTGAAGGCGGTTATGGAAGCACAGGAGTTAATTGATTGATGTCGCAGGGCGTTTTAAATATTGTTACAACTCCTATTGGAAATTATGCTGACCTTACTTTGAGAGCATTGAGAATTTTAAATGAATCGGATTATATAATTTGTGAAGAATATAAAGAAGCAAATAAATTTTTAAAGTTTTTTGAAATTGATAAAGAACTTTTCAGAATAAATGAACATAATGAAGAAGAGTTTGATAATGAAATAATAAACCATCTTTTAAGCGGGAAAAAAATTTCATTAATAAGTGATGGAGGCACTCCCCTCTTTGCCGATCCAGGTTATTCACTTTTGAAACAATGTATAGAACTAAATATAAAAATAGATTTCATTGGTGGTGCTAACTCAGTAATTGCTGCAATAGTTCTATCAGGATTTAATATATCAAGATTCAGATTCGCAGGATTTCTCTCACCTAAAAATGACATCAGAAAAAATGAAATTCATAAATTAAAATCGGAAGATAATGTTATTGTAATACTTGAAGCACCTTACCGCCTCAGACAAATTCTTGAAGATTTTAATTTGATAATTCCGGAAAGAAATATTTTTGTAGGATGTGATCTGACAACCGGAAATGAAATGCAGTTCAGAGGCACTGCTTCAGAAATTTTAAATCAGATTGAAGAAAATTATAAAGCAGAGTTTGTAATTGTTTTAGATAAATTTTATTTTAAAAAAAATGATAACAATATTTGAATATAATAATATAAACGGATGCGTCCAGGTTGAAGATAATTCTCTTAAATCCTGGGATAAAAACGGTAACGATATTATTTGGATTGATATTCAGGATGAATCAAGTGAAAAGATTGCTTCTTTTCTTAAAGACAATTTCAATTTTCACCCTCTTGTTATAGAAGATGCATCTAAATATACTGATTTTGATAAGAAATATCACCTGCCTAAAGTTGAAGATTTTGAAGAATATGTATTTATAGTTTTTAACTCGATTGAAAAAATTGCCGATGCAAAATTTAAAGTTATTCCTCTCAGTTGTTTTCTCGGTCATAATTTTTTAATTACCATTCATTCAAAAAATCTGAATGAACACATACTTTTAAAACTTAAAGAAGGATATTTTAAATCGGCAATGAAGAAAGGTGTTGATTATTTTCTTCACATCATACTGGATGAAATTGTGGATAAATATTATCCGATTCTTGACGGATTCGAAGCGAAAATTGACAGTGTTCAGGATATAATTTTTAAACGAAGCCCAAGTAACAGAACGCTGATTGAAATAATGAATCTCAAAAAACAACTTGTTGAACTAAGAAGAATTGCTTTTTATCAAAAGGAAGTTTTATTTAAAGTAACTCGCGGAGATATTGAACTCATAACGGAATCAGAAGCAATTTATTACAGAAATGTATATGATCATCTTGTGAGAGTAACAGATTCAGTTGAATCATACAGAGATTTAATTACGAGTTTAATGGATTCATACTTATCAATAGTAAATAATAGATTAAGTGAAATCACTAAAGTCCTTACAATTATAGCAACTATCGTCCTTCCTTTAAACCTGATTACAGGTATTTACGGAATGAATTTGATTGACCTTCCATTCGCGGATTCTCACCTTGGTTTTTATTTTGTTTTAACTTTAATGGTAACTGTTATAGTTATAATGCTTTTATGGTTTAAAAGAAAACAATGGATTGATATTAAAAAAGAGTTTTAAATTCCTGTAAAATCGCTATAATCAAGCCTTTTTGAATTGAGACTGGTTTTTAATTTCGGTATATTTGTTAGTGAAAATCAGTTATAAAAATAGCGGAGTTGACATAAAAAAAGGTGATAAATTAGTAGATATCATCAAGCCCGTCGTCAAAAAAACTTTCACAAATAACGTATTAAGTGGTATTGGAAATTTTGGTGCATTTTATAAAATTCCTTTAAAATCTTACAAAAATCCCGTTTTTGTTTCTTCGGTTGATGGCGTAGGGACTAAACTGAAAATCGCATCCGAAATGGGTATTTATGATACTATAGGTGAAGATCTGGTAAATCACTGTGTCAACGATATTGCAGTTTGTGGTGCTAAACCTCTTTTCTTTCTTGATTATTATGCAACAGGAAAACTCAATGTTAAAAATGCCTCACAGGTAATTAAAGGACTTGCGAAGGCGTGTAAAGAAAACAATTGTTCATTGATTGGCGGTGAGACTGCTGAAATGCCGGGCTTGTATCAAAATGAAGATTTTGATTTAGCCGGAAGTATTACCGGAATTGTTGAGAAAAGTAACATTCTCGATAAAAAAAATGTTAAAAAAGATGATGTGTTAATCGGACTTGAATCATCAGGGCTGCATACAAACGGATACTCACTTGTAAGAAAAATATTTAAATCAAAAAAAGATTTACAAAAATATTACGATGAATTTGAAAATATTCTCGGTTATGAATTATTACAGGTTCACCGTTCGTATTTGAATATTATTCAATCCGTTTTGAGCAATTTCAAAATAAATGCTATTTCTCATATAACGGGTGGAGGCATTGAAGGAAATACAAAACGAGTTATTAATAAAAATAACAAACTTGTTATAAACTGGAAAAGTTGGGACAGACCGGAAATTTTTAAACTAATTCAGAAAAAAGGAAATGTTGATGAGAAGGATATGAGAAGGACTTTTAATTTAGGAATAGGATTGATTTTTATTGTAAATAAAAAATATTCAGATAAATTATATCAGTATTTGATAAAGAAAAATGAAACACCATATATAATTGGCGAAATTAAATAACTAAACTTAAGAGGAGAATTAAAAATGGAAGTATTTGAAAAAGATAAAATAGATCTCGATACAGGAAAAATCAGTGACAACGGTTTTAATGATGTACAAATTAAACCTCAGCATGTGCAGGATATCTTAAAAGAAAGAATGCTTGTTGATGGTTTTGATGTAACTGTTGATCTTGAAAAATCACAAGGTGCATACCTTTATGATTCAAAACACAACAGAAAACTTCTTGATTTTTTTACGTTCGTTGCTTCTAATCCTATCGGGATGAATCACCCGAGATTAAATAATCAGGAGTTTATAAACAGAATCGGGAAAGTTGCTTTAAATAAACCTTCTCTTTCTGATATATATGCAAATGAACAGGCACAGTTTGTTTATACATTTTTTGATATTGCTGTACCTGAATATTTCAAATATGCTTTCTTTATTGAAGGTGGTGCTTTAGCAGTTGAAAACGCTTTGAAGGCAGCATTCGACTGGAAAGTTCATAAAAATTTCAAAAAAGGTTATACTACAGAAAAAGGGCATAAAGTAATTCACTTTAAAGAAGCGTTTCACGGAAGAAGTGGTTACACGCTTTCATTGACAAATACTGATCCGAACAAAACAAATTATTTTCCTAAATTCGATTGGCCAAGAATTACAAATCCTAAAATGAAATTCCCTATTGATAACCATCTTGAAGAAGTTATCAATCTTGAAAATCAGGCAATCAATGAAATTAAAAAGGCAATCGCAGATAATAAAGATGATATTGCATGTATGATTTTAGAACCGATTCAGGGAGAAGGTGGAGATAATCAGTTTAGAAAAGAATTTTTTGTTAAACTCAGAGAAATCTGTGATGAAAATGAAATCCTTTTGATACTTGATGAAGTTCAAACAGGAATTGCTTTGACAGGTAAATGGTGGGCTCATCAACATTACGTTCAGCCGGATTTGATTTCCTTTGGTAAAAAAACTCAGGTATGTGGTGTCTTAGCAACTGATAGAATTGATGAAGTTGAAGAGAATGTATTCAGAAAACCGAGCAGAATTAATTCAACTTGGGGTGGAAATATTGTTGATATGGTAAGATTCAGTGAGATTCTTAAAATAATAAGAGATGAAAATTTAGTAGAAAACTCTGCTGTAATGGGTGAATATTTACAATCAAAACTTAGAGATTTAACATCTAAATACGAAGGAATTACTTCAAATGCACGCGGACTTGGTTTATTCTCTGCATTTGACTGTAAAGACGCAGAAATGAGAAATACTGTAACCTCAAAAGCACTCGAAAACGGGTTGATTATATTAGGTTGCGGTTCTTCATCTATCAGGTTCAGACCGCCGGTAAACGTCACCAAATCCCAAATTGATGAGGGTATAAATATTTTAGATGATGTTTTATCAAAAATTTAGTATTTTTGTTAAGATTAAGTTTAAATAAAAATAACTAAATTTAGTAAAAATTGATTCCTGAAGATGTAAAACAAATATTTATAAAGTATCTTAAAGAAAACGCTCATAGGATAACTAATGAGCGTTTTTTAATTTTAGATGCTGCTCTGAATATGGAAGGTCATTTTGATGCCGATGAACTTTACCTTAAAATGAAAAAAGATTATATGGATGTCTCCCGTGCAACTGTTTATAAAACTCTTGAACTTATGAGCGAGTGTGGGATTTTGTATAAACATAATTTCAAAGGTGACAGGACAAGATACGAAACTAAATACGGCAGAAATAACCATTATCATATAATATGTGTTTCCTGTAAGAGAATTATGGAATTTGAAGACCCTGAAATAGAAAAACTTCAGGAAAAAATTTGCAGGGAAAATAATTTAAATCCTGTTGAACATACTTTACAGGTATTTGCAACATGCAAAGATAAAGACCATTGTGATCATTTTTCCGAAAACGAAAAAAAACTGTATAACATTACTGTTAAATGAGAAGTGCAATCGAATTAAAAATTGGTGAAAAAGCCATAATCAACGATATAGATAATACAAATCCTTCTGCAAGAAGAATTCTTGAAGTTGGATTTACACCGGGAGAAGAAATTGAACTTCTCTTCAAACCCGTATTTGGTGATCCTCTTGCATTTTCCATCAGAGGCACTTTAATTGCTGTCAGATCTTCTGAAGCTAAATGTATATTAATATAATTTTTTTCAATGCTTACCGTTACAGATAATAAACTTCCTTTAATAACACTTTTAGGTCATCCCAATTCAGGAAAGACCACACTTTTCAATTATCTAAGCGGTAAAAAATATAAAACAGTAAACTATCCCGGTTCCACAGTTGAATATTCCATTTCAAGAATTTTAAGCAGATTTGAATTTAATGCAAATATATTAGACTCACCGGGAATTATAAGTTTAATCCCCTGCTCTCCTGATGAAAAACTTTCTGTTAATTATGTTTATAATCACCCAAAATATGGAAAGACTGATCTTGCTGTAGTAACTCTCGATGCAAGCCAACTTTCAAGACAATTGTTATTAGTAAAGCAATTAATCGAATGTAATTTCAAAGTTATAATTGCTTTAACAATGGTTGATATATTAAACAAAAAAGGAATTGATATATCAACAACGAAACTTTCAGAACTTACCGGATGTGATGTTGTGAAAATTGATGGAAGAAGCGGAGAAGGAATTGACGAATTACTGAAAGTTATCCGTATTAATATGAATCTTTTAAATGAAAATAATTTAAAACATACTTTAAAAGATTATGATAAAAATAAAATTATCAGTTTATATAATGACATAGAAAGAATAGAAAAGGATGTTTTATTTAATATTGAACCGGTTGTTAAAGATAATGAACTTATCAATATTGAAAACGCAAATAAAAAATTAAATGTTCTTTCCGGATTATCGGTTAACGGTCATAGAAAACTCGATAAAAGCACAGTCAATATTGATAAAATAGTTCTTCATAAATTCTGGGGATTAATAATTTTTATCCTCGTAATGAGTTTAACATTTACTTCAATCTTTTGGCTTGCTGCACCGCTGATGGATTTGGTGGATACATTTTTTGGAAATTTATCTGAAATAACTTCAAATGCTCTCGGTGATAATTTATTCAGTGATTTGATTTCAAATGGATTGATTGCCGGACTTGGTTCTGTTCTTGTTTTTGTTCCTCAGATTGTAATTTTATTTTTGATTCTCGGATTATTAGAAGATTCAGGTTATCTTGCTCGGGGTGCTATGATACTTGATAAACCACTTGCAAAAATTGGTCTTAACGGCAGGTCGTTTGTGCCTATGCTTTCAGGTTTTGCGTGTGCAATCCCTGCAATAATGGCAACGAGAACAATTCAAAACAGAAAAGAAAGATTACTTACCATTTTTATAATTCCTCTTATGAGTTGCAGTGCAAGACTGCCTGTATATGCTTTACTTCTTGCATTTTTGATTCCGCAGGATCAACCATTCATTGCAGGATTTTCTTTGACTGCAATTTATATTTTCAGCATTCTAAGTTCTTTATTGATTGCAGGTGTTGTTAATAAATTCACTTCAAAAATTAATTCTTTAAAAGAGAAAAGTTCATTTATAATTGAATTACCAACTTACAAAAAACCAAAATTAGATACCGTACTTAAAAATACTTTTAAGAATGCTAATCAGTATGTAAAAAAAGCAGGACCTGTGATTCTTGTTCTCTCATTGATACTTTGGGTTTTAACGACTTTTCCAAGACAAAACACAGAATTAACTTCTGATAATCTCACGGCTTCTAATTCATTACTATTGCAAAATGATTCTTTGACTCTTGAGGAAATGGATTCTTATGATTTGTCAAAGTCATACGCAGGAATGCTCGGGCATTTTATAGAACCTGTTATGTTACCGCTTGGGCTTGATTGGAGAGTTGGTGTTTCCTTAATAGTAACTTTTTCAGCACGTGAAGTTTTTGTAAGTTCAATGGCATTAATTTTTAAAGTTACAGAAGATGATGATGAAGGAAAGTTTCAGGAAGGAATTTTAAATTCTATGAGAGAAGCAAAAAATGAAGCCACAGGTCAAAAGTTATTTACAACTGCTAGAATTGCAGGATTGATTGTCTTTTTCGTATTTGCTATGCAATGTTTATCTACTGTTGCAATTTCTAAAAAAGAAACCGGTGGCTGGAAAATTCCTTTAATTCAATTATTCTCATTCAGCATACTCGCTTATATTATGGCGTTCATAACTGTTCACGGATTAAAATTTTTTGGAATCAGTTAAATAATTTTCTATACATTAAATCTGAAATAAACTATATCGCCGTCTTTCATAATATATTCTTTTCCTTCAATTTTCAATAATCCTTTTTCTTTAACGGCAGGTTCTGAACCTAAACTAATTAAATCAGTATATTTCATAATCTCTGCACGAATAAATCCTTTTTCAAAGTCAGTATGTATTACTCCTGCTGCCTGTGGTGCTGTATATCCGTCTGGTATTGTCCAGGAATGAACTTCTTTTTCTCCCGCGGTAAAAAATGTTATTAAATTTAAAAGTTTATAACCTTCTTTTATAAGTCTGTCCAGTCCTGATTCTTCTAATCCTAACTCTTTTAAAAATTCTGTTTTCTCTTCCCTGCTTTCAAGTTGAGCAATTTCAGATTCTATCTGAACGGATAAAATTAAAAACTCAGCTTTTTCTCTTGCAGCAATTTCTTTTACAATATCGGAATATTTATTTCCGTTTGAAGAAGCGTCATCAACGTTTGCAACGTATAGAACAGGTTTATCAGTTAATAACTGTAAACCTTTTATAATTTTTTTATCTTCTTCATTAAGAGTTTCAGTGAAATATTTTGCGAGTCTTGAATTTTCAAGATGTTTTTTTAATCCTTCAAGTAATTCATTTTCCGCAACTATTTTTTTATCTCCGGTCTTGATTGACTTTTGATTTCTCTCAATTCTTTTTTCAACTGATTCAATATCTTTAATTATTAATTCAGTTTCAATTATCTCAATATCATTTTTCGGATCAACTTTACCGTCAACGTGAATTATATTATCATCATCAAAACATCTGACTATATGCACGATAGCATTAACTTCTCTGATGTGTGATAAAAACTGATTACCTAATCCTTCACCTTTAGAAGCACCTCTAACTAAACCGGCGATATCAACAAATTCAAACGTTGATGGAATTGTTTTTTTAGGATTATACATTTCAACGAGTTTATCAACTCTGATGTCAGGAACTATAACAGAACCAATATTCGGATCTATTGTGCAAAAAGGGTAATTAGCCGCTTCCGCATTTTGTGAAGATGTTAACGCATTAAATAATGTTGATTTACCTACATTCGGTAAACCTACTATACCACACTTAAGAGACATATATCGTTATATAAAAATATTTTAATTAAAATTAAATATAGTGAAGCAAAAATAATCGGAACTGTAACATTATCATCAATATCATAAGGAAGATATTCAGATAGACAGGTTATAATTAATGTTATTATAGCAATCAAATATTCTGCAATAGAATAATCAAACTTTGGAGTTAAAAAAATTACAAACAAACCTGAAATTAAAAAAGCAATACTTCCTTCCAGAGTTTTATTTTTAATATGAATCTTTCCAAAATTTTTTCCATAAAGAGCCGCGGCAGTATCAGAAACTGTCATAATTAAAATCGCCATCACCGCTATAATTTTAGGAAAGAAAAATATAAGTATAATACATGAAAATAATAAATAAGTAGAGCCGGAGAATACGATACCTTTGGCTTCGAGTTCATGATGGCGTAAAATTTTTCCAAAATATTTTACAAACATCTCATTGAACTTGGGGCTGAAGAATCTTGCCAAGTCAAATGCCAGAGAAATTATAAACATTAATGAAATTATTATTAATGTCAGTTCCTTTTGATTAAACCAATAAAATATTGCTATTCCGGAGGATGATAAATGAATTAATTTTCTTTTTAACTCATTATTGATTGATATTTTTTTACCTATCGGCTCCATAAAAAAAACAATTTTTGCTGTATTACAACAAAAATTGTTTTCATAATAATTTTAAATTTTTAGATTAATTTGCTAAAGCAATTTCACCCGGATTAAAAGATTTATCTTCTTTAGTTTTTTTCTCTTTACCGGTATCTTTTTGATTTACTAAATTTTGAATCTCTTCTTCTTTTTCCACCGGAGGTAAAGTTTCGCCTCTTAACACCATATCAATTTCTTCAGAATCAAGAGTTTCTCTTTCAAGTAATATCAAAGATAATCTGTGAAGTTTTTCAATATTCTCATTCAGAATTCTTTCAGCAGTATCCATTCCACCGGAAACAATTTTTTTAATTTCTTCATCAATAAGTATCTGAGTTGACTCTGAATAATTTTTTGAATGTGAAATATCCTTGCCAAGAAATACTTCTTCCTGTTTACTTCCGTATTTTAAAGGTCCTAATTTTTCAGACATTCCGAAATCACAAACCATTTTTCTTGCCAAATCAGTTGCTCTTTCAATATCGTTAGAAGCACCTGTAGTAAGTTCATTAAAAACAATTCTCTCAGCCGCTCTACCACCCATTGCATACGCAATCATTGCTTCGAGATATTCTTTTGAATATGAATGTTTCTCGTCAATAGGTAAATATGTAGTCACGCCTAATGCTCTTCCTCTCGGAATAATTGTAACTTTATGAACAGGATCTGCTTCCGGTATCATCTTAGCAACTAATACGTGTCCTGCTTCGTGATATGCAGTCGTTTTCTTTTCATGCTCTGAAATTATCATACTTTTTCTTTCAGTACCCATAAGCACTTTATCTTTCGCATTTTCCATATCTCTCATAGTAACTAAATCAGAATTTTTTCTTGCTGCAAGCAAAGCCGCTTCGTTAACTAGATTAGCCAAGTCAGCACCAGAAAATCCCGGAGTTCCTTTTGCAATAATATCAAGTTTTACATCTTTTCCAAGCGGAATTTTTCTTGTATGAACTTTTAAAATTCCCTCTCTGCCTTTTACATCAGGTCTGTCAACCACAACTTGTCTGTCAAATCTTCCAGGTCTTAATAACGCAGGATCTAAAATGTCAGGTCTGTTAGTAGATGCGATTACTATAACACCATTGTTCTGTTCAAATCCATCCATTTCAATTAATAACTGATTTAAAGTTTGCTCTCTTTCATCATGTCCACCGCCTAAACCGGCACCTCTGTGACGACCGACAGCATCAATTTCATCAATAAAAATTATACAAGGTGCATTTTTCTTTCCCTGTTCAAATAAATCTCTTACACGAGAAGCACCAACACCGACAAACATTTCAACAAAATCAGCACCACTGATTGAAAAGAAAGGAACACCTGCTTCACCCGCAACAGCTCTTGCGAGTAATGTTTTACCTGTTCCCGGAGGACCAAGTAATAATACACCTCTCGGAATTTTTCCACCAAGTTTTTGGAATTTACCCGGAGATTTTAAAAATTCAATAATTTCCTGTAACTCTTGTTTTGCTTCATCAGCACCTGCAACATCCTGAAAAGTAATTTTAGGAGCACCTTCATTTAACATTTTTGCTTTGGATTTACCAAAAGAAAAAATATTTCTTGAACCGTTAGCACCGCCTTGCATTCTTCTCATTATGATAATCCAAAACAAAATAATCAATATCCAAGGCAACGCACCGAGTAGTGGTCCGATCCATCCACCGTCATCTTTTTCAACAGTGATATTAACTCCTGCTTCATTCCAGGATTTTAATACGCTATCATCAATATTTGAGTAAGGTAAGAACAGATTGAATTTATCAATCGTGAAAGTTCTTCCACCGACATTAATTGCTTCGGGGGCGTTAAGTACTCCGAAAAATTCATAATTATTTTCTGCTTTTTTTACTGTAGCAGATTTAATCTTTTTCTCACTTAGAAAAGTTTGATACTGATTAAATGAAATTTCGGAAAATTTAGTATCCGAACCTTTGGTGTAAATCATTATAAGGAAAAATCCTATAAGAATTGCACTCCAACCAAGAACAATTTTAAAAACTCTGTTCCAGTTAAAATCATCACCGGATTTACCGGGTTTAATATTTTTGTTATCGTTTGACATAATTTTTTAACTCATCAGGTATATACCTTTTAAATTTCTGTATTTTTGAGCGTAATCTAAACCATAACCTACCACGAACTTATTCTCAATCTCAAAACCTGTATAATCAATTTTAAAGTCTATATTTGAAACATCAGTTTTATGTAATAAAGTTGCTACTTTTATGGAATCTGGATTTTTCTTTTTCAGTAAATTTCTTAAAAATTTAATGGTCAATCCTGTATCAACTATATCTTCAACTATTAATATATCTTTACGGGAAATGTCACAATTAAGTTCCTGTAAAATACTAATTTTGCCGGAAGATTTTTTCGAATTTTTATAACTTGAGAGTTTAATAAAATCAATCTCGAGTTCAAGTGAAATATGTTTTATTAAATCAGAACAAAACATAAATGCACCGTTCAAAACACAAATTACAACTAAATTTTTATTTTTAAAATCCTTATTTATCTTCGAACCAATCTGAGCAACTCTGTTTTGAATTGCAGTGGAACTTATATATCTCTTTAATTTCATTACATAAAATCATTTTAAAATTAAAAAACCCACCAAGCGTAAGAAACAGCCGGTGGGTTACAATTTAAGAGGATAATTTTTAATTATTCTCTTCGTCAATCATTCTTTTGTTCTTTCTGATGGCTCTTTCTTTTTCCATTTTTTTCTCAACGGAAGGTTTCACAAAAAACATTCTTCTTCTGAATTCCTTTAAAACACCTGATTTTTCGTATTTCTTTTTGAATC
>ERZ761607.4412-NODE-4412-length-12468-cov-3.388947_pt1 | contig 12468 bp, 12 predicted proteins | sample MGYA00511164_ERZ761607 | MGnify/ENA primary metagenome ERZ761607 (study PRJEB28899, sample SAMN02445080) | bioreactor sludge metagenome | biome: EBPR sludge | place: Australia: Brisbane, Thorneside Wastewater Treatment Plant | collected 2011-06-22 ...
GCGGTGAAGATCGTGGCAAACTCGCCCACCGTCTCCGACGTCCCCAGAAAGAGCGTGCCCCCGGGGCTCAGGGCATAGTGGAAGAGCGGGATGAGTTTCTTCTGCAAGTCGCCGTTCATGTAGATCAGCAAGTTGCGGCAGCTGATCAAATCCAGCTTGGAGAACGGCGGATCCTTGAGCACGTCTTGTTCCGAGAAGATCAACAGGTCGCGGATGGTCTTCTGGATGCGGTACAACCCCCCATCCGCTTCCAGCGAAAAGAAACGCGTCAGCCGGTCGGCGGAGACATCGGCCGCGATGCTGACCGGGTAGACGCCGCTGCGCGCCTGTTCGATAGCCCGCTCGTCCACATCGGTGGCGAAGATCTGCACCTTGAAAGCTTGTTTGAGCGTGTTCAGGTGCTCCTGGATCAGGATGGCGAGGGAATAGGCCTCCTCGCCGGTCGAGCAGCCGCATACCCACACCCGCACGATCCCGCTAGCGGACGCGTTGGCGAACAGGCGCGGGATCACCTGGTTCTGCAGCACGGCAAAGGCTTCCGGGTCCCGGAAAAAGCTGGTGACGCCGATCAACAGGTCGCGGAACAAAGCCGTGACTTCCGGCGGGTTCTTGTGCAGGAACTGCAGGTACTCGTCGGGGCGCTCGATCTGGTGCAGGGCCATCCGGCGTTCGACCCGGCGGACGAGGGTGTTCTCCTTGTACTGCGAGAAATCGTGGCCGGTTTGCGCGCGCAGCAGGACACAAATCTTCTTGAGCGTGTCCTCGGCCCGCACGGCCGGCACGGCCGCCGGGCGCGGACGCCGGCCGAAGATGTGCGTGACGTAAGCGAGGAGCTGGGCCGGCATCTCGGCCGGCGGCAGCACATAGTCCACCAGGCCGGTGGCGATGGCGCTGCGCGGCATACCGTCGTACGCGGTCGACTCGGGGGTCTGCGCCATGACCATGCCCCCCTCGCCCTTGACCGCCCGCGCCCCCAGCGTGCCGTCGCTGCCCGTGCCGGAGAGCACGATGCAGATCGCGCGTTCGTGCTGATCCTGGGCCAGGGAGCGGAAGAAAAAGTCGATCGGCAGGCGCATCCCGCGCGGCGCGGTCGGCTCCAGCAATTGCAGCGTGCCGTTCAGGAAGGCCATGTCGCGGTTGGGCGGGATGATGTAGGCGCAGTTCGGCTGGACCTTCATCCCATCCTCGACCTCGAAGACCCGCATGCGCGTGTACCGCTTGACCAGGTCGGTGAGGATGCTCTTGTGGTCCGGCGAAAGGTGCTGGACCAGGACGAAGGCCATGCCGCTCTCGGCGTCGGCGGGCATGGCCGAGAAGAAGGCTTCAAAGGCCGCCAGCCCGCCGGCTGAGGCGCCGATGCCCACGATCGGGAAGCCCGGCTCCGCGGGCGCTTCCAGGCGCGAGTCCGGTTCGGCCACGACCCCGGCGCTGGGGGGCTGGGCCGGCGCGGACGGCTGACGATTCGGTGAGACCTTCTTGGTGCGGCCAGGCTTGCTTTTTGGGTTCATTGGATTTTGAGGTGATCCGGCGCTTACGATAAGTATAGTCTTCTTTCGGGTTTCGGTTGGGCCGACTGTACGGCCCCGGCCCGCTCACAAACGACTGGGCGGGCTGATCCTTGATCAGCCCGCCCGGCTTCTTGTTTAGGTTGCGAACGCGGTCGCGCTCGAGCGCCGCCGCGCCTCAGGCCGCGACCGGCCCGGCCACGCTGGTGGTGGCCTCAAACTGCGGCGGCGATTCGAAGTGCTTCTTGACCGCGCACTGCTCGGCCGAACGGATCACGGCGCCGCGGTACTTCTCGGGGAAGTCCGGAGGCAGCTGAATGTCCAGGCGGACCTTGCCCACGCACTGGGGGGACGGGTGGAAGCTCGTCGAAGTCTCAGAGCGTTCGCAGGCGGCGCAGGGCCAGCGCCGAACCCACCAGGGTGCTGACGGCCACAGCGCCTGGCAGGCCCACCAGGGCCGCCACCCGCCAATCGACCGGCGGCAGAGAAGCGGCGGCGGTCTGACCAGCATGGGAGGCTGCCCCGGTCTGCGCCAGCGGCTGAGGATTGGGCGCGGCGTTGCTGCGCTGCCAGGGCGGACCGCCGGCCCCGGTCGTCTGGGGCACAGCCACCGCCGGCGCGGTCGGTTCCCAACTGCGGATAAAGGCGACGATGCCTTCGATCTCGCGCTCGGACAGCCGATCACCCCAGGCCGGCATGGCGGTGCCGGGCACGCCCTGGGTTATCACCTGGATCAGGGCGGCGTCAGCCGTGTACTTCTCGAAGAACGTCTGCACATCCAGGGCGGGCGCGCGGCGCGTGCCCTGGCCTTCGGTCCCGTGGCAGCGCGCGCAGCTCTGCGCGTACAGGCTCGCGCCGGTCGCCAGCAATTGTTCGGTGACGATGATGGGCTGCGCCGGCGGCGCGGGGATGGCGTCCGGCGGCAGATCGCCCCAGCGCTGGACCAGCAACACCAGGCTGGCGATCTGCTCAGCCGTCAGGGTCTGGTCCCAGGCCGGCATCACGGTCCCGGCCACGCCGAACTGGATGGCGTTGGTCAGCTGAGCGGCGCTTCGTTCAGCGCGCAGTTGATCCGAATTGAGCGCGGGCGCCAGCGTCGTCCCGGTCCCGTTGGCGCCATGGCAGGCCACGCATTCAGCGGCGTAGACCTGCACACCGTCCGCCAGCCGGTTCCCCTCTGGGAGCGCCGCGATCAGGGCTAGCGTTTCGGCCGGCACCGTCACGCTCACCGGCACTCGCGGCGCCAGGCCCAGGTCAGCCACGATCATCTGGGTCACGGCCCAGTCGCCGTGCTGGATCAGGGCGATGAGGGCCTCGATCTGCGCGTCGTTCAGCGGGCCGCCGTCGGTGAGGCTCCAGGCCGGCATGGCAGTCTCATAGCGGCCGCGGGCGATGACTTTGTAAAGCGTGGCATAGTCCATGTCGCGCAGGCCGGCCGAGTCCAGCGGCGGGTTGGCGCCCAGGCCCTCGCCGGCGGCCCCGTGGCAGACGGCGCAGTTCTCGGCGTAGTACACCTGCCCATCACTCACCTGCCGCGCTAACAGCGCAGACTGCGCGTCTTCGAGGCGCACCGCCTCGAACAGCATGTAAGTGCCCAAAGCCGCAGCCAGCCCAAAGGCAGCCGTAAAACCGATCAGATAATGCAGTCGCATGGCGGCCTCCTAGGCGTAGACCAACTGGCTGGGGTCGAACTGCTCGCGTTCCAGTGGCCGGCTGGTGTCCACCCGCACCTGCCCGTCCTGGATCGCCACCGCAAACCGGTCCAGCGGGCGCGGCGCGGGCGGGTTGAGCACCTGGCCGGTCTGGTCAAAGGCCGAGGCGTGGCACGGGCACACAAACTGGTTTGTGGTCGGGTCCCACGGCACGGCGCAACCCAGGTGCGTGCAGCGCCGGTAGAGGGCCAGGAAGCCGCCGTCGTCCAGGCGCAGCAGGTAGAAGCGGCCTTCGTTGAACGGCGTGACCGAGCCGGGCGGAAAGGCCTCCACCGGCCCGCAGGTGAAGACGCCGCCAAATTCGCCGGCGGCGACCCGCGCCAGCGAAAACTGCACGGCGGCCAGGCCGCCCTCCAGCGCGGCGACGCCGGCCAGCAAGCCCCACCCCAGCTTCAGAAACTCACGGCGCGAGACCGCGCCCGGTTGGCTCACTTGAGTTGTCATTGCGGTTTAACCTCTCTGCGCGCCCGCCTCACTCCCAGCGGACGTCTGTCTGGGTCGGCGAGCGCGTGGTTCAGTGCCCGGCCACTTCCCACGGCCACAGCAGCGCCATGCCCGGCCCCCGGAAGAAGATACCGATCAACGTCAGCCCGATGAAGCCGGTCAGCACCAGGACGAAGACGCTCAACGTCGCCTCGCACCGCGTCGCTCGGAAGAAGCGCCGCATGGCGCCGTGATAACCGATCAGCCCCAGCAGCAGCGCCGCCAGGGGCACCACACCGTTGGACAGCAGCGTCGGCAGGCTCGGCAGCAGGGCCGGGAGATCCAGGTAGAACTCATCTACCAGCACGTAACCCACCGTCAACAGGGCGCCCGCCGCCGCGCTGAAGGCCGCCAGCCAGCGTCCGCGCCGCGAACGGAAATAGACGCCGACGCTGTCCATATCGCCGCTGAGATACGGCAGCGCCGCCAGGGCGGCCAGCGCCAGCCCCGGGATGACGATCGCGCCGATCAGCGGGTGGAAGTGCAGCAGCAGCTCCTGGATGCCCAGGAAATACCAGGCCGCCTTGGCCGGGTTCGGGCTGAGATCAGGGTTCGCCAACGGTTCCAACGGCGCGTTGACGAACATCGACCAGAGCACCAGGGCCGTCAGCGTGACCGTGGCCCAGACGGCCTCCGGCCGCACCAGGTCGGAGAAGGTGGTGACGTTCTCGTCTTTCAGGACGGGCGCCTCGTCCACGCCGCGCGGCACAGACAGGCCGCCGTCTTTACGGACGCGCCAGAAGTGCAGGCTCATCAAAAAGAGCATGGCGATCGGGATGACGGAGAGGTGCAGTCCGTAGAAGTTGAGCAGCGTCGCCGGGCCGATCTCCGGCCCGCCGAGCAGGACCTGTGACAGCCAGTTGCCGACCACGGGCACATACGCCAGGATGCCGGCCCCCACGGTAATGCCCCAATAGGCCAGCTGGTCCCACGGCAGCAGGTAGCCCGTGAAGTTGGCGACCACGGTCAGCAGCAGCAGCGCCAGGCCGATCAGCCAGTTGAAGGCGCGCGGCTCGCGGAAGGCGCCGGTGAAGAAGACCCGCAATAAGTGCAGCGCGACGACGACGACCAGGGCGTTGCCCGCCCAATGATGCAGATTGCGGACGAGCTGCCCGTACCAGACCTGCGTATTGAGGGCCATGATGGATTGATAGGCCTGGTCCGGCGCCGGCGTGTAGACGAACATCAGCATCGCGCCGGTCACGGCCAACAGCACCACCAGCAGCGCCGAGAGGCCGCCCAGCCCCCACGAATACGTGAAGCGCAGCGTCCGCACCGGCACCTGGGCCGGATGTAGATGCAGGATCAGGTTGTTCATCACCAGGCGCAGCCGGCTGCGGCGGTCGCCCGTGTACGGCTCGCGGACCGCGCTGCGCCACAGCTTCTTCCAAAACGGGTCGGGCGCCGACGTTGACTCGCTCATGGTTCCAACTCCTTGAAAGCTCTGGGAACAGCATAGCGAGGCCGCGTGGAGGATCTATGGAGGCCGGCGGCCCAGCTGCCGGCCGGCCTCGGCCGCGCCTCTCCACGAGTCCTCCACAGCCGCGCCGTATCCTGAAGGCCAGAGATTGCTGACCAGTTCAAGGAGACAGCCATGGTTAAGAACATCGTGATCGGGGCGCTCGCCCTCATCCTTATCGGAGCGGTCGCCGTCGGCGTTTACGAGTGGTGGCGGCTCGGCCCCGCGCCGGCGCAGGCAGCGACGAACGGCAGCCAGAGCGGCCAGAGCGGTCAGGGCCAGGGGCAGGGCTGGCGCGGCGGCCAGGGCGCGGCCGCGTCTGGCCACACCACCCAGGCGGCGCCAGCCGGCGAGCCACAGTCCGTGCCCAGCAGCGCCTGGACCACCGTCGCCGGCATGGTGCAGGCCGTGGAGGTGAGCGGCCTGTCCGTAACCACCGCCGACGGCCAGGCGCTGTGGATCCAGCTCGGGCCGAACCATTTCTGGAGCGGCGGCTTCACGGTGGCAGTGGGCGAAACGGTGACGGTGACCGGGTTCACCGAGAACGGCCAATTCATGGCCGCCCGCATCGTGAATGACGCCAGCGGGCAGGCGTTCACGCTGCGCACGGACAGCGGCCAGCCGCTGTGGACGGGCGGGCAGGGCAACCACTAGACGCCGCGCGTTGATGTGGCGTGACCATCCCTATCCGGGGAGTGCGGATAGGGATGGTCACGTTTTGCCTTTGAAGGACCGCCCGTATCTCGCAGCGGTTTTCAGCGTCTCAATAAGAGAGCTTATGGAGAAGGCGGCGACCGATCTGCTGGAGGGCGTGCGCTGTCTCGACGAGCGCGCCTTGACGGAGGTTTATCAGGCGTACAGCGCGCCGCTGTATCGTTACGCCTACCGGCTGCTCGGCGAGGCGCAAGAAGCCGAGGAACTGGTCGCTGAGACCTTTCACCGCTTCCTGGCGGCGGTGCGGCGCGGCCACGGGCCGCAGACCTCTCTCTCGGCCTATCTCTATCGCATCCTGCACAATGCGATCACGGATCGCTTCCGCCGCTGCCCGCCGCCGGATCTGCCGCTCGACGAGGAGCTCACCGACGGCGCCGCGGGCGACCCGGCCCAATTGGGCGCTGCCCATTGGGAGCAGGCCCGCGCCCGGGCGTTACTGCGGCGCCTGACGCCGGAGCAACGTCTCGTCCTCACGCTGAAGTACTTCGAAGGGTTGAGCAACGAGGAAATCGCGGCGGTGCTGGACAAGCCGACCGGGGCGGTCAAGGCACTGCAACACCGCGGCCTGGAGGCCTTGCGGCGCCTGCTGCGCCGCGAAGGAGCATGGGCATGAAGGAGCTACCCGAGCGACTCGATGAGGCGTTGGCCGGCCGGCTCCCGCCGGACGCGGAGACCGCGCCGTTGCTGGCCGCGCTCAGCGCGCTGGAGTCGCTGCAAGCCGGGCCGCCTCGCTCAGCGGAGGCCGCCCGCGCCGGCCTGGAGGCATTCCTGCGGACCGCGCGCCAGGCGCCAGCCCCTTCGGCCGTATCGCCCGCGCCGCCCGCGCGTCTTACTGGGTGGAAACTCACTCTCTTCCGAAAGGAGCTTTCACCCATGAACGTGTTAGTGCTTCTAGCCCTGGTCGCGTCCCTGGCCTTCGGCGGCGCCGGCGCCACCGCGTATGCGGCCCAGGGCAGCCTGCCGGACGAGCCGCTCTACGCCGTCAAACTGCTGACGGAGGACCTGCGGCAGGAGTTGGCGGGTGACCCGTCGGCGCAGTTGGCGCTGGCCCTGGAGCTGGCGCAGACGCGCACGCAGGAGATGGCGCGCCTGGCCGAGGCGGGCCGCGCCATTCCAGAGCCGGCAGCCGCCCGTCTGGGAACCCACCTTGAGACCGCGCTGCAATTGACGGCCGAAGTCGGCGAGCCGCAGCTGGCCGCTGCGCTGGCCCAGTTGCAGCAGCAGACTCAGGCCCAGCTCCAGAGCGTGACCGAGGCGCGCCGGAATGCGCCCGCGGACCTCGGCCTGCGTTTGGCCGAACAGCACCTCACGCAAACGCAGGCGCTGACCCAGCTCGGCCTGGAAGCGCCGGCGCAATTCCGGAATCAGGTGCGCGCCGGCCAGCTCGCGCCCAGCGTGACTCCGCCAGCCGGCTTAACGCGCCCCGGCCCGGGCGCCGGCTTTGGCCCCGGCGACGGCGCCTGTGATGAAAACTGCACGCCGGAACTGGACGGCAACAGCTATGGTCCCGGCCTGCAGCACCCGGCCCAGCGGCAACGCCGGCCGGCGCCCAGCACGGTTTCGGCCCCGGCCCCGCGCCGACGCAGCTGCCGGCAGCCAGCGGCACGTGCACACCCGAGTACGATGGGAACAGCTACGGGCCCGGACCTGGCAATCCGGCTGTAACGCCTTCCGGCGACAACAACAGCAACAGCTTTGGCCCAGGCGGACCGACGCCGGAGGTGACACCGGTTCCGGATAGCAATGGCTATGGGCCGGGCGAGCCGTCCACCCCGGCACCGGCGGGTGAGGCCAACACCGGCCCTGGGCCGCAGCCGACCGCGCCGTCTCAACCGGGCGGCGCCGGCAACGGCCGGCCGTAACCGCCCCGAGCCGGCACCCCCGCCCGAGAAAACGGCCGGGCGGGCGGATCCTTGATCCGCCCGCCCGGCTTCTTTTTAAGTTGCGAACACGGTCGCGGACGAGCGCCGCCAGGCCTCAGGCCGCGACCGGCCCGGCCACGCTGGTGGTGATCTCAAATTGCGGCGGCGATTCGAAGTGCTTTTTGACCGCGCACTGCTCGGCCGAACGGATCACGGCGCCGCGGTACTTCTCGGGGAAGTCCGGGGGCAGCTGAATGTCCAGGCGGACCTTGCCCACGAGGTGGGTGAACGGATCGACTTCCATCCGCTGGATCAGGCGGATGCCGGCCGTGGGCAGGCCGCGCTGGCGGCAGAAGCCCAGCACGTAGATGCCGGCGCAGGCGCCGATGGAGGCCAGGAAGGTGGCGAACGGCGTCGGCGCCGAGCTCTCGCCCCCGCCTTGCGGCGGCTGGTCCGTCTTCACCGTGAAGTCGCCAAAATGCGCGTCAACGCGCGCCCCGCCCGGAAAGTCGATCATGATTTCCATAGTCTCACCTTGGTCGCAAGCCAAACCGGATTTCACACCTTTAGATGCCGCCCCGCCCGAAACGTGACAGGACTGGCCGGGCTGCGCCGGATCCGGCGTCTTCACGCGCCGCTCATCCGGCCTCCATCAGTTCACCAGATCCGGCTGATAGGCTGAGTGCAAGGAAACACAAGAAGGGACCCTGATCACCATGTTCAAGAAAATCGCTTTCACGAGTCTGTTGGTCGGCCTGGCGGCGCTGCTGTTCATCGGCGCCGTCAATCAAGCCCAGGCCATGACCACGTCCGAGTTAGACGCCGCGCGCGGCCGGGGCGGCCAGGGCCAGGGCCAAGCCGGCGGCCAGGGGGCTGGCACCGGGAGTGCTATCCCGGCCACCGCACTGCCGGCCGATCCGGCCAGCCTGAGCGCGGCCGAGATCGAAGGGCTGTTGTACCTGCGCGAAGAGGAGAAACTGGCTCGCGACGTGTACACGGCCCTGGCGGCCAAATGGGGCTCGGCCGTGTTCCCGAGCATCAGCCGCAGCGAGCAGGCCCACCTGGACGCGCTCAAAACTCTGCTGGACCGCTACGGTCTGGCCGACCCGGCCCAGGCCCAACCGGGCGTCTTCACCGACCCGACGCTGCAGGCGCTGTACAATGACCTCGTGGCGCGCGGCAGCCAATCGCTGGCCGAGGCCCTGCAGGTCGGCGCCGCCATCGAGGAGATCGACATCGCCGATCTGGACGAGCGGCTGGCCCAGACCGACAACGCCGACCTCCAGGCGGTCTACGCCAACCTGCGGCGCGGCTCGGAGAACCACCTGCGCGCGTTCACCAGCACGCTGCAGACCCAGACCGGCAGCACCTACACGCCTCAATACCTGAGCGCGGACGCCTACCAGGCGATCATCACCGCCAGCAACGGCGCCAGCGGCGGCCGCGGCGGCCAGGGCGGCGGTTACCGGGGCGGCCAGCAGCCGTAGCCAACACTCCACAACGCACGGGCGGCCCGGCCGGGCCGCCCGTTTTGTTTTTGGCAGAGCCTGTCTGGTCAGGCCTGGCGTGATCTCCGCCACTGACCGGAGGCTCGGCCGCGTGGATACCGACTCTAAACTGTTTGCTCGCGCCGCCCCGCTTCGCCCAAAGTGCCCGTGCTATAATCCCGCCCACGCTATGGGGGACTTGCCGACGGCGCACCTTTATGCCTGATATCCTCGTGGGCCGGCAGCCGATCTTCGACCGGCGCCAGCAGATCTTCGCGTACGAACTCCTGTATCGATCACCGGACACCAGCGCGGCGCGCGACGGCGACCAAGCCACCATGCAGGTGGTCCTGAACACCTTCGCCGGCATCGGCCTGGATCAACTCGTCGGCGAGCAGCGCGCCTTCATCAACTTCACGCGCAACTTCCTGGTCGGCCACATCCCCATCCCGTTTCCCCCGGGCCGGATCGTGCTGGAGGTCCTGGAGGACATCGTCGCCGATACGGAGCTGATTGCGTCTCTGCACGACCTGGCCCGCCAGGGCTACTGGATTGCGCTGGACGATGTCATCTCGTCCGCCCAGGCCGCCGACCTCGTCCACCTGGCGCACATCGTCAAGATCGACATCCTCGGGATGGACCGGACCTACCTGGCGCAGCTGGTGGCCTATTTCCGGCACTACGGCGTCAAGCTGCTGGCTGAGAAGGTGGAGACGCTGGAAGATCTGCAGCTCTGCCGCCGGCTGGGGTTTGATTACTTCCAGGGCTACTTCTTGTGCCGGCCCGCGATCGTCAGCGGACGCCGGCTGGATTCGTCGCAGTTGGTGCTGCTGCGGCTCCTGGCGCAGGTCCAGGATCCGGCCACAGACTTCCGCCAGCTGGGCCGGCTCATCGCCCAGGACGTGACGCTGAGCTACAAGCTGCTGAAGCTGGTGAACTCCGCGTACTACCAGCGCCGTGACCCGATCACGTCGATCGAGCAGGCCGTCTCGATCATCGGTCTGAATTACCTGCGCGGCTGGCTGACGCTGCTGCACATGGCCGAGTCCAACCGCAAGCCGCCGGAGCTGATCACGATCGCGCTCATCCGCGCCCGGATGTGCGAGCGGCTGGCGCGGGCGCTCAACCTGGGCGCGCCGGACACGTTCTTCCTCACGGGCCTGCTGTCGGTGCTGGACGCGCTGATGGATTACCCGATGCCGGCCGTGCTGGCCGACCTGCCGCTGGCTCAGCCCGTGAAGGATGGGCTGCTCGGCCAGCCCGGACCCACCGGCCAGGTGCTCCAGGTGGTGATGGCGCACGAACGCGGCGACTGGTCGGCGTTGAGCCAACTGCCGCTGTCCGCCGCCAACTACAGCGAGATCTTCGTAGAATCGATCGGGTGGGCGCGCCGCCTGCTGCAGGGAGCTCAGGCGCCGGCGCCTTGAACGTCCGCCGGCTCAGATCGGCGGCTCGTTGAGGCCGGCCCAGTAGCGTCCGACCAGACCGACCGCCTCTATGTAAGTCTCGAACTCCACCGGCTTGCGCACAAAGCTGTCGGCTCCCAGTTCATAGCTCGCCTGGATGTCTTGGGGCTCGTTGGAAGATGTCAGGACCACCACCCGCACCAGGCGCGTGCGGGCATCGGCCCGGATGCGCCGCAGCACATCCAGCCCGTCCACCTTGGGCAGTTTCAGGTCCAGCAGAATCACGGCCGGCAGCTGGGCCGGGTCACGCCCGGCCGCCTGGCCGAAAAGATAGGCCAGCGCTTCGGCGCCGTCCCGCAGAATAACGGGCGCCGGCAGCTGCGACCGGCGCAAGGCACGCAGCGTCAGAAATTCATCGTCGGCGTTGTCTTCCACCAAAAGGATGTCGCGTGATCCGGTCATCAGGCCTCCCCCTCACTGACGCTCAGTGGCAATGAAACCACCGCCCCGGCCGGGACGCGCCCCGGAGCGCGGCACCAAACGTCGGCGCTGCTCCTGATACTAGCAAGGGTTGCCAGGCCTGTCGAATCGTCACGCCGCCGGGGATTGGCGCCGGCACCCCGCGCCGCCGCTGGCTGGAAAAAACCGGCCGGTCATGCCAGAATACCGCCCATGTCACCGACTGTCTCAATCAACCCCTTCCTGGACGGTGACAACACGGTGCGCTCGCTCAACCGGGCGCCGCTGGTGGCACTGCCCGGCGTGGCCGTGGACGATGGCGTGCTCGGCCGGCGCGGCTATGACCTCATCTCGGCCGCGGCCCTGACCAACGCTATCGCCGCGGCGGCGCCGGCCCTGGGCCTGGACCCCGCCGCGCCCGACCTGATCCTGCGCTTCGACCGGTGCTTCGACGAGGCCGCGGCGCGACCGCGCGCCGAGACTATTGCCCGGGCTTTCGGGCGCCGCCTGGGGTTCTTTCTGCTGATGCTCCGGCGCGGCGAGGCGGCCAACCGCGCGGCGCGGCCGGAATGGTCAGACGCGCACTGGGCTTACTGGAGCCGAGTCCGCGGCGTGGTCCTGGGGGGCGGGCTGTTGGCCGGCCGGCTGGGGCCGCTGGCCGTGCCGGCCGCGCAAGAGCTGCTGGACGCGCACGGCGCCGAGCTGCGCCTGACGCGCGCGCCCTACCCCGCCCAACTCCCCCTGCTCGGGCTGGCGCGCTCCGCGCCGCTTACAGCTCGGGCGTTACTGGCCTTCGATTTCGGGCAGACCGCCGTCAAGCGGGGTCTGGCGCGCTTTGCAGACGGCGCCCTGGCGGCAATGCAGCTGTGGCCGAATGCTGCGACCGATTGCGAGGACCTCTCCCGGCCGGAGCGCAGCCGGGAAGAAGCGCGCGGACGCTGGGGCCGAATGCTGGATCTCTGTGCCGCCAGTTGGGCCGACCTGCCGGCGCTGGAACGCGGACAGACCGCTCTGGGCATCAGCCTGGCTTGCTACCTGAATGATGGCCACCCCGCGCCGACGGAACTAGGCTGCTACGGCGTGCTCCAGTTGTTGGCCCCGCACCTGGAGAGTTTCGTGCGTCAGGAGATCCGCCAGCGCCTGGGTGCGCCCGTGGACGTGGTCCTGCGGCACGATGGCACGGCGGCGGCCGCCGCCTATGCCGGGGAAACGGACTGGGTGGTGGTCATGCTGGGGACGGCCATAGGCAGCGGTTTTCCGCCGGAGGCGGCCGGTCTTTGGCCGCTGGCAGACGCCTTCAGACTGACGTAGCGCAGGCGCCAGCTCAGTCGTGGTGGCGCCGGGCCAGCGCCGCCGCGCCCATGAGGCCCAGGATCAACCC
>ERZ761607.4420-NODE-4420-length-12451-cov-4.602291_pt1 | contig 12451 bp, 13 predicted proteins | sample MGYA00511164_ERZ761607 | MGnify/ENA primary metagenome ERZ761607 (study PRJEB28899, sample SAMN02445080) | bioreactor sludge metagenome | biome: EBPR sludge | place: Australia: Brisbane, Thorneside Wastewater Treatment Plant | collected 2011-06-22 ...
CCGGTGCGCATCGAGCCAGCCGACGATGCGTCCCTTGTAGGGGTCGAGCTTGCTGACCCTGCGCTCCCGCAACAGAACCGTCGCCGGCCGTCGAACATCGCTTCCTGATTTGTCAGCGTCCGCGCCACCCGCAGCACTGCGCGTGCTTCTTGCAGGTGGTGCTGGCTACCGAAACGAACAGGCGGAGGCGGAGCGAACTCGCCCCCGTCGGCAAGCGCCCACGTCCGCCAGCGCCCTGCCAGCGGTTCGCTGGGGTTGTAGAGATGGAGCGGCGGCGCAGCGCGCCAGACCGACGCCTTGGGCGCCGGTCGCTCGTCGGGGTTCCAGGCGGCATCGGCACCATCGTCGAGCGCCCGCCAGACTGCTGCGGTCGCGGCACGTCGGCCGGCGCGCTGAGCAGCGGTGCGGCGGGCCGGCGGGATCTCCGCGCCGGCGGCAACCGCCAGCGTCGCGCCAATGCCGATGGCTTCGATCCGCCCGGGCGACTCGCGGGGTAGAAACACGCCAGGACAGCCGCGCTCGCCACATGTACGTCCACCGCTTGCGCGTGTTCCTCGCTGGTCGTGGCCGCCAGGTCCACGATCACGTCGTTCGCTGCTGCGTGCAGGAGCGCCAGCATGCGCGCGGCGCGCAAGGGGTTCTGCTGGTAGCGGACGATCAGATCCAGGGCAAGTTCATTGCAGGGCAAGGACGCCGGGCCAATTGCCCACTTCCGCAACATCGCATCAGCCGTGACCGGCGGGTGCCTTTTGTGCACGGCGAGAATTGCAACGAGCGACAGCGTGCTTTCTTCGGCAACGAGCAGCGGTCGATGATCGTCCCGCGCGGACAGCCAACGCGGCCACTGGTCAGGGGTGAATGCCGTGGTCGCTGGTTCCGGCGCTTGAAGCCCTCCTGCCACCGTAGCGTTGGCGCAGACCATCAGCCAGAAGCAAGCGAAGGGCAGGCTGCGACGCCACCTCCTTTCGATAAGCGCGGTAAGCGCGCTTCCCCGATCAGGCGAGCCGAGAGCTGCCGCCCGGAGCATGCGGCGCTTGGCTGTCGAGTACCTTGACCTGCCGGAATGGCCCCCGGATGCGCCTCGCCTATTCATCGGAGGCGGGTAAGCGGCAAAGTTATTCAATATACACGGCTATAGAGCTTGATGCCTGCCAACCGCACGCGGCACCATCCTGCCGGCGTTGCTCGGCCTGATGACGATGAGAAGGGGCCGCGCGACCGGCATCCGGCCGCTGCGGGCCAGCAAGCCAGTCTGCGGAGATCAATGCTGAGCGCCTGTCGGGAACAGGCCTCGCGCGGGGACCTGTGCTGCACCCGATAGCTCAACCGGGGCAGGACTCTGCGCAGCAAAGCCGCCTGGGACTTGCTGCGGTGTCGGGTTCGGCGATGTCGCTCCAGCGCTTGCGCCCGGGGTCTGCCGAGGTACACCGGTGCCGATACCCGGCGCGACGGATTGAACGACGAAAATCCATTCGGAATAGCGCACCTTGCCTTCGAACAGTTGGTTCTCCGCTTCGAACCCGGCAAGCTTGATCGCACGTGCCTCGGAGAGACTGTGGATCCCCATGATTCCGCCTCCGGGAGCCGGAACAAGCCCCCACTCGGCCTTGCCAGTCATTGGGTCCGGATAGAGCCGCCGCAGGTGGCGACGGACGCCGGGATAGCGCGGATCCTTGAGCAGGTCGGTCAGCGTCGGGGGGTAGCTGCGGCGGCCGCCCGGGCTGCTGTTCAGGTAGCTGGCGATCGCCCGGCGATACGCTGCACCAACCTCCAGTAGTTGCTGCTCTGCTTGACGGCGCTGCACGATGCTGCCCAAGGTGAGCGTGGCGCTGGTCGCCAGGGCCAGCGTGGCGACCAGGATCATTAGCGACAGGTAGGTGAAGCCGGTCTCCAAGCCACGTCGATGCACGATGCAGGGAGGATGCGGCAGCATGGGATTGTACGGTAGCGCTACAGTACGGTAGCGCTACAGATCGGCGAAGGGCTTGCCATCCCGGGTGTTGCCGGGAGCGCCGCTCTTGATGTCGTAGACGTTTCCCTTGGCGTCCGGCGTTTCGGGCGCGACGACTATCCATGTCGTTGTGCTGCCGGTGACCGGGTCGTAGGGCAGTGCGCGCAGATACCGTTGGCTGACCAACTCGTCGAGGCTGTCAGGATAACGTCCGTTGTCGCCGTAGAACTTGTCGATCGTCTCGCGAACAATGCGAAGGTTCTCGCCAAGGACGGTCTCTTTCGACGTGTCAATGCTGTGAAAGTAGCGGGGAACGGCGAGCGTAAGCAGCAGGGCGATAATCGAAAGCACGACGAGCAGTTCGATCAGCGTAAAGCCTCGGCCGTTCAGGTGGCTATCGCCGAGGCCTCGGGCCGCAGGATGCGCGCGTCTTGGCGGATTAGCGGGCGTCACCATTGGCGGTAGGGTACGCCGTTGAGACCGACGCCACTGGACTTCGAGTAGACATCGTAGACATCGTCGCCTTCCTGCGGATTCTCGGGTTCACTGGCGTAGGCCCGCCTGGCCCAGGTATCTGCAGCGGGCACGCCTGCATCCGGATACATCGGGTCGCGCGGAATCCGCCGCAGAAAATAGATCTTGCGCCGCTTGGGGTCGCGCGCATCTTCCTCGCCCTCGACGAGGAGCTCAAGCGTCTTCGGATAGCCCGTATCGCTGAGCGATTTCCGGATACGTCCTTCGTCATGGGCCTTCTTATACTCGTCGATGGCGTTGCGTAGCTCGCGCAGGGCAAGTCGCAGATCTTGCTCCTTGCTACGCTGGATCGAAATCTGCGCCACCGGGACGACAACACTGGCGAGAACGGCCAGCACAGCCAGGGTGATCATCAACTCGATCAGGGAAAAGCCGCGCCTTCGGCTCGAACGTGGCCGAGCCGAAAGGATCGTCATCGGGCACGGTGGATACGTGAGTTGCGGCATCATCGATCAGGGGTTGATGGTGAAGGCGTGCGCAGCGGGCGGAGCGACGTTGACCGTTGCTCCCCCCGCGCCGACCGGGGCGGCCGTGATCAGCTCGACGCGCGCACTGCCGGCTGCCAGCGCGCGCAATGTCAGCTTCACCAGAACATCTGCAGCAGTGGCGCCGCCGGTGCCGGTGCGGGTCGCCGTTAACAGCACTTGTCCACCGGGGTCGACACGATAGTTGAAGGTCGTCGCAGCACCCCCTTGGCGAAGAAATGATCCTTCGCTCACGTCGGCGATCTGCAGCAAGCGCGGATCAAAGCCGATGACCAAAGGCACGCTGACCACCGGCCGATCAGCCTGCATGACCAACTGCAGTGCTGCCGTCTCGCCGGCCTTGAGCAGCGTCGGGCCTTGCCAGAGCAGTTGCGCCGCTCCGAGCGACACGTCAGACAACCCGCCGCCGGATAACGCTGACCCGGGCTGAGCAAGGTAACCATCCGGCGATTGCGTCAGAGGGCTTGATGCTTGATTGCTCTGCCCGCCAGGTGCAGTCGATGCAGGAGCGAAAGGCAGCGGCGGCGGAACATTCTGACGAGTGCCGGCAACTGGCGGGCTGGGCGCTTGGGGCGGGCTAGCGCTGCTTTCGATTCGGCCGCGGAAACTGCTTTCGGTGCCGCCGTCCAACTCGGCCAAGTGTCCTTCGGCGCGCTGGACGTTGCGCAGAACGCGCGGCGTGATCGAGAGCACGATCTCGGTCTTGACTCCCTCGTCGCTATGGCTGCCGAACAGCCGTCCGAGGATCGGGATCTCGCCCAGGAAAGGAAGCTTGTTGACCGTCCGCCGATCCTCGTCGCTGATCAAGCCCGCGAGCAACTGGTTTTCGCCGTCCTTCAAACGGAGGACGCTGGTCGCCGTACGCGTACCGATCTGGTAAGCCACGGTTCCGGACTTGGTCTCGATTCTGTTGACGATGTTGCTGACTTCCAGCGTCACCTTCATCGCTACTTCGTTATCGAGGTAGATCGTCGGCTCGATGTCCAGTTTCAGGCCGACATCAATGTAGTTGATCGATTCGGAGGAGAAGCCGGTGGCCGTGATCGTCGACGTGATGTTGGGTACCCGGTCGCCAATCAGGATCTTGGCCTTCTCTCGATTGCGCGCGCGCACACGCGGGTTGGCCAGCAAATTGACGTCGGTATCGAGCTGATTGGCCCGGATGACCACCGGTCCGGCAGTTGCGCCGATCGTCGATGAGTTGATGCTGCCCAGGTCCTGCAAGGTCAGCTTGTCGACCGGGAGGGCACGCAAAGCGATGCTGTCCGGCCAGCTGACGCCAAGTGCCTGCAGCCGCGAGCGCTTGACCTCGAGGATCTCGACCTCCAGCATCACCTCGGGTTCGGGTACGTCCTGCAGCGCGACCAGTTTGTCGGCGAGCCGGATGGCTTCCGGGCTGTCGCGGATCATCAGCATGTTCAACTTCTCGTCAACGACGATGTCTTTGGTCTTGAGGATTGTCTTGAGCGTTGTGCCTACGGTCTTGGCGTCGGAGTTCGCCAGGTAATAGGTCTTGACGAGCAGGGCCTGATATTCCTTCTGCTTGGCTGGGGTGCTGGGGTAGATCAGAATCGAATTGCCGTCGAGGACACGCTGTTCGAGCTGGTTGGTGAGCAGGAGGACGTTGATCGCGGCTTCGATCGTGCTGTTGCGCAGAAAAATGGTCGTTTTCTGATCGGCACGCAGATCCTTGTCGAAGACGAAATTGAGCCCCGAGGTGCGCGAGAGCACTTCAAATACCGTCTTCAGCGGGGTATCCCTGAACTCGATGGTGATCGGCTTCCTGAACGCGGCGGTTAACACCGACTCCTTGGTGGACCTGACGGTCTGCTCTTCGATCTGTCGCTGCAGAGCAAGGGCACGCTCGTGTTTCGGGTACGCGGCAAGGACCGCCCGCAGTCGGGCGAGAGCCTGATCGGCATCCTTCTTTGTCCAAGCCTGCTCGGCTTCCTGGAAGAGGATATCGTGGCGGCGCGCGCGCTCGATCTGGCGCAAGCCGGCCAGCGCCCGGTCGTTGCCAGGCTGCACCATCAAGGCTCGACGGTAAGCGCTTTCCGCTTCGCCGTAACGCGCCTCGGCCAAAGCGCGTTCAGCCTTGTCGAGACTCGCGTTAAGGTGGCGATCTACGGCGCGGACATAAGCGATGCGATACTCGGCAGACGCTGGGTCAAGGCCGATCGCTTCCTGAATCTTTGCCAAGCCGGCCTCGACCTTGTCTTCGGCGAGCAGCGCCTGCCCTTCGCGGTAGACGTTCTGGGCCGCACACCCGGCCAGCAACAGCGCCGCTGCCACGATAAGATAGCGGCACCACCGATCCGGAAGTCGGGGCCAGCCAGTGTCAGCCGTGCTCACTATTGCGATCCTCCTATGGAGATGGTCTGCGATTGCTTCAGCGCCAGGTATTCCAGCGTCAGCGTCGGCGGGTTGATACTCTTGACTTGGTAGTTGCCGCTGTTCAGCAACATGCCCTCGCGAACGATCAACACTTCGTCGCCGCGCCCGAGGTAGACTTCCCATTGCCCGCTTTCAAGTTTCTTGCCGAGGTACGTGAAGGGCACTGGGGGCGCCATCGGCGGAAGCGGCTTTGCCGGCAGCGGCGGTGGTGGTGGCGGTGGCGGTGTCCAGGACAGAGCAGGGAACAGGTCACGACCGACTCGGTCATTGGCTGCGGCCGGGATCAAACTCGCACGCGGAACCAAGGCGGCCACCGCCAGGTTTGACGCCGCTTTGCCGCGAGGTCCGCGCGCTGCGCCCGATCGCTGCTCATCCGAGCCTGAAGAACTTGTGCCAGAACTTGCCTCGCTTCTTGACGGAAGCGGTTGCACGACCCTGGCAGCGTCCTGGTCGCTCGGCGTCTTGTCGGCCAGGAACGCCAGGTATGCAGCGACCACCAGGAGCGACAACAGAAACAGGCGACGGCTGTTCATGGGTCCGATGCCTCCGCCGCGTTTCGCCGTCCGTCATCGGCCGAACTGGAGCGTCGGTACCAGATCGTCAGGCGAACCTTGGCTTCGACCTGGTTGACGGCTACTTCATCGCGTTTGAAGGCAAGCTCATTCACCGCTACGTTGGCGTACCTGCGGAGAATATCTTCAATCCAGCGCCGCAGGTCGATGTAGCGTCCCTTGACCGGCAGCGTCATCTGGAGCGTCTCCGCCTGCGCGTTGGCGTTGACGGAACGCACGTACTCGGCACGGGTACTGATCAGGCGATGTGCCACGGCCAGGTCGAGAACCGCTTTGATCCTCGGCAGTACCTCCTTTTCGTCGGTCAACATCTCCCGGAAAGCTTCGTAGTGCAGGGCGGATTCGGCGGCCGGAAGTGCCATCGGAGCAGATACCACGCGGCTGTCTGCCAGGCGCATCTGGATTTCGGCGAGGACGGCCCTTTTCGCCGCGAGTTCGGCCTCCATCCCGGGCATGACGAGCAGAGCCAGCGCCAACAATGCGCCGATGGCGCCGGCAAGGAGCAGCCACCATGGGCCATGCCGATGCAGCCAGAGATCGGCCTCCAGCCGCAGACGATCGGTAATTGACTTGAGCCTGTTCACTTCATCAGCACGCTTGGTTCGGCATCTGGAGCAGTCAAGGCTGACGACCCGTCGAGTCGCGCCTCGAAGATGAAACGTAGAGGCCGGTTGGGGTCCTTTTCGTTGACTTCGTGCCGAGTAAGCATCGCGCCAGCAAACGGCGCAGTCGCAGCGAGCTGCGCGATGTAGCCGAGCATTTGTTGATGATCCTTCGCCTCGGCAACACCCTTCACCAGACGCCGGCGATGATCCGGTTCGATCTGCAACAGGGCGATGTGACTGCTGGCGACGCGCTCGAAACCGTCGAGCACCGTCGGCCAAGGGGTATTGAGTTGATCGATGGCGCTGTTGATGGCAACGATCTGCGGTTCCGAGAGCAGCAGCGGCGCTGGCGGCGGTGGTGTCCGGGCGGCGATCTCTCCGCGGGCCAGAGCGACCGCCTGCGTTGTTTCGGCAAGTTCCCGGTCAAGCACTTGCCACTGCCAGTAGACGGCCGCTGCAGCCAGCGCGGTCGCCAGCCCCAAGCCGATCAGGATCTGGCGCCAACGCGTGGCGACCGGCCGCCTCCAGAGCGGATCTTCGACGAAATTGATGGACAACGGCTTCATCGCGGACTTCCAGCGAGCGCCAGTTGGCAAGCGAGCTGGCAGGGCTCCGACAGGTGGACAAAGGTCATTGCGAGTGGAGGCAGCGGCAGCGTGCGCGAGGCCAATCCGGCCATCGTCGGTGTCTCCGGCAGCCAGTCGGCACTACCGCTCCACAGCAGCGATTGTCGATCGCGTTGAGCGCCAGGCATCGGCGAGCGCAGGCGCTCCTGCTCGATCAGCTCGACCAGTTCTGCCACCCCTGGCGCCTCCGGCAGGCGCACGGTGCGCAGGCTCGCGAGCTGTGCTCCGAGAGTATGGACGAGCGTGAGCGTTTTCCCGAAGCCGACGATCAGCCAGCCATCTGCCGGAATCGAGCGGCATACGCGGTTCCAGACCTGGACCAACGCCGGGCGCACGCAAACCAGGCGCCAGCCATTCGCCCTGGCCGCATCCTCGAACTCCCGATAGAGCCTCCGCGGCAGCGCGCAGGCGATGAATGGCGCAGCCGCGTGCCAATCGGCGGCGAGCAGCCATTCTTCCGGCGACTCACCGTAGAGCGCCGCAAAGCGTGCCGCCACCGTGGCCCGCAGCTCGGCTAGTCCTTGCGCGCCACCCGGCGGAGTGACAATGAAGCTGCGCGCCGCACTGTCATCCATGATCACTGATAACGCCGAGCGACTTGCGATGCTCACCGTCTTTGTGGATTTCAGCTCGGCGACCAGACCGCATAGCGCCTCGATGGATGCGTGTGTTGATGGGTCAAGGTCCGCCGACGCGAGAACTTCAAGCGGAGTCGACGTGCCACGGGCGAGCAGGACAGCGCTCTCGTTCGTGCAGCCAAGCAGCAGATCCCTACCCGGAAAGCGTGACACGGCGCAGTTCCTCGAGTGTCGTTTCGCCGTTGGCGACCAGGCGCAGCGCGGCCTGTGTCAGGCTCCGGGTGCCATTACGGAACGCCGCATCCTTGAGCTGCCGGATTGGCCGTTTCTCGATGATCAGTTCGCGCAACTCGTCGTTCAGATTGAGAATCTCGGCCACCGCCTTGCGCCCGCGGTAGCCGGTGCCGCGGCAGTCGCCGCAACCGGCACCGCGACGGAAGTCGAAGCGCGCCAGATCCGCAACCGAAATCGCGAAGCGCTCGAGTTCGGTTACGCCCGGGACGCAGCGTTCGCTGCAGCGCGAGCAGTTCACTCGCAACAGACGTTGGGCCCAGATGCCATTGAGTGCCGAGGCAAAAGCGTAGGGGTCGATGCCCATGTGCGTAAATCGACCGAAAACATCGAAGACGTTGTTCGCATGTACCGTGGTCAGCACCAGATGCCCGGTGAGCGCTGACTGGACGGCAATCTCGGCAGTCTCGCGGTCCCGGATTTCGCCGACCATGATCTTGTCTGGATCGTGCCGCAAGATCGAGCGCAGGCCGCGAGCGAAGGTCAGGCCCTTCCTGTCATTGACTGGAATCTGCAAGACGCCGGGCAACTGGTATTCAACCGGGTCTTCGATGGTGATGATCTTGTCGCGACCGTTATTCATTTCCGAAATCGCGCCATACAGTGTCGTCGTCTTGCCGGAGCCGGTTGGGCCGGTGACCAAGAGCATCCCGTAAGGCTCTTCGGTCAAGCGTCGCAGGGATTTCAGTGCGTGCTCGTCAAAACCCAGTGAGTCCAGGGTCAGGCCGCCATGCGCCTCGATCACGCCGCGCTTGTCGAGAATACGGACGACCGCGTCTTCCCCGTGGATGCTGGGCATGATGGAGACGCGCAGGTCGATGTCACGGCCGCTGACCTGGACACGAAAACTACCGTCTTGCGGTGTCCGCCGCTCGGCGATATCCAGCTCGGCCATTACTTTCAGTCGGGAAATCACCTGCTCGGCCAGTGCCAGGCCGCTGATCTGGGCAACGGCGTCGAGAACGCCGTCAATGCGGTACTTGATGACGATACCCGTCGGAGAGCTTTCCAGATGGATGTCGCTGGCCGCGGCCTTCACGGCGTCGTAGACCGTCGAGTTGACGAGCTTTACGGCCGGGCTGGCGGCTTCACTGAGCGAAGCGAAACTCAGCACCTCGGCAGTCCGCGATCGCTCAGTTGGGCTTGCTGCCTCGTCCAGCAGCGAATGAACTGCATGCACGGCCTCCTCGTGCTTCGACAGATAGGCCTGGATATCGGCTGCCAAGGCCAAGCAGAACGTCACCGGATGAGCCGCCAGACTGCTCAGCCAGACCATGCAATCGGTATCGAACGGATCAGAGTTGACGGCGATGATCCGTCTGCCGGCAAGCGCCTCCGGTGCACGCAGCAGCACGCAGCCGCGCGTTTGAGCTCTGGCGAGCGGCAGAAGGTCGAAAGCCGGTGCCAAAGTCAGCATCTCGGCCGTCCCCATGACTGTGAGGTGAAAACGCCGGGCGAGCCAATCGACGATCAGGCGCGGCTCGCTCCCGGTGAGCATCTCGAGTTGCGCCACCAACGTTCGGCCGGACGACCGCGCCAGGCTCCGCGCCTGCTGCAGAATCTCGTCACCAAGGTCAATAAGATCGGTTTCGGGATTTGGCACTGGAGCAGTCATTGCAGCGTCCCCGCCAAGTCGAAAATGGGCATGTAGAGCAGGATGACGATCAACCCGACGAACAGGCCAATGGCGGTCATCAGGACCGGCTCGAAAACCTTGGTAAAGCGCTCGATCCAGCGCGCGCTCTCGCCTTCGTAGAATAGCGCCGAGCGAGTCAGCATGGCGCCCATCTGCCCCGAACGCTCGCCGACGCGTAGCATGCGCAATGCGATCGGCGTTGCCAGCCGGGTCTGCTCGAAGGCATGCGACAAACTACCGCCGTCAGAGATGATCCGGCGAGCAGCCAAGAGGGCTCCTCGCGTTGTTGGCGAGACCGCGTGGCTGACAATATCGAGTGCCGTCAGAATCGGAATGCCGCCTTCGAGCAGCATGCCTGTGGTCAGGTACAGGCGTGACAACTCGATGATCCTGATCCGCTCGCCCACTCCCGGCAAGCGTGTCAGAAAGGCGATCCAGCGACCACTGCGCACGACCCGGCGCAGCCAGTAGCCAAAGCCAAGCGCTCCGGCGAGCAGACATCCAAGTACCGGGCCCGTGTGCTGACCAACGAACAGCCCCCAGTCGAGAAGCAACTGCGAGAGCCACGGTAGCGCACGACCGCTTCCTTGGTAGACCCCAGCGAAACGAGGGACGACGAAGCCGAGCAGGAAGAGGGTGACGCCTCCACCGACGACAAGCAGGATGGTCGGGTAGATGGCGGCACTGACCATCCGGTTGCGGACGGTATCCAGCCGCGTCTGATAGTCGATGTAGCGGGACAGTGCGCGCGGCAGATCGCTGGTTCCCTCGGCAGCCCTGACGATGCCGACGTAAAGTGGTGGGAAAACGTCCGCCTGCTGGGCCAGGGCAGCGGAAAAGCGCTGACCCTCGCGTAGGTCCTCGATCAGACGGCCGAGCACGGCTCGCGACAAGGGCGACGCTTCCTTGTCGAATAGCGCTTCGAAGGCCTCGACCAGACTCAGTCCTGCCTCCAGCAGGGCCAGCAGTTCAGCACTGAAGAGCAGGAGAGAGAAGGTGCCGCGGCGGGACCAGCCCCCCGAGATCGACTCCACCGTCGCCGCCCTGATCGAAAGCGGCTGCAACTGCTGTTGCTGGAGCAGTCTGCCGGCTTCGCCTGCGTCTACCGCGTCAACGGTGTGCGTCTCGATCAGGTTGTTGGGAGATAAGGCACGAACTTGAAAGCGCATACCCACTCCACGGCGTTGTCATTGATTGGTCACGTCCGCGGCGTCGCCGGTTCCACCCGGTTGGCCGTCTTTGCCATAGGAAACGATGTCGAAATCGCCGGTGGCGCCCGGAGCCCGATACACATAGGGGGGGCCCCAGGGATCCAACGGCACCGCCTTCTGGAGGTAGGGGCCGTTCCATTTGGCCACGTTGCCGGGCCGGGACAACAACGCGTTGAGCCCCTCTTCAGTTGTAGGATAGCGGCCGACATCAAGCCGATACGTATCGAGGGCGCGGGCAAAGGCTTCCACTTGCGCCTTGGCGACTCCTTGCTCCGACTTGCCCAATTGAGAGAAATACTTCGGACCGACGTAAGCGGCCAACAGACCGATGATCGTCACGACGACGAGCAGCTCGAGCAAAGTGAAACCATCGGCGGTGGTGCCAGCCCAGCGGCAGTGTGCAGGCCGCGTCGTTGCATCGTTTGCCAAACGCTCGCTTTGCGGCTGGCAAACAAACGCTGTGCGTCTCATCATTGTTGAATCCCTCGTGCCGCCGCAGCAAGTACCGCCGGGACATACAGCATCGTTTCGCGATACGGCGGTATCCTGCCGCCATATCTGGCTACCGCTCGTTCACCGGCGTTGTAGGCTGCGAGAGCGAGCGCGACATTGCCATCGTATTGCACGAGCAACTCCTTCAGATGGCGTACGCCGGCCTCGATGTTCTGTGCCGCATTGCCGGGATCGGTCAACCCATAGCGTGCAGCCGTGGCCGGCATCAATTGCATGGGACCCATCGCGCCCTTGGGTGACACAGCGTGCGCGTTGAAGCCGGACTCGACGCTTGCCACCGCCGCGACCAGTGCCGGCGCAACGTCGTTGATGCGTGCGTAATGCTCGATCAAGGCTGTCAGTTGTCGCTTTCCCCGATGCCGCCTTTCGGCTGACACTCTCCACGGTGCTGGGCGGCCATCTGTAGCAACTTCGCCAGGAATGAACAGGCGATAGCTCGGATCGAGGCGGTGGCTGGCGTATCGTGGAGTGCCTTCGGCGGAATAGGAGACGAAGACATCGCCCGTGCTTGCCGTACTCGCACACGATGCGACCAGCCCAGCGACTAGCAGAGCCAGGTTCGAGCCGATCGCAGGGTACGGTGCAGAGCCACGGACGCCGTCGGTAGTTGTGATCTTAACCATCCGATCTAAGCTGCAAAAGGTTGCCGCAGTGATTGCATGGCTTTTCCGGCAGCCGGCAGGAACATTCTGGCACCTCGATTCGCCTTCCACAAGAACGTGCGCGTGATTCTGCAGCTCAAGTCCAAGGCCCAAGGATACCATGACGTGTAGTCGCTGGCGTCGGTTCTGCGCAAGCGGGGTGGAATCGAAAGTGCGACCCGCGCCGGGGTGGTTGGCATTGGCCTGGGTGCAAACAAAGTGCGCCTGGCGCTGCGTGTCTGATGTGCCAACCCGGAGTGGTGGAGCTATTGGCATTCCAGAGGTCAGCAGGCGGCCTGATCCACCGCTGCTCTTCCGATTGCATCCGGAGTTGCACTTTGGATTGCACCCCGAGCAGACCTTACCCTTTCCCACAACCCGTCAGCAGACGGTAGCGCTATGGTTTGTTCCTGC
>ERZ761607.4422-NODE-4422-length-12447-cov-5.544626_pt1 | contig 12447 bp, 10 predicted proteins | sample MGYA00511164_ERZ761607 | MGnify/ENA primary metagenome ERZ761607 (study PRJEB28899, sample SAMN02445080) | bioreactor sludge metagenome | biome: EBPR sludge | place: Australia: Brisbane, Thorneside Wastewater Treatment Plant | collected 2011-06-22 ...
CTTCCTGGGTGATGTCGTAGCCTAAAAAGTTCAAAACCTGGGTTAAGTTGGCTGGACCACAGTTGTTAAAGGTCTGCCGAACTACGCCCATGCCTTCCAGGATGTGTGAAGTGGGCAGCGGCTCTGGGGTTGGTGTGTAGGTGGGCGTTGGCGAAGGCGTTTCAGTGGGCCGCGGCGTGGCGGCTTCATCGCTGACATCGGGGGTGGCGGTGGGCTGTTTGGTGGGTTCGCTGGTGGCAGTGGGTTCAGTAACGGCCGTTACCGCAATCAACGAATTAATGTCCACCTGTGGCGTATCGGCTGAAACCCGCGCCACGGGCAGCGCCGTGGCCATCGGGGCCACCTGGTCGATGACCCCTTCAACAATGTTGCTTAAAAACGGACTGCGCTCCTGCAGCGCCACCCGGTAGCGGCCCGGAATGGCCCCTACCACACCCGGCAGCACCAGCAGCCCAATGATGAGCACCACCTGAATTCCAGCTACAATCAAAATTAAATTTTTTGTTCTTTTTTTCATACACTCTCCCGCCTCTTCGGTGAACGGTAAACGGTAATCAGTAATTGGTTCTGTTACCGACCACGGATTATCGATTACCGATCACGGATTACTGATCCCCGTTCAACTCGGCCAAAGCCATCACAGCAGGGTCGAAATTGGGATTAAACGTGGCGGCCTTTTCCAGATTGTCTTCAGCAGCGGCCGTTTGGCCCGTTGCCTCCAGCGCTAAGCCTTTGTAATAAAATGATTCCTCAAAGTACGGCCGATCCGCCAACGTCACGTCGGCCAGCAAAATTACATCGTCATAACGACCCACCTGGTAGTACGCCTCGTACGGACCAAACTGGTACCACAACATGCGCCAGGGCAGGCCAATCGCCCGCGCCTGGTCAAACGCCGTGCTGGCCCGCTCGTACTCGCCGTGGGCATTGAGGCTGGTGCCCAGGTTGAACCAGAAGAACGCATTTTCCGGGTCAGCCGCAGCGTCGGCCTGCGCCTGGATGAGCGAGTGGTCCCACATGGTGGCATCGTCCATGTCGGCCCCAATAATTTGGGCCACCAGCTCCGCCTGTTCGGGCCGGTACACGGCAATGTAGTTGCGGTTAAACTGGGGCCAGTACGCTTCCACTTCCGCATAGCTGAGGTTCCGCCCCTCTCGATCAGCATTGGCACCCGGCACATCGCTGGTGCCAAACCAGGAATCGTACACAAAAAATTGCTGGTTGGCATCATCGTAAGCGACCACCAGCAGATAGTGGCCATACCAGCCCAACCAGCGGTATTCGCCCGGCGGATCGATGCCAATCTCCACAATCACCGGAATGCCGTTGGCCACAAACTGCTTCAACAGGTCGAGACGGCCGTTCACCCGGTTCATGGCCTGGTACGGTGTCTGTTCATTAACATACGCCGCCATCTCCGCCGGACTCACGTTACGGTCTTCTGGATTTGGTTTCATGACAGCGGCCGTATCGCTTTGAGTTACAAACAAATCAAAGTAACTCATCGTCATAGCCATCGTGGCCGGACCACAGTTGTTCCAATCCTGAAAAATGTGCTGGATCCCTTCCAGCCGGGCGGCGACGGGAATAGGTACGGCCGTTGCCGTCGGTTCTGGCGATGGTGTGGCGGTCGGGGGAACGGCCGTTGGTTCTGGCGTGGCATTCGCGTCTACCGGGGCTGTTGTTGCGGTAGGCAGCACCACCACCACCTCGGGTGCGGCCAGCGGCGTGGGGTCACCCAGCAAACTGCTTACATCCAGGGGCACCGCCACCGTTGGCAAGATCGGCACTTCTTGCTGCGGGGAAGCAATCGTCAACAGCGGTTCCGGCAGCCAGCGGGCTGCATAACGGGGCGGGATCGCCCGCAGCAGCGGTGGCCCCGCCACCACAACTAGCACCAGAAAAACGGCCGTGCTTATGAGGAATAACTTCCATTTCGCCATAAAAAATTGAGCGTCCTTCCTAAACCTTACAGCGTCGGTTAGTATAACGATTGCCCCCCATCAGCCAAGCATGCCTACCCTCCGTTTACCCAACTCTCAGGTACTGCCAACCCCATGCGGCGCCGCAGAATGACTTTTATCGCTACAACTTTAGGGGATTGTCACTGGTAGACGGCCGTTTTGCTCTGGCATAATCAACTCAGGATTTCAGGGAAACTGGCACTTTGCCGGATATGATCCAATTATGGAGGCCACCATGTTTAATCATTTGCTTGTCCCCTTAGACGGTTCCCCACTGGCCGAAGCGGCTCTCCCCGCTGCCATGGAACTGGCCAGCAAGTTTAACAGCAAAATCACCCTCGTCTGGGTGATCCAACCACCCCACCTCATCATGACGGCCGCCAACGGCAGCGTGTATGCCCAACTGCTTACCGAAATGCGCCACCAATCAGAACAGGACGCTCAGTCCTACCTGCGAAGCCATCAAGGTTCGCTGCGCCAGCAAGGCTACGACGTCCAGGCCATCGTCACCGAAGGGGAAAACATTGCCGATGCGCTGCTGGATGCAGCCGCAACCCGGGACGTGGACACCATCGTCATGAGCACACATGGCCGGGGCGGCCTCAGCCGCTGGGTTTTCGGCAGCGTCGCCGACAAAGTGCTGCGCCAGGCAGAGGTACCCGTTTTACTCATCCGCGCCAAAGAAGAAACAACCGACTGGAAGGTCCGCGAAACAGAAACGGCCGTCTAGACAATCGTTGAGAACTTTCCTTCAGAACATTGAAACGTGAAACGTGAGAGATTCCCTCTTCACGTTTCACGTTTCATCCCCTTCGCCCTGCCGGGCACACCTAAGCTGCACAATCTGCCGAGTCCCGGCCCGCACGCGGACGCGCTCATCCAGGTGCAGCCCCACAATCCAGGCGAGCTGATCAGCCACGGCGACCACGGGCCACAACGGCCGTTCCCCCCGCGCCACCTTCCGATCACTTAACAATTCCTGAATCAGCTGGCTGTGCCCCGCCATGCCCAATGGCTGGAAACGTTCACCCGGATGCGACGGCCGTACCCACAACGTTGCCCCCTCCCCCACCGCCACAAACGCCTGCCAGCGATCCCGGTTTTGCTGCACCGCAGCCAGCGTCACGTCTGGGCGGGGAACGGCCGTCATGCGCCAGCCACCCGCCAGTTCCACCTCCCCCGGCACCGCGAGCATCACCGGGCCTTCACGCAACAATTGCGGCACGTGCACCGCCTGCCCCACCTCGCCAAAGGTCAGCCGATCGGCTGTGACCTGCATGACCAACCCACCAGGCAAAAAAACGGCCGTGCCGGACGCCGGTTCCAGGCTCAACCGCCGGGCCTGTTCGACCGTAGCAAAACTAATCTCGGTGTGAAACGGCCGCAGCTGCTGCCCCACCCGGCGCAGCGCCAGCCGCTGCCAGGCCACCGGCAAAGCGTTAAACGCAGCCCGGTCCAGCACCAGCCGCGCCACCGCCGCTTCCACCAACATCGTAGGCCAAACCAGCTCAAATTGGGCGGTGAGCGCCGCGTGTTCATCTGCCGTGATGGCCGCCAGCTGCTGCAAACGCACCGAAATTTGTGGATTGTAACTCTCCAACAGCGGCAGCAGCTCGTGGCGGATGCGGTTGCGGGTGAAATTGACGTCTTCGTTGCTGCTGTCGCGGCGGGGTTCCAGGTCGTGGCGGGCACAGTACGCTTCAATGTCTGCCCGGCGCACCTGGAGGAACGGCCGTACCAACACCACCTCAGCCGCACCCGGCACGGTACTCACCGGCAGCATACCGCGCAGCCCGGCGCTGCCGCTGCCGCGCAGCAAATGCAGCAATACCGTCTCCGCCTGGTCATCGGCATGGTGGGCAACCGCCACGGCCGTTGCCCCCACCACCATTGCCTGCTCCGCCAAAAAGCGGTAACGCGCCTGCCGCCCCGCCGCCTCCAGCGACCATTTTTCCTGCTCGGCCAGCCGGGCTACATCAATTTTTTGACCGACAAAAGGGAGTTGCCAGGCAGCGGCCGTGGCTTCAACAAAGGCCGCCTCGGCATCAGCCTCGGCGCGCAGCCCGTGGTTTAGATGGGCCACAACCAGCTGCCCGGCCCCCAGCTGCTGCCACAGCAAATGCAGCAGCGCCAGCGAGTCGGCCCCGCCAGACACACCAACCAGCAGCTTTATTGGGGGAGATGTGAGGGGGAACGGCCGTAGCGTCTGCACGACCCTACGCCACAGCTGTCTATCTGCCTTATCGCTCATCTAACCCTCGCCACAAACAAAAAATGGCCCAAGAAGGGCCATAAAAGTGAGTAGGGCGGGTGGGACTCGAACCCACACGGACTGACGTCCGGCAGATTTTAAGTCTGCTGCGTCTACCATTTCGCCACCGCCCCAGACAGGGAAATAATTGTACACGTGAAAGAACGGCCGTACAAGCAACTGAAACACGCTCTCCTGAGAGCCAGGCAAATTATGTGACATAAGTAGGTTTGACTATGAAATTTGCACCATGTATAATGCTCTGGTCAATCATTTTCACAAAGCTTACTGGTAAAATTGCCATTAACACCCAGCAGGAAAAACAACTATGGCCCTTAAAGGCAACCTGCGCGATTTCTCAACAACTCAGCTACTCAACCTCATTAACCTGGCGAGAAAAACAGGCACCCTTTCCATTCAGACAGAAAGTGAAGCAGCCCAGATGTCTTTTCGTGAGGGTAAGCTCATCTATGCTTACATGGGGAATGATAACGGAAAGAACCATCTGGCGCAGATTTTGCAAAACAGCGGCAAGCTCTCAGCCGAGCAAGCCCAGGTCATACAATCCCACGCTGAAGGTAAAAGCGACAAAGAAATTGGCCACCTCCTGGTAACAGCGCGGCGCGTCACCCAAAATGACATCATCCAAAGCGTGCGCCAGAGTGTGCTGGACACGGTCTACAAATTATTTACCTGGGGAGAGGGCATCTTCCGCTTTGATGCCAACAGGCTGCCTAATAGTGGCTACATCACCATTCCGATCGATCTGGAAAGCGTCATCATGGAAGGCAGCCGCCGCCTGAAAGAATGGGAAATTCTTCAGGAAGAGCTGCCCGATCTCGACGTGGCCCTGCGCTTTACCGATCGGCCTGATGCTCGTTTGCGCAACATCAACCTGACGGTGGAAGAGTGGCGGGTCGTTTCGTTTGTGAACCCGCGCAACTCCATCCGGCAAATTGCCAAAGCCAATAACCTGAGCGATTTTGAAATTCGCCGTATCGTCTACGGCATGCTGCAAGCTGGCCTGGTTGAGTTTGTCAATCAACCGAAACCCGCTCCAGAAAAGACAGAATCTCCTGCACGACGCAAAGCCGCACCGGAGCCGTCACCCGCGGCAAAGCGGTCGGTAGTGGTTCGCCTCATTGACCGCATTCGAGGCTTATAGGAAACGGCCGTAACGGCCGTCACTCCCCACCCAACTGTGCTGGAACAACCATTCTTTCGGAGCCATAACAACCAGAAAATAAACATACACAAATCCACCGCTCAATCAAGAAGGTAGTACTTTATGCAAGCTGTCAAAATGGTAATCACTGGTCCATTTTCTGCTGGTAAAACCCAGTTCATCGGCTCCGTTAGCGAGATCGACGTTGTTTCAACAGAGCGTAAAATTTCCAGCAGTGCGGAACAGGTTAAAGAAAGTACCACTGTGGCGATGGATTTCGGCCGTATTACGGTGGGTGATGATCTGGTTCTCTATCTGTTTGGCACGCCCGGCCAGCGTCGGTTCGACTTCATGTGGGATATTCTGTCACAGGGTATGCTGGGCTTTGTGGTCATGGTAGACAGCACCAAACCAGAGACCTTTCGCGAAGCCAAACGCATTTTGGAGACTTTCGAAAGCTATGCCTCAACCCCCTACGTGGTAGCCGCTAACAAACAGGATATGGAAGACGCCTGGGAACCGGAAGATTTGCGGATTATTTTGCGGCTGAAACCTGAAGTGAAGATATTACCCTGTGTGGCCACCGATAAGGAAAGCGTTAAGAATACCTTGTTAGAATTGCTTTATTCAATTTTAGACCAGCTGGATCAAGAAAACGGCGATAATAACTGATTAACGTGACCTTTACACCTCCTTTACCCGCTTTTCACAGTTTTCACCAGCGCTAAATGCTACTATTTTTGGTGTGCATTTGTCCACGAAATCATGCCGTTGCAGCGCACCGATCCCCCAACAGGATGGTTCGCTGAACACCAGCTTCTTTTTCCAGACACCGCATACATCACAATTTACAAACTAACGGGTAATCTTTTGTCGTTTGTCAGTTTAGAAGATGAAACCATTGGCAGGTTTAAGACTGTGGCCCATCTGACTAGACCATCTCCGGTAAGCTTGTCAGATAACCCAGCGAGGATAAACGGCCGTTGTCAAAATTACCCATCGCTCTAAAGACAACCAACACGGGGTAATTGAGGTAAGCGTGAGTTCTATTGTCACCGAACAAGGGATTCTTCATTACGAATCAATAGGACGGGGCCAGCCAATCATCTTACTGCATGGTTGGATTAATTCCTGGGATGTTTGGCGTGAGATGATGATCAATCTGGCCAACACCAGACGGTACCGCGTATACGCACTTGATTTCTGGGGGTTTGGAGATTCCGCAAAAGCCACACAAATTCAAGCAACTCCCTTTCAAATCGACAGCTATGTCGAGATGGTTAACCAGTTTATGGATGCCCTGGGCATCCAAAAAGCACCTATTTTTGGTCACTCCATGGGCGGCACCGTCGCTCTGCAAATGTCCTTTTCTCACCCGGAACGTGTCGAAAAAGTAGCACTGGTTGGTTCGCCGGTCACCGGGCGGTCGCTTCACCCATTTTTGCAGTTGGCCGGCTATGGCTCCATTGCCAAACTTATCTGGCGTTATCCCATCATGCTCCATTCCATTATGCGTATCTTGCTGGCCAAGGACTCCAAAAAAGTGCGCACGATGATCTTCAGAGACGTGCAGCGCACCACCATTGAATCGTTTTTCCGCAGCATTGGTGATTTACGCGACACCGATTTACGCAGCAAGCTGCCCACCCTCGACATCCCAACTCTGGGAATTTACGGAGCCAAAGATAAGATTGTTTCCCCGCTCAACGCCGATCTGCTAAAAAATGGGGTTCGAACAGTAGAGATCACCTTGCTGGACCAATCACGCCATTTCCCCATGACGGATGAACCGGAACGGTTTTTGCAAGCGGTGCATAAGTTCTTAGGGGATCAAAATCATTCAAGCGCAAACGGCCAGGTAATGTAGGCATGAGTCAACTCTCCACCGAGAAGGTTGAATATTACTATCCCAACAAGATGGGGCGAATTGTCCTGGTGGCCATGGAAGAGATCATGGGACACCACGGCGTCAATGCGGTGCTGAATCTGGCCAAGCTCTCCCATCTGGTCAATAATTACCCACCAAACAACTTGCAGCTTGGCTTCACTTTTTCTGAATTTAGCGCCATCCAGCAAACGCTGGACGACATGTACGGCGAACGCGGCGGTCGCGGGTTGGCCCTGCGCGCCGGGCGCGAAACGTGGAAATACGCTCTTAAAGAGTTTATGCCGGTTCTGGGCATTACCGACCTGGCGATGCGTATGCTGCCGCTGGGTATCAAGATCAAAATTGGTCTGGATGTTTTTGCGGAAACGTTCAACAAATTCAGCGATCAGCGGGTGCGGCTGGGCGAAGATGCCGAAAATTATTTGTGGATTATCGAGCGATGTCCCATATGCTGGCAGCGAGTTTCTGATACGCCGTGCTGTCACCTGGCCATTGGCTTGTTAGAACAGGCGTTGGACTGGGTCAGCCGGGGCCGACGGTTTAGAGTGGAACAAATCAGCTGCATTGCCACCGGCGATGAGACGTGTACCATTGCCATTGCCAAACAGCCGCTTGTGTAACGGCCGTTTTGCACCCAACAAGCTTCGTAGAAAGGCAAAGCCCGATTGCCTCGCTTGATAAAGAAGTAGTTTTATGCGACGTATTATTATTAATGAGCCAAGTTTTATTGCGCCGTTTAACGAAACGGCGCGTGATTTGCGCGTGCAAAACAAACCGCTGTGGCTGTGGCAGCGCGATTTGCTGGTCAAACACGCCGTCGAAGAGCGCGAATACCCGGACTGGGAAGTTGCCCGCCTCCTGGAAACGGAAGAAGTTGAAAGCCTGGTACATCGCGATAACCTTTTTTTCAACCAGCTGCTGATTGACGAATTCATTCACAAAGCGCGGGCCAACAAACGACCGGCCCGGCTGGCGTTTCACAAGGATGATCCGGCGATTGCCAAGCATGTACGGCCGTTAACCCACTCCTTCTTCAAGCAGGGCGATTTGCTGCTGACCGATATGTGGTACCTGCCCAAAGGCGTCTCGCAGAGCTTGCTGGCCGAACCGCTGGTCATTGATACTGAATCGCGCGAACGCGGCTACTACCATATCCCCCCCTACATGGCCACTGAATTTGGCGACCTGGTTTACCAGCTGCCAAAAAAAGTGTTTGTGCTGGTAGAAAATTGGGTCCACCTCTTCATCGCCGACATTTTGCTGGGCGTTTTTACCCAGGGCGCGAACGTGGAAGACCACGTGGCCAGCTCCTGGCAATACAAGCTAAAAATCATGGCCCGTTCGATTTTGGAGCAAAAGCGCTTTTTATCCAGCTCCGAATTGGTAAAAGTGGGGCGAAATGTGCATATTGACCCAACGGCCGTTATCCACGGCTACACGGTCATTGGCGACAACGTCACCATCGGCGCGGGTGCCGTCATCGACAACTGCATCATTGGCAGCAATGTGACCGTCTCCCAGGGCTGCCAGCTCTTGCTCAGCGTGGTCAGCGATGGCTGCTTTTTGCCCTTCCGCGCCGCCCTCTTTATGACCACCTTGATGGAGAATACCTCCATTGCCCAAAACACCTGCTTGCAGCTGTGTGTGGTCGGTCGCGACTCGTTTATTGGCGCAGGCAACACCTTCACCGACTTCAACATCTTAGGCGGCCCGCTCAAAACGATGAACCACCTGGAGCAGTTAGAGGCTACCAACCTGCTCATCCTGGGCGGCTGCGTCGGCCATCACTGCCGCATTGGCTCCGGCGCAGTGATCTATGCCGCTCGCACCATCGAATCCGACGTAGTGCTGCTGGCGTCCGACGACCGGATGTTCATCACCAAAAACGTGACGTTTGAACAAAGCGACCATCACGCCCACAAAGAGCGGTACTCCTACCCCCGGCTGTATCCCAGAAAAGGGGAGATTGTCAATTACTAACACCTTTTTCACGGCGTCCAGGCAGAAAGCGGGTATGTAAGGGACCCAATTACCATTTATAGGGTCGTTTGTCCTCATTACACTCAATTTTTATGATGCAGGATTCTTTTGCTTTTATCATTCATCCGCTCGATCCCAAGCGCGACGTCAGCCGCAAGTATCCGGCGCTGGGTAAGCTGCCTGCCTGGCTGATTGAATTTCTTTCCATTTTTTATCCCCCTGTGTTTATCTCGGAAATTGAGGGCATTCAATCGGCGGAAAACGGCCGTTCCCTCACAGGTTGGTTCATTGCCTGCCCACTGACGCCCAACATGATGCTGCGCCTGCCCACCGCCCTGGTCTACCGCAAAATTGTGCAAACGGGCAAGCTGGCGGAAAAATTGGGTGCTCGGGTGCTGGGTCTGGGGGCCTTTACGTCGGTGGTAGGCGATGGCGGCATCACCATTGCCAGGCAGCTCAACATTCCGGTGACCACGGGCGACAGCTACACCATTGCCCAGGCCGTGCATGCCATAGAAGAAGCGGCCGTTTTGCTTGAAAACCCCCTGTCTACGGCAACGGTGGCCGTGGTGGGAGCCACCGGGGCCATTGGCTCGGTATGTGCCCAGTTGTTGGCGCCGCAGTGCCAGCAGCTGCTGCTCATTGGCCGCCGGATAGAAAAGCTGCAAGAAGTGGCAACGGCCGTACGCCAGCAAGGCGCAGCCCAGGTAACCATCTCCGCCAACATGGCCGATCTGGCCCAGGCCGATTTTGTCATCACCGTCACCAGCGCCGTGGAGACGATCATTGAACCACATCATTTGCGGCCCGGCGCGGTAGTTTGTGACGTTTCGCGGCCGCGTGACGTCTCAAAACAGGTCGCCGAACAGCGCCCTGACGTTCTAGTGATTGAAGGCGGTATGGTTGAGGTGCCTGGACCAGTCAACTTCAATTTTGACTTTGGTTTTCCGCCGAAAATGGCCTATGCCTGTATGGCAGAGACAATGGCATTGGCTCTAGACGGAAATTACGTTTCTTTCACGCTGGGAAAAGACATAAAATTGTCGCAAGTACAGACAATTGATACAATCGCCCAGCGGCACGGCTTTAAGCTTGGCGGCTTCAGAAGTTTCGAACGCGCCGTAACAAGCTCGCAAATAGCGGTTGTCAAAGCTGCCCGTATTCCAGATGGCGACGCTGTTGGTGCCGTTCCGTTTTTGAATCCAAAGACCAACACTTTTGTGGACTCTGTAAAAATTTGATCTGCCAAGGAATAAGCTCATGAGCAACGGCCGTATATTAATAGTTGAAGACGATTTTGATATTTCCAACATGTTACGCATCTTCTTCACGGGGCAAGGGTACCATGTTGACGTCGCCGCGCGGGGCAGCGAAGCGCTGGAACTCTGCCGCAAAAAACTGCCCGATCTCATCGTCTTAGACATCATGCTGCCAGACATGAACGGGTACGAAGTGTGCAAGGTGATGCGCACCACCACGCGCACCAGCCATATCCCCATCATTTTCCTCACCCAGAAAGATGAGCGCAGCGACCGCATTGCCGGGCTGGAGCTGGGTGCCGATGATTACATCACCAAGCCGTTTGACATTGAAGAGCTCAAGCTGCGCGTCCGCACCGCCATCAATACCTACAAACGCCACAACATGACCGACCCCATCACCGGCCTGCCCAGCAGCCGCCTGATCGAAGATCAGCTGCGCCAGCTCATGCGCACCAGCGATTGGACCTATTTGCAGATTGGCATCGACCACATCGAGCCATTTAGCGATGAATATGGCTTCCTGGCCCGCGACGAAGTGCTGCGCTTTACCACCCTGCTGCTGAACGAAGTGGATGACGAGATGGGCACGCTGGACGACTTTGTGGGCCATGCCACCAGCAATACCTTTGTGTTGGTCACCAAGTCCACCAATGTCCCGGCCCTGGTCGAGGAACTACGCCAGCAGTTTGATGAAGGCATTCTCTCCCACTACAGCTTTATCGATCGCGAACAGGGCGGCATCATGCAGCCCGATGGCAATCTGGTGCCGTTGATGAAGCTGTCGATTGGCATTGTGTCGGACAAAACCCAACGTTTTTCCGACATTCGCGAGATTACCGAAACGGCCGCTGAACTGCGCCGGATGGACAGAGATAAACAAGCTCAATAGATAACCTTCACACGCAAAAGTGCCTGTCGTCTTCACGACAGACCCTGACAATCGTGTAATGTGGCGGAAGTAACAGCTGAGGTTTGACACGAACCATGGAAAAAGAATTAACCTCGGCTATGATTTGGAGTTTGTTTGACAGCCTTCACGAAGGCGTTCTCATAGCTGAGACCAACGGCACGATTTTATACCTGAATGATACCGCAGGTGAGCTGCTCAACCTGACACCTGGGGTTGCAACATTGCAGGCTGCCGCCAACTTCTTCACGCCACCTCACAGCTGGGAAGATTGTTTAACGCCACCCTTTGCCACCACCATTTTGTTGAAAAACGGCCGTATCCTCAACCTCCACAGCCGCTACATTGAACTAAACCAGACCAACCTGATCCAGCTGATCATCTCGCCGCAGCAGGCCGTAACGGATCTGGCCAATTCAGCCCAGGCGCTACAGCAGCTCGCCACCCTCACCCGTGTCAGCAACGAAACGGACCTGCAAGCGCAGCTTTCCCTGTTGGTCAACGGCCTGCAAAAAACGGGCTGGAACCGGGTGGTGCTGAGCCTGCGCGACGAGGCGTTTAACCCCACCTTGATGATTACCGCAGGCATTACCCCCGAGGAAGAGACCTTTTTGCGCAACAATGCCATCCCGGCCCAGACATGGCTGGCCCTGTTCGAAGCGGACACCCTCGAAGCGTACCGCCAGGGCAGCTGCTATTTTGTGCCCGGCAACAGCGATTGGGCGCAGCAGCACCTGGGTATGGTGCTGCCAGACTACACGGCCGTTCGCCAAAACGGCGACACCTGGCATCCCAACGATTTACTGTGCATCCCGCTGTATAATCAACAGCAGCAGCGCATCGGCCTCATTGGGTTGGACCAACCGGTAAACGGCCGTCGCCCCACCCCGGTTACCCTGCAAACCATCGAGCTGTACGCCCAATTTGCCGCCTCCATTGTGGAAAAAGCCCAGCTTTTCCAACAGACAGCACGACGCAACCGGGAATTTGAAGTGCTGCTAAACAGCAGCACCGCCCTTTCCAGCACGCT
>ERZ761607.4423-NODE-4423-length-12439-cov-4.512435_pt1 | contig 12439 bp, 9 predicted proteins | sample MGYA00511164_ERZ761607 | MGnify/ENA primary metagenome ERZ761607 (study PRJEB28899, sample SAMN02445080) | bioreactor sludge metagenome | biome: EBPR sludge | place: Australia: Brisbane, Thorneside Wastewater Treatment Plant | collected 2011-06-22 ...
CCCCGGCACCGCAGGCGCCCATCGGTGTCCTGACCCCGCAACCGCTTGCGCCACCGATCACGACGCCCGTCGCGCTCGCCCCCGCCGCGCCCCCCGCACCGCCGGCACCGCCGCGCATCGTGCTGCCGTCCAGCGACGCCGACTACCTGGCCAATCCCCGGCCCGCCTACCCGCCGTTGAGCAAGCGCCTGGGCGAGCAGGGCAAGGTGGTGGTTCGTGTGCTGATCGGCACCGACGGCACCGCCCAGAAGGCAGAAATCCGCACCTCCAGCGGCTTCGACCGCCTGGACCAGGCGGCGCTGGCCACGGTGCAGCGCTGGCGCTATGTGCCCGGCAAGCGCGACGGGGTGCCGGAGGCGATGTGGTTCAACATACCGATCAATTTTGTTCTGGAGTAATCAAGTCATGGAATCTCAACTCGGCCTCATCGGCGTCTGGACCCAGGGCGACTGGGTCACCCGCGCGGTGTTCCTGCTGCTGCTGGGCATGTCGCTGGCGTCCTGGATCGTCATCCTGGTGAAGGCGCTGGATGTCGTCCGATACAAGAAACTGGCCGCCGCCACCGAGACGTTCTGGCATGCCGAAGACTTTGCCCAGGGCATGGCCCGCCTCGGCCCGGCCGACAACAACCCCTTCCACCAGCTCGCCGTCGACGGACGCGAAGCCGCAGCCCATCACCGCGCCACCCGTGCCCAGCTGCATGACAGCCTGGACGTGAGCGACTGGGTGACCCGCTGCCTGCGCAATTCCATTGACGACACCACCGCAACACTGCAATCGGGACTGGCCGTGCTGGCTTCGGTCGGCTCCACCGCCCCGTTCGTCGGCCTGTTCGGCACCGTCTGGGGCATCTACCACGCGCTGATGGGGATCGGCGCCGCCGGCGCAGCCACCATCGACAAGGTGGCCGGCCCGATCGGCGAAGCGCTGATCATGACCGCCCTGGGCCTGGCGGTCGCCATTCCGGCCGTGCTGGGCTACAACGCGCTGGTGCGGGGCAACAAGGCGGTCCTGGTCAAGCTCAACCGCTTTGCCCATGACCTGCACGCCTACCTGGTCACCGGCGCCCGCGTCAGCGGCAGCGACGGCAAGGTCGTCCCCATGAAGAAAGCCTGAGGACACCATGGCCTTCGGAACCCAGGACGAACCCGACGAGGTGATGAACGAGATCAACATGACGCCGCTGGTCGACGTCATGCTGGTGTTGCTGATCATCTTCATCATCACCGTGCCCGTCTTGAAACACGCGGTCCAGGTTGATCTGCCGCGCGCCTCCAGCGCGCGGGAGCAGAGCAAACCCCAGACCGTGCGGCTGTCGGTCGATGCGCAAGGCGCCTACTGGCTGGACGAAATCCCGGTCAGTGACGAGTCCCTGCCAGCGGCATTGCGCCAGCATGCTTCCCGTGAACCACAGCCCGACTTGCATATTCGCGGCGACCGGAAAGTCCCGTACGAGCGCGTCGCCCAGGCCATGGCGGCGGCGCAACAGGCAGGTCTGCGCAAGATCGGCTTCATTACCGAGCCAAAAGCCCAATAAGCCAGCGCAAAAAGGTGCTGCGGTGCTATCGGATTGAGAATTCCGGCCGACCGTGATATGGTTTCCGGCCATGAAAGACAGCACGGTTTCGCGAATCGCTTTCACCGTCGCGTTCGCTCTGTCGCTGGCGCTGTCGTTCGGAAACGTCTGGGGCATGCGCTCGGGCGATGTGGTCACAACCCAGGCATTGATCTGGGTCGACCCGTCCGGTACGGCCACCGTATCCGAGGTGACATCGCTGCCCGTTACCCGGCTGCAGCGTCTTGATCGCCCCACCAGTTTGGACGGCGGCAGTCGCGCGTTGTGGATGCGTTGGGACTTTGCCGTCCTGCCCAGCGATCAGCAGTGGTTCATCGTGCTGCAGGGCGGCGCGTTCTTCAACCGGGTCGATTTCCACCAGCTCGGCCGCGACGGCGTCTGGCAATCGCAGAGCGCCGGCGATCAACGACCGGTTTCGAGCTGGAGCAACCCGGACCGGCTGCCCGTTTTCCGTGTCGATCCGACCGCGACGACGGCATGGCTGCGCATCGAAAACCATCCGGCGCCGCTGAGCCCGAGCATCCGGCTGCTCGATGCACGTGACCTGAAAGCGTCGCGGGATCGCACGGTACTCGGACTGGGCGCCTACCTGGGCTTCGGCCTGCTGGTTCTGTTCCTGGGCTGGGTGCATGTTCGCCTGTACGCCGATCGCGTTTTCGTCGCCTATGTGACCTATGTGTTCTGCATGCTGGGTTTTCAGGTCGCATTCACGGGAATGGGCGGCCTGTTTTTCTGGCCCGATTGGGCCCGCTGGAATGACATGGCCCCGGCGCTGTTCATGCTGTGGATGACGGCAGCAGGAATCTGGTTCGTCCGCGAAGTCAGTTCGCTGCAGCGACTGAGCCGACCGCTCAACCGGTTTGTCACCGCGTGGTCGATCACGGGTTTCCTGTATCCGGTCCTCTATTTCCTGTGGGCGAGCCCGACCGCTTTCAAGCTGCTGAACCTCTACGGCCTGCTGTCGGTGCTCCTGAGCATGGGGGTCTGTCTCTGGGCCTGGCGTAAAGGCGAGACCTATGCCGGCTGGACAGCGCTGGGCTTTCTGCCGCTGCACCTGGCGTATCCGTTTCCGGCCTTGCGCAGCGCGGGCGCCATTCCCGACAGCTGGGCAACCCAATACGCGGTGCTGCTCGGCTCGGCCATTGAAATCCCGCTGCTGCTGTACATCCTGCACAGACGCGCCAAGGACTTCAACGAAAACCGGGCACGGATGCGGGTGATCGACAGCACGGATCCATTGACGGGCCTGACCATTGTCCCGGTTCTCCTGCTGCGGCTGCGCGATACCTTGCGGCGGGCCCGTCGCGGCCGCCAGACCTTCGCCCTGGTACTGGTCGATCTCGCCAATCACCGGGAGATTCAGACTACGGAAGGCCGCGTCATGGCGGATCGGGCCCTGGTGGTGGCGGCCTCCATCCTCTCGGAAATGGTTCGCGACATCGACACGGTGTGCCGGATTTCGGAAACCCGATTTGCCATGCTGCTCGAAGCGCCGTTTCGCCCCTCGGATCTCGGCAATTTCGCGCAACATGTGGTCGCCCGCGGTCTCGGCCAAGCGGAGCCGCTGCCCACCCATCTCGCCCCGCGTTTCCGGGTTGTCACAGTGCCCCTGCCGGAACACAGTCAGGACAGCGAACGGGCGGACGACACCGATGTCGAACGCCTCCTGGAGCGCATGCACCGTACGCTGGATCAGCTCGATCCCCGCAAGTCGATCTGGCACCTGCCTCTTTTGGGCGCCGCGAACGCCGAAACCGAAGCTACGGCCAGCGTCCGATCGGCATGAGGCAGTTCGCCGACACCCAAAGCCTATTGCAAATCTCAATGCAAATCGTTATCATTCTTTAAATGAAAGCGACACCCTCCCTCAGCGAATCCGGCGCTCGAAGCGGCATGACTGCCCTGCCCCAGAGCACCCGTGCACCGGCGCGTGCGATTGACAGTTCCACCCTGCTGGCTGGCGCGCCCGCCGTCACCATCAGCCACAACGGCGCCTTCTACCGGCTTGCAGCCACGCGCGCAGGCAAACTGATCCTGACCAAGTAGCCTTCATCGTGGGTCGACCCTTCCCGACGGGTCGTTGGGCCAGCCAGGGCACGCAGCCCAAGCCAGGCCATTTTTCCAGGTCAGGACCCGAGCGCCGCGATGGCGGCCCGCGCAATCTGCGCGTCTTCACTGGATTTCACACCACTGACCCCAACGGCGCCAATGCAGTGACCCTCGACGACCACCGGCACTCCCCCTTCGAGCAGGCCTGACAAAGACGGTGCGCTGAGAAACGAGTATCGCCCGCCATTGATCATGTCCTCATACACCTTGCTTTCGCGTCGCCCCAACGCGGCGGTTTGGGCTTTGGCAGGCGCAATGGCGGCGGAAATGGGGGGCGCGCCATCCAGGCGTTGCAGATGCAACAGGTGGCCGCCGTCGTCGACGATGGCGATCGTGACCGCCCACCCCTGCGCAAGGGCCTCTGCCTCGGCGGCAGCCGCCATGGCCTTGATGTCACGCGATTCAAGAAAAGGTCTGGCTTTCATGTTTTTCCGGATTACAAGTTGCAGTGCGCGAAGGATAGACCGGGTTTCCTGCCGGTTTACCGTCGTTCAAGGCAAAAGCCGATTGACCCCGGGGTGTCAAATACCTACCGGGAGACGGAAATCCTGCCCCGGACATTGCAGCCAGGATGCCTTTCTGTACACTTCCCCTGCCGCAATGTGCGGCCCAACCGGAGTTTCAATCCATGAACGAACCACTGCAAACCCTCTCTCCTGCGACCGGGTACGGCGATGGCCAGTCCCTGGTTCAACGCAATCGCGTCCTGCGCAACACCTATTGGCTGCTGGCGCTGAGTCTGATCCCCACGGTTCTCGGCGCCTGGCTGGGCGTGGCGACCGGGATTACCCGATCGCTGGGCGGAGGCCTGGGCCTGGTCGTATTCCTGGGTGGTGCCTTCGCCTTCATGTACGCCATCGAGAAGACCAAGAACTCGGCGGCCGGTGTGCCGGTCTTGCTCGCCTTCACGTTCTTCATGGGCCTGATGCTGTCGCGCCTGATCGCCATGGTGCTGGGCTTCAAGAACGGATCGGAACTGGTCATGACGGCATTTGCCGGTACTGCCGGCGTGTTCTTCGTCATGGCCAGTCTGGCCAGCGTGATCAAGAAAGACCTCAGCGGCATGGGCAAATGGCTGTTTGTCGGCGCCCTGGCCGTGCTCATCGGCGGTGTGATCAATGTCTTCGTCGGCTCCACGGTCGGCATGATGGTGATCTCGGTCATGGCCATCGGCATTTTCAGCGCCTACATGCTCTACGACCTCAAGCAGATCATCGACGGCGGTGAAACAAACTACATCAGCGCCACCCTCGCGCTGTACCTGGACATCTTCAACGTCTTCCAGAGCCTGCTGGCCTTGCTGGGCCTGGCCGGCGGCAGCAACGACTGACGCCTGGTTCGCGCGATCCCCAGGGGCCTTCATGGCCCCTTTTTTTCGGCCCGCCTACGGTAGGATGCAAACGTCATGGACGACCACCGTTTTGCCACTTTGTTCGAGTTGCTGCCGATAGGGGCCTACCGCTCTCATCCCGATGGGCGTCAGCTGCGTGCGAATGCTGCGCTGGTGCATTTGAATGGCTACGCCAATGAGGCCGAAATGCTGGCGGCGGTCAAGGACATCAACCAGGCCTGGTACGTCGATCCCGGCCGGCGCGATCAGTTCATCGCTGAAATGGAACGTACCGGTCAGGTCCGCGACTTTGTCTCGGAGGTCTACCGGCACAAGAGCCGTCAACGCATCTGGATCCGGGAGAACGCCCATTGCGTGCGTGACGCGGACGGGAAAATCCTTTACTACGAAGGCACCGTAGAAGACATCACCGACGAGCGGGAGAACGCACTGTCCCTGCAAGTGGCTCTGGACAATGCGGGCAAGGGCATCCTGCGCATGACGGCCGAGGGAATCGTCACCCTGTACAACCGAGCCCTGCTGGAATTGCTGGATCTCCCCGAATCCCTGCTGCGGTCACGCCCGCACGGCAGCGACATCCTTCGCTTCCAGATCGCCCGCGGCGATTTCGGCCCCGAGATGCAGGCACTGAAAGATGCCGGCATCAACACCCTGCCCGGGATGGAAACGCCCGCAGGGATGCTGGCGGTCGAACGCTACCAGCGCCGTACGGCGACCGGCGCAACCCTGGAGGTCGAGACCCGGCGACTGCCGGATGGCAGCGTCATCCGGACGTACACCGACGTCAGCCGCTTTGTGGAAACACAGCGTGACGCCCGTGAAAAGGCAGCTGCGCTGGGCATAGCGCTCGACAGCATGGCAGAGGGATTTGCCCTGATCGCGGCCGATGGCCGCACCCTGGTGTCGAACCGTCGACACCGCGAGATGCTCGACTTGCCCGACGCCCTGATGGACCGCCAGCCGACGCAGGAAGAACTGGTCCGACTGCAGATCGCGCGCGGAGACTTCGGCCCTGACCTCACGTATGTGGAAGCGATGGCGCGGGGCTATATCGTGCAGGCCAGCAGCGGTGCCGCCCTTGCCGGCCCCCAGCGATACCGACGCCGCACCCCGGACGGACGCACACTGGAGGTCCGCACGGCCCCTTTGCCCGACGGTGGCGCCGTACGCACCTTCCACGACATCAGCTCTCACGTGGCGGTCCAGCAGGCCTTGCAAATTGTGCTCGACAACGCCGGACGCGGCATCGCCATGGTGGACAGTCAACAACGCGTCGTCTTCTACAACCAGAATTTTGCGACCTTGCTGGACCTCGAGCCCGCCTGGCTGGACCAGCGTCCGTCCATGCGCGAATTGCTCGACGCCATGACGCAGCGTGGCGATTTCCGGGAGCTGGAAGGGACTGCGCCGGCTGCGCTGGCCCACCTGCCATTGAACCCGCCGATTCCGCCGGACGGCTCTTTGCCCCCGCGCTACCTGCGGCGGACACGGTCCGGACGCGTCATTGAAGTCAACTCCGTGGAACTGGCCGACGGCGCCTCGGTTCGCACCTATTCGGACGTCACCGATTACGTCGTTGCGGAGCAGGCGCTTGCCCAGGCGCAAAAGGAACTGGCGCTGGCGCTCGATTCCATGGACCAGGGCTTGCTGGTCATCGATGCCAAGGGCCGCGCCATCCTCTCCAACCGGCGACACCGCGAACTGCTGAAACTGCCCGACAACTGGATGGAGCAGTTTCCGTATGTGCGCGATCTGATCCGTCTGCAGATCGAGCGAGGCGACTTCGGCCCCGATCTGTCGTTCATCAGCCCCGAGGCACGCGCCTGGGTTTCCCGGTACCCCGATCGCACCGGCGACGAGATGCCGGCCGTGTACTGGCGCACCACCACCGATGGCCGGACGCTGGAGGTGCGCTCCAAGCGGCAAAGCGACGGCGGGGTGGTCCGCACGTTCACCGACGTCACCGACAGCGTGCGTGCCCGCGAAACCCTGGAGCACAGCAACCTGCGGCTGCGAACCTTGGTCAACACCCTGCCGGACCGTGTCTGGCTCAAAGACACGGCCGGTGTCTACCAGCTTGCCAACCAGCGTTTCTGCCTGCACGCCCGGCGAACCGAGGCAGAAATCCTGGGACGAACCGCCGCCGACCTGTTCCCGGACGACATGCTGGCACGCTTCAATGAGCAGGATCGCGCCGTGCTGCAGTCACACCATCCGATCGTGTTCGAGGAAATGCAGCGCGGACCCCGCACCGGCTTGCCCCGGCATTTCGAAGTGGTCAAAGTGGCGATGCGCGATGCCAGCGGGCGCGCCGTCGGTGTCCTGGGCGTTTCCCGTGACATCACCGACCGCAAACGCAGTGAGGCCGCCTTGCTGGCCGCGCGCGATGCCGCCGAGGCGGGCGCGCGGGCCAAGGCACAGTTTCTGGCCAACATGAGCCATGAAATCCGCACCCCGATGAACGCGGTGATCGGCATGAGTGACCTTCTGGCGGAAACCCGCCTTGATGAGGAGCAACAGGATTTCGTGCGAACCATTCGCGCCAGCGGCAACCAGTTGCTGACACTGATCAACGACATTCTGGATTTCTCGAAAATTGACGGAGGTCACCTCGAACTGGAGCAATTGCCGGTCGATATCGCTGAATGCCTCGAAGGTGTTCTGGACCTTCTGTCGGCGCCCGCCGGCGAGAAGGCGCTGGCCCTGTACTACCGCATCGACCCGGCACTGCCCCTGAGGATGCTGGCCGACCCGGTCCGCTTGCGCCAGGTCCTTGTCAATCTGGTCGCCAACGCGGTGAAGTTCACACCCCGCGGTGAAATTGTCCTTTCGGCCCGCCGGATCTCCGGGCCGACCGCGGCGGCCCAAACCTGGGTACGCTTCGATGTGAGCGACACCGGGATTGGCATCCCGCACGACCGCATGGACCGCCTGTTCCAGGTTTTCAGCCAGGTCGACATGTCCACCACCCGCCAGTACGGAGGCACCGGGCTGGGACTGGCCATCTGCCAGCGACTGGTCCACCTGATGGGCGGCACGATCAGTGTCCGATCCGACCCGGGCGAAGGCTCCGTGTTCAGTGTGCTGATTCCCCTGATGGCCGCACAGGATGCGCCAGCCGAGCGGCAGCCGGATCTTTCCCGCCTCGCCGGCTGGCGGCTGCTGATCGTCGACAACCATGCCGGGCATGCCGGCCACCTGGCCGAACTGGTCGGGCGATGGTCCCTGAAGAGCACCGTATTTTCGTCGGCCCAGGACGTCCACCGCTGGCTGGACGCGGGCGGCCGCTGCGATCTGGTGGTGCTGGATACGGCCCTGGACCGAGCGCCGGATGCCCCGCCACTCGCCCACTGGCTGCGCAATCACCCCCGCAGCCGGGCATGGCCGCTGCTGCTGCTGACCCAGCCCGGCCAACGGCAGGACCTCCAGCCCCTGGTGCCCTGCCGTGCCATTCGCCGTCCGGTCAAGGCCCGTGCGCTGGCCGAGGCCCTCCTCGATCTGGCTGGCCTCCTGCCGCCGCAGCAAGCGCCCGTCCCGACAGCGGTGACCGACCAGGCGCCCACCCGGCCGCTGAAGATCCTGCTGGCCGAAGACAACCCGGTCAGCCTGCGCGTCACCCGTTTCATCCTGGACCGCCTGGGCCATGAATGCACGGTGGCGGCAACCGGCAAAGCGGCCCTGGCGGCAACACAGGCGGCGGCCCAGGCCGGGCGGCCGTTCGATGTGATCCTGATGGATGCGCAGATGCCCGACACCGACGGGCTGTCGGCCACCCGCGCCTTGCGCGTTCTGCTGCCCGCCCGGGAGCAACCATGGATCATTGCCCTGACCGCCGGCGGCCCCCAGGGTGACCGCAACGCCTGCCTGGCGGCCGGCATGGACGACTACCTCGCCAAACCCATGCGTCCGGACGACCTCGCTGCCGCACTGGCGAACGCGCGACGCCTGCCCGGTGGGCAGTGACTCACCGTGACAGACGCTCAAACGCGCTCGAACACCGCCATGCTCTCAACGTGGGCCGTATGGGGAAACATGTTGACCACCCCTGCCGCCGTGCAGCGATAACCGGCCTGATGAACCAGCAGCCCCGCGTCACGCGCCAGCGTCGCCGGGTTGCAGCTGACATAGACGATGCGCTGCGGCGGCCGCCACGAGTCCGCACCGACCGGCGGGACCACAACGCCTTCGGTGCCGCCACAGCCCTGACTTGCCTGATGCAGGTCGGCCAGTGCCTTGACCAGCGCGAAGGCGCCCTCTCGCGGCGGATCAACCAGCCATTTGTCGGCCACGCCATCGGCAACCAGCATGGCCGGCGTCATTTCGAACAGGTTTCTTGCTTCGAATTTCGTAGCGCAAAAAGACCTTTTTACGCTGGGTATCGACCGATTTGACTCGAAATTGGTCCGCGAACGCTCCACCAGCGTCTCGCTGCCTTCGATACCCAGCACTTCCCGGGCCTGGGTCGCCAGCGGGAGCGTGAAATTGCCCAGGCCGCAGAACCAGTCAATGACCCGCTCGGTCGGCTGCACCTGCAACAGGCGCAGCGCCCGGGTTACCAGAACGCGGTTGATGTGCGGATTGACCTGGGTGAAGTCCGTGGGCTTGAACGGCATGGTGACGCCGAAATCCGGCAGCGTGTACGTCAGGGGCGGGCCACCTTCATCGAGCAAACGCACCGAATCCGGGCCTTTGGGCTGCAGCCACCATTGGACCCCGTACCTCAGCCCGAACTGGCGCAGGCGGGCACGATCGTCTTCCGACAAGGGTTCCAGATGCCGGAGAACCAGAGCCGTGACACTGTCGCCGGCCGCCAGTTCGATCTGCGGACAGGTCTCGCGCGCATCCATGCTCCCGATCAGCGCGCGCAGCGGCACCAACATGGTGCTGACTTGCGGCAACAGCACCGCACAGGTGCGCATGTCGGCCACATAGCGGCTTTTGCGTTCGTGAAAGCCGATCAGCACTTCCCCCTTCTTGTGCACGTAGCGGACCGACAGGCGGGCCCGGTAGCGGTAGCCCCAGGTGGGCCCCTCGATGGGACGCAGCACGGTTTCGGCCTTCACCTTGCCCAGATGCCACAGGTTGTCTTCCAGCACCCGCTGCTTGACAGCCACCTGGGCGGCCGGATGCAGATGCTGCATCTTGCACCCGCCACACGCGCCCGCATGCAAGCCGAAATGGGGGCAGTCCGGGCGCACTCGCTGGCTCGATTCGCGGTGCACGGCGACCAGCGAAGCCGCCTCCCAGTTGTTTTTCTTGCGGTGGACATGGGCGCTCACCAGTTCCCCGGTCAGCGCCCCCTCGACAAACACCACTTTGCCGTCAGGACGCCGGGCAATCCCCTGGGCATCCATATCCAGAGAGTCAATCTGCAGCCAACCGGGCGGCAGCGCCGCAGCCACGTCCGTGGCGGGCGAGGAAGTTTCTTCAGTCATGCGCCGATTGTCTCAGGCCGGCCGCCCGGTCCGGACCTGCAGCGAGCCCGCCAGCTTCGCGGTCAGGCCCCTGCCGGAACGAGAAACTCCCGGCTGATACGGCCGCCCAGATTGTTGACCCGATCGAGGAACTGGGTCAGGAAGGCATGCAGGCCGGTGGCGAGGATCTCGTCGATGCGTCCGAATTGCAGGTCGGCACGCAACCGCCCGGCATGGCGAAGCGTCTCGCCCTGGCCATCTTCGGATACCAGACGCAGGTTGGAGACCACTTCATTCATGCTGGCATGCAGCGAACGGGGCATGTCCGCGCGCAGTATCAGCAGTTCGGCCACGCGCTCGGGTTTGATGACGTCGCGATAGACCTTGCGATAGATCTCGAATCCGCTCACGCTGCGCAGGATCGCGCTCCAGTGGTAAAAGTCGAGCTCCTGGTCCTTGGCGCTGGCAACGCCGAAGAAGTCGCTTTCCAGGGCATGGAACTTCACATCGACGAGTCGCGCGGTGTTGTCCGACCGCTCCAGAAACGTGCCCAGCCGCATGAAATACAGCGCCTCGTCCATCAGCATGGTACCCACCGTGACGCCGCGTGACAGGTGCGAGCGGAACTTGACCCACTCGAAGAAAGCCCCCGGATCGCGTTCGAAGGCGCCTTCGCGCAGCAACCGGTTCAGCTCCAGCCAGGTCTGGTTCTGTGTCTCCCAGACCTCGGTGGTCAGGGTGCCCCGTACCGCCCGTGCGTTTTCGCGCGCGGCGCGCAGACAGGAGACGATGGACGACGGGTTGTCAGGGTCCTTGACCATGAATTCCATCACCGCTTGAGGCGTCACGTCACCATAGAGTGCCTGATAGGACGGCAGCAACTCGCTGATGGACAAGATGCCCTGCCAGCCGACTTGCGCAACCGCCGCCGACTGCGGCAACAGCGAGGTCTCATAGCTGACATTGAGCATGCGGGCGGTGTTCTCGGCCCGCTCGGTGTAGCGGGACATCCAGAACAGGTGATCGGCGGTACGGCTCAGCATCGTGCGGTCCTCAAGCTTCCAGAATCCAGGTGTCTTTGGTGCCGCCGCCCTGCGACGAATTCACCACCAGCGAGCCTTCCTTCAAGGCGACCCGTGTCAGGCCGCCCGGCACCATCTGCACGCTCTTGCCCGACAGCACAAAGGGCCGCAGGTCGATATGGCGCGGGGCAATGCCCGATTCCACAAACGTGGGGCAGCTCGACAGGCTCAGTGTCGGCTGGGCGATATAGCCCGACGGGTTGGCCAGAACCGCCTTGCCGAAGTCCTCGATCTCCGCCCTGGTCGAGGCCGGGCCGACCAGCATGCCGTAGCCGCCGGCCCCATGGACTTCCTTGACCACCAGGTCCTTGAGATTGGCCATGACGTATTTCAGGTCATCGGGGTTTCGACACATCCAGGTCGGCACGTTGTTCAGGATCGGTTTTTCCCCGAGGTAGAACTCGATCATCTTGGGCACGTAGGGATAGATCGACTTGTCGTCGGCCACGCCGGTGCCCACGGCATTGCAGATGGCGACGTTGCCGGCGCGGTAGGCATCCATCAGGCCGGCACAGCCCAGCGTCGAAGTGGGACGGAAGACCTGCGGATCAAGGAAGTCGTCATCCACACGCCGGTAGATCACATCGACCCGTTTGGGGCCGCGGGTAGTCCGCATGTAGACAAAGTCGTCCTTGACGAACAGGTCCTGCCCTTCCACCAGCTCCACACCCATTTGCTGCGCCAGAAAAGCATGTTCGAAATAGGCACTGTTGTACATGCCCGGAGTGAGCACCACGACGGCAGGCTCGGCCGTCGTGGCCGGGGCGCTGGCACGCAAGGTCTCCAGCAGCAAGTCGGGGTAGTGGGCGACGGGGGCCACGGGGTTCTGGCTGAACAGCTCAGGAAACAGCCGCATCATCATCTTGCGGTCTTCCAGCATGTAGCTCACCCCACTGGGCACCCGCAG
>ERZ761607.4426-NODE-4426-length-12432-cov-10.297003_pt1 | contig 12432 bp, 8 predicted proteins | sample MGYA00511164_ERZ761607 | MGnify/ENA primary metagenome ERZ761607 (study PRJEB28899, sample SAMN02445080) | bioreactor sludge metagenome | biome: EBPR sludge | place: Australia: Brisbane, Thorneside Wastewater Treatment Plant | collected 2011-06-22 ...
ATTTGAAAGTAATGAAGTCGTGGAAAGGATAATTAAGGAAAAAACAAAATTCATTTCATTTATTGAAATTACGATATACTCAAAATACTTATTATCAATAATAAAAAAAATATTTAATAGTCCTAATAAATTATAAAAATTAACAATACTCAATAAAATGAGAATTGAAATTATAATTTTCTTTTTCACGGGATTCTTAATGAATAAAAATTGTTTAAAGTTTTAATAGCGGAAATTTTTCGGCAATAGATTCCTCCTAATTTGAAATAAATTTAAATTCCTCTTAATAAAGTTTAAATATCTGAACTGCTCTAGTTTCTTCATCTTAATCTCTTAATCTTGGGTCGAGGGCGTCGCGGAGACCTTCACCGATAAGATTATAAGAAACGACACTTAAGAAAATCATCAGTCCCGGAAAAATTGCAAGCCACCATGCATTTGATGCCTGACGAGCTTCGTTTATTAATGAACCCCATGTTACAGTTGTTGCTTTTACACCGAAACCAAGGAAACTTAATGCTGCTTCTGCAAGAATAGCACCTGCGATTGCGAATGCACCCGAGACAAGCACCGGAGATATGGCGTTTGGCAATACGTGTCTGAATATAATTCTTAAATTTGAAAAACCCATTGAGTTAGCGGCAGTAACATATTCCAGATTTTTTACTTTGAGAACTTCACCTCGAACAAGCTTTGCATCACCTGTCCAACTTGTGATACCGATTGCCGCCATGACAAACCATATACTTGATCCGTAAATAGCAACGATAGTGATTATAAGGAAAAATGTGGGCAACGTCATAAATATTTCAACAAGCCGCATTATGAGTATATCAACCGTACCTCCATAAAATCCTGCGAGAGAACCGAGAATAATTCCGATGATGAGTGCTATACCGGCTGCGATAAAGCCCACTGAGAGTGAAATACGAGAGCCGTGAATTAATCCGGCGAGCAAATCACGACCTGTGGCATCTGTGCCGAGATAATGATCACCTCCTGGTTTTGTGAGTGTTGAGGAAAGGTCTGTTTCGTTTGCAGCATAAGGAACAGCGGGCCAAATTACATATTCAAGTTGATTTTTATCATCGAGTGATTTCCAATTTACAAATTTCAGGTGATCGGGCCATGCATTAATCCCAACTCCCTGAAGATAATCATTGATAACAGGAAAATAAGAACTGCCTTCGTATTTAACATAGAGTGGTTTATTATAAGCGAGGAAGTCAGCAAATATTGCAAGATAAATAAAAACCATTACGATATTGAGAGAAATCATCGCAAGTTTATTCTTGGAGAACTGGTGCTTAACGAAAGACCAGTAAGACTCTCCTACTTTTGATCTGCTTTCAATCTGATCTTTTGTTAAACCTGAATCTACTACATCGTTTGTTTCAATAATCTGAGAATTGACAACCGAAATTTCAGGTTCTTTATCAGGAATTTGGTCATTAGGATTTTTAGACATATTATAATGTTATGCTGATTTTTTTGTAAAAGTGATTCTCGGATCTACGATTGAATAAATAATATCAACTATCAATACACCAATAACTGTTAAAACTGCAATCAGAAAAAGTTCTGCCATAATAAGGGGATAATCTCTGTCAAGAATTCCCTGATAAAAGAGTTGCCCCATACCGGGAATGGTAAAAATATATTCAATGATGATAGAGCCGCCAACCATTGCAGGTAAGAGACCACCGAAAATTGTTATAATAGGAATTAAAGAATTTCTTAGAGCGTGTTTTAAAATAACTTTTTTCTCTTCGAGACCTTTAGCACGTGCAGTTCTGATATAATCCTGTCTTATGACTTCAAGCATTGAACTTCTCATTTGTCTTGAAAGGAAAGCAAGAGCTGTGACACTGGAAATGATTACAGGTAAAATCAAATGATGAGCACGGTCAAGAATTTTTTGGAATCCCGTAAGAGAATCATAATTTAAAGACTGAATACCTGCCGCAGGAAAAATTTTAAAATATTCCACGTTACACAAGAAAACTATCGCGAGCGTACCAATCCAGAAATTTGGAAGTGAATACAAAATAAAAAGCATAACGGTGGAAGTTCTATCCCAAAAAGAATATTGCTTAGCCGCAGAATAAATTCCGATTGGTATGGCAATGGAATAAATTAACAAAAACGAAAATAGATTTATGGTGACAGTAACAGGCAAACGTTCAAGAATTTTACTTATAACAGGTCTGTCATCTTTAAAGGAGTTTCCGAAATCACCCTGAAGCATATTCCCTATCCAAATGAAATATTGCTGCCATAGGGGTTTATCAAGTCCGAATTTCTTTTTATAAAATTCCTTAGTTGTTTCTGTGATTTGATTTCTCGCATCAGTTTTCATTGCTTCCTGAGTTCCACCGATTTTCATCTCGGTAGGGTCTCCCGGAGCCATACGGCAAATGATGAACGTGATAAGCGTTATAATGAACAAAGTAGGGATAAATATTAACAGCCGTTTAATTATGTATTCAATCATTCTGTTTAATTTTTAATTATAACGTGCTAAAGATTTTGGAGACCACCACTCTTTCATAAGAGGTGAACTCGGATAAGAATACCAGCGAGTATTTTTAAATCTGTCTGAATATAAATACCTTCCGGTTGGAGTCCAGAGAAAAGTATATGGCTGATCTTTATAAATAATTTCCTGCCATTCTTTTAAAATAATTTTTCTTACACTGTCATCAAAAGTTACTCTGTTTAATTCGATTAGTTCATCACTTCTCGGATTGCTATAACTAATTGTATTACTTCCTTTATCCTGAGACTGTGAAGAGTGCCAAATCTGATAAGGGTCTTCGGGACCTGTTGAAAGTTGCCATGCCATTATAGCCGCATCAAAATTATGCCGCTTTACTCTATCAAGAAAAACTGACCACTCGTAATCCTGAATATCTGCAGAGATTCCGATTTGTTTTAGAGCATCTATAATAATGAGAGCAATTTTTCTTCGTGTAGGATTATTGTTATTTGTGAAGGTAAATTTAAAATCAACTTTTTTTCCGTCAATAATTTTATCAAGAATTCCGTCTCCGTCCGTATCTTTCCAACCTGCTTCGCTGAGAAGTTGTTTAGATTTTTCGAGGTCAAACGGGATTATAGGAAGAGTCGAATCATAATATTCGCTTTTATAAAAAACGTGGGATTGAATAGGCACAGCCATTCCGTAAAATATTTTTTCAATAATGGAAGCACGGTCAATTGCATAACTCATAGCCATTCTTACTTTTGGGTCACTGAAAAGAGGGCTTGCGTTGTTCCACCCTATATAAGAGTAAACAGGTTCAAGAACGAGTGCTTTTTTAAGACCGAACTTTTCAGGTTCTTTAACATTTTCAACGAAATCAACCGGCTGAACGACATACATTAAATCAATTTCTTTATTCTTTGCAGATACTATTGCAGCGTTTTGGTCAGTTATGGTTTTGAAAATTATTTTTTTAGGATATACTTTTTCATCTTTATTCCACCAGTTATCATTTCTAATGAGAACAATTTGCTGACCGGTTGTCCAGCTTTCGAGTTTATAAGGACCGGAACCGACAACGTATTTTGGAGAACGTGAAACTTCCTGTGAATTTAAAAAGTCTGCAAATTTTTTCATATCAGGATATTTAGCAGGATCTAAATTTGAGTAAGACTCATTAATCATTTCAAATGAAATTCTGTCATTTAATTTTTCCGGATCGAGAAGATGTTTAGGAACGATTTTAATATCACCAACGGCATATATCGCTCTGAAATAAGGTTGTTTGAAAACAAATTTTACTTTGAATTTATTTCCGTCAACAAGTTCAACTCTTTCGAGATCAACAAAATAATTTCTCAATGCCTGTGCATCGGTGAAAGGATTTTTAATTGCTTTGAAAGTGAAGATGATATCTTCGCCGGTTAAAGGTGAGCCATCGGAAAATTTAATATTTTCTTTTATATCAAAAGTATAAGTCAGATGGTCTTCGCTTAAAACGGGCAATTCCTTTGCGATTTCCGGAACGAGTTCATAAGTAACTCTATCCTGGCTGAGAAGTTTTTCAAACAGATAATATGAAATTATTTCGTCTGCGGTTGCATCGTTAGTAACAACAGGATTTAATTTTTCAGCATCACTCATTTCCTGTTTGATTACCCAATCGCCTTGCACGGCTTCCACAATATCGGGTTCCTGGAGAGGAGTGAGAATGGAGTTGACATTATTTTCCATAACAGGTTTTTTCTTACGACCACCTGCGATGGTGAATAAAACTGTGAGGGAAAGTATTATTACAAAGAATAAACCAAATTTCTTCATAAATATTTATTTAAGTTTATATATAAATGCAAATTTTTAAAATTTGCGTTCCCGGGTTTTGATAGAAAAAAATTATTCAAAGTCGTGTTCAAAATATTCAATAGTTCTGTCATACGTTGCTTTATCAGGATTGTTAGTTTCAGATTTTTTTACAATTTCTTCAGTCAGTTTCCGCTGAAATTCTTCAGCCGGATTATAACCGTAGTGTTTGCAAAGATAATTTAAAGCAATAACTTCTGCAATTACCGTAATATTCTTACCGGGGAAGATTGGTAAACGGATAAGTTCCACATCAACACCGAGAATATTAACTTTTTTAGAATCGAGACCGGTTCTGTCATACTCACGGGAAGGATCCCAGTTAAGAAGTTCAACAATAACTTCAACTCTTTTCTGAAAACGTATTGCTCTGATACCAAAGATAGATCTTATATCAATTATTCCCAGACCTCTGACTTCCATAAAATGTTTAACAAGATTTGTTCCTGAACCCATAAGCACACTTTCCGCTTTTTTAGAAACAACAACTACGTCATCGGCAACAAGTCTGTGACCACGCTCTATGAGATCGAGGGTGATTTCGCTTTTTCCGATTCCTGATTTACCTGTGAACATAAGTCCGATGCCATAAACATCTACAAAAGAGCCGTGGATGATAACCTGAACTGAAAATTGATCGTCGAGAAAATCACTTATAAGATATGCGGCACGCGTTGTAGGTATGTTAGTTCTGAAAACGGGAGTATTAGTAGAATCGGCAAGTTTCATTAATTCTTTTGGAATCTCGTTTTCATTAGTAATGATAATGCAAGGGACATCGTGTTTAAAAAATTTTTCAAGAGAAGATTTTCTTTCTTCATCGGCAAGAGACTTTAGATAACGCAGTTCAGTATTTCCGAAAACTTGAATTCTTTTATAGGTGAACAAATCAATGTATCCTGCCAGAGCGAGTCCCGGTCTGTGAATGTCTTTATCCGTTATGAGTTTGTCTTTAGGAATTTCGCCTTGAGAAACTTTATGAAGACGGAATCTTTCTTTGCAAGATTGAAAGAAAAAATCAACCGAGATAGATTCTTTTTTTACTTCTTTAAGATTTGAGAAACGGTCAGACATTAAGAATATTTGATTTAGTTAGAAGACCTTTGTGCTTCGTGTTTTCTTGAATTAATTTTATCTTTATGTTTAAGTAATTGATTTTCGATTTTGGAAAGTGCTTTATCAAAAGATTTAGAAAAATCATCATCGGATTCTTTTGCAGTTAATAGTTTGTCTTTAAGTTTTACAAGTATTTCTGATATTTTTATACTGTGCGTTGGTTTTTCATAAGAAAGAATTACATCGGCATGTAAAATTTCTTCGTTGTATTTAGAGAGATCGTTAAGTTTGGATTCGATTTCAGCGGTGAGAGTTTCGTGTGCTTTAAAGTGTCTGGAAGTGATTGTTATTTTCATACGTGTTAAGTTTAATTAATAAAAAATTCCCGAAAGAGGAACCGAGTTTATTATAGTGTATTTTAACGAATATGCAAAAGATAAGACTAAAAATCAATGATTACAGATTGAAGAATGGGGGTGCGGATATAACTTAAAAAACAATTTAAAACATCACCACGAATTTTCACGAAAGGGACGAATTGCACGAATGGGAAATTGGGGTGGATAGCCCTCCCCCTACCTCTTCTAAAGTTGCAGAATTAGATTCACCACGAATTTTCACGAATTAGACGAATTGCACGAATGGGAAATAGAAGTGGGAAGAGATTGCGGGGTCCCTACAGGTCGGGATAAACTAAGCCCGCAATGACACGGTGGTGGAATAGGAGTGGTAAATCCTCCCCCTAAATCCCCCTCCAAAGGGGGACTTTAAATTTGCTAATAATTTGTGGAATTTGTTTAATTAGTGGAAATTCGTGGTTAAAATTTTTTGATAATTGGACAAGTTATACAGTTTCGGAGCAGGCGGAGGCGGAAGCCCATGCCCATTGGAAATTATAACCGCCAAGCCAACCGGTTACATCAAGAACTTCTCCAATAAAAAATAATCCGGGGACTTTTTTTGATTCCATTGATTTGGAGGAAATTTCATTTGTATCCACGCCACCTCGAGTGACTTCTGCTTTTTCAAACCCTTCGGTTGTGTCAGGTTTAATTTTAAATGAATGAATCAAACTTGAAAGTTTTTGGATTTCTTCAACGGTTAATTTATTTACAGATTTGGATTTGAAATATTTTATGAAAAATATTTCAACAAATCTTTTCGGCAGATAATCAGATAGAAAATTCAACAACTCTTTTTTTGAAGAAATATTTTGATTTAAAATTTCTTCGATGTTTAAATCAGGAAGTAAATTTATTGAAATTATTTTTCCGTGATGCCAATAATTTGATATTTGTAAAATTGCGGGTCCACTTAAACCTTTATGTGTGAATAAAATATTTTCTCGAAATGAGGTTTTATCAATTGTAACGATACAATCAATTGAAATTCCTGATATTTCTGAGAAAGGATTATTATTCAATACAAAAGGCACTAGACCCGGAGAGATATCCGTTAGTTTAAGTTCAAATTGTTTTGCGATGTTATATCCGAAATCAGTTGCACCCATTTTCGGAATTGAAATGCCACCTGTTGCAATTACAAGTGAATCGCTGGAGTATTCATCTGAATTTGTTTTTATATAAAAATTATCAGATTTTTTTATTTCGGTTACTTCGCAATTTGTTTTGATTTTTACATTTGAAATGCTACACTCGGTTAAAAGCATATCAACAATATCTCTTGAAGAATTATTACAGAATAGTTGACCTAGTTTTTTTTCGTGATAACCGATTTTATATTTTTCAACTAAGGAAATAAAATCGCCGGGCGAAAATCTGGCAAGAGCAGACTTGCAAAAATGAGGATTTTGAGAAATGAAATTTTCAGGTTTGGTGTGAACATTTGTGAAGTTACATCTGCCACCACCGGAAATTAAAATTTTTTTTCCGACCTTTTCAGATTTTTCAAGGATTAAAACTTTTTTTCCTTTTTTACCGGAAAGTGATGCACAGAAGAGCCCTGCCGCACCACCACCGATAATTATTACATCATAAGAATTCACAAATATATATTTAATTTTTTATCTGATATCTCCACCCCAAATATAATTTTTATTTTCTGAAGAAATTTTATTCGGGTTAAGATATATCAAATAGTTTTTTGAAATATTCAGATTTTCTGAAAGTTTTGAAAGTTTAAATAAGTCAAGTATATCAGAAGTTTCTTTAACTTCAAAAGAAATATTTTTATTAAATACGAAATCAATTTCCCTGCCTGTTTTCAACGAGTAATAATTTAGTTCACCTTTGGTTCTGAGTTGAGTGAAAATCAGGTTTTCAAACTTAGCACCTGAAGGAACATCAGCAAGGATATTTAAAAGTCCGTTGTCATTTAAATATAGTTTTTGCCTCTTAATTATTTCTTTATCCGGATTATTACTTAATACATCTACACGAGTCAAGAAAAATGTAGATTCAAACAGTTCAATATAATTTGCAACGGTTGTCTTTGATATATTGAGAGTATTGGCAATCTTTGTGTAGTCAAGTTTATTACTTACACGCGAAGATATAACTTTTATTAATTTGTAGATATTTGACGCATCCTGAAAATCAACAAAATTTTTTATATCAATCATAAGATATGAATCAAGGATATCATTAAGTATATCTTTTTTTTCTTCGACATTATCCGTTAGCACAACATCAGGAAAACCGCCGTATTCCAAAAACTCTGCGTATAATATTTTTAATTTTTCATACAGGTTTTTGGAAAATTTATTTTTCAGAAAGTCAGATTCAGGAAGACTTACATTTTTGAATGTGAGGAACTCTCCAAAATCCAGAGTATTCAAAACAAAAATTTTTTTTCTACCTGAGAGAGATTCAGAGAATAAATTCTTTATATAGTATGAACTTGATCCCGTAAGCAGAAACTTTATGTTGTAATTGTCATAGAGGTATTTTACAATACCCGGTAAATTTTTCACATACTGAATTTCATCAATAGCGAGATAAATTTTTTCATCTTCTTTTAGATTATACAAAAGCAGAAGTTGTCTAAAAATATTATCATAATTATTTTCTTCAAAAATTATCCTGTTAGAAATAGATTCCAAATCAATGTAAACCTTATTATTAGATTCGACATTATTCAGCAACATTTTCAGGCAAGTAGTTTTGCCAGTTCTTCTCATACCAGTGATAACAGTAGCCTGTTTAGTTTTGAGATGTTTAAGAAGTGAAGAAAATAGATTTCGAGTTAGCATAAAAGTTTAAAAACAAACAAAAATAGCGATTTTAATAACTAATCGCAAGTATAATTTCCGAATAGTAATACTATTCGTAAGTTATAGTTCCGAAAAGTTATACTATCCGTCAGTAATAGTTTCGTTTAGTAAAGAAATTTATGTTACTCTTGTTTTTTCAGTAGTTTAATGTGGGGGAAAAGTGGAATTTTTGAGGGGAATGTATGGAAAAATGAGCGTTTTTTGAGGGGGTTAGATTTGGGTTTGGGAAATTTCAACCAAATAAAGTAATTAAATTGTTGTAATATATTTCATAAATTAGAAGAATGCGGAATTCAAAAATAAAAGTTTAAACACGGATTTATAAATGAAAAATATTTTTCCATTATTGTTGATTGTATTGATAAGTTATAAAGTTTCGGATGTTTATAAGTTTGAAACTGAAAAGACATCGGGAGCATTTGATGCGATTACATATTATTCACAGATGAGGGATTTTCCTAATAATGATATACCGAGTGATGCATATACGAAAGCATACGAACAAAAGAAAAGAGTACCAATGATAGAGAGAGATAATTTTGATCCATGGGTGAATTTAGGTCCTACGAATGTCGGAGGGAGAACGCTTTCAATTGCGATTGATCATATAGATACGAATGTAATTTGGATAGGTGCAGCATCGGGAGGATTATGGAAATCAACGACGGGAGGATTTGGAAGCAATGCGTGGACGAATATACAAACGGGATTTCCGGTATTATCAGTGAGCAGTATTGTGATAGATTCAAATGACAGAAATATAATGTATATCGGAACAGGTGAAAGTTACGGATATCAGGATTCGCATAACGGCTTGAGTATAAGAACAACGAGAGGTTCCTATGGAATTGGTATTTTGAAAAGCACAAACGGAGGATTGAACTGGACAAAATCACTTGACTGGTCAATGAACCAGAACAGAGGAGTTTGGGATATTATTTATAATCCTTTGAATCATAATATTTTATATGCGGGAACTACAGAAGGAATTTTTAAATCAACTAATGCGGGAGAAAATTGGACACAGATATTTAATGAACTAATGGTGATGGATTTAGAAATGGACAGGATAGATACGAATATAATCTATGCAGGAGTTGGAAATTTATCAAGTGCTAATCCGGGAATTTACAGAAGTTCAAACGGCGGAGTGAACTGGACACGAATAAATTCAGGATTACCTGTTAACAATACAGGAAGGACTACAATATCATCTTATTACGGAAATCCTTCAATATTATTTGCGGTGATAGGTGAAAGACTTTCAACAGTTGGAGTTTACAGGTCAACAAACAAAGGAATAGACTGGGAACAGACATCGGGAGCGAACCCAAATATACTTGAAAGCCAGGGTTGGTATGCAAGCGGAGTAAAAATAAAAGATGATGATTCATCAAAGTTATTATTCAGCGGAGTAGATTTTTATAAATCAACAAATTTCGGAGATACGGTTTTGCTTTCGACAAGTTCGAATACGAATGATTCAAACTATATGCATGTGGATCATCACAGGATTATTTCAAATCCTAAAGATGCCAATAAAATTTATATTGCAACTGACGGAGGACTTTACAGAACAAATGATTTCGGAGGGAAATATTACAGAGCAGTAACGGGATATGTAACGACGCAGTTTTATAAAACAGTTGCAAACTCCCCTCTTGATTCTGTATTGATAGTTGGTGGTCTTCAGGATAATGGAATTGTAAGATGGGACGGAACAGGGAACTGGCACAGATCAGCAAGCGGAGACGGGATGATGTGTATAGTTAATCCGTTGAATAAAAAAACAGTTTTATGTTGCAATCAATATTTAGAAATTAACAGGTCATATAATAAAGGACAATCAGGAAGTTGGAGTATGGTGAGATCACCAAACATCAGCACACAAGCGGCTTTCATAGCACCATTAGTAATTTCACCATCTGATACATCGGTCTATTACGGAGGAACAAAACTGATTGTAAAATCAACGGATGGCGGAACGACATGGAGTAATGTTTCAGCGAACTTAGACGGAAATAATATTTTATCAATTGCAGTTTCTTATATGTCATCTGATACTCTATACGCTGCGACTGTACCGACGGGTAATAATATGGGATTTTTCAGAAGTGTGAATGGTGGAGTGAACTGGGTGAATGTTTCTACGGGATTGCCGGCAAACAGATACCCGACAGATATAGAATTAAATCCTAAAGACAGCCGTGAAATATATGTGACGTTTGGAGGATTTGGAACGGGGCATATTTTTAAAAGCACTGATGCCGGAGATAACTGGACTGATATAACCGGAGTATTACCTGATATACCATTTCACTGTGCGGTGATTGATTCGGCATATCCTGATAATATATATGTTGGAAGTGATATAGGTTCTTATGCATCTACAAACGGAGGAACGGACTGGTATGATCTGAACAATGGATTTCCTGAAGCGGTGATGGTGTTTGATTTATCTATTTCATATTCAAACAGAAAACTCAGAGCAGGAACACACGGAAGAGGAGTATATCAAAGAACACTTGTGAGTGATCAGCCATTGCCTGTGGAGTTAGTGAATTTTAATTCAGAGATAAAAAACAATGACGTAGTTTTAAGTTGGAATACGAGTTTGGAAATTAACAATAAAGGATTTGAAGTAGAAAGAAAAAGCAAAGATACGGATGACTGGGAAAAGATTGGTTTTGTGAACGGATACGGAAATTCAAATGAAATAAAAAATTATTTATATACTGATAAAAATTTACAAACGGGAGTTTACAAATACAGATTAAAACAAATAGATTATAACGGAAATTTCAGATACTATGAATTTCAAAATGAAATTAACATTGGAGTACCGTCTGAATTTATGTTAAGCCAGAACTATCCGAATCCTTTTAACCCAATTACGGCGATTGATTTTCAATTACCTGAACGGTCTGATGTTCAACTTGTAATCTATGATGTAAGTGGCAGAGAGATTTCTAAATTGAAAAACGAAATTATGGATGCTGGATATTACAGAATAAATTTTTCAGGTGTAAATTTATCAAGTGGTATTTATTTTTATACATTGAGAGCAGGAAAATATTCGCAGACTAAAAAGATGATGATGTTAAAATGAGTTAAACAAAAGAATTAAAAATTCGTAAACGTATAAATATATGTTAGACTTACCAATTTATATTTATATTGTATTTTTTATAGCCGTATTTTTTACCGTAGTGTTTTTTTATTTTGCTTCCGGTAAAAGCAAAATTGTGCTTGTAGTTTCGCTTGTTTGGTTAGCAATAACAGGAGTATTAGGACAAATCGGATTTTATGAAAACACGAGTGCTTCCCCACCGAGATTTTTATTTTTACCTGTTCCCGCTTTTTTACTTATCATAATAATTTTTTTATCAAAACAAGGCAGAGAGTTTATAGACAGATTGAGTCTTGAATGGTTAACTATATTGCAGAGTGTAAGAATACTTGTAGAGTTAGTAATTTTCTGGTGGTTTATACAACAACTGGTTCCGAAGTTAATGACATTTGAAGGCAGGAATTTTGATATACTTGCGGGAATGTCAGCCCCGGTGATTTGGTATTTATGTTTCAATCAGAAAAGATTTGGTAAAAAATTATTATTGGTTTGGAATTTTGTATGTTTAGGACTTGTATTAAATATTGTATTTTATGCAGTGCTTTCGAGTGAAGTGCCATTTCAAAAATTTGCATTTGACCAGCCGAACAGAGCGGTATTATACTTCCCTTTTATTTGGTTGCCGGGATATATAGTTCCGGTTGTAATTTTTTCACATCTTGCATCGAT
>ERZ761607.4427-NODE-4427-length-12432-cov-4.072473_pt1 | contig 12432 bp, 9 predicted proteins | sample MGYA00511164_ERZ761607 | MGnify/ENA primary metagenome ERZ761607 (study PRJEB28899, sample SAMN02445080) | bioreactor sludge metagenome | biome: EBPR sludge | place: Australia: Brisbane, Thorneside Wastewater Treatment Plant | collected 2011-06-22 ...
GGAGGAACCCGGCGCTGGCGCCGTAACTCGTCAGATAGCTCCACCCATCAAACACTTCAGGGTTGGCCAATTCACCGCGTTGTGCCATCTCGTCGAATATCAGCCACAACAGTGCAAGTATTATCGCTACTGTTACCAAGGCAAAGACGGCGAACGCCAGTGCAAAGATGAGTCGCAGTTTCATTAACCTGAATTCTGCCGGAGGAAAGACGTTGAAGCAAAAATGGAAGCCAGTCTTTAGGCACGATGGCCAGCCAATTCAGCACGGACGCGGTCACGCAACCGGTCAATAGCCTTCATAGCGTCTGCCAGATGCTCTTTAGCCCGCTTCGACAGACTATCGGGATGGAGGAAGTAGGTGATTTTCCTGCCTGTCCGGAAATCAGCAATCTGCTGACCCAATAATAGATTAGTAATTTGGACGAAACTGCCCTTGAGATCTTCGCGTTCGGTAGCGTCAAAAATGCCGAGACTGTGCAGAGCATCGATCCGCGCTAGCGTTCCGGTTTGCTCCACACCTTCACGGAGACTGAACAGCCGCGCGCCCTCGATCAGAGGCAATAGCGCATGGTGCTTAAGGTTGATCTGGCCTCGATAGTAGGGATCTTCCTTTTCAGTGACGAAGCCACCGAATAAACCCAGACCAACATTGTGATCACTGGTTTCGTCATACATTGCCCGCAAAAACGCCCGATCTTTATGCAACATAGCGGTCACATGGCTGCGCAGGCGGCGGGCCAAATCCGGATTGTGTCCCCACACCGGCTGGAAATCGAAAAAGATATCCGACAACTGAAGGGCAATTCGATTGCGCTTGCGTCCCCAGCCATCCAGTTGCCGGAACCATTGTGATAACGTCTTGCGCCACATCGGGTTGATCGCCATGCAGTAACCGCGGCACAGCGGCAGACCGACAGTATCCAGCGTTGCTACCAGCCGGCTGGCTAGTTCCATAAAATAGCCATCGATACGGCTGTGCTCTTCGTCAGGGTAGTCCTCGATGATGAAACCGTTGTCCTGATCAGGACCAATGAAATTTTCACCCCGGCCACCTGAACCCATAACGATGACCGAGAAATCGGCGGGTGGTTTACCCCAGCCCTCGGTAGCGAGACTGGCGATGCACATATCGGTGACGCGCCGGTAGATATCGTTATTAATATGGGTCAGCAACGCCTGAATCTCAGGTGCAGGTAATCCATCATCCAGCAATTCAGCGGCGAGTTCGACCTGCGCTGTCTTGACCTTCTGAAGTCCTTCAAGAGTTCCTTCGTGGGTAATCAAGTCGATTTGCTGCACCATCTGTGCGGATGCCTCGGACAGCGCATCATACATATCGAGAATGCCGATTACGGCTCGATCCTCATTAAGTACCGGTAAATGACGTAGGTTATAGCGCCGCATCCGGCCAATGGCATTGTAGAGGTATTCGCCAGCAGAAATGGTCAGCACCCGGCGAGTCATAACCTGATCGACAGGCGTTTCAGGGGGGATTTGAAAAGCGATGCGCCGTGTCACATCCTGTTCGGTCAAAAGACCCAGTAAGCGTCCATTGACATCGGTGACAATAACACTGGATGCATGATCACCGGACATCTGCTGGATAGCTTCGGCACAGGTTGTGCCCGATAGCACGGTTGGCGGACGGTCGCGCATGAAGCCGCAAACGAGTTTGCTGAAAATCGCCGTTTGAGATCGCACCCGCTACCTCCGCAATGGCTGATATGCGTCAATGAACGGATAAGAGTATCAGGCCAGACTGAGGATCGAAACCGAGAAAGCGGCGAATAAAGCAACGGCAAATAGGGTGCGGGTGGGTGGGAAGTTTTGAGTGACACGAAACACGTGGTAGAGACCCGCGAGAAACAAGGCTGTGCCGAAAACAGCCAGTGCTTGATAGATCAGTGGTATCGGTCCAGCAGAATGGGCGGTCGTGGTCGTCACGGCGACTGTGAATGCCACTGCTGGCAATGCTGGCAGAGTTAACGGTAACAGATAGCCGCCCGCCCGGTAGAGCAACCCTAGTTCACCCCGGCCACCTAATGCCTTGGCCATGAGCCAAGCTACTAGCATGATGCCGATGTGGATCATGATTGTAATCACAATACCTGGCAAAATATTACCTAGCATTAGAACCCAGAATGGGATATGAGCAACCGGGATTCCTTGTAACTCGCCGCCGATGGAGCGTTGCAGCAAGGCGACCAGAATGCCATAAATCACCCCAACTAGGATGATAAAGGCGCTGATCCAGAGCGGGGCGCGCCGGTTTTCGCAGGCATGTACATAAGCATCTGGTTTAAGCAGAAAAATGTCGATAATGGGCAATTTTCACCTCCCCCCCAGCCCTCCCCCTTGGGGGGGAGGTGATTTTAGGGAGAGTGTAATAGCTACTGTTGACCAGAAGCTGGTTGAGTTGTTGGAGTTTCTGCCGCCGGTGCTTCCGCCGCGGTATCCGTGGCTGCTTTCACGGCTTCAGCCGTATCGGCTGCGGCTTTTGTCGCGGTGTCCGCCGCGGTATCCGTGGCTGCTTTCACGGCTTCAGCCGTATCGGCTGCAGCTTTTGTCGCGGTGTCCGCCGCGGTATCCGTGGCTGCTTTCACGGCTTCAGCCGTATCGGCTGCAGCTTTTGTCGCGGTGTCCGCTGCGGTATCCGTGGCTGCTTTCACGGCTTCAGCCGTATCGGCCGCGGCTTTTGTCGCGGTGTCCGCTGCCGGAGCCGTCGCTGCCGCTGCCGGCGCTTCTGGTTTCTTGGCGTAGGTGGGGTCAGGTATCGCCGACCAGACCATCAACGCCAAGGCAAAGGCCGCAGTCACCAAGGCAAAGGTATTGCTGCTGTAGCGCTTGGGATCGTAGTTTTGCCAACCGTGGATGCGGTCAATCTCACGCAGTATCTTCTCGTTCTTTTCACCGCCGGTCAGCAAGCTGATAACGACGATGGTGAACCAGGCCGCCGACATGGTGAAGATACCGGTGACCAAGTGGACAATTGGCCCAGCATCGATCAGCGTGAAATCACCCAGCTTGCCTTTGCTGAAGAATAAAATGCCGGACAGGATGCCGCCGACTAGCAGGCCGGCGATCGCGCCTGGTTTGTTGGCGCCTTTCCACCAGATGCCGAGAATCAGCACCGGGGTGAAGGTTGAAGCTGCCACGATGAAGGCCCAAATGACACTGGTCAACAGAAAGTCCGGGGGATTCAGCGCCAGACCGATGGTCGCCAAGCCACCCAGTGCAGTGAAGATGTAACCCATCTTGATCTTGCTCTGATCCGCTGCGTTCGGATTGATGGTCGAATAGATATCGCTGCCCAGACCGGTACCAATCACCATCAGCAAACCAGCAATGGTCGAGAAACCTGCCGCCAGTGCGCCAGCCACTGGCATCGCGGCGATCCAGCCTGGTGTCAGCGCTTGGCTCATCACCACGATCAGCAAATCCGCTTCTTTCGGTTGGATTTGCAGGCCTTGGGCGTTTAGTTCGTTCACAGTGTAAAGCTTGGCGGCGAAACCAATGGCAAAGGTGGTGAAGAATACCAGGCCAATGAAGAAGGTGCCCCACAAGGTCGACATCTTCGCGTCGCGGATCGACGGTGCCGTGAAATAGCGCATGGCGATGTGCGGCAGGCCCATGGTGCCGCAGGCGATGGAAAAGAATACGCCGAAGTAAAACTTGAAACTCATCGGCACGGTGCCATTCACCGTGAGGAACGGGTTGAAATAGGAGGCCATGACCTCATTCATTTGCGGCACCAGTTCGCCGTAGCCGAATGGCGGGAAGAAACTGGCTGGACCCGCGCCAAGTTTCAACAAGATGATTGTCGCTGGCACGTACAACGCGATCAGCATGATGATCGCTTGTAAGGTCTGGTTGTAGGATAAGCCGTACATGCCGCCGATGGTGACGTAAGCGGTGACCACCAGGCCGCCAACGACTAAACCAGTCGTGTAATCCCAGTGGAACATCACCTGAAAGACGTTACCGACGCCTTTCATCTGGCCGATCAGGTAGAGCTGGGCCAGAAAGATCATACAGATTACCGCGACGACCTTGGCCGTTTGCCCGAAGCGTTCGCCGATAAACTGCATGCTGGTGTATTTGCCCCAGCGCCGTAGGGCCGGCGCCAGCGCAATGGAAATCAGCACGAAGCCGCCGGTGAAACTCATCACCAGCGCCACCACGTAATATTGCATCTTCCACAGCAGCGCGGTGAAGCCCAGGAAGGTGGCGAGGCTCATGTAGTTGGAGCTCATGGCTAAGCCGTTCGAGAGTCCGCCAAAACTGCGGCCGGCAGCGAAATAGTCGTCACTGGAGGCAACTCGCCGCTTTGACAACCAGCCGACGTAGAGGAAGGAACCCATCATCAATAGCGTGTAGATGATACCAAGGGTCGAAACCGCTCCCGACGGCTCGAAGACGTAGTATTTGGGTTCTTCCGCCTGCGCCAACGCCAAGGCTGGCAGGAACAGGGCAATCAGCGCTAAAAGCCTACTCATGGGTTGCCTCCTGGCGCGCTGTCTGCTGCTCCGCTACTGGAATCGTTGATTTCCTGATCCACTTTTTCGCTGATCTGGATGTAGATCCAGAAAACCGGGATGAGTACCAGCCAGCCGATGACAATGGTTAACCAATAGTCGGCTGGGAATCCAAAGATCGTCACCTTGTTCAGTTCAGGGAACAAGAAGTACATGGGGAAAATGTGGGTCATCAGGGTGACTACCACAAAAGCAATCAGCGTTGTTCGACACTGACTTTTATAGGCAACATGCATTCGTTCAGCGTTATTCATTCGCTTTTCTCCTGCTTTTGACTAGATTATGCGGTCTCTTTTTCATCTCCGTAGTTAAAGACCACCTGATGGACGCAACTACCAGAGTGGCTTCTTACTGGCCAACAGCCTGCTTAGGAAAATGGCTCATTTTGCTCAGTAGTTGTTCCGAACGTGTAAAGATAGATCAAAAAATCGAAATGGAAATAGATATCCACATTTCATTTCGATTTAATTTAAGAAGAAAATGTTATTTTTTACAGACAATTGATTGATTTTTATTATAAGCTTTAGCAATATAAAAGTTGCTGTCTCTCTATGTCCTGGCTTCCAGATCATCATTTAATGACGTGAACAAAAACCTTAAATTCACTTTTGTCCTTGCGGCGTTTCTGGTATTGGTGATCAGCCTGGAGTTAGCGGCTGACTATGCGATCTACTATGTTTTAGAGCCAGAAAGCCAGCAGCATCTTGTTGCGATGCTATCCCCAAGACTGGAATTACTTGTAGAGTTGAAGGTGTTGGCCCTGGCGATTCTCGGTGTCATGTTCACCATTTCTTGGCAACTCTATGTCAAGGGACCGCTGAAAATCGTTGAGGGCATTCGTATCATTCTCAACGCTCACCCTAGCCATCGCCTCAAACCTTTCGGCCCCGCTGGAATCCAGGCGCTGGCGCGGGCAGTGAATGATCTAGCGGAGCGGGGAGAAACACTGGCCCATGATCTCGAAATCAAGGTCGCCCACGCCAAATCCTCGGTCGAAGAAGAAAAAAACCGGTTGGCGGCACTGATGTCCGAGCTTTCCCAGGGAGTGCTGGTTTGCAACCGCGACGGTCGTATTTTGCTCTACAACGAGCGCGCCCGGCAGGCACTCAGCGCACCCGGAAACGCTCAGGGAACTACAGCGTTGGTGGGTCTTGGCCGCTCCATTACTGCCGTCATCGACCGCAATCTGCTGGATCACGCCCTAGAGAGTCTACAATCCCGCCTTGAGAAGCATGAAGCAGATCCAACAACCCGGTTCGTTATCACGACCCGGAGCGGACAGTTCATTCGGGTACAAATGGCGCCAGTGCTGGCCGTCATCCAGCCGTCTTCCATGCATCAAACCACTACAGCAGCAATTGGCGGATTCGTGATGACGCTGGAGAACATCACCCGCGCCTTCGAGGTGGATGCGACCCGCGACATGTTGCTTCAATCATTCACCGAAGGTAGCCGGGCCGCCCTCGCCAGCATTCGCGCTGCGGTAGAAACACTGATGCATTACCCGGATTGTGAACTTGCGCACCGTGACCGCTTTCTTCAGGTCATCCATGAAGAGACCTGCAACCTGAGTACCCGGGTGGACCAAGTGACGGCTGAGCACGCTGATTCACTGAAGACCCGCTGGCCGTTGGAAGAGATGCTCGGTGTTGATCTTATCGCCGCGGCTCAGCGCCGGATCGAGAGCCGGCTTGGTATGGCCACCCAGCTGGAAACCCCTGACGAGGGATTGTGGATCAAGGCTGACAGCTACACACTGGTTCAGGCGATGAGTTATGTAGCAAGCCGGTTGCAACATGAAGCCGGGGTACGTGAACTGTCCTTCCATTTGGAACGGCATGCCCGGATTGCAGAGCTGGATATGATCTGGACTGAACCGTTGCTTTCGCAGCACATTCTGTACGGTTGGGAAACAGATCCCATGCATGCTGGCGGTGAAGACAGCCCGCTATCCTTTCGCGATGTCATTGAACGGCATGGCGCGGAAATCGTGTATATGCTCGATCAAGCGCGGCAACAACCCTTGTTTCGTTGGCTGTTGCCCCTCGCTCAACCAACACAGCCTTTACCTGGCGCCTTCATCCGCTATGGCGAAAGCCGGCCGGAATTTTACGATTTCGACCTGTTCCACCAGGCTGGCCAGACGTCAGAGCTGGATCACCGGCTGCTGACAGAATTGACCTATACGGTGTTCGATACAGAAACAACAGGGTTGAATCCGAACGCTGGCGATGAAATCGTTTCCATCGGTGCAGTGCGTATTGTCAATAATCGCCTGCTGCGTTATGAGACCTATGAGCAATTAATCGATCCAAAGCGGCCAATTGATCCCATGTCACAAACGGTTCACGGTATTTCGAACGAAATGCTGCGCGGGCAATCGACAATCGATCAGGCGCTGCCGCAGTTTCACGAATACTGTGTGGATACCGTGCTGGTCGGGCACAATGCGGCATTCGACATGCGCTTCCTGCAATTGAAGGAAGATCAAACAGGTATCCGTTTCACCCATCCCGTGCTGGATACGCTGCTGTTATCGGAAGTGCTGCACCCGAATCAGGAATCGCATTCCCTAGAAGCGATTGCTGAACGCTTGGGCGTGAAAGTCCTGGCCCGTCATACCGCCCTGGGTGATGCACTGGTAACCGGCGAAGTATTTCTGCGGATGATTCCATTATTAGCGGCGCAGGGCATTCTCACGTTGGGTAACGCCCGCGTAGCGACTGAGAAAATTTACGCCAAGGTGAAATATTGAAGCCCTCATTACCATCCCTGGCCTCTCTCCCTGCTTGGGAGAGAGGCGGGGAGAAGGTTTGGGTTTAGTGCGCCGCTGCGCCTGCTGAACCAAAGCCGGTTTGCGCGCGTACGTACTGATCCTCGAACGCCTCTTTCTCCCTGGTTGCGCGGACACTGCTGTCCGTCACCGAACCCAGCCAAGCCATGAAGAATGCCAGCGGCATGGAGAAGATCGCGGGTTGTTCATACGGGAAGATGGGTTCCTTGTTGCCAAGCACGCTGACCCACACCGCCTTGGACAATACGACGATCAGCACCGCCGACACCAGGCCAGCGATACTGCCCCAGATCGCGCCGCGCGTGGTGAGCCCTTTCCAGTACATCGACAAGATCAGTACCGGGAAATTGCACGACGCGGCGACGCCGAAGGCCAGGCCGACCATGAACGCCACGTTCTGCCGCTCGAACGCAATGCCGAGCAGCACGGCGAGGACGCCCAGGATTAATGAGGATGATTTGGAAATCCGAACTTCCTCGGCTTCGGTCGCCTGACCCTTGCGAATGACGTTGGCGTAGAGATCGTGCGAGATCGCGGACGCGCCAGCGAGTGCCAGCCCCGCTACCACGGCCAGAATCGTGGCGAAGGCCACCGCCGACAAGAAACCGAGCAGCAGGTTGCCGCCGACTGCGTGCGCCAAATGCATGGCCGGCATGTTATTGCCACCCAGCAGCCGGCTACCTACGACGCTGCCCTCGAAGTATTGCGGGTCGGTGCCGACGATGGTGATCGCCGAAAGGCCCATCAGCGCTACCACAGTGAAGAAAAAGCCAACGCAGAGGGTGGCGACGAACACGCTCTTGCGCGCTTCCTTAGCGTTGGGCACGGTGAAGAAGCGCATCAAGATATGCGGCAGGCCGGCGGTGCCGAACATCAGGCCGAGCGACAGGGAGACCGCTGTCACCGGATCGGCCAGCAGCGAACCCGGTCCCATCAGCGCCAGTCCTTTCTTGGAATTGGCGACCGCCTGGGTGGTCAATGTCTCAAAGTTGAAACCAAACTTGGAAAAAGCTAACAGCATCACGAGCGTGCCGCCGCCAAGCAGCAGGCACGCCTTGATGATCTGCACCCAGGTGGTGGCGATCATGCCGCCGAAGGTCACATAGATCACCATCATCACGCCGACGATAACCACTGCCATCCAGTACTCCAGACCGAACAATAGCTTGATAAGCTGTCCCGCGCCCACCATCTGCGCGATCAGGTAGAACACCACCACGGTCAGCGAGCCGATTGCAGCGATGGTACGCACCTGCCGCTGGTCCAAACGATAGGAAGTGATGTCGGCGAAGGTGAATTTACCGAGATTGCGCAACCGCTCAGCCATGATGAACATGATGAACGGCCAGCCCACATAGAAGCAGATACAGTAGATATAGCCGTCGAACCCTTGAAAATAAGTCAGGCTGGTTAGACCAAGCAAGGTGGCCGCCGACATGTAGTCGCCCGCAATGGCCAAGCCGTTCTGGGTGCCAGTGATGCCACCGCCCGCTGTGTAGTAGTCGCTGGCCGATTTAGTGCGCTGGGCTGCCCAGTAGGTGATACCCAGGGTCGCCATCACGAAGATGAAGAACATCACGATCGCGTGGACGTTGAGCGGCTGCTTCTGGGTCGCTCCGACATCCGGGGCGGCCATGGCCAACCCCATCCAACCCAGGGCCAGCGCGATGAAGGCATATTTCATGATCCGGGAATTCATTCGATGGCCCCTTTAATAATCTCCGAATTGATATCATCGAACTCGCCGTTGGCGCGACGGATGTAGAGGCCAGTCATCAACCAGAACAGCAGAATCATACCTGCACCGATAGGCCAGGCAATAGAGGCGGTGCCGCCTTCCCAGATAGGGGTAGCTAATAGCGTTGGATTAAACGCCACAACCATGATGAAAATGAAGTAGATGCCTAAGACTATGACTGTCAGCATCCACGCAAAGCGGCTGCGTTTAGCGACAAGTTCATCAAATTTCGGATTTTTTCGGATCCGCTCATACACGGCGGTCGACATATATGTTGTCCTCATGCATTGTTGGTGGGTTGGTCTTCCCTGCCCGATAAATCCAGGGTAGGGCCATAGAAATTTAGGAGTAGCAAATTGCGTTGTCTATGGCGGTATTACATGTTGGGCATACTTTTTATTTCGAACTTATCTTTTAGAAAATTATCGTTTTTTAATGTGATCACCCATTGTATTTCTGATCATATGTCATGATAATATTACATCGCTCTCACTCTCACTTCGCTATCCTTTCATCGCCATGAATCTTATCAATACGCTCGCCCGCGAACTCACCGCTCAAGAATCCCAAATAGAAGCCGCCGTTGCCTTGCTGGATAGCGGGGCTACCGTACCCTTCATCGCGCGCTATCGTAAGGAGATCACTGGTGGATTGGATGATACGCAATTACGCTTGCTGGAAGAGCGGCTGGGCTACCTGCGCGCGTTGGAGGAACGGCGCGATGTGATCCTAGCCAGCATCCGCGAGCAGGGTCAGTTGAATGCTGAGCTAGAAACCGCGCTCCTCGCTGCCGATACCAAGACCCGGTTGGAAGATCTTTACCTGCCCTACAAACCCAAGCGCCGCACCAAGGCTCAAATTGCCCGTGAAGCAGGACTGACGCCATTGGCGCATGGTTTGCTGGCCGATCCCATGCGGATGCCGGAAACATTTGCTGCCGGGTTTATTGACGCTGAGCGCGGTGTTCCTGATGTGAAGGCGGCGCTGGACGGGGCACGGCAGATTCTAATGGAGGAATTTGCCGAAAATGCCGAATTGCTGACCGGTCTGCGCGAATATCTTTGGGAAAACGCAGTGCTACATTCGCAGATGGTGGACGGCAAGGCGGAGGAGGGCGCTAAGTTCCGCGATTATTTCGATTACCGGGAAGCACTGCAAAAGATTCCCTCACATCGCGCCTTGGCACTGTTCCGGGGCCGTAATGAAGGGGTGTTGCAACTGGCGTTGGAAATCGGTGATCCGGCGGTGCCCGGCCCTGATCCCGGCGAGCGGCGGGTTGCCGCCCAGTTTGATATCCGTGATGCGGGCCGGCCTGCTGATGCCTGGCTGCGGGAAACTGTTCGCTGGGCCTGGAAAATCAAACTGCTGCCACATTTTGACACCGAGCTCAAACAACGCTTGCGTGAAGCGGCTGAAGAGGAAGCGATCCGGGTATTCGCCAGCAATTTACGCGATCTGCTGCTGGCGGCGCCCGCGGGCGCCCGCCCTACATTGGGCTTGGACCCCGGATTACGCACGGGGGTCAAAGTAGCGGTGGTGGATGCGACTGGCAAGCTAGTGAACACCGGAACCATTTATCCTCATGTCCCACGCAACCAATGGGATGCGAGTCTGCAGATTCTCGCTGAACTGTGCCGCCAGCACAAAGTTGAGCTGATTAGCATTGGCAACGGTACAGCCTCCCGCGAGACCGACCGGCTGGCGATAGATTTGATCAAGCGCTATCCTGAATTGCGCTTGCAAAAACTGGTGGTATCGGAAGCCGGCGCATCCGTTTATTCTGCCTCGGAATTAGCAGCGCGGGAATTTCCCGGCGTCGATGTGTCGTTGCGTGGCGCCGTATCCATCGCCCGCCGCTTGCAAGACCCGTTGGCCGAGCTGGTCAAAATCGAACCTAAGGCGATTGGAGTCGGCCAATATCAGCATGATGTCAGTCAAGCTCGCCTGGCGCGGACGTTGGATACGGTGGTCGAAGACTGCGTGAATGCGGTTGGAGTCGATGTGAACACCGCTTCAGCACCGTTGTTAGCGCGGGTCGCCGGGCTAAATGCGACCCTGGCCCGCAATATTGTCGAGTTTCGCGACGCCCATGGCCCCTTCCGCCACCGTGAGCAGTTGCTCAAGATTTCCCGGCTGGGCGACAAGACCTTCGAGCAGGCCGCTGGATTTCTGCGTATCCTCAACGGCGACAACCCATTGGACCGTTCCGCGGTCCACCCGGAAGCTTATCCCTTGGTCAAGCGTATCTTGGCCGCCAGCGGACGCGGATTGCACGAGGTATTAGGCAATGCGGCATTTCTAAAGGCGCTGGAGCCGGCCCGTTTCACCGATGAGCGGTTTGGCGTGCCGACCGTGCGCGATATTCTGGCGGAACTGGAAAAGCCAGGCCGCGACCCCCGTCCGGAATTCAAAACCGCTGTATTTAAAGACGGCGTGGAAAAACCAGCGGATCTACAGCCAGGAGTGGTATTGGAGGGGGTGGTCACCAATGTTGCCAATTTTGGCGCCTTTGTCGATATCGGCGTTCATCAGGATGGGCTGGTGCATATCTCGGCGCTGGCCGACCGGTTTGTCAAAGACCCTCGCGAGGTGGTCAAGGCCGGTCAAGTGGTTAAGGTCAAAGTGCTGGAAGTTGACCTGAAGCGGCAACGGATTGCCTTGACCATGCGGCTGAGTGAACCGGTCACGGGTACACCCGCGCGAAAGGCGGAGAATACCCAACGTCCTGCCTCCCGGCAGGATCGGGAAAAACGGGGACCGCGCCAGCCATTGCCGGGTGACCGTCAGCAATCCCCCGAAGCGCGCCCGAATGCTTTCGCTGAAGCATTTGCCCGGGCACGGCAGAAATAAATCAGTGTGGAGTTTCGCTCTGTTGAGCCATTCTTTCACCCTATCCAGAAGTTCTTGCAGAGGGGGTTTATCATTCATCCCGGTCGGCGAGCAGGTCGTCCTCATTGCTGAATTCGTCCTCCTCGTAGCCTAAGTCGTCTGCTTCCATTTCATCGAAGGGGCCGGACCAGTCTTCCGGGGCTTCAATCGGATCAATGGGCAGTTCATACCAGGCATCGAGATCCAGTTCTTCCAGTTCGCCGTCGAAGTACTGGATTTCGACCGTTTGGGCGTCTTCATCGAGGGCGACCACCTCGAAGTCGTTACCCGTTTCTTGATTGCGATACCAGCTACCAATGATGGGATCAACATCGCTCATGCTCGATCTCCTGCTGCGGGTGGGTAGGGGTGAGTCATTGCTTGATGGGAGTGACCGGGCGACGACTCATTTTTTATAGATTCTCAGTGAATTTTGACTAATGAGCCTTGCACAATTCAACCTTGAAATCACAAAAATTCGCGATGACCGTCAACAT
>ERZ761607.4428-NODE-4428-length-12432-cov-3.482104_pt1 | contig 12432 bp, 11 predicted proteins | sample MGYA00511164_ERZ761607 | MGnify/ENA primary metagenome ERZ761607 (study PRJEB28899, sample SAMN02445080) | bioreactor sludge metagenome | biome: EBPR sludge | place: Australia: Brisbane, Thorneside Wastewater Treatment Plant | collected 2011-06-22 ...
CGTCAATCCAGGCACTGAGTGCGCGACGATCCTGCTGCACTTCACCGGGAAGCAGGGTCTGGTTACGCAATGCGAGGACACGGGCATAGGCGATCTGCCGTGGCGTCACGGGCAGGGCAAAGGGGGCGTCGTTCATCCCAGTCTCCCGTTCCAAGGTAGCTAATTATGGAACATTAGAAGAACATTCGCAAGAAGGAACTGCATCCTTCCCGCTCGGCGCTTGGCAGGCAATGGTACAGGCTCTATCTAACGCGGGAGCTTTTCCCGATCGCCACGAGGCCCCGATGGACATACTCCGTTCGCATCCCGCCGTTGCGCCGACGTGTCGTCTGGTGTGGGAGGCCGTGGTCGACATCGACGACCGTGTCGATCTGGGCAAGGGTCCCTATGGCGGGCGAGCGATGATTGGCATTCTGGGTGGCGCCTTTGTCGGCGCGCCGGGGTTCGAGGAGTTTCACGGGACAGTGCTGCCAGGTGGCGCCGACCGCCAGTTGATGCGGCCGGACGGAGCCAAGGAACTCGACGCTCTCTATGAAATGCAGGTGCACGACGGCTCGGTGCTGACCATCCGCAACCATGTGGTGATTGACGAAACCGGCCCCGGCCCGCGCTATGCGCTGTCACGCATTCAGGTGACGGCACCGCAGGGCCGCTGGGACTGGCTGAACCGTCGACTGTTCATCGGCACCTTGAACAGCGCGCGTCCAGTGAGGGCCGCGGTCATCATCCGAGGCTGGCTGGCCGAACAACCGGAAGCCTGAGCCCCCGCGCCTGCGCGGCGCGGGGATTTGGTGGGATGCCGTGTCAGAAGGGGGCGATCTGTTGCACCCAGCGCCCGCCGTCGATGCGATCGATGGACACGAGTTCCGGCATCGCATGGTTCGCCTCGAATCGCTGTTCGGAGTAGGTGGTGAAATCCGAATGCCCGGTTGCACGCGCCGCCTCGACAAAGCTGTCTGAGGTCAGGTCCGGGCCCGCCGCGCGCAGCGAATCGAGGAACCAGTTGGTATAGGAGTAAGCATTCGCCGCGTTTTCATCGGGCGCCATGCCATAGGCCGCCTCGAAGGCCGCGATGAATGCCTGGGCCTCAGGGTTCTGTGTGTCGGCACCGTGCAGGTTCCAGCCACCAATCCCGTAAAGCCCCTCGACATCCGCGCCGCCCAGACGGGCCACCACGGTCCCGCGCCCCGGGATCGCGGTCAGAACCTTGACGCTGTCCCATCCCAGTTTCTTGACCTCGGCCATCACGCCAACGGTCTCGCGGATGATGGTGCCCGCAAGGATCAGATCGACGTTCGCAGCCCGCATCCGCGCCACCTGGCTGGAAAAGTCGATCTCGCCTGGGCGATAGGCGGCTTCTTCCGCCACGCTCATCCCCAGTGTGGCCATCGCCGGGGCAACACCGGCGCGGATCAGGTCACCAAAGGGGCCTTCCTGATGGATCACGCCAACCCGCTGTGACCCCCAGAGCGGCACTACATGTTCCAGCGCGCGCTGCGTCGTGGTGTTGTAGTTCTGCACCGTGGTGAACAGCCGCGAATTGCCTTGCGCCACCTGATGAAACACCGCGCTGGCGCCCCAGGGGGCGAACACGATGGTGTCGGACTCCATTGCCAGCCCCATGGTCGCGGCGTTGGTGCCCGAGCCAAAGGCGTTGAGGATCGCGAACACCTCGTCCGAGCGGATCAGCTTTTGCACGGCACGCACAGCCTGTTGCGGCGCGCTGGCGTTGTCTTCGACAATCAGCCGGATCTGGCGACCGTGGATGCCCCCGGCAGCATTGGCCTGCGCCAGCGCCAGTTCGGTCGCGTTGCGCAGCATCGGCATGCCGGCGGCGGCCGGGCCGCTGAGGTCGATATGAGTGCCGATAGTGATGGCATCGGCGCTGACCCCGGCGGCGCGTGCCGGGCGCAGACTGCCGCCCAACGCCAGCGCCGCGGCGCTGGTGGCGAGCATCTGACGACGGTTCATAGACATGGAAACCTCCCTTTTCCTTCAATGACGGTCTGGCCTTGGCATGCTCCTTCCTTCCCCCCTGCCGTCTCAGGCGGGATACATGCCGTCGATGAGGGTCGCGTATTTCTGTGCGATGACCTTTCGTTTCAGTTTCATCGTCGGGGTCAGTTCCTCGTCCTCTGCGGTGAGCAACTGGTCGATGATGCGAAAATCCTTGATCTGCTCGACCCGGGCCAGGCGCGGGTTCACCGCCTCGACCTCGGCACGGATGAGGTCCACCACCGCGCCCGAGCGCGTCAGGCTGGCAAAATCGGTGTAGGGGATCGCCCGGTCCTGCGCAAAGCGCGCGACATGTTCGAGGTCGATCATCACCAGCGCGGTGACATAGCGCCGCCCCTCGCCGATCACCACCGCATCGGTGATATAGGGGCTGAACTTCAACTGGCTCTCGATCTGCGTGGGAGCGATGTTCTTGCCACCGGCGGTGATGATGATGTCCTTGATGCGGTCACGGATCGCCAGATAGCCCTCGGGGCTGATCTCGCCGCAATCGCCGGTGCACAGCCAGCCGTCCGGGGTCAGGGTCTCGGCGGTTTTGGCCGGGTTCTTCCAATAACCCGCAAAGACATTCGGCCCACGGATCTGGATTTCGCCCTCGGCCGCGATGCGCAGCGCGGTGCCCCCTGCCGGCAGGCCGGCCCAGCCCAGCTTGATTCCTCGCCGTGGCGTCGCCGTGGCAAATCCGCTCGTTTCGGTCATGCCGAAGGCCTCGCGCAATTCGACCCCGATCGACAGGAACCAGCGGATCAGGTCCGGCGGCACCGGGGCGGCGCCGGTCAGCGCGCTACGGCAATTCTGCAGCCCCAGAAAGATGCGGATGTTGCGAAAGGCAAGTCGCTGCAAGAGTCGCCCTGACAGACCCGGCGCGGGCGGCAAGCGCCCGTCCAGTTGCGCCTCGACCCCGGCACGGCCACTGGCCAGCGCGCGGGCATAAACCCATCGCGCCGGAGCAATAGCGTCGCGCAGGAACAGTTCGACCTGGCTGTGCATCTTTTCCCAGAACCGGGGCGGGGCGAAAACGATATGCGGCGCAACCTCACGCAGGTCCTGAGCCACGGTGCCCGAATTCTCGGGAAAATGCACGACGAGCCCCAGCGCGATGGCATTGAAGACCGAGGCCATGCGTTCTGCGATATGGCACAGTGGAAGGAAGCTGACTAATTTGTCTCCCGGCACGGCATCGAGGTACTCAGGCGCCTTGGTCATCTGGAACACCGCATTCGCGTTCGAGATCATTGCCCCTTTCGGCGCGCCCGTGGTGCCCGAGGTATAGACCAGAAAGGCCAGATCCGACGGTCGGCCCGCGTCGATCGCGTCCTCGAATTCGCTGGCACGTGTCGCGGCCAGCGCATCGCCGGTGGCCAGAAGGTCGTTCCAGAACAACACACCGGGGTCCGAAAGCCCGCGCAGCCCCTCGCGGTCCAGAACCACGATGCGCACCAGCGCGGGGCAGGAGTCGCGCACCGCCAGCGCCTTGTCGAGTTGCTCTTGATTCTCGACCACCAGAACCCGGCAGGCGGAATCGGTCAGGATATGGTGCAACTGATCGGTCGAGGCGGTGGGATAGACACCATTGCCAACCATCCCCATCGCCTGCGCGCCCATGTCCGCGATCACCCATTCAGGCCGGTTTTCGGCCAGAACGGCAATCACCTCGCCGCGCTCGACGCCCAGATCGCGCAATGCCAGACCAAAGGCACGGGCCTGAGCGTAGTAGTCTGCCCAGGTCAGAGTCTGCCACAGGCCGCGTCGTTTGTGGCGAAGGGCTGGACGGGCGGCCCAGTCCCGCGCGCGACTGCGCAGCACCTTGGCGGGGGTGTCATGGCCCTGAAACAGGGGCGGTTCGCTTATCGCCTGCCTCATCGCGCTGTTCATCGCCATGTCCTCCGCCGTTTCCAGCGTTGTGCGCCACTCAGCCCCTGCGCTGCACCACCCAGATAGGCCTCGCGCACATCGGCCTTTTGCGACAGCGCGGCGCAGGTATCGGCGGCAACTATGCGCCCCAGTTCCATGATATAGCCGTCATCCCCGTGTTTCAGGGCGATGGCCGCATTCTGTTCGACCACCAGAACGGCGGTGCCTGTCTCGTCACGGATGCGGCGGATGATGCCGAATATCTCGTGGACCAGAATCGGCGACAATCCCAGGCTGGGTTCGTCCAGCATCAGCAGTTTCGGTGCCGACATATAGGCGCGCCCGATCGCCACCATCTGCTGTTCGCCCCCGGACAACAACCCGGCGTGCTGGGCATCGCGTTCGCGCAAGCGCGGGAACCAGCCCTGCACCCGGGAAAGATCACGGGCCACGGCATCGCGGTCAGCGCGGGCATAGGCGCCCATCATCAGGTTTTCGCGCACGCTGAGGAACGGGTAGACCTGCCGACCCTCGGGTACCAGCACCAGACCGCGCCGTGCAACCTCGTCGGCATCGAGCCCCTGCACCTCGCGGCCCTCGAACAGCGTCCGACCCTTGAACGGGTCGATCACACCGGCCAGCGTGTTCAGCAGCGTCGTCTTGCCCGCGCCATTCGCACCCATCACGGCAACGATTCGCCCCTTGGAAACACTCAGGTTGATGCCCTTCATCGCGGCGATGGGCCCATACCAGGTTTCCAGATTCTGCACGTCCAGCAGCATGGTTCAGGTCCCCAGGTAGGCGGCGATGACATCGGGATGCGCCTGCACTTCGGCGGCCGAGCCCTGGGCCAGCACCCTGCCCTGCGCCATGCAGATGACGCGGTCTGCCACAGCGCTGACCAGCGCCATGTCGTGTTCGATCATCACCACGGTGATCCCAAGATCGCTGCGGATATCGTCGATCCAGAAGGCCAGGTCGCGGGTTTCCTCGGGGTTCAACCCAGAGGCCGGCTCATCAAGGAACAACAGTTCGGGACCCGAACACAGCGCGCGGCCCAGTTCCACCACCTTGCGCACCCCGTAGGGCAATCCCGCTACCCGAGCGTGACGCCAGGCGGAAAGGTCTAGAAAATCAATGATATCCTCGACCCTTGCGCGATGATCCTCCTCGATCCGCGTCAGCGCGGGCGTGCGCAGGACCTGCTGCCACCAGGCCCCGGCGCCAAAGCGGTGGCGGCCCAGAAGCAGATTGTCCAGAACGGTCGCGGCCTCGAACAATTCGATGTTCTGAAAGGTCCGGGCGATACCCAGATGAGCGATGCGCGAACGCGAAAGGCGGGCGATGTCCTGACCCTTGAACAGGATGCTGCCCTGCGTGGCATCGAAGACCCGCGTCACCAGGTTCAGCATCGACGTCTTGCCCGCGCCATTGGGGCCAATCACCGCCAGCACCTCGCCCCGGTTCACCGACAGGCTGATGTCTGAGATCGCCTTGAGCCCGCCGAAATGCAGCGCCAGCCGGTCGAGTTCCAGAAGGGGCGTGTCGCTCATCGGTTGCGCTCGGATTTCATGTAGGTTTTCTGGCGGCGGAAGGTGTCGCGGCGGTACAGGGGAAAGGTTTCGAACAGGGCGCGCAGCTTCAGCCAGCGACCGTTCAGGCCCGTGGGCTCGAACAGCACAAAAAGCGCCAGCACTAGCCCCGCAACAAAGATCTCCAACCCCGACTGGCGCGCCATGGCCGTGGGCAGCAGCGATTTCAGCGCCGAGACCGCATTGGGCAACAGTGAGATCAACACCGCACCCAGGATCGCGCCGCGCAGACTGCCAAGGCCCCCGATCACCACCATCAAGACCAGATCGAGCGACAGGAGCAGCGTGAAGGCGTCGGGGGTCAGATAGCCGATGTGATGTGCCATCAGCGCCCCTGCCAGACCGGTGATACCCGCCGAAAGGCCAAAAGCACCGACCTTCACCCGGTTCACCTCGATCCCCAAAGCCAGTGCCGCGGCCTCGGAATCGCGCACGCCGGTCATCGCGCGGCCAAGACCCGAGCGCATCAGATTGGCCAGGACCACCAGCGTGAGCACACAAAGCGCGAGACAGACGTAGTAGAAGGCGCGCGGCGAGCCGACGGACCAGCCGAACAGGCGCGGCGTCGCCACCACCATCCCCATGTAGCCTCCGGTCACGCTGCGCCAATGGCCGATCACCTGTTCAACCACGATGGCGAAGGCCAGCGTGACCATGGCAAGGTAAAGCCCGTGTACCCGGATCGCCGGGATGCCCACCACCAGCCCGGCGACTGCCGCGATCAGGGCCGCCAGCGGGACCGAGGCGGCAAAAGGCACGCCTTGTGCCATCAGCCAGGCATGGGCATAGGCCCCAATGGCGACAAAACTGGCATGTCCCAGACTGACCTGTCCGGTAAAGCCGGTCAGTGTCATCAGCCCCATGGCCGCGATGCACAGGATCAGCACATAGCCCAGCTCCCCCACCAGATAGGTCGAGGCCACCAGCGGTAGCACCAGAAGCGCGGCCAGCAGCGAACCATACGCCAACCAGTCCGAGGGGTGACGCAACAAGGCAAATCCCTGAGCGTAGCGGGTGTGATAGTCGAACCGCATGTCTCAGACCCTCCGCCCGTGGGCTTCGCCCAGAATGCCGCGCGGGCGGAGGATCAGCGCCGCAATCAGCACGACATAGGGCGCGATGTCGCGAAACCCGTCAGGCATATAGACACCCGCGTATTGCTCGATCAGACCGATCAGCACGCCCCCCAGAACGGCGCCCGGCAAGCTGCCGAACCCACCCAGCACGATGGCAGCCAGCGCCTTCAGCGTGATCAGCCACAGCGAGGTATCAACCAGTGTGACCGGTGCCAGGAACATGCCCGCAATGGCCGCCGTGACCCCCGCCAGCGCCCAGACCAGCGAATTAAGCCGTTTGACCCGCACGCCGTTCAGATGCGCCGCCAACTGGTTCTGGCTGGCCGCCTGCATCGCCACCCCCAGCCGAGTGCGGCGAAAGAACAGCCAGAGCCCGCCCGCGATCAGCAGTGCCGTGCCGGTGATGACCAGGGAGAGGTCGGCAATGGCGACCCCCGCAACCTCGGTCGTGCGCCCGCTCCACGGTGTCGCATAGCTTTGCGATTCCGTGCCAAAGCCCATGCTGACCGCACCCCGGATCATGAAGGCCAGCGCGATGGTCAACATGACACCCGCGAACTGCGGCTGTCCGGCGATGCGGCGCACCACCAGCGCATCGATTCCATAGGCCAGAACCCCGATCCCGACAGCCACCAGCGGCACCACCAGCCAGAACGGCAGGCCGACCAGATCGATCAGCGCCCAGGCGGAAAAGGCCGACAGGACCAGCAGATCACCATGAGCAAAGTTCAGCACTTCGGTCGCCTTGTGGATCAGCACGATCCCCATGGCGACCAGCGCATAAATCGTGCCGACGGCGATGCCGTTTACAGTGACCTGCGCGAACAGATCCAGCGCATTGGTCATACGGGGCCTCCGGTTTCGAAACGGACATCCCAGGCGCGCAGCCGCTGGTGGCAATGGCCGCAGGTCGCGCGGGGCATGAAAGGTTTGCCGCAGGCGCGGTGGCGGGGACGAATCGAGCTTTGCTCGTGAAAATGGTGCTCGGCAGCCCAGGTGCTGACCAGCACGATATAGGGAAACAACGCGCGGCTGGCGGCTGTCAGCAGGTAGATGCGGCGGCGACCATCCTCGCGGTCGGGTTCGACAGACAATAGCCCAGCCTCGACCATCGCCGCCAGCCTGCGGCTGAGCAGGGGCGGGCTGATGCGCAACACATGCGCGATCTGGTCGAAATGACGGCATCCCAGCACGGCGGCCGAGACAATCATCAGCGACCAGCGATCCAGCCGCAGCGCCAGATGAGACATCGCTCCGTCGTTGACAGTGACCTTGGGCGTGCGCATCGCCTCACCCGTGTCATGCGGCAGTCGGGGATTGGGTTTCAGGGAAAAGTCCAGATCCCGCATGGTGACCGTCTCGCCGCAGGCCTCGCAGGTCAGTTGCGGAACAAAGGCGTGACCGCAGGTCCGATGAACCAGCCGGTCAGGCAGCGCGACACGGTTCTCGCCGAACCGGTGTTCCCAGTCCCAGGTCATCAACGTCGCTTCGTAAAGCGCCATGCCCTTGGCGGTCAGATGATAGGCATAGCGCTCGGGTCGCTCCTGATAGAGCCGCGGACGTAACATATCCATATGGACAAGGGATTTCAGCCTATCCGACAGCGTCCGGCGCGGGATTGCCAGCCGGGTCTGGAAGTCGTCAAAGCGTTTGACCCCCAGAAAGGCCGCCATCAGGATCTGCATGGTCCAGCGGTCGCCGATCAGTTTCAACGCATGGCTCAAGGTCGAGGTGCTCAGCGCCTCGCGGATCAGGTCGAGGTCGGGGGCCTCGCTCATGCCACGCGCTCGAGAACCATGGCCGAGGCAAGACCCGCCGCCCCGCAAGCCGCAACCAGCGCCCGTCGCGCTCCGCGCCGTTCCAACTCGTCCAGCGCCGTGCCGATCAGCGCCGATCCGGTCGAACCCATGGCATGCCCCAGCGCGATGGCGCCGCCGTTGACATTCAACCGGTCCGGCCCCACCTCCATGTGACGGGCAAAATGCAGCGCGAGAGCGGCGAAACTCTCGTTGACTTCGAAGAGATAGATGTCGTCCACCGTCAATCCCGCGCGCGCCAGCGCGGCGCGGGCTGCGTCGACGCTGCCGGTCAGCGCCAGCACCCGGTCCACCGCCAGTTCGGCAACCGACAGGATCCGCGCGCGCGCAAGCAGCCTTTCGCGCCGTGCCGCCGAAGCGCTGGCCACCAGCACCGCCGAGGCCCCGTCGGCCATCGCCGGGGAATTGCCGGCATGGTGGACATGGTCCACCCGTGTCAACCCGGTATGCGCCATGATCGCCGCGTCCAGACCGTAGGCCGCGCCCATTTCGGCAAAGGCAGGCGGCAGGGCAGACAGGGCCTCGGCGCTGGTGCCCGGCCGCGGCGTCTCATCGGCCGAGAGCCCACCGACCGCCATCAGCGAGGCGAAATGCCCCGCCTCGCGCGCAACGGCGGCACGCCGCTGGGTTTCGGCCGCATAGGCGTCGCAATCGGCGCGGGAAAACCCCTCGATCGTCGCCACGGCATCGGCACTGATACCGATGGGCACCAGACGCGCGGCCTTCTGGAACTCGCGGTCATGGGTCAGCGCACCCTTGTCCGAGGCCATCGGCACGCGCGACATGCTCTCGACCCCGCCGCCGATGGCTAGCCCGTCGGCGGCCAGCGCCCGCAGCCCGGCCAGCGCAACCGCGCTGAGGCCACTGGCGCAATAGCGGTTCACGGTCAGGCCCGGAACGCCGTCGGCATATCCCGCCGCGATCAGCCCCAGCTTGGCGATGTTGGCGCCCTGCTCGCCTGTCTGGGTGACGCAGCCCAGGAACGCGTCCTCGATGACCCGTCCGGCCAGCGCGTGACGTTCGGCCAGTTCCCGCAACGGTGCTGCCAGCAGATCGACCGGCTTCACCCCTGCCAGCGCGCCCTTCGCGTTGCCCCGCCCGCGCGGGGTGCGCAACGCATCGATGATGACAAGCTCGGCCATCCCCTCTCTCCTCCCCTTCCCAGCGCCGGTTGGCCCGGCGTCCGATTACTCGGTGGCCTCGACCACGAAGCTGACGACTGTTCCGAAACTGCCACCGATGTTCAGCGTCTGGATGCGGTACGCGCCCTCGATCTGTTGCGCGCCCGCCTGCTTCGTCACCTGCAGCGCGGCATCGCGCAGCATGCGCGCACCGGTCGCCCCCACCGGATGACCGCATCCGATAAGCCCGCCCGAAAGGTTGACCGGGCAGCGACCGCCGCGCTCGATGCTGCCGTCCTCTATGGCCTGCCAGCTTTGGCCCGGCTCGGTCAGCCCCAGATGATCCAGCGCGATGTATTCGGTGGTGGTGAAGCAATCGTGGGTTTCAACCCCGCTGACCGCCTCGATCCCGCCAATTCCTGCGCGGCGCCAGGCGTCCTCGATGGCCCGGCGGACATGGGGAAAGAGATGCTCGCCCGCATGCGCCAACTTGTCCTTGAACCTGAGGCCGGCGTTGCGGTGCCCCCAGCCCGCAATGCGCGCGGCCTTGCGGCCTGTGCGTCGCACCCAGTCCGCGGCGAAGGCGGGGGAGGCCAGCACCAGCGCCGCCGCGCCATCGGTAATCTGTCCGCAATCCTGCCGACGTGTGCCGGGTTCGATCAGCGGGTTGGCGTTGTCGTCATCGGTAAAACTGAGCGGGTTGAACTGCCATTTGCGGGTCTGTGCCAACGGGTTCAGCCGGGCATTCGCGTAGTTCAATTCGGCAATGCGGTTCAGGTAACGCCGGTCCAGACCATAGCGGCGCTCATATTCCTGTGCAGCCAGACCAAAGACGGCAGGCCAGAGAAACCGGCAATCGATGTCCTCGTTCCCCTGCCAGCCGGCAGCGTTCTGGTTGATGCTGGCGACGTCGCCGGGCGTGTTCTTGAACTCCTCGGCGCCGATCACCAGCACGCAATCATAACGCCCGGCCTCGATTTCCGCCATCGCGGCGAGCACGGCGAGCGAGGAACTGGCGCAGGCCCCTTCGTGGCGCATCGCGGGCACGCCCCATAGATCGGGCACCACCTGAGCGACCATGGCCCCCAGATGCGCCTGTCGGCTCTGCAACTCGCCAAAGGCGTTGCCGACATGAATGCTCTGAACCTCGGCAGTGGTGACCTGCGCATCTTCCAGCGCGGCCAGGGTTGCCTCGCGGATCATGTGGGAAATATCCCTGCCCTCGCGCGACCAGGCGCGGGCAAAATCGGTCTGGTGCGATCCCAGGATGTAGGTCATGCGCCTGCCACCATGAAGCGCGCACGCGCGGCGGCGTATTCAGCGGCGAGCCGGTCGACGATCACCGCGACGGGCTCGGTCCCCTTGACCGCGCCAACCCCCTGCCCCGCCGACCAAACGTCAGCCCAGCGTTTCGCGCTCTGGTTCTGGGTGCTGTCATAAGCCTTGCCGGGGGCGTCGGGCATGTTGGCCGGGTCATATCCGTTGGCGATCAGCGACGGTTTCAGCCAGCTTGCCGGTGTGCCGGTGATCCCGGCGCTGACCAGAAGATCCTCGATCCCTGCCGCCGCCAGCATGTCCTTGTAGGGCTGCGAGGCCAGGCTTTCCGATGCGGCGACAAAAGACGTGCCCATGTAGACATAGTCCGCCCCCGTCGCGATGGCCCCGGCGATGCCCGCGCCGTCGCTGATCCCGCCACCGATTATCAGCGGGCCCTGATGAAAGGCCCGCACCGCGCTGGCAAAGGCAAAGGGCGACAGCGTGCCTGTATGCCCGCCTGCCCCGGTGCAAATGCAGGCCAGACCATCGGCCCCCGCCGCCAGCGCCTTTCTGGCCAGCATGGGCGACGTCACATCGGCAATCACCGTGCCGCCATAGGCATGGACGGTTTCGACGGCCGGTTTCGGACTGCCAAGGGCGGTGACGACAAAGGGCGGCTGATGTTTGGCAATCAGGGCCAGATCGTCGGGCAGGCGGGCGTTGGTGGAATGTGTCACCAGATTGGCGCACCAAGGGGCGTCACCAACCTCCGCCCGGATGCGGGTCATCCAGTCATCGAGGATGGCGGTTGTGCGGCAATTCGGGGTGGGGAAGGAGCCGACGATCCCCGCCCTACAGGCCGCGATCACCAGTTCGGGACCCGAAACCAGAAACATCGGTGCGGCAAAGACCGGGAGCCTCATGGCGCACCTTTGGGGCGGCGGGACTGTGCCACGGCAAAGCGCGGGGCGACAAAGGCCAGCGTTGTCAGCGCGGCGTTGCCGGCGCCATTGAGGCCAGTGACATGGTAATCGCTGTAAGCGGCGGCAAAATTCAGTGGCATGGCCCCGGTCAGGTTGATGGTCAGTTGCGCACCGGCCCGGGCAAAAAGCGACTCGGCGTGGGCAATGAAGGCGTCGTCGCGGGCATAGACAAAGCCGGTGATCCCGCCGTTTTCCCGCGCATCGGTGGTGGCCTGGCTCAGCGCGTCCTCGGCACTGTCGCAGTCGATCACGAACCCGATCGGGCCAAAACGCTCCTCGGCGTAAAGGTCGCGCGCATCCTTGCCTACCTGGACCAGAAGCGGCGTCGCGGTGCGTGCGTCGGGGTATTCGGGATGCGCATAGGGTCGGCTTTGCAGCAGCACACGGCCTCGCTCGACAGCCTGCCCGTGCACCCAGTCGATCAAGGCCAGTGTCTGCGGCGATTGCACGGCAGCAAGGATCATCCCGGCGCGGCGTGGGTCGGCGGTCAGCGCCGCGATGGCGCCAGCCAGTTTCGCGGCAACGTCACCCCGCGAGACCGGTCCCTGCGGCGTGTCTATCACGGGTGGAAGGTAGAGGTTCTGTGGCGAGGTGCACATTTGAGCCGAGAACAGGCACATCGTTGTGGCCAGTGACCGGATGGTCGCATCGAGGTCGTCTGACCCCGCCAGAACCACGGTGTTGCAGCCCGAGGTTTCGGAAAAGGCGATGGCGGG
>ERZ761607.4429-NODE-4429-length-12430-cov-6.965899_pt1 | contig 12430 bp, 12 predicted proteins | sample MGYA00511164_ERZ761607 | MGnify/ENA primary metagenome ERZ761607 (study PRJEB28899, sample SAMN02445080) | bioreactor sludge metagenome | biome: EBPR sludge | place: Australia: Brisbane, Thorneside Wastewater Treatment Plant | collected 2011-06-22 ...
GCAAGGGCGCCGCCGGTTTCGACATCACCTTCCTGCACCCCAAGGGCAACGACGAGTTTCCGGTCGGCGGCGAGGGCGTGCTGATCGAACTGGTGCAGGCACCGCCCGAAGTCGTTTCGGCATTCGCGAAACTGGCTGCCGGCTGACAACATGGAGCGCCGACCGTTGCGGTCGACGCCCTGAAGCAGCCCATTTTGCGGGAGCGACCTGAGCCTCCCGCTGGGAAGTTCAGATCGCGAAGCGGCCAGCATCAAGCCCGATTCAGGGCGGCGATGCGATCCTCCAGCGGCGGGTGGGTCGCGAACAGCGACATCCAACCCGGGCCGCCGGCAATGCCCGACGCCGCCATGCTTTGCGGCAAGGGCTCGGTGTGCATGCTGCCGAGGCGGCGCAGCGCATTCTGCATCGGCACCGGCGAACGCATCAGTTGCGCGGCGCCGGCATCGGCCCGGAATTCGCGCTGGCGCGAGAACCAGGCGACGATGATGCTGGCCAGCACGCCGAAGACGACTTCGCAGATCATGCTGGTGACCATGTAGCCGATGCCGGGACCGCTGTTCTCCTCGCCGCGGCGCAGGAAGCTATCGACCAGATAGCCGACGACGCGCGACAGGAAGACGACGAATGTGTTCACCACGCCCTGGATCAGCGTCAGCGTGACCATGTCGCCATTGGCGATATGGGCGACCTCGTGCGCGAGCACCGCCTCGGCCTCCTCGCGGGTCATGCCCTGGAGGAGGCCCGTGGACACGGCCACCAGCGAACTGTTCTTCGTTGCGCCGGTGGCAAAGGCGTTCGGCTCGCCGTCGTAGATGGCGACTTCAGGCATCGGCAGACCGGCGCGGTCGGCCAGGCGGGCCACGGTGTCGACCAGCCAGACCTCGGTCGAGGTCGACGGCGACTCGATGACGCGGGCTCCGGTGCTCCACTTGGCCATCTGCTTCGACATCAACAGCGAGATGAAGGCGCCGCCGAAGCCGATCAGCGCGGAGAAGGCGAGCAGCATGCCGAGGTTGAGGCCGTTGGCTGTCAGGAACCGGTTCACGCCGAGCAGGCTGCTGACCAGACCAAGGACCAGCATCACCGCGAGGTTGGTAATCAGGAAAAGCACTACACGTTTCATCACATCCTCCTTCGGAAGGGAAAGCGGTCGCATCATACCCCACCAGAACATCGTGTAAAATCCTGACATAATTGAATCTCACTTCGATTTTCTGGATAGGTCATGTCCAACCTCAACTACAAGCATCTCCACTACTTCTGGGTTGTCGCTCACGAAGGCAGCATGACCCGTGCCGCCGAGCGTCTCGGCGTCGCGGTGCAGACGATCAGCGGCCAGCTTTCCCTGCTCGAACGCAGCCTGGGCAAGGCGCTGTTCGTCAGCCAGGGGCGCGGACTGGCGCTCAGCGATGCCGGGCGCACGGCGCTGGGCTACGCCGACCAGATCTTCCAGCTCGGCGAGGCCCTGCAGGAAGCGGTACGGGCGCAGGACAGCGGCAGCGCACTGCGCCTGCGTGCCGGGATATCCGATGGCATTCCCAAACTCCTTGCCTACCGGCTGCTGGCTGCCGTCCTGGCGATGCCGGAGGATGTGCGCCTGATCTGCAGCGAAGGCGGTTTCGAGCCGCTGCTTGGCGAGCTGGCGCTGCACCACCTCGACCTGGTGCTCACCGACAGACCGGCGCCGGTGGGCGGTAACCTCAAGGTTTTCAGCACCTACCTCGGCGAATTCCCGACCGGGCTCTTTGGCAGCGCCGCGCTGCTCGAACGCTACCTGGCGGGTTATCCGCAAAGCCTGAACGGCGCCCCGCTGTTCCTGCCAACCCGGCAGAGTGCCCTGCGCAGCCGCATCGACCGCTGGATCGAGAACAATGACATTCGTCCCCGGGTCATCGGTGAATTCCAGGACAGCGCCCTGCTGACGACCTTCGGGCGTGCCGGACTCGGACTCTTTCCGGAACCTCTGGCGCTCACCGACCAGATTGCCGAGCAACTTGCCGCCCACCCGCTCGGCGAAATGGCAGGGGTCAGCGAGCAGATCTACGCCATTTCCAACGAACGGCGAATTCGGCATCCCGCCATCGAGGTGCTCTGCTCGTCGTCCCCGAGTCTTCCGGGCACCTCACCGCTGCCCGGGGATGCACGCCGGCAGGCCGCCCCACCGCAGGTATAATCTGCGTTTCCCATTGCCGAGCCAAAGCAGACAACCCATGTTCCCGTTCCGCAAACTCATCGCACTCGCGTCACTGCTCCTCCTCGCCGCCCAGGCGCTGGCCCAGCAGCTTCCCGTCCCGCCCAGCCTCGCCGCCAGATCCTGGTTGCTTCTGGAAATGGGCTCCGGTCAGGTGTTGACCGCTGAAAGGCCCGATGAACGCATCGAGCCGGCCTCGCTGACCAAGCTGATGACGGCCTACCTGACCTTCGCCGCACTGCGCCAGAAGACCATCGCCCTCGATACCCCGGTCACGGTTTCGCAAAGGGCCTGGAAGACCGGCGGTTCCAAGATGTTCATTCAGGTCGACACCCAGGTTCCGGTCGAAGACCTGATCAAGGGCATGATCGTGCAGTCGGGCAACGATGCCTGCGTCGCGCTGGCCGAGGCGATCGCCGGCAGCGAGGAGAGCTTCGCCCAGCTGATGAACCGCGAGGCCAAGCGCCTCGGCATGAACTCGTCGAATTTCACCAACTCGACCGGCCTCCCCGACCCTCAGCTCTATACGACGGCACGCGACCTGGCGACGCTGGCCAGCGCCCTGATTCGCGACTTCCCCGAGGAGTACCGGAAGTACTACTCGATGAAGGAATTCCGCTACAACAACATCACCCAGCCCAACCGCAACCGCCTGCTGTGGTTGGATTCGTCGGTCGACGGAGTCAAGACCGGGCATACCGAAGGCGCCGGCTACTGCCTGATTTCCTCCTCGCTGCGCGACAAGCGTCGCCTGCTGTCGGTCGTCCTCGGCGCCAAGTCCAGTTCGACACGCGCCAGCGAGTCGCTCAAGCTGCTCAACTGGGGTTTCCAGTCGTACGACTCGGTGACGCTGGTCGCCAAGGATACGCCGGTGGCCACGCTGCGCGTCTGGAAGGGCGCGCAGCCCAATGTCCGGGCCGGCTTTGGCAATGACTTCTCGATTTCCGTGCCGCGGGGCTATGCCGACAAGGTCAAGAGCGAGTTTTCCCCGCAGCCGCGTCTGATGGCGCCGATCGAGGCCGGCCAGAAGCTCGGCACGCTCAAGGTGACGATCGACGGCAAGGTCTATGGCGAATATCCGGTAGCGGCGCTGGAAACCGTCCCGCTCGCCGGCATCTTCGGTCGCGCCGTGGATACCGTGAGACTGTGGTTCAACTGAATTCATGACTCCCTATGTCGCCGACCCGGTCTATCTGAACGGCCGCTTCCTGCCCCTGGCGGAAGCCGGCATTTCGCCGCTCGACCGCGGCTTTCTCTACGGCGACGGCGTCTATGAGCTGATCCCGGTCTATTCGCGCCGCCCGTTCCGCCTCGCCAAACACCTGACGCGACTGCAGGCGACACTGGACGGGATCCGTCTGGGCAACCCGCTCGGTGACGCCGGCTGGCAGGCCGTTGTCGAGCGGTTGATCACCAGCGCGCCTTGGGAAGACCAGTCGATCTACCTGCAGGTCACCCGCGGCGCCGACAACAAGCGCGACCACGCGTTTCCGCCGGCCACCGTGCCGCCGACCGCCTTCGCTTTCAGTTCGCCGCTGGTCACCACCCCGGCAGCCGTCCGGGCGACCGGCGTCGCCGCGATCACCGTACCCGACGACCGCTGGGCGCACTGCAACCTCAAGGTCGTCTCGCTGCTGGCCAACATCCTTGCCCGCCAGCAGGCGGTCGATGCGGGCTGCGCCGAAGCCTTGCTGATTCGTGACGGCTGGCTCAAGGAAGGTGCCGCCTCCAACATCTTCGTCGCCAAGGACGGCGTTCTGCTCGCCCCGCCCAAGACCAGTTTCATGCTTCCCGGCATCACCTACGACATTGTCCTCGAACTTGCGGCCGGTCACGGTCAACCGCTCGAAATCCGCGAAATCCATGAAAATGAACTTCGCACCGCCGACGAGGTCTGGATGACCTCATCGACCAAGGAAGTGCTGGCGATCACCACGCTCGACGGCCTCCCGGTAGGCACGGGCAGACCCGGCCCGCTCGGCGAGCGGATGTGGCAGTGGTACCAGGATTTCAAGCAATCGGTCATGCGCAAGGGTTGAAGTGGCTTCGTACAAGGACACGCTCCTCGAATTTCCCTGCGCCTTTCCCCTGAAGATCATGGGCAAGGCGGAGGACGAATTCGCCCAGGTCGTTCTCGCAATCGTCACCCGGCATGCCCCAGATTTCGACGGCGCCAGCATGGAAGTGCGCGCCAGTTCCGGGGGCAACTATCTCGGCCTGACGTGCACGGTGGTCGCCACCTCGAAGGCGCAACTCGATGCGCTGTACATGGACCTGACCGCACACCCGCTGGTCAAGGTCGTGCTTTAGGAATGGAGATCCGCCGTCTCGGCCGGGTCGATTTCGAACCAGCCTGGCGCGCGATGCAGGACTTCACCGCCGGGCGGACACCGGAAACGCCCGACGAACTGTGGGTCGTCGAGCATCCGCCGGTGTTCACGCTGGGCCAGGCCGGCAAGCGCGAGCACATCCTGAACGATGTCGGCATCCCCGTCGTCAAGATCGACCGTGGCGGCCAGGTCACCTACCATGGTCCCGGCCAGGTCGTCATCTACCTCCTGCTCGACCTGCAACGGCTGAAGATCAAGGTCCGCGAACTGGTCAACGCGATCGAGCAGGCCATCATCGACTTTCTGGCCGAGCATGGTGTTGCCGCCGGGCGGCGCCCCGGCGCGCCCGGCGTCTATGTGGGCGACGCCAAGATCGCGGCACTCGGCCTCAGGATCAGGAACGGTTGCAGCTACCACGGCCTGTCGCTCAACGTCGCCATGGATCTCTCCCCGTTTGCCGCGATCAACCCCTGCGGCTATGTCGGGCTCAAGGTCACGCAGACCAGCGAACTGGGCATCCTGCTCACCCCGGCCGCGGCCGGCGAACACCTTTGCCGGCATTTGCGGCGACAACTGGACGAACGACATGGCTGAACAAGGCGTCAAGCAGAAGGGCGAACTGAAGACCGCGCGCATCCCGATCAAGATCGTCCCAGTCGACCAGCCACTGAAGAAGCCGGAATGGATCCGCGTCAAGGCCGGCAACAGCGCCGGCCGCTTCGGCGAGATCAAGTCCATGCTGCGCGAGAAGAAGCTGCACACGGTCTGCGAGGAAGCCACCTGTCCCAACATCGGCGAATGCTTCGGCCGCGGCACGGCGACCTTCATGATCCTCGGCGACATCTGCACCCGCCGCTGCCCGTTCTGCGACGTCGGCCATGGGGCGCCGCTGCCGCCCAACCCGGACGAGCCGCGCGAGCTCGCCGAATCGGTCGCCGCGCTCCAGCTCAAATATGTGGTCATCACCAGCGTCGACCGCGACGACCTGCGCGACGGCGGCGCCCGGCACTTCGTCGACGTCATCCGCAATGTCCGCGAACTGTCGCCGGCCACCACCGTCGAAACGCTGGTCCCCGACTTCCGCGGGCGTATGGAAATCGCCCTCGACGTGCTCGGCCAGGCGCTTCCCGACGTGTTGAACCACAATCTGGAAACCGTGCCCCGCCTCTACAAGCAGGCGCGCCCCGGCGCCGACTACCGGCATTCGCTGGAATTCCTCAAGCAGTTCAAAGCGCGCTACCCGCGGGTGTCCAGCAAGTCCGGCCTGATGGTCGGCCTCGGCGAAACCGACGAGGAAATCCTCGACGTCATGCGCGACCTGCGCGCCCACTACGTCGAGATGCTGACCATCGGCCAGTACCTCGCACCGAGCGGGCATCACCTGCCGGTCAGCCGCTACGTTCATCCCGATGTTTTCCGGATGTTCGAAGCGGAAGCGAAGAAGATGGGATTCACCGGCGCCGCCTGCGCGCCGATGGTGCGTTCGAGTTACTGGGCCGACCAGCAGGCGCATAGCGCCGGGGTGGCCTGACGCTGTTGCGGTCGACCGGCCCTGCGCGCCAGAAACGAAATTCCGACCCCTTCAAGCGGCGCCCTGCAAGGCGTCCGCAGTTTCATTCACTGCCACGATGGCTTGAGATTTGCTTGCCACAACCGTGCAATATCTCCATCAATATGATAATTTGCACGGATGAATCCCCGTTTCGTACAAGTCGACCTATCGACCCTGCTGGCCCAATTCCCGGCAGTCGTGCTGCTCGGCCCCCGTCAGGCGGGCAAGACCACCCTCGCGCTCGCGGAAACCGCGCGACTTGGCGATGCGCTGTACCTCGATCTCGAATTGCCGTCCGTCCAGCGCCAGCTGGATGACCCGGAAGCCTTCCTGACCGGCCAGCGCAATCGCCTGGTGATTCTCGACGAAGTACAGCGCCTGCCCGAGCTGTTCGCCATCCTGGGCGGCGTCATCGATCAACGCCGCCGTGCCGGCGAGGCGGCCGGCCAGTTCCTGCTGCTCGGCTCGGCCTCCGGCCTGCTGCTGCGGCAGGCGAGTGAAAGCCTGGCCGGCCGCGTGGCGCAGCTGGAGCTCACGCCCTTTCAGGCGCGTGAAGTGCTGCCGGCCGGGGCGGTCGCGGCTGACCTGAACGCGCTGTGGGTGCGCGGCGGCTTCCCGCTGGCCTGGCTGGCGGCGGACGACGCCGCCAGCCTGCGCTGGCGCGAGGCCTTCATCGCCACGTATCTGGAACGCGACATCCCGGCGCTCGGCCCGCGCATCCCGGCGACCACCTTGCGCCGCCTGTGGACCATGCTGGCGCACCAGCAGGGCGGGCTGCTCAACCAGTCGCAACTGGCGGCGGCGCTGGCGGTCAGCGGCCAGACCGTGATGCGCTACATCGACCTGCTGTGCGACCTGATGCTGGCGCGCCGTCTGCCGGCGTGGCACGGCAATGTCGGGAAGCGCCTGGTGCGCGCCCCCAAGGTCTATGTGCGCGACAGCGGCATTGTCCATGCGCTGCTCGGGCTGGCCGACCTGGAAGCGATCCTGGCCTACCCGGTGGCGGGTGCCAGTTGGGAAGGTTTCGTCGTCGAACAATTGCTGGCCGCCGCGCCGGCCGTGGAAACCAGCTTCTATCGCACCGCGCACGGCGCCGAAGCCGACCTGGTGTTGCGCTTTCGCGACGGCGAAACCTGGGTGGTCGAGATCAAGCGCTCGTCCGCGCCCACGGTGTCGAAAGGCTTCCACCTGGCCGCCGCCGATGTCGGCGCCTCACGGAAGCTGCTGGTTGCACCGGTCGCAAGCGCCTATCCGCTGCGCGATGGCGTCGAGGTCATGTCCCCGCTCGAAGCCGCGCGCAGCGTGTCGCTGCGGCAGGCATTAGGAGCTTAGAGAGCCTGGCCCTTTTGTTTTAGCTGGCTAAATCCTGAGGTTAATACGCGTCAGCGGGTAGGCCACCGTCGGCGAATTCTGCTTCCAAGTAATGCTGCTAGCGCGCTGGCGAACAACGCAAGGCTACCCGGCTCGGGAACTGTCGATACCTGTGTGATTGAGGTCAGATTCCCCGCGACTCTCGGCGCGCTGCCATCCCTACTGAAGGCCAAGTACCATTGCGTGAAGTGATTCGCCCCGTCGGGCCAACCAGTGAGATTGGGAAGGTCACTCAGGCTCGTGCTCGAGAACGCGGTGCCGGCAAAGTCGTCCAATGATAGGAAACCTAGAGGATTGAACCCATTGAATTGGGCACCCGTGAGTCGTGACGACAGCACGAATCTATCTACGGCCCCGAAGTTATTTACGACTTGAACACCCGAAAAGATGTCCGACCCGAACGGAGGGGACGCTGAGTAAGACCCAATCGTCATGACGAAGTCAGTCAGAGCCCCGTAATAATTACTGAACCCGCTCGCGTCCGAACCGTAAAGGTCTCCGGCGGTACTACTCTCATAAGTGAACGACCCAGACAGCGTTTGGGACGTGTTGAACGTGGAGGAAAGGCTGGGATCGATCTCCACAACGCTTCCCGTAAAGGTATATGTAATTGGTACCGCTTCCACGCCGCTGCAGACCAGCAACACCACGCTCGCGCCCAACAACTTCTTCATGTTCATACGGAATCCTTTTCAAAATGCTGGCACTGCCGAAGCAGAAAGCGATGTCGCGGCGAGCCCCAAGCCGATAACCGAGTTCTTGATGACTTCTCCCGAAGTTGAGTTGTTCCGCCCAAACTAAAGCAAACATCGTGCTACCGCCATAAGTCATTGATTTTTCAATTTGTCGAAGAACGGCGTGAACGGCGGTGTAAAGTTTTCCGACCAAGGGAATTAAGGGAGTCACCCATCAGTTGGCCCGTGTCAAGAAAAGGCGGAGCTAAAAGGGGCCGGGCTCGAATTAATCCCGAGCTGATGTATCCTTCGGCCATCCATGCCACGCCGCCCCCGAATCCATCTTCCCGATCAGCCCTTGCACATCGTTCAGCGGGGCCATAATCGCGATGCCTGTTTTTTCGCTGAGGAGGATTATCTTGCCTACCGCGAATGGCTGGGCGAGGCGCTCAAGGCAACCGGTTGCCAGTTGCACGCCTATGTGCAGATGACCAACCATGTGCACTTGCTGCTTACGCCGCCGACACCGGAGGCGGTTTCGGCACTGATGATCTCGCTGGGCAGGCGCTATGTGCAGTACATCAACAAGACTTATCGCCGCACCGGCACTTTGTGGGACAGCCGTTACAAGTCTTCGCTGGTGCAAGCCGATGTCTATCTTCTGCTGTGTCAGCGGTATATCGAACTCAATCCGGTGCGCGCGGGGATGGTCGATGACCCGGTTCATTACCGCTGGAGCAGCTACCGGGCCAATGGCATGGGGCAGGCCGACCCGCTACTGACGCCGCATTCGGTGTACCTCAGCCTGGGACGCAATGATGGCGAACGGTTGCCGGCCTATCGGGCGTTGTTTCGCCCGGACTTGGAAAGCGAAGCCATCGGCGACATCCGCATGGCGCTCGACCAGGGCCAGCCGCTGGGGAATGCGCGGTTCATCGACAGCATCGAGCGGGCGACAGGTCAGCGCCGCGAGCCGAAACCAAGGGGCCGGCCGAGAAAGGTGGCGGCGGAGCCGGCGGGTGACGATACTCAGCTTCCACTGGAAATGTGAGCCTGGCCCCTTTTCCTGTCCTGCGCTCAAAGTTCCCGCTGCGCGACCACCATCCCCGGATCGTCGGAGTCGCGGTGCACCGCGAAGCCGAGTTGTCTGGCGAACTTGATCATCTTGTCGTTCGAGGCAAGGATGATCGCTTCCATGCGCCGCATGCCGCGCGCGCGGGCGGCGTCGATCAGGGTCAGCATGAGGATGCCGGCGACGCCGCTGCCCTGCCATCCGTCGTCGATGGCGATGGCGAATTCGCAATCGCTGTCGCTTGCCCCGGGCACATAACGGGCGACGCCGATCTCGACCTCGTGCCCGTCGCGCTCGATGATGGCGACCAGTGCCAGGTGCTTTACGTAGTCGATCTCGGTGAGATACTTGAGCTTGCCCGGCGGCAGTTCCTTGAGCGTGGACATGAAGCGGCGGTAACGCGAGTCGGCCGACAGGTGCTGCACGAAGTCCTGCTCCATGGGCTTGTCCTCGGCACGGATCGGGCGGATCAGCACCTCGCTGCCATCGAACAGATGGCGGGTGCGGACGAGTTCGGCGGGGTAGTCGGCCATGGTCTCAGCTTTCCGCCAGCCGGCTCGCCAGGTAGGCAACGACGTTGTCCAGCGTGCCCAGCTTGCCGTAGTCGGTTTCCGGGACATCGACGCCGATGCGCTCGCGGATCGCTTCGAGCACGTTCAACCAGTCCATCGAATCGAGATCGATCTGCTTGCGCAGCGGCAGGTCGGGAACGATGCTTCCCGTATCCGTTTCCGGCGCCAGGGTCCTGATGATGTCGAGCATCGTGGTGCGGATTTGCTCCTGATCGAGCGGCATTGTTCTTCTCCCTCATTCCAGCATCGAGTTGTCGCCCTCGGGCAGACCGAGTTCCCTTGCCTTGAGCAACCGGCGCATGATCTTGCCGCTGCGAGTATGTGGCAGGCATTCGACGAAGGCAATTTCCTTGGGCGCAATGGCCGCGCCGAGGCGCCGGCGGGCGTGGGCCAGCAAGTCGGCGCGCAGCGCTTCGCTTGCCGCGACCGCGCGCTTGAGCGTGACGAAGGCCTTGATCGTTTCGCCGGCCACCGGGTCCGGCTTGCCGATCACCCCGGCCTCGGCCACCGCCGGGTGCTCCATCAGCACGCTCTCGACCTCGAACGGGCCGATCAGATGGCCGGCCGACTTGATCACGTCGTCGCCTCGCCCGACGAACCAGAAACAGCCGTCGGCGTCACGCCGCACCAGGTCGCCGCTCAGGTACAGATTGCCGGCGAAGCATTCGCGATAACGCTCGGGCTGGCCGAGATAGGCGCGGAACATCGACGGCCAGCCGGTTTCCAGCGCCAGTTCGCCGACGGTATCGGGCGTGTCGATCACCTCCACCGGCTCGCCCGCGCGGTGGCGCACGACGTGGGCGACGATGCCCGGCAACGGCCGACCCATCGCGCCCGGCTTGATGTCATCCGCTACCGCGTTGGCGACCATGATGCCGCCCGTTTCGGTCTGCCACCAGGTGTCGTGGATCGGCAGTCCGAAGGTTTCCAGACCCCACCACACGGCTTCGGCGTTGAGCGGCTCGCCGACGCTGGCGATGAAGCGCAGCGCCGGCAAGGCGCCCCCGGCGAACATCGCCGGCCCGGCCTTGATCAGCATGCGCAGCGCGGTCGGCGCGGTGTACCAGACGTTGACGCCCTCATTCTCGAGAATGGACACCCAGCGCGCCGCATCGAAGTCCGCCGCGTCGACGACGCTGGTCGCGCCCACCAGCAGCGGCGCCAGGATGCCGTAGGACATGCCGGTCACCCAGCCGGGGTCGGCGGTGCACCAGAACACGTCGTCCGGCCTCAGGTCGAGCGCCCAACGCGCCGTCGCGAAGTGCACCAGCACCGCGCCATGCACGTGCAGCGCGCCCTTGGGCGCACCGGTGGTACCGCTGGTGAAGTGCAGCAGTGCGGGATCGTCGGCGGTCGTGGACACCAGCGCCGGGGCATCGGAGGCCGTAGCGAGCATGGTCTGCCAGTCGAGGGTTTCCGGCGGCGGTCTACCGCCGAGGTCGTCGATCAGCACGACATGGCGCAGCGACGGCAATTCGCCGCGAATCGGCGCCACCTTGCGCCGGTAGGCGCTGGCCGTCGTCACCAGCAGCCTGCCCGCCGCTTGCGCCACGCGGTTGCGCACCGGCTCCGGGCCGAACGCCGGGAACAGCGGCGAGACGACCGCGCCGATCTTCAGCGCACCGAGCACGGCGACGTATAGCTCGCAGCATCGCCCGCAGAATACGAAGACGCAATCGCCTTTCTGCACGCCCAAGGCTTTCAGCGCGTTGCCGAAGCGGTCAGTCAGCCGCGCCAGTTCCCGGTAGCTGATTTCGCTGCGGCGGCCGTCCTCGGCCAGGAAGCGGAACGCCGGCTTGTCGGCCAGTTTGGAAGCCGCATGGCGGTCGACAGCGAGCCAGGCCATGTTGACCGCACTGCCCGGCGCCATGCCCAACTCGCGCCCGACCGCCGCCCAGGAAAACGGCTCGCCTGCGCCCATTGCCAGCGTCTGCCCTTCCCCGCGAGTCTTGCGAATGACCGCTGGCCGCATTCTTCCTTCCGACATCGAATCAACCTACCTTTTCTCTGCATCCGGCGACAGGACGCCATGTCGGACAAACGAGGACAGCCCACGATTGCCGAGTGATTCAAGGATAGACTTTTTCGGAAGGAAGGGTTGCTGCCCCCATGTTGCGTTCCAGCGGCTGGACCGGCCTCGTGGCACACGCAGGCGGCGTCGCCCGGTTCACGCCGCAGACCAAGAGGCGGGCCGGCCGCGCCTTCCGATTGCCCGCCGGTCCGCTTCAGGCGGACATTTCTGCCCATTTCCAGGTGGTCGACCGCGACAGCCGCCCCCCAGGAATCGGCAAGAATTCCAGGAAGCGCGCCGACCGGGATCGCCGCGACGGGCGCCTTGTCGCTGCCCGCCGTCACGTCACAATTTCGCGATTTCCTCCTTCAGCCTGTCGCGGACTTCGTTGAACCTGGCTTCATTGTCATTCTTCAATGCCTTCAGGCTCTTGATGAACTCGGAAACCGTGACGCTATCGGGTTTCGCCTGCGACGCCCGGTACGCCTGTATGTCCGTATTCAGTTCCAGCAGATCACCGATGCTCCTTTCGCTCAACAAAGCGGCATCCCTGGCTCCCAAGTATCTTGCGATGCACTCGACCGCCTCGAGCACCCTCCCGATCTGCTTGCCGTAGCCGGCGACGTTCTCGATGATCGCCTGTTCGGTCGGGGCATC